>JAAIGF010306915.1_pt1 | contig 44739 bp, 33 predicted proteins | sample 6487441 | NCBI WGS metagenome assembly JAAIGF01 (sample SAMN13974129, study PRJNA590717) | phyllosphere metagenome | biome: pepper field; feature: multiple bacterial spot infested pepper fields; material: pepper leaves; isolation source: leaves from pepper fields | host: Capsicum annuum ...
AACATCGAACAATTGTTTCCATTCTGCCAATTGCGCTTCATTCGCAAAAATCTCTTCGTAATATTTTTCAGGAATACAATCGAGCGTAATGCAGTAATTGGTACTGATCACAAATTTCTTTTTGAGCCACAGTTTTTTCTGAAAATCTTCTATCTGTGCTAAAAAGGCAATGATCTTGGTGGCTACGGTTTTCAGCGCTTTTATCTTGGACAATTGCGCTGTAAAAAATGCAGGATTTTCGGTATTGATGTCGTCTATAAACAGGACTTCATTTTTGATGTAGAAATCAAGCTCACGGCGCAAAAAACCACCCAAATCTTTGTGTATAAAATAATCAAAGCTGTTACGACTGATGAAATCGTTGAGGTGTTTTTCCAGCAGTGTTCGGTTTTTGTTTTTTTCTGTGGGTGCTTTGTCAAAAGCCGAAGTAAACTGAGCCGGGATATTGTTTTGTATCCATTCCAAAGCCTGTTTAGCCAAGTCGTCCTGCTTTACGCTTTTTTTATGCGTTTCGTAGGTGAAGTTGATATACAATTCACCATCCATCGCTTCCAAAGGCAATTCTTCGTATAGGGCGAAACGGCGTTCTACATCGCCTTGGGTTTTGTTGTTGTTTTGTTCAGTGCTGGCTTCCTTGAGCTGAAAATATACTTTTTTGCCATCACTCAATTTGAAGGCATAATTCTTCAAATACTCCGATGTCTTGATGTAATATTGATCGGCATTTGCCCAATGCAGTTTGACTTCTTCTCCTTCGTACGGAATAGCATAGACATCTTTTTTGTATCGGCGCAGTGAGATGAAATCGCCGTCTTTGTAATACCGCTTAAAGAAGTTGGCCAAGTGCGAAAATACTTCCTGCTCTAGCGCATTGGTATCTATGGCATTGGTGACTTGCTGTTGTAGCGTCAGATATTTTTCTGAAGACTCACGCGCTACACCAGCATCATCGAGGTTTTTGCCCATTTTATCCAATTCGGCTTGTAGGCTGATGCTATCTTTAGATTGTATTTTTGCCAGAATATCTTTGATTTCTTTAGGCAGTTTTTTATCGATAAAATCGTTGACCTGATCTCGTTTTTGGTTCATCACACGGTAGATCCCAAAATCGAGATCAGCCTTGTCCATTTCAAATATCTCTTTTAAAACTTTTTGCAGGTTTTCGTAGTTGCTCATTTTTATGATTGTTGATGATCAGTTATTGATGATTTACCACCAATAACTAAGCATTATTTTGATTGTCTAATTTTTCTATTTCCTTCTTTACTTCATCAATCAACTGTTGTTCTGTTGGTAGATAGAGTTGATATTTGCTAGCTATGATAGTGCTGTTATCGCTAGGTAAAGATATCTTTACAACAGCATCGTTTTTATCGGTGCAAAGCAAAATTCCTATGGTTGGATTTTCAAAATCTTGTTTCTCATATCGGTCGTAATAGTTTACATACATTTGCAACTGTCCAAGGTTTTCGTGTGTCAGTTTTGTGGTTTTGATTTCTATCACTACGAAACACTGTATTCGCTTCCAGCAAGGAAAAGTCGAGGTCTTCCGAAAATCGGTCGAGGTCGTAGAAAATGCGTAGTGCCGTGCCTCCATAAAATGCAGCCTTTTCAAAGAAGTCCGTACGCGAGAGGGCTGCTAGGGTCACTTCCTGCATGATTTCCCGCAGCGCGGAAAGCGTATCTTGGGTATTTTGTGGTTTATATTCGGCTATCCAATCTTTTATCATCATGTCTGCAGTGTTTTAGCCAGCATAAGGAGGCTGTTTTTCTTGGGTGCGTACTCGGCCCATGAAAGGATATCCTGCCAATTTAATGTCGAGAGTCCATCCGGATCGATCCTTAGGTCCTCTATCAGGAAATCGTGCACCTGTGCTGGGCTTCGTAAAATAACGCCCGAGGTGGTCACAATTTTATCGCAAATTGCCTTCTCAGGACTCGCCAGCATAGCTACCTGATTCTTGGATAGGGCGACACGTTGTATCCCGAACGCGTAATAGGGTGATGCGATGTGCCGATACGTAAAACGTCCTGCAGGTGTTTTATATTTTTTTGTGGATTTGAGGGTTACGGAAGTGATTTCAAATACCCGCTCCGGGATCATCCCCCAATAGGACAGGGCCGACTCGAGGGATATGTAACTTGGCCCCCAAAGATGGTTGGCAATAAGGAAGGGTGGGGGTGGCAGCAGTTCCGTCGCTTTGCCCGGAATGTACATCCCTTTTTTCAAAGCGATCAGTTCACCGCGGTGAATAAGCTCGCTTATTTTGTCGTTCGGACGCTTATAATCTTTCAGTATATCCAGCATCAGCTGCCTTTTTAGCGGCACATCTGCATAGTTTTTAATGGTATTTGAAAAATTCATCCTGTTAAATTATCTTACCAAAATCGGAAAAAATCCGATTTTATGCAAATTATTTAACATACTAATCCTGTGTTTTGTATGGCTGATGCCTACCCGGCTACAGTTACTAAGAAAAGAAACGGGCGACATTACTGCCGCCCGATCCAAAAGAAAAAATTAGAAAATATACTTTGTGCTCAGGAAGTTGGAGCTATTATCCCCCACAATCTCGTTCAGCAATTTCTTATTCTTATCCGTATTTTTGGTGGCTACCAGCGATCGTATAGAGAACGAACGCAAGGCATCCACAACAGACAGCGTACCTTCGGCACTATCTTTACGCCCCGTGAAAGGAAAGGTATCGGGCCCGCGCTGGCACTGGCTATTGACATTGACACGGCTCACTTGGTTGACCAAGGGATCGATTAAGGACGAGATTACCGCCGCATTGTTGCTAAAGATACTCACCTGCTGTCCGTGCGAAGACTCGATGAGGTATTCAATCGGCTCTTCCAAATCGTCAAAAGGAACCACCGGAATGACCGGCCCAAACTGCTCTTCGCGGTACAGCTTCATCTGCGCATTGACCGGATAAACAATAGCCGGATAGAAGAACGAAGCCAAGGACTGTCCACCATGCTCGTTCACTACTTTAGCGCCATGGCTTTTCGCGTCTTCTAAGCATTCTGTTAAGTAGGCCGGTTTGTTGACTTCGGGCAGCGGAGTTAGCGCCACGCCCTTCTCCCAAGGCATACCATATTTCAGCTTGCCCACCTCAGCACTCAGCCTTTTCAAAAACTCCTGAGCGATGCTCCGGTGCACATAGATAATCTTAAGTGCTGTGCAGCGCTGCCCATTGAAAGAAAGCGAACCCAATACCGTTTCCGAGACCGCAAGGTCGAGGTCGGCATCTTTGGTAACGATGGCCGCATTCTTGGCATCTAAGCCCAAGATGGCGCGCAGGCGATTAACACGAGGGTGCAACTTCTTCAGCTCATCGGCCACCCGGCTAGAGCCGATCAGCGTGAGCACATTGATCTTGCCCGACTGCATCAGCTGTGGTACAATCTTGTTGCCCCTGCCATAAATGGTATTCACCACGCCCTTTGGAAAACTGGTGCGGAAAGCCTCCAGCAGGGGATAATGCAACAGCGTACCATGCTTTGGTGGTTTGAATAAAAGTGTATTGCCCATAATCAGCGCCGGGATAAGCGTGGTAAAGGTTTCATTCAACGGATAGTTGAAGGGCCCCATACAGAGCACCACGCCCAAGGGCGAGCGGCGAATCTGCGCGATGATACCCTGCTCGATCTGGAAGCGCGAGGAATCGCGATCCACATCTTTCAGGGCATCGATCGTAGCATAGATATATTCCACCGTGCGGTCAAACTCTTTCACCGAATCGGTGTACGACTTACCGATCTCCCACATGATCAGCTTCACCACGATATCCTTTTTCTCGATCATCTGCTGCGTAAAACGCTCTACGCAGGCAATCCGATCGGCCACACTCATGGTGGGCCATTCGCCGCGACCATTATCATAAGCCTTTACAGCAGCATCCAAGGCTTCCATAGACTCCTTCTCCGTACATACCGGATAACTGCCGATACGCTTTCGCCCAAGGCCATCTTTGGTTTTCACACAAATGGGCGAGAACACCTCGCTGACTTCGCCCGCCCAGGGCAACATCTCGCCATTCGACAAGAACTCGCGCTGGTCGATCTGTTCTTGCAGGGCATATTCTACGGGGATGTCTTCTTCCCCGTAGAATATGCTTTCTAAATCTAACTGCATGGTTAAAATTATTTAGGTAGGTATAAAATAAGTCGATCTATTAGTCGGTGATTACCTGCATGCGCGGCACCAAAGTCTTCATCACCGTCCAAGCAATCAGGTAAGCCACGGCACAGAAGGAGAACACGATAAAATAACCAGCCTCTTCGCCTTGAAAGCCCATAAAGGACATTTGGGTTTCCTTGGCATGGTCAAACAGCTTGCCCGAAAAGAAGTTGATAAAGGTAGAGCCCACACCGCCGGCCAAACCGCCAATACCGGTGACGGTGGCAATGGCGCGCCGCGGAAACATGTCGCCCACGGTAGAGAAAATATTGGCCGACCACGATTGGTGCGCCGCACCAGCCAAGCCGATCAACAATACGGGAATCCAGTAAGAGATATGCCCCAAAGGCTGCGCAAACAATACCGCCAACGGTACAAAGGCGAAGATAAGCATGGACTTCATACGGCCCTCGTAGGGGTTAAGACCTTTTTTATCTACGAAGTAGCTGGGCAACCAGCCCCCGATAATCGATAGTAAAGTAATCAAATAGAGCACAAAAATGGCCAATTGCCCCTGTGTGTCCGACGATTTGATATCATACACGGCGGAAAGATAGGCCGGCATCCAGAATAGGAAGAACCACCACACCCCATCGGTCATAAACTTACCAAAGGCAAAGGCCCAAGTTTGCTTATACTTGAAGCAAGCACCCAAAGACATCTTTTTCTTGACGACAGGCACCGCCACCTCGGGCGTTGTTTCCTCTTCGTGGTCACCGTCCTGCATGATGTAAGCTAGCTCGGCAGCGTTGACCTTTGGGTTTCGGTGAGGCTTCTTGTACAGGAATACCCAAAAGCCCATCCATACAAAGCCTAGGGCACCGATAATAATAAAGGACATTTCCCAACCCCAGTAGGCCGCAATAACCGGAATGGTCAATGGAGCCGCCAAAGCACCGATGGTAGCACCAGCATTGAAAATACTGGTGGCCAAAGCCCGGTCTTTCTTGGGAAAATACTCGGCCGTAGCCTTAATGGCGGCAGGGAAGTTTCCCGCCTCACCAACAGCCAGCACAAAGCGCGCAAAGATAAAAAGAACCACGCTGACACTGATGACACGGGCAACATCGTTCACCTGGCCGATGGCATGCTTAGCGCCTTCAAAGCCTACAAACCATTCGCCCGCCACAATACCCGATGTAGCGATACCACAGAAGGCGTGCAAGATTGCCCCCAAAGACCACACACCGATAGCCCATAGAAACCCTTTTTTTGTATCCATCCAATCGACGAAAGGACCTGCGAAGAGCATACTTACCGCGTAAAAAATAGAAAACAGGGCGGTTATTAGACCGTAATCGCTATTGGTCCAGTGAAATTCGGGGCTGATGAAATCCTTCCAGGTGAGTGAAAGCACCTGTCGGTCCATATAGTTTATTGTGGTCGCAAAGAACAGAAGGCCGCATATGGTCCATCTGTAGTTTCCCTTTTTATCATTAGTCATTGGTAGCTTGGAAATTAAAACGTTAAAATAAAAATATCAAAAATTGTGGCTTACGAAGTATAGGTTTATAGTTGCGCTACACCTAAAAAGAGCGTAGCGCAACGGCTTAATGTTGTTGAGCCTGCTTGACCAAGGCCAAAGCCTGCGCAGTCCTGTCGGCAAGTCCCTCTACATTTTTCGGGTCGATCAGCTTGCTGCCCATACCAACGGCGCATACGCCCGCCTTGAACCAGTCTGTGAGGTTACCGATCTCCAAGTCGACGCCTCCTGTAGGGATAAACAGCTGCCCCTTGAAGAGCTCGCGGATGGCTGACAGAAAGCCTGGCCCCAAGATATTGGCGGGAAAGAGCTTGATTAGGGAGGCCCCATGGCTTTGCGCAGAAGCGATTTCCGTAGGCGTCATACAGCCCGGGACCCACAAGAGACCCGCTTTGTGCACCAGCTCGCCCACGGCAGGCGTCACGATGGGTGCCACAATAAAATCGGCCCCCAAGGCCAAAAACTGCTCGGCCTCTTCCGTATTTTTGATGGTGCCAATACCTAGATATAGCCCCGGCATATCGGCATCACGCGCCTCAACCAATGCTTTGAAAACGGTACCTGCCTCGGCGCCGCGGTTGGTAAATTCGAAAACACGGATGCCTGCAGCATACAGGGTGTGCACAATGGCTACACTCTCCTGCGCATCCGCATGGAAGAACAGAGGAAGCATCCCCTGCGTTAAAATAGCGTCTAAAACCGCTTGTTTTTTACTCATGTTTAATTCTTTTTTCTATGTCCGACACTGAACTTACGGTAGCGTCGCTAGGGATAAACAGCTTATCATAAGCGGCAGCGGTAGCAAATTCGAGCGTATAACGGGAGTCCTGTTTGAGATAAAGGCCGTAGATCAGTCCTGCCATAAAGCAATCACCGCTACCGACCTTATCTACAATGCTTTCGGAAAGATACTCATTTGAAACCAAAAGTCCATCCTGTCCATGCAGGCTGGTATAATATTTTATTCCTTTTTCCAGATGGTCAAAGCGAAACGTATTGGCCACATAGCGGCAACGCGGATAGCGCGCCTTAAGTTCGGCACTGCTGCGCTCGGCCTGCGCCAATAGCGCTTCCTTGGGGTATTGCGATTGGCTTACCTTAAACGGATCGTCCAAACTCGTGCCCAGCATCTGCTGCGCCGCCCAGATATTGCCCATGATCACATCGCAATACGCCGCCAGCTGCGGCATCCGCTCGATGGGTTCTTGGCCATATTTCCAGAGCTTGGCGCGATAGTTTAGGTCAAGCGACACCGTGATTTCTTTGCGCCTGCAAGCCTGCAGCGCATCTAAGCAGATCTCGGCGATCGTAGCATTGATGGCTGGGCAAATGGCCGAAAAGTGAAACCAACTGACGCCCTCTAGCACCGCATCCCAATCTATATCGCTGCGCTTCAGGCCGGCAAATGCGGAGCCGGCACGATCATAGACAACGCCGGCATGCTTCACATCTTTGCCCTGGGGCAAGTAGTAGATGCCGATGCGATCGCCCTGCCAGCACATGGGCGATAGGTCTAAACCTTTGCTTAACAAGTGCTGTGCTATTCCTTCGCTGATGGCATTGCTGGGCATAGCCGACAGATAGGCCGAGGGAAGCCCCCACAAGGACAGGGCCGTGGCCACATTCAGCTCGGCACCGCCCACATAAAAGGGCAATTGTCCAGCAGCTACCCAATCTGTCGTGAGATCTGGGCAGATGCGCAGCAATATTTCGCCGAAGCTGAGTATTTTCCCTTGTGCCATGCCCTATTTAAAATTGAAATATTCCTTGGCATTGTGGTAGCTGATATCGCTCACAATCTTACCAATCCATTCCACATCGTTAGGCAGTTCACCCTTCTCGATATCTTCACCGAAGATATCACAGATCAAACGGCGGAAGTACTCGTGGCGTGGGAAGGAAAGAAAGCTGCGCGAGTCGGTCAACATACCCACCAAACGGCTCAATAAGCCCATATTGGACAGTGCATTGATCTGCTTGGTCATGCCGTCTTTCTGATCCAAGAACCACCAAGCCGAGCCAAACTGCACCTTGCCTTTTACCGAGCCGTCATTGAAGTTACCTATCATGGTCGCCATCAGCTCATTATCTGCCGGGTTAAGGTTATAGAGGATGGTTTTGGCCAATTTATCTTGGTTGTCCAGTCGGTTGAGGAACTTCGATAGCGCCCTTGCCTGGCTGAAGTCACCAATAGAGTCCCATCCTGTATCGGGGCCATTGGCGCGTAACATACGCGCATTGTTGTTGCGCAGGGCGCCCAAGTGGTATTGCTGCACCCATCCTTTTTCGTGATCCCACTCGGCAAACTGCACGAGCATCGCAGATTTGAATTTCAGGTTTTCTACATAGGTCAAATCCTGCCCAGTTCTGATCTTCTGAAAAATAGTAGCGATTTCTTGCTCAGTGTAATCTTCGGCATAGATCTGCTCTAGGCCGTGGTCGGATACGGAGCATCCGTTTTGGGCAAAGAAATCATGGCGAGCCTTCAAGGCATCGAGGTATTCTTGGTAGCTGCCGATCGATCGGTTGGTTACCGCCTCCACCTGCCCAATATAGGCGTTTAGCGCCGATGGGTCGTCGCTGTTCATGGCTTTATCCGGACGGAAGGCGGGCAGCATCTTGAAGCTCTCCTGCTCTTGGGCAAACTGCTGATGGAAGTTCAGCGCATCAATAGGATCATCGGTGGTGCATACCACCTCTACGTTCATGCGCTTCAACAGGCCGCGCACATCATAGCCCGGTTCGGCCAGCTTTGCCGCCGTCTCCTCGTAGATCTTCTCGGCCGTTTTGGGCGACAAAAGATCGGTGATGCCGAAATAGCGCTGCAGCTCGAGGTGTGTCCAGTGATACAGCGGATTGCGTAACGTGTAAGGTACGGTCTCGGCCCATTTCAGAAACTTGTCCTTATCGGAGGCATCGCCGGTGATATATTTTTCGGCCACGCCGTTGGTGCGCATTGCCCGCCACTTGTAGTGGTCGCCGTTCAGCCATACCTGACTGATGTTTTCAAAACGGCTGTTGCCAGCAATCTGCTCGGGTATTAAATGGTTATGATAGTCAATGATGGGCTGGTTCTTCGCAAATTGATGATAAAGATCCTGCGCCGTCTTGCTCTGCAATAAAAAATTGTCGTCTAAAAATGCTTTCATGTCTCGTTGTTTTATAGACTTACACCCCTTTTCCACGGGATAAAGTCGTCCTGATTTAACTGTACAGCTTTGGGGATCACCTCTCCACTGGCCGCTTTGATACAATATTCGAGGATATCCTCGCCCATTTGTTCAATGGTTTTTTCGCCATCGATAATAGCGCCCGTATTGATATCAATGATATCGGCCATGCGTGTGGCCAAGGCATTGTTGGTCGCTACTTTGATCACCGGACAGATGGGATTGCCCGTAGGCGTGCCTAGGCCTGTTGTAAACAAGATCAAGGTGGCGCCCGAAGCGGTCTTACCGGTTGTAGCCTCGACATCGTTGCCGGGCGTACACACTAGGTTAAGACCAGGTTTCGTAGCCTCTTCGGTATAATCGAGCACATCCACCACCGGCGAGTTGCCGCCTTTTTTGGCCGCACCGGTACTTTTTATCGCGTCGGTAATTAAGCCGTCGCGTATATTACCGGGCGATGGATTCATATGGAAGCCAGAGCCCACATTTTCGGCGGCCTGACTGTAGGCACCCATCAGCGCCATAAATTTATGTGCCGCCTCGGGCTCTATCGTGCGATCGATCAGGTTTTGCTCGGCGCCGCAGAGCTCAGGAAACTCGGCCAATAGTACCTTGCCACCCAAAGCTACCAGCAGGTCGGAGGTGTAGCCCACAGCCGGATTGGCCGAGATGCCACTAAAACCATCGCTGCCGCCACACTTCACGCCAAGGGTAAGCTTGCTGAGTGGTGCCGGCTGGCGAGTAAACTTATTAATTTCTACCAAACCCGTAAAGGTCTTTTGTATGGCTTCCTTTATCAGCTGCTCTTCACTTTTGGATTGCTGTTGCTCAAAAACAAACATCGGCTTGTCAAATTGCGGGTTGCGCGCTTTGATATCTGCCAGCAGATCCGTCAGCTGCAGGTTTTGACAACCTAAGCTCAATACCGTCACGCCGGCCACATTGGGATGGTCGGCATAGGCTGCCAACAGTTTGCCCAGCACCGCCGCATCCTGCCGAATGCCACCGCAGCCCCCTTGGTGGTTCAAAAACTTGATGCCATCGACATTTTTGAACACCCGATTTTGCTTATGTGTGATCACGCTCAGTGCATCTGGAGAAAGCTGCTCGATATCCTGGCCTTCTTCATATGCGGACAACAGCTGGTGCGTAAAAGCGCGGTATTTGCCCGTTACCGAGTAGCCCAGTTCATTGTACAAGGCTTCTTTGATGACGTCGAGGTTTCTATTTTCGCAGAATACCGTCGGGATGAACAGCCAGTAGTTGGCAGTACCCACCCGCCCGTCGCTACGCAGGTAGCCGTTGAAGGTGCGCCCTGCAAAGCGAGAAACATCGGGAGCCTCCCAATGGTAGTTGTATGGCCGAAACGTATAGGGGTCGGCCGCATGTTTGGTGTTGTCCGTATTCATCAATCCGCCCCGCGGAATGGCGTATTGCGCTTTTCCCACTAGCACGCCGTACATGTAGATTTCATCGGCGGGCTGCATATCCTGCATAAAAAACTTGTGCTTGGCCGGGATGGCATCCACCAGCTGATAATCAATTCCTTCAAATTCGATCACTTCGCCCTGGGCGAGATCCTGCAAAGCCACCAGCACATTGTCTTTGGGGTGGATCCTTAATATTCTACTGGCCATGCTGTATTTAGCTTTTCCATTGTTTTCAATACGCCCGATTCGTTTATTTCGTCCAAATAATGCTGTACGGTAGAAGCAAATTCCGGGTATTTGCTTACATCTTTGCCCCACAGGCTCTCATCGCTGAGCACTTGCTGCACTAGGCTGCTAGGCTCTTTCCAATATTCCTGCAGTTGCGGAGCAAACTCGTCTTGCAAAGTAACCGTGCCGCCCGCTAGCTGCTGGACATATTTACCATCTGATTGCTGCGTATCCATAAACTTTAGGTAGGCCGCAAAGCCGAGCGCAATATGCTGGGGTGGCACCAAGTTCTTGCTATACCATTTATCCAATAGCGCGATATTACGCATATTCATCTTAGAGGTAAAGTTGAGCGCTATATTTTCCCAGCGGTGATCCAAAAAGGGATTGCTAAAGCGATCGACCACACTGCTCGAAAAGGTATCCACATCCTTTTGCTCAATATAGGGATCTAGAATAGCCTTGCCAATTTCCTGCTGCATGAGCCCGCGAACAAACTGCTTGAAGGTGCTATTGTTCATTGCTTCCTTAACGGTGGTAAAACCGCTCCATAACGCAGCCGCACAACTTAGGGTATGCGTTCCGTTCAATAGGCGAAGCTTGATTTCTTTAAACTTGTCAATAGATGGCACCAATACGATACCGTCATCGACCGGTGCGAAGGAAAGCTTTTCACGAACGCGCGCCGAATCGGTCTCGATGGCCCAGAGGCTGAAAGGCTCGGCCATAATCATCAGCTCGTCCTGATAGCCCAAAAGCGTTTCCGTGGCAGCCTGCTCCGCCGCGGGCAAGCGCCCCGGCACGATACGATCAACCAAGGTATTGCAAAAGTCGTTGGCCTCTTCTAGCCAAGCTACAAAGGCTGTTTCCAGATTGTTCTGCGCAGCCAAGCTCAATAAGATTTTTTTCAGCTTTTGTGCATTGTCCGAAATTAACTCAGTAGGCAAGATCACCAGCCCTTTATCGGAATCGCCCTTGAAATAGCTGTAGCGCTCATACAGGAATGCCAACAGTTTTCCGGGAAAGGAGGATGGCGGCGCATCGGTCAACTGATCGTTGCTCATCACAATGCCCACCTCCGTAGTATTGGAAAACACGGCTCGCAGGTCCGGATTTTTCGCGGCCTCTAAAATACTGCTCCAGTCTGCGGAAGCAGATAGCACGCGCGAGATGGCGTTGTTAAGCGTATACTGCACCACTTCCTGTCCATCTTTCTTTCCTTTGATGCAGAGGGTGTATAGCCCATCCTGCTGCTCGAATGCATCGGCTCCCGAAGAGCTGGTCGACTTTACCACTAAAATGCGCCCATTGAACAGGCCTTGCTTATTGGCTTGATCGACGTAATAGTCTGGTAAACCGCGCAATAGTACGCCTGTACCAAATTGCAGTACACGCTCGGGCAGCGCAAAGGAGTCTGCCTTGGGCAACTGCACATCCGCCGAGGTGATTTTCTCTAAATTTTCTCTTGAAAGCAACATTATACGTTTCCTATTTCCTTAATTACTTATGTTCTGTTTTTCTTTTCTTCCAATCGGGGTATTCCCTTTCAATCAATGCCTGTGGCCAATTTCCGAACCAAGCATATCCGTTCCGGCGTTCCTCGGATATCTCCGAAAAGACGTAGCTGACCCGATTGTCGCGATCCGCAAATAGCGGTTTGCTATTTTCGATAGCGTAAAAACGCGACCATAGCAGGCCATTTTCATCGGCGACTAAATCGCGCGTCACCTTGCCATTTGCATCCCGCACTTTATCGAATCGATATCCGCGGATATCGTGCGAGGAAAGCCAAGCTACTGCAGCATCGACGGCCTGCTCAACGGCCTTGGTATACGGTTGCGCCATCAGAAAGCGGATGATAGCCACTGACTCGGCACTACTTAATGACACCGGTTCAAACTTGCGCGCCTGCGCGGGCAGAAGCGTTTGCTCATCATACTGCGCCGCCCATATACTAAGCCTATCTCCCTGTCGCACCTGAACACGCAAGATGCAGGCAACGCCTTTTTCCACTGCCGCGGTTGCACGGTTCAGCAGAGCGCTGTCTTGAAACAGTGCAAAGCCGTCCTGTTGTTTGGCAACAGCGTCTAGCACAAGCAGGGCATTGATCATGGCATTATCATTAAAAGTAACTTGCGCGCGATATAGCATCCTATTGGGATAATATTGCGGAAAGCCTCCATTTTCATACTGTGCCGCCAGCAGGTAGTTGATGCCTCGCTCTGCTGCGCGACGATAAGCATCGTTGCCCGTTTTGTGAAAGGCTTTTACCAGCGCGCGGATCTCGCGACTCGTCGCCCCATTATCCAGACAGGCATATTGCTCATCGGTGGCTTGAATCTTTTCACGTAGCGCGGCCGTTAGCGGCAGGCTGTAATCAATAGCCTTCTTGTCGACCAACTGTTTAGGCCACCCGCCATTGGCGAGTTGGTAAACGAGCATTTTCTCGGCAAGCTCATCCTTGTCTGCGTGCTGGGCCAAAGCAGCCGAGCTACAGAGCAGGCTTAAACCGATTACGAACGATGACAGACCTAAGCGTACCATGTTTACTTTGCCTGCTTTATCAACCAGCTCACCAATTCAACCGCCGCATCAAAGTTTTGAAACTCGGTCGGCAGCTTCCTTCCATCCGTATATTCATTGTATAGCCAAGGGTCGCCGATGGCGAACACCGTACCTTTTCCATACTTCGCCGTGACGATGATATTATCGCCTTTATCCTGTACGATTGCTTTGGCAGGATCTTTCACCTGCATGGTGGATATCTCTTTGATATAGATCTTTTTGGTGCGATCGAAAATACCCGTTCCGGCAGGGATTTGAATGGCGCCCATCTCGAATTGATTGCCCTGCACGCGGTTGCGACTATCTTCATTAAAGGTAATGCCAAATTGTTGCGGCAGAATATTGAACTTGCTAATCTCGCAGTTGCCTACATCGTTTAACAAGAGCACCAATACGCCCCCTTTATGCACCCACCCAGCAATCTCCTTGGCTTGCGCCTCGGCCATAAAGTTTGGCTTTTCAGTTTCCTTTTCGGTATCGGGATCGACGATGATGTAGATCTTGCTCTTCGCTAAGTTTTGGCTTGTCGGTGCATCGGGCAGCGTATGCAAGGTACCACCATGCTGCTCAAAAATACGGCCCAAAAGGGAGAAGCCATTGTTATCATCGCCATTCCACAGGTAGTGGTAGGGCTCCATTTGCCCGCTAGGGCCTTTCTTGAATTCTTTATTGTAGAAATTATCGAGGGTGACACGCACCTTCTTCTTCGGCTGTGGAGCCTTAGCGAATTCCACCTCGGAGGAAGCTAAGATAAAAGCGCCTACACCTTTTGGATCGTTGGTTCGGATAGGCTCACTCATGTAATATTCAAAACTCCCATCGCGATATTTCTTGCCACCCAAGCCGGATACTTCTACAACGCGATTAAGATCTACACGGTCTTTACCGGCCGGTGTTACAAACTCTTTCAGCAGACCTGCATAGCCCTTGTCTACATTTTTTTGGAAAGAAGCTTTAACATATCCTTTTCTGACGGCTTTAGCCATTGCATAAACGAACATACTGGAAGCTGACGCCTCCAGGTAGTTACCTTCGCGTGTACCAAGATCAATCACATCAAACCATACCCCTGTTTTAGGGTCCTGAAATTTGGCTGCAGCAGTCAACGTGCGCCTCAGGATTCCGAGCAACTCGCCTCGCCGAGGGTGATCCTGCGGAAAATTGTCGAGCACATCCACAAGAGCCATGGCAAACCACCCCATTCCACGCCCCCAAAAGTGCTTGGAAAGTCCCGTATTGGGATCTGCCCAGCGCTCTTGGCGTGACTCATCCCAACCATGGTACAAAAGGCCGGTCTTGCTGTCGCGCGCATGGTTTTCCATATAGGTAAACTGGTTAACCACATCATCATAAATGCTAGGCACGTTCATCAAGGCTGCATACTCGGTATAGAAAGGTTGCGCCATATACAATCCGTCTAGCCACATTTGGTAAGGGTAGATCTTCTTATGCCAAAAGCCTCCCTCCTTGGTGCGGGGATGCGACTTCAGTTGGTCGTACAGCTTCTCGCTGGCTTTAAGATATTTTGGATTTCCGGTTACCTTATACAGAAACAACAGGGAACGCCCGTTTTTTACATGATCGATATTATATTCCGTGGCTTTATAATTGCGGATCTCTCCATCTTTGGAGACAAACTGATCCATGGACTTTTGGATATAGTCAAAATAAGTGCCCTCGCCGGTGTTGCGCCACACTTCGGCCACACCTTCCAGCACCACGCCCATGTCGTAGGTCCAAGTAGGTCCCTTCTCGGGATTGGTGAACCGAGCGTCTTTAAATAACTTGTCTATTGCCGTGAGTGCCATCTGTTCGGACACCGCTTTTTGGGCCTTCAGCAATGGCATGGATAAGAACAAACAAAGTATAAGGATGATATGCTTTTTCATTTCGTTGAAGTATCTTTAAGGTTTGATCGTTAATGCGTTTTTTTTGGCGTTGCCAGAAAAACGACTTTGCTGTTTCACTTGCTTTACATCTGTCGCGCGCAGCAATATCCCTTTGCTGCTTTCGCCTGTTAACTCGATCAATAGATCGGTTGGGTTTACAGGCTTTAAGCCCTCTACCAGCACATTTTCGCTGTTGTCAATATGAACAAGGGGGGCGGACTCCTGACTGGCCAAGGTGATATCTTTCAATACAATATCTGCGGCTTCCATAATCTCTATCCCTTTCTTGGCGGAGATCTGCGCATGCTCAATAACCACATTCTTGATAGGCATCTCGGGCAAGCCCCGCAAGAAGATCCCTTTATCCGCTCCATTGACATGTACATTGCGGATCACAAAGTTTTGAAAGCGCGGAGTTTCTTCAGTGACGGGGCGCTTCACGACGGTGACGGCCTGCTTCTGTTCACCGACCAAGGGAACGGGATCTACCGCCGCATAGTACATATCGAATAGAATTGCCTCGCCGGGAATATCCACCATATTGATGTTGTTGATAAAGATATTTTCCACCATGCCGCCACGACCTCGGGTGGTCTTGAAGCGCAGGCCGATATCGGTACCGATGAACGAACAATTTTCCACCCATATGTTGCGAGCTCCACCACTCATTTCGCTGCCGATCACAAAACCGCCATGCGCATGGTAAACGATGTTATTGCGGATAATAACATTTTCGGTGGGCATGCCGCGATCACGTCCGGCCTTATCTCTTCCCGATTTGATGCAGATACCGTCATCGCCCACATCAAAGGTACAGTCTTCCACCAGCACATTCTTGCAGGACTCGATATCCAAGCCATCGCCATTTTGGGCATACCAAGGATTGCGCACAAGAAGCTTGCGCACGGTGAGATCTTCGCACATTAAGGGATGCAGGTTCCAGGCGGGCGAGTTCTGTATCGTTACACCCTCCAGCAGCACCCGCTTGCACTGGGTAAACACCAATAGGTTGGGACGTAGAAAATCTTTCACGTCCTGAAAATCTGCCGCCGTTGTGCCCGGACGCATGACGCCGGCATTCTTTTGCTGAGCACCGCGTAACGATCCTTCGGAAGGATACCATATATTCGATTTATTATCGACCACACCGCCAGAAGAAATCAAATTCTTCCATTGCGATTCGGTCATCTTGCTGCGCTTCACCATGCGCCAAGCACCGCCATTGCCGTCGATGATGCCCGTACCGGTGATCGCTATATTTTCTAGATTTTTGCCTGAAATAGGATTTTGGTTGCGCCATGCGGGTTCACCCTCCCAATTGGACTCTACAAGCTTGTATTGATTGAAATCGTCGGAAAACAACAAAACGGCCTCCCGCGAGATGTGCAGGTTGACGTTGCTTTTCATTTCGATAGGGCCACTTAGCCATAACCCTGCAGGCAGCGATACCACGGCGCCACCCTTTGCGTTTGCCGCGTTGATCGCGGCATGTATAGCTTCGGTATTGAGAAACTGTCCATCGCCTTTGCCTCCAAAATCGGATATAAATAAGGTGTCTTTCGGAAAGCTGGCTTGCTGAACGACAGGACGCGCAGGCTCCTGTGCTCGTAAGGATGAAAGGCTCAGTAGGCCACACAGCAAAATCGCGGTCGGTCTAAAACTATCCCCTTTTATTTTTTTTCTTATCATTTTTAGCTCTGCTTAAAATTGGTAGCGATTATTTTAACAAGTCTACATGCTTTGCCTGTGATTGTAAAGAAAAAACTATGCAATCGTTACCGGAAATCTCTGTATTGCGCAACGATAGCTTCGACATCCCAGTCGCCAAAAACAACTGATAACGAGACAGTTTGCGCGTTATCGCGACTTAACCGGTGCGCCCATTTGACACGACTTTGTGACAAAGCGCCCGCACCCGTATTCCCGTATTCAGCGAAATAGGCCGTTTGCTCATTACTCTGCTTGCCCCAATTGTGCCAGCCTTCGCCTCGGATGAAGGCAGGCAAGCTGCTGTGCATAAATAGCACCTTGGCATAGGGCCGCCAAGGACGCCCCAAATAGAAGCTGCCGACATCTGCCGCTCCCGTTACTGTACAGTTATTGAAAACATAGCCATACTGCACATTCTGGGGAGTAGAGGCTGCCGTGATGTAGCCATTATCCTTACAGTGCAGCTCACAGTTTTCGAACCAAGCCGTAGAAGAGCCGAAAATATAGTCTACCGTTCCTTCGATATAGCAATTAATGTACAGCTGTCGCGCGCCCTTACCATAGGTGTACAAGGTATCCTGAAAGCCCAAAAACCGGCAGTTGACAAAGGTCGCCTTGTCGGCAGCGATCCACATGGCAACGGCTTGGCCTACCGGCCCTGCACTATTTTCAAAACTGATGCTCTCGGCGCTGAAATGATCGCCCAGACAATAGAAACTGGCAGATCCGGACGTACCGATCTCCTCGCCAAAGCAATTCTTGCGCTGTGCATAATCGTCAAAAGTTATAATCGTTTGATCGGCATCTTCACCAATCAGCTTAATATGTTGCTTGGGTTGGGGGAGGATAATCTTTTCTTTATAAACACCTTTTTTTATATAGATGGTCGTCGGCTGCTTCCGGAATGAAGGAACAGCATCTATCGCTTCCTGCACTGTGGTAAACTGTCCGCTACCATCTTTGGCCACGACAAAGTCGTAGGCTACCGCCAATAAATTTTGGCTGATACACAAAAATATAACGATTAAAAGGCTTACGTTTTTTCTCATACAAACTACTCCCTGGCAATTGGCTGCCCGGAAATTTAGCTAATAATTTCGGTTTTACTTTGCATTGCCGCCTTAATTAAAAACGCAAACGTTATCGGTAACGTTTGCGTTTTTGCGGAAAAGCAATTGAAGGCATCCCTTCGGCAGGCATCGCCTGCAGTGTTCACGCTATGCTTTACCCATAAGCACGGGCCGATTAATCAAACTCGATCACCGTTTTGATGCCCTTGCTTAGCGGAGCGTTGCTATCTTTAAAAAGATCCGCCGCCTCACTAAAATTCACTCTTCTGGTAATAAACTGATCTGCTTTCAATGATTTATCACGCAGGCGTTCCATGACGTATTGAAAGTCGCCTCCTACCGCATTGCGGCTGCTCATGAGTGTTCCCTCACGTTTATGAAATTCAGGGTGGCTAAAGTGTATCTCTTCTTTCTGTAGACCTACCAACACATAACGTGCGCCATGTGCCATATACTGAAAGGCATTGTTGATCGCACCGGTATTGCCCGTCGCATCAAAGAGTAAGGTCGGCATATCGCCATCGGTGATGGTCTGCAACTGCGCCAATACATCGGCATCTCGGCCAGATAGCGTATGTGCTGCACCCAGATCGCGCGCGTACTGTAGGCGTGCGTCATCCACGTCAAGCGCAATCACTTTAGCTCCGGCGATAGCGGCAAGGGCTATAATTCCCAAGCCTATCGGGCCGGCACCGATCACCAGTACATATTCTCCCGGTATCACGCCACCACGCTGTATACCATGCGCACCAATAGCCAAAGGCTCTACCAAGACCAGATCATCATAATCTAAGCCTTCCTCTTTACGAAGCGATGCCGAAGGCACCACAACATATTCAGCCATCGCACCATCAATATGCACGCCCAGCACCCGCATATCGGTGCTGCAATTGGGCTTGCCCATACGCGAGGCGATATCTTTACCCTCGGTAAAATAGGGAATAAGCGTTACTTTATCGCCTTCTGCAAATCCTTCGGCATCCCCCTTTACATAGTCGGCCGCCACCTCATGCCCCAACACGCGCGGATAGGAGAAAAAGGGCTGACGACCCGCAAAAGCATGAATATCCGTTCCACAGATTCCTATTTTACGCACGCGTATTAAGGATTGACCCACGCCCGGCTCGGGGATTGCTTCATCTACATAGGCAAAGGTTCCAGGCTCTACACAAACAAGTTTCTTCATGTCGTATTTTTATATTTTTTACTTTTTCAATTCGTTGGCTAAAGGGATGTGCTGCTTGCGTAAGTCCTCCGCAACCAGACGGGCAACGGCCTCGGCTCCTTCCACATTAAGATGGGTATTATCTTTAACCCCTTGTGGATAATTTGCCGACCCCTCAGGGAGATGCAGAAAATAGGCCATCGATTCAGCCTCGCCTTTTTCTGCCAACAGGGCTCCTGTAAGCTTCGTCAGGTCGATCAGCAACACGTCCAAGCTATCGGCCAGCTCCATCATCCCTTGGGCATAGGCCTTATGCGTGTTGGTAGGTTTGCCCTGCACAAAAGATCGTCGCGCAATAGGGGTCAACAAAACAGGGATGGCCTCTTTGGCGCGTGCCGCCTGCACAAAAAGAGCAAGATTGGCTTTGTACTCCTCGACGGTTACCCCGACACCAGGCTTATTTACTTTTTCATCGTTATGTCCAAACTGTATAAACAGATAATCCCCCTTTTGCAAGCCCTGCTGCACCCCATCCCAAAGTCCTTCGCGAATGAAGGACTTCGTACTGCGTCCATTTTTTGCGGTATTGTTTACCTGCACATTTTCATGAAATAGCGTTGCAAAAGCTACGCCCCAGCCGGTTTCAGGGTATTTGCTCTCGGCTTTGATGGCCATCGTAGAATCGCCCATCATCCAGACGGTCAATTTCTTCTTCTGCCACGCAAAGCTACATAGGACAAGCAGCAACGTGAGGCTGCCAACTCCATACATAAAAGACTTGTTCATGAGTTCCCTAGATTTACAATGTTGTTTATACCGCTGAATTTCTACATTTTTTTGGACTAATCCATAAAATTAAACGCAATCGTTGCCGGTAACGATTGCATACTTCTTTGTTTGTTACCGACCTGAAATTACGTATCCTTGTGATTACCAATATAAATCCAAAATCGCTGTGATGAATAAACTTGTGCTCTTTTTGCTTTGCTCATTCTTAACGTCAAGCTATTACGCGCTCTCGCAGGAGAAAAATATCTCTTCGGTGTGGGTAGCGGATCTGGGCAATGGACAGTATAAAAACCCCATTCTACATGCCGACTACTCTGATCCAGATGCGATTCGCGTAGGTGACGATTTCTACATGATCGCCTCCAGCTTTAACCACGCACCGGGGCTTCCGCTGCTGCATTCCAAGGATTTGGTGAATTGGCGTATCCTCAGCCATGTGCTCCCTTTCCAACGCCCCTTGGATGTGTTTAGCCGCGTTCAGCATGGCAATGGCGTATGGGCACCAGCCATCCGCTTCCATAAAGGCGAATTTTACATCTACTTTCCTGACCCGGACTACGGTATTTACATGACCAAAACCAAGGATCCTGCGGGCAGGTGGACCGACCCTGTATTGGTATTTGCAGGAAGAGGCCTGATAGACCCGTGCCCGTTTTGGGATGAGGACGGAAACAATTACCTTGCTTATGCCTATGCCGGCAGCCGAGCTGGACTGAAAAGCGTGCTGGCCATCGCTCGCCTGAACATGGAGGGCACGCAGGTGCTGGATCGCGGCAGCATCGTATATGATGGGCACGAGCTTGACCCGACGATCGAAGGGCCTAAAGTGCATAAACGGAATGGCTACTACTATCTCTTTGCGCCAGCAGGAGGCGTGGCCACCGGATGGCAGCTGGTGCTGCGCTCCAAGAACATCTATGGCCCCTATGAACGCAAAGTGGTGATGAACCAAGGAAATACGCCCATCAACGGACCCCATCAAGGCGCTTGGGTGGACACGCAGACGGGCGAAGACTGGTTTTTGCACTTTCAAGATAAAGACGCCTATGGACGTATCGTACACTTGCAGCCCATGAAATGGGTAAACGATTGGCCGGTGATAGGCGCAGACAAAAAAAATACAGGAATAGGAGAGCCCGTGCTGACCTACAAAAAGCCGAATGTCGGGAAAACATACCCCATAGAAACGCCCGCCGAATCCGACGAGTTTAACAGCCCAACATTAGGAAAACAGTGGCAATGGCAGGCCAACCCCGACGGCACCTGGCTGATGCCAAGCAACCATGGACACCTGCGCCTATACACGCAACTGCCACCGCCCGAAGCGCAAAACCTGTTGGACATCCCGAATATATTGACGCAGAAATTTCCGGCCGAGGAATTTATGGCGACCAGCAAGCTACGCCTTGTTGGCAATCCAAAGCTGGAAAGCGAAGTCGCCGGCTTTGCCGTGATTGGCGAAGACTATAGCCACCTGTACTTGATACAGCGTAAAGGGGAGCAGGTGCTGTATTACGGGACTTGCAAAAATGGGCTTACTGGCGGCAAAGAAACCGCGCAGGAAATTACGAAAGTAGCGGACAAAAGCGATGTGTACCTGCGTGTGATCGTTAAAAAAGGAGGTATCTGCCACTGGTCTTACAGCTTGGACGGCAAAGCTTTTACATCCGTAGGCGAGGCCTTCAGCGCAAAACCCGGAAAATGGATCGGCGCCACCTTGGGCCTGTATGCCGCTAGAAAACAGACCATCAACGATAGCGGCTATGCCGACATCGATTGGTTTAGGATAGAACCTTTAAAATAAAGACCGATGTACCTCAACAAGACTTTGCTATGCTCCATTCTTTGTTTTCTGCTGCTGAGAGCGGGCGCACAAACGACAGACAACCGACTGGAGCTCGTGGTATCGCAAGCGGGCGACGCTGATTTTAAAACGATTCAAGAGGCGATCAACCAAGTAAGGGATCATGCGGAGAGGCTTGTCACCATACATATCAAAGCGGGTACCTACCACGAGAAAATCGTGATCCCAGCCTATAAAAGAAATGTCCGATTAAAAGGCGAAGGTCGCGAAAAAACGATCATCAGCTTCGACGACTATTCGGGGAAGCCCTTTCGTGGTATTGATGTGACGGGAAATGCGAACTATAGCACTTATACTTCCTACGTGCTGCTGATGGCGGCCAACGACTGTAGTCTAGAAGATCTAACCATCATCAATACGGCAGGCCGCGTAGGGCAGGCGGTGGCTCTGCATACGGAAGGCGACCGCATCAGCATACGCAACTGCAGTATCTTGGGCAACCAAGACAGCTTTTATTTGGCCAAAGCGGGCACACGAAATTTTATCGAAAACTGCTTGATCTCCGGCACAACGGATTTTATATTCGGTGCAGCAACAGCCTACTTCCTAAATTGCCAGATAGAGAGCCTAAGCAACTCCTACATCACGGCGGCTTCCACCACCGCAAACGACAAATATGGCTTTGTGTTTGATTCCTGCACGCTGCTTGCAAAAGATAGCGCGGTAACCAAGGTTTACCTCGGACGGCCGTGGCGCCCCTATGCGAAAACGGTATTCATCAACTGTGAACTGGGCAAACACATCGTTCCTGAGGGTTGGCACCCTTGGCCCGGAGACAAGAACTTCCCAAACAAGGAACAAACGGCCTTCTATGCTGAACATGGTAGCAAAGGTCTCGGCGGCAGCGATGTCTCCAAGCGCGTATCTTGGTCTAAACAGCTGCGCAAAAAGGATCTACGCCAATATACGATATCGGCTGTTCTAGGCGATTGGAAACCTTCTTTTTAGTGTGCTAGGTAGAGAATCTGGGAAAAGGCGCTGACCTTAAAACAAGGCTTGTTCGTAGGGTTAAATCCCTGCTTTTGGTACATTAATACATTTTTTCATTTCTTTTCCTGAACCTCATCGCGATTTGGATCGGCACTAAATTTTCTTCCTACCATATCCGCTAACCATTCCATTCCGATGGAACAATATGCTAACGGCTGGTTTACCGTATTAAAAATTGATATTCTGTCGCGAATAATAAACTACCCCTTACGAATATTAAGCGAACTCAATAATTCCGTTCCACCATCCTATTTTTATTACCATGTAATTAAGACATGCCCGAAGGCATGCATGGTTAAACAAAACAATTTAAAAAATGAAAAAATTATTTATGAGCTTGATGGCCGTCACGGTGCTATCAACAGCCGCATTTGCCGGCACGGACACAAACGCTCCGAAAGAAAGCGCTGATGCAAAAACAGCGACTGAAAAACCTACAGAAAACAACAGCGAAGCTGAAGTTGCCGAATCAACAGAAGAAAACAACGCTATGTTTAGAAAAAAATGTGTATACACATTTACGGTGTACAATAGTAGTGGACAAGTGATCGATTCTTTCACCTCTTCCACCTATGTAGAAAACTCCTGCTCAGGATTCTTCGGATCTGCCGCAATCATGTACAGACACATGCTTGCAGATGGCAGCCTAGGGATATAAGTCCTAGAAATCTGTATCAGTCGAATCTTAAATGCAAAACTTAAGCGAGGCCTAGCCTCGCTTTCTAAACCCAACGATCATGAACAAATACTTTTTATTCTTTCTCTTATCACTGGGCACTACGGCTTCCTATGGACAAAAGCTAAAAGCGGTGTACGAATATATTATGTCGCCCATGGCGACCTATCGCGAAGAGGTTTATTTTCAGAATGGTATAAAGACATCCGTTCGCGATTCGATACCACAGACTAAAGCTAATTCTGGTAATGAAGAGGAAGAGGACGGAGAGATGAGCGGCAGTATGTCGGTTATGATAGATATGGGCAAGGTGTACAGAAACATCGTCATTCAGAAAAACAATTCGACTCCACTGCTGGAAACGAACGCAATCAAAGGTAGCAACTACCTGATTAGCGACAATTTTCCATCTTTGCAGTGGAATACCAACTATAGCGATGTAGACACCTTAGGTAAATATATATGCCATAAGGCTACTGCTCCGTACCGGGGCACGACCATCGTGGCCTATTATACCGAAGATATCCCGGTGCCGGCTGGCCCTTACAAATTTGCTGGTTTGCCCGGTCTTATCGTCATGCTGTACAATGAAGGAGCCAACCCGCACTACTGGCTACTGAAAGAAATTGAGTACCCCTTTGCAGGTGACATCCCTGTAAACGAAAAATACATGAATTCGCTGCCCAAACTCACGTTAGAGAACTACATAAAAAGAGTAGACCTCGAAAACGAAGAGCACATGCGCATGATGATGAGCAAAATGCCGCTGGTGGAAGGTGTAACCGTCGAACGTAAAAAGATTCGCGGCAGTGTAGAGCAGGTATATGAGTGGGAGAAAAATTAGGCTTACCATAACATCTCTTGGGTTATGCCTATTATCCTTTTTTTCAAAGGCGCAGGTTGCCATACATGGCCGGGTTAGCCATCATAGTAGCGCTTTACCCGGCGTACGTATTGACCTACGTCTTGCGGCTGATTCTCAAATGCTGGCCTACACCTTTAGCGATGAGCACGGAAACTATCGGTTGCGGCACGCACAAAATGGAAAATTGACATTACATTTCAGGGCTTTAGGCTTTGAGCCTATTAGCCTTATGATTACACCTAAACAAGCAGATACCGCCATTAACGTGGAAATGCAAGCCGGCGGTGTGCAGCAATTACAAGAGGTCATTGTCCACGCCAAACAGCCTTACCAAAATGGCCGAGATACCATCGAGCTGTCGGTAACGTCTTTTCTGCAGGGCGATGAACGCAACGTAGAGGATTTGCTACGCAAGATTCCGGGTATTAACGTAGGTACCGACGGGAGCATCAAAGTTGGCGATAAAGAAGTGGAAAAGGTTATGGTAGAAGGCGACGACTTCTTTGAAAAGGGCTACCGCCTGCTGACGCAAAATATGAGCGTGCAGCCGCTGGAAAAAATTCAGGTACTGCAACGCTATTCCAACAACAAGCAGCTAAAAGGCATCGAAAACTCGGACAAGGTAGCTCTTAACCTGCAGCTGAAGAAGGACAGCAGAAACCAGTGGCTCGGTTCGCTGGGCCTACAGGGCACGCCGATTGATTTAAATTATTACCGGGCCAGCGCCAACCTCATGAATTTCGGTAAGCGCAACAAATATTACCTGCTGGCTAGTGCCAACAACAATGGCGACGATGCGGTAAGCAGCATCAACCATCTCATTCAGTCTAGTTCGGCAAGCGAACCGGGGCAAGTTGGCGTAGATGTAAGCACGCCCACGCTTATTGATAACACACCCAACCTGCCTAACTTCGATTATCGGCGCACGAACTTCAATAATGACAAACTGGTATCGTTAAATACCATTTTAAACCCGACATCGGCACTGAAAATCAAATGGCTGGGTTTTGTCAACCCGACAAAAAAAACATTCTATCGCAATACATTGCAGGAATACAATTTAGAAGACATTCAGTTTAGCATCACCGAAAACTATGAGTTTACCCGCAAAATCGACAATTATTTCACCAAACTGGAACTGCAGTACGAACCCAATGCCAGCGACGTACTAAGCTATACCGGCACGCTGGGATCACTAAACAGCACCGAGTTGGGCGAGCTTGTTTTTAATAACATAGCGAGTTTGGAAACTACCGAAAATAACGGTCTCCTCACGAACCATAACCTTACATACAGCCGCAAACTCTCGGAAAGGGAAGCCCTCATTAGCTCTATACGCTTCATTAACCAACAGTCACCGGTTGATTACAGCATCAATCAATATTATTACGAAGATCTTTTTGGTACCGACTCGGTGAGCGAAGTGCAACAGCAGATAGACAATGCACTGCGCTACGTTGGGGCAACCTCTCATTATGTAAGCCGACAAACAAAAGGCAACTTTATTGAACTCGCGCTACAGTCAACCTATCAACAGCAGCAGCTGAACAGCCAATTGCAGCTGCTACCTGCCCCCGAAGGGCAACCGCAAACGGTTGTATATCCGCCCGGATTTGCCAATGATATGACCTTAAGCTTATTTCAAACGTCCTTTATTGGTAAATATACGGTAAAACACCGTCGCTGGGAGCTCACTCCGCGCCTGCAAGCCGGCATAGTACATAGCCGTTTGGCTAATTTTGAGCAGCAAAAACGCAAGAACGACCTGCAGCTCTCCCCAGGCATAGCGGCAAAATGGGGCATACACCGAAAGGGACGACTGGAAGCTGATGTATTTTTTCAACAGCAAAATGCTACACTTCCCGAATTGATCCCCAACTATTACAGCACCGGTGTGCGTAATTTTGTAAAAGGGATGGATAACTTCGTGAACTTAAGTAGCTCGGGCGGGACACTCCTGTATACTTATGGGAATATGAGCGATCGCTTTTTTGCGAGGGTTCATATCGGGCACCAGATATTGTTTGACTACATTGGAACGGAAAGCGAGCTCAACCCCAATTTTAATCTTGTGCAGCAGCGCTTGCTCAAAAATAAAACCGCTACTTTTTACAAAGGAGAACTGAATTATTATTTGAAATCTTTGCATGGAAATATGCGCTTAGATGTGGGCTTCAATAGCGATGATTATGAAACCGTGGTAACCGGATTGGGAAACAGGCAAATCCGAAGCAACAAATACGACTATGGACTATCCTTCCGAAGCTCTTGGAAATCTATCTTCAATATATATACAGCGTACCGCATTCAAAGCAATAGCTACCGCACCGATGGCACGATAAACACCTTGACAAACAGCCAAGCTTTTCTAAATCTCTTTTTAAACTTGAGCAGCGACCTGCAGTTCAGCTTTAAGAACGAATCCTATCGTTTTGGAGCCTTGCCCCAGCAAAAAGCGCAAACGTATTATTTCTCGGACTTCTCTGTATTTTACGAATTGAAAAAATACAAAACCCGATTTGACATAACGGCAAAGAATATCTTTAACACCCGCTCTTTCAGAAATGTCATGCTTACAGACATCTCGCGTTACAGCACCGAATACCGTCTCTTTCCCCGATACTTAACCGTTGGAATAGATTATAATTTTTAATCCCTACATGTTTGTCCACGATTCAATACTGCTAAACTATACTTTGCATAATGCGCATCATCACGCTAGATGAGGTATGATATTTGAAGGATGGATATCAACATAAATCGAAATAAACAACCTACCGAAAGCATGAGATTATTGCCCTTACTTGTTTGTATACTGTTGTTCAACGCCTGCGCCGCGCAGCAACAAGAAAGCTATTGGAAAGCTGCTGAAATTGTCAAAGCCGATGGAGAAGCCTTTAGGGGCGTAACCGAGTCTTATATGCAGATGCTGATGGACATGCAGTTGCACATGCAGCTAAAAGGCGACAGTTTGACCGTTGATTATCCCTATCAGCGTAATCTAGAGATTTCTACATTTAAATCGCTTACCAATGCGCGCATCAAGCAAACAGGGGAGCTTTTGGATAGTGTGGAAGAGGTTGAGGTAGCATCAGAAAGCTTGAAGATTTGGTTTCGCTATTTAGGCACGAGCGAAAAGGATAACCGCTTTTGCTTGCACCTGCTGCCGCTAAATTGGGAGAGCTACTTGCAAGAACTGGAGCAGCTTAAAAAAGAAAGGTCAGCAAGTACAGCGGCGTTCGGAACGATCGATCTTTCCCCGCTGAAGCTGAGCGTGTTCAAAGCACCCGAAATTGATCCTCGTATACTGGCCAAGATGAACCCTATGTAATTAGCGCAAGAACTGACGGGCGACGAGCAGAGCGCGAAAGCCATTGATAGAACGTTTACATTGACCAAAGGAGCGCTGAAACAGGAATACAGCAACATCGGCCTAGAAAACAGCGCAATACCCACGGCTCGCTTTCACGGTGTTGATTTCCACACGACAGAGTATATCAGCGACGCGAAAAACAAGATGCTGCAGGCCGTTATCGCCGTTGAAAAGAATGTACAGCAGGCCGCATTGTTGAAGCTCTATGACGAGTTGCTGGCGCAAAACAAGGATGCACATGTCAGCCAGTTCGGGCTACCTAAATTTTACGAAGATGGCACGGCGCTAGGCATACATAGTTTTATGGCGATCACGCTGAAAGGTGGTTCGCAGACCATCAAATTTGCGATAGATGATGTACCAGACGAGTTGTACGTCGCGGAGGTAGATGAAAGTATAGCCGTACCCGCAGAAGGAGGCACGGCCGATGAAATAAAAAAGATCTTTCGTCACTACCTTGGCTTAATAGATCGAACAAACCTGAACATTTTTGTTGTATCCAATGAATTTGATCAGCTGTTGCATGCCAAGGAAAACAGCAGCGAAAGCTTGACTAGCGGAAACATCAACAACTATGTCTTTAAGTGGATGCGTTTGACGGATATTTGGGACAATCAGGAATAACGAACTACAGCTTATCGTCTTTTTCCAAGTCTGCAATCCAGATCGTAGTCTGCCCGTACGTGCTTGGGCTATCCGTCGCATCGATCTCCAGATGACCGCCTTTTGCAATTTCATTATGGCGTAGCCAAAGGCGATTGAGGTCTTTGCCATTAAGGCGTACACGCTGTATATAGCGGTTCTCCTGTTTGAAATTATGTACGGTAATCTTTAACCTGTTTTTTCCTTCTCCCAACGTAATTGATGGAAAGAGCGGAACGTTTAGGTAGTATACAGGTGCGCCGACCAAGGGCTGCTGCAAGCCTAATGCCGTCATGACAAACCAGCCCGACATTGCACCGGCGTCATCATCCATCGTGCGCACGAAAGCCTTTGGTTCGTTTTTATAGATGCGGTTTATAAAGGGATCGATACCGCGACTGTTGTCATTAAAGTAATACTGCACAACGGTATCTAAGGCTAGCTCATGCAGCAAAGACTGATAACGCCAAGGTTTGTCGCTGGCGTAGTAAAGCGTGGGCGATTGTATATCCGGTTCATTAGCGCGATTAAAATAATAATTGTCGAAAAAATCGTCTAACTGCTTAGACAGCTCGGTCTTACCGCCAATTAAGCGCGTTAGCCCGACGAGATCATAAGGCACGTTCCAACGGTATTGGCGTATGGTGCCCTGGTACATATTGCGTGCAGACATGCGATCTACATCCCGCTGGGACAAATCTTTAAATTCTTTATTCCAAATGTTTTTATAGGTTCGGCTGCGCGCATTGTAGTGCGCACTATCTTTGGGCAACAGCCGCGCCATAGCCCACATATCATAAGCAGCCTCCAAATACTTATCGGGCTTACTGAAGTCAAAACGTGACGTATCGCGGATCAGCGAGTCGCGTATCCCTTTGATATCTAAGCTAAATCCCTTGCGCTGGGCATCAAGCAAAACCACCGCAGCATGCTCGGTACGAACGGAGTTAGCAGGCTCTTGCGGACCTGCGAAATCATACTTGCCATATTTATAAAGATCGGCGATGGATGACACGATATCTTGGTACTTGCTTGGAAAAGCCAAGGCCAATAGGGGTAGCTGGGTTTTATAGTTGTCCCAAATGGCCCAACCGTGGTAGCGCTGTGCTTTGGCTTGGTGGATCTGCCCATCGGTGCCGCGATAGCGGCCATCGGCCTCGGAGGTGCGATAGGGCGATTGCAAGGTGCGATAGAAAAGGCTGTAGAATAGCTTAACACGATCCTCATCGCCCTCTACCTGAATGTGTGACAGCTGCTCGTTCCAATGTTGCTGTGTAATTTTCTTCAAAGAGGTGTAGTCGACGTTTTTGTTTTTGTGCAATGTCTGCAAGGCCGAAGCTTCATCGACAGCAGAAAAGGCAACTTTAAGTTCTGCCCGCTCAGCTTCGCTTTCTAGGGCGATAGTCACCTCTTGATCCGCCGTTGTGGTTGTCCCTTTGGGAAGACTAATCGCGTAATATATGCTATAGGTACCGGCATGGCAAGTGGTTTTCGCGCGAACTTTACCAAGTAGAGTTCCATCGGCCAATAGTTTGTACTCATTGGAAACAAAAGCCCCGTTGAAGGCGTGGTTTAGCCGGATCCGGATACCTTTTTTTCCTTTCGGAAATGTATATTGATGGATGCCCAGGTTTTCGTGTACCGCAAAACGGGCTTGAATTCCTTCTTTCAGGTCAATTTCGTAAAAACCTGGTCCGGCATGCTCTGCAGACTTTTCCAAAACCGAAACTTGTTCGCCGACATAAGGCTGCACCATGAGCAAACCGCCGCTGCCCACGCATCCCACCCCTTCGAAACGATTGTGGGTGAAGCCCACGATCTTCTTGGCATAATGTTCATAGCCGGCATGAAGATTTGGAGAGGTCTGTGGAGCGATATCCATTTGATGGAATGGGGAAGAGGCTCCAGGAGACAGTTGTCCGTGGTCGCCCGATGTACCCAAGAAGACGTTTACTTGGTCGACCGCCTGCTGAGCTGAAAGATTTATACTTGCCGTAGCTAGAAAAGCAGAAAAAAGAAAGGATTTGATATTGCGAAGCATATTCAAGTAATTTAGAGCTAAAGTAACCATTTAAAACGGTTTAGCATTCAACTTACAGGAAATTAACATCCAGTAAACACAATCGTTACATAAGGCTTAAAAAGTAGCTATCCCTGCAGAATCCATAAAAACTATCCACTAGAAAAATGATGATAAATTAATGCTATTTCAAGGGTAAGTAAGTTTTTGCAAACAGTAAACAAAGAAGCTTAACACTTTTGAAAAAAAAGAGTATTAATCTCTCTTTCTCCGCTTAGTATCCAGGTAATACGTTTTTAACTTTTCTATCCGTTCTTTGCCGATCGGCTCTAACACGATAATCCCTTGCAGAAATTGTGTCTTTATTTGAGTCTGTTTATCGAAGACGATCTTGATGTCGTAATCAAGATTATTATATCCATTTCCTAAGCTGTCGAATGGGACTGCAATTAAGGTGTCGGGATTTTGGATATATACAACCTTGGCCCAATGGGCGGAATTTTGATGAGAAATACCAGACATTGTGGCCACATCACGTAAATTTTCATGGATACTTTCTACTATTTTCTTAAGTCTTGTTGTTTGGGGACGAGACTGCCCATATCCGACTAAAATTAATAGACAAAGTGTGGTAATTAAAAATGCTTTTTTCATTTGTTTATCCATTGGGATTAGATGAGACAACATGTGCAAGATAGTTTCCGCCGTTTCCTATATTTTGGTATGGCTTCTCCGACTGCTGTTGACCTTCTGCATCTGTGTATTTGATTTCCTGATTTCTTACCCAGCTTTCATCAATCTGCTCGGTTGGATTTCCAGCTGTTGAAAAATTGTGCGCAAAAGAGAATGCTTCCACTTCATCCTCGATTCCGTATTTTAATAGTTTTGTATTCTCAAACATGTCGAATCAGATATGACCATCTAGGAATTGTTCCACATGTTTAATTTCAGGTATAAGAACCTCGTTTGCTAAGCTAGAATTGAAGTCACCTTTGTTATGCAAGACTATGTTTGTTCCATTTATATATTATTTTCGTACAGAAAACTAGATTGGTCTAACGTAATACAAAGGTCACTGCTGTTCTCTAAAATATTCTAAGGATCCAAAGGTTCGTCGGGGTCAATGGTTAGGGCCTCTATGCGCGGCTTAAACTCGAGGATAACATCGCTCACGCGTTTACCCAGTACGTAGGGCACATATCCAAGCTCGCGCATGCAACGATCCGCCATCCGTTCTACTGCATTGATGTGGGCCACGCTACTGTTTACGATGGCAAACTTATCTTTCGGAAATCCGTATTTCAGTAGGATACGCGCGGTGTTACGCAGGTTGGTGGTTGTATGCCGGGCATGGGGATCGATCAATATCGCTTCTTCGGGCACATGGAGCACTTCCATGAGGTATCGTTTCATCTCGATGGCTTCAATGAAGGTCGTTTTGTAGGGATGCACACGTCCGCCCGAGACAACAATAAAGGGTGCTAGTCCGTCGAAATAACTGCGCGCTGCCATTCGGCTGCGCAGCATACCGCCTGGGCTTATCGGCTGTCCGTAAACCTCGGGGCCAGCGCCTAGCGTTAACAGCACGCTGTAGGGATATTTGGCGAAATCTGTCTTAGATATTGCCTCATAGGCCTGTTTATTCTCCTTTTCGATCAGCGGCTCGAGCTGCGCGGCATCCCAACGTTCGTTAATCTCCAACAAACGTACCGCCGTTAGCAAGGTCGTGTGAAAGGCATCTGCAGGCTGTCTGATATCAGTCAACACATCTTGTCGCACATCAAGCAGTAAGCCAAGGTATCGCGGATCACGTACGTTAAAAGATATAGAGTCGATCTTCGGGTAATTGGGTTTCTTTGCGCCAGCATAGATATCGATTACAAGATTCATCGCTTCCATATCCTGTCGGATAGCTTTCGCAAAGTAGGCTTCCACAGGTGCACCGGCAGCCGGGCCGTAAGCCTGACTAGGCAACAGCTGCGTCTCCAGTATGTTGAATAGTTCATCATCTACGGCCACTCGCTTTGTCCACTGCTGAGTCAGCAATTCGAGCTCTTGCGGGCTCCATTTGAAGGCCTGCAGCATACAATCCAAACTCTTACAGGCTAAACTTTCGACATAGCGCTGTTGTCTTTTCGACAATAGTTCGGCTATTTGTTTATCCTCCGCCAGCATGCGCTGTAGGATTTCCGGATGTTTATTCAATAAAAAGGTCGCCAAGTAATTCTTCGCGACCACCCAATCTTGCGGCGTTTCGTAGGCCGCAGTAACCTGTGCTTGTGTGGGCAAGAAACAGCACCACACAAGCATCAGGCATGTTATTTTTAGCAACTTGAACATGCTTAGCGGTTAATACCCTGCATTTTGATACATACGTGCCGGGTCAAGCTGATATTCATCAAAAGGAATAGGGTAGTACCGATCCTTCGTAGTCATATTGGAAAGCTGTGCATTTCCAAAGTCTGCCTGACTTTTTGTTTTAAAGTAAGCAACCAGCTCCTCTGCATTGTAGTTTCTGATGAGGTCAAACCAACGGTGGTTCTCGAAGGCCAGCTCTACCCGACGTTCGTGCAGGATAGCGTCCTTCAATGTCGGGTATTTCGCATTGTAGCTTGCATTGTTTCTTGAAGCGGCATAGGTTGGCAAGCCTGCGCGCTCGCGTACCTCATTTAGCAACACGATAGCCTCTGCATCTTTACCCAAGTTCATTTTAGCCTCGGCCAACAACAACATCACATCTGCATAGCGGATCAAAATCCAGTCATTACCACCCCAACCGGCCGTGCCCGCAGCGTCGCTATTGTCCCTGAATTTGGTGATGAAATAATCATTTACTTGGCTATTAGCAGCAAACTTGATCGAGAAGTCTTTGCGGCCATCCCCTTGCTCATAATCTTTCACCAAATCTGGAGTGACATTGCCTCCGATACCTGTCGAAGGGTACTGTGAATTGACGGTCTCACCACGTGCTTGATTGTTGCGCGCAATCGACGAACTGTAGTTCTGATCGCCCTGCAGATATTGCACCTGGAAGATCAACTCCTTACAGGTCATCTTGCTATCTACATCGAACACTTGCTCATAAGGAATCTCATTAAGCTTACCAAAGGTACGCATGCCATATGCAGCGCTCAGATACTGCTCCGCGCGTTGAAAGTTTTCTGCACTGCCGTCGGCTACCGTGGAGCCCATCGTTAGATACACCTGACCCAATATAGCATTTACAGCCGCCTTAGATGTTCTTCCCACAGCATATTCTGTTTGTGTGTTGGGGAGGTTGCTATCCAGCGCATCAGTAAGGTCAGCGACAATTTGCTGGTAGATAACGGCCTCGGGCTGGCGGAAAGCCAACTCGTTGGCCTGCTCCTTACTTGTCACTTCCACTATCGCTAAGGGAAGGTCACCAAATTTACGTACCATGTGGAAGTAAAGTAGCCCACGAACAAACTTGGTCTCGGCGATATACCTCTTCTTCAAGGCTTCGTCAGTGAAAGAAACCTGATCGATACGCGAGAGGAGGGTGTTACAACGTGAGATCGCATCAAACATATTGGCCCAGTGGGATTTCAGATAGGAATTGCTAGGCAAAATAGAGAAATCGTTAAACTGGAAAGGCTCACCAGCATTCGACTGGTTATCGTCACGTCCTGTATTGTCCGAACGTTCCTCACTAAACAGTCCGCTTCCCTCACCAATGTTATTACCTGAGCGTAAAGCCTGATATACACCATTTACGGCAAGTAGAACGTCATTCTCGGTTTCAAAATAGTTCTCTACGGCAACTTTATTGGGATCTAACTGATTTAGAAAATCTTCCTTACAAGAGGCTAGGCTCAAAAGTAGAAAGGGTAAAATATATCGTTTTTTCATTACTGTATTTTTAATAGTAGGCTCTCCGCCTAGGCTAGGGTCAATCGTCGAATATTAAAATGTCACTTTTAAACCAAGGTTATAACCTCTTACCAAAGGATATAAACCGTAGTCAACACCTGGTGTCAAGTTACCACGTTGGTTGTAATCCGGCTCCGGATTGTATCCTTTATATTTAGAGATTGTGAAGGGGTTTTCCACGCTAGCGAAAATACGCACCCCAGCAATCTTCAACTTATTGCTCAGCGACTGCGGTACGCTGTAGCCCAACATCACATTGGTCATTCTTAAGAAAGAGCCATCCTGTAGGTAGAAGGAAGACAGACGCGTGCTGTTACTTTGCGTGCCTGCGCGTGAGGCGCGGTATACCTTGCCATTACCGGGATCCTGCGCCGACCGGTATCGCTGTGCAACATCGGCATACTGGTTTCCGGATCCTTCCATATTATACAGGTAGTAATCATAACCGTCCAACACCTGATTGCCTTGCGATCCGTTGAAAGAAGCTCGGATATCAAATTGCTTGTAGGACGCGTTTAATGCAAAACCGTAGGTAAAGTCAGGATGTGGATTGCCGATAACGCGCTTGTCGGCATCATTGACGATTCCGTTTCCATCAACATCTTCAAAATATAAATCTCCCGGTTGCATTGGGTTTGTAGAACCTGCAGAGGGGGCAACTTTATCGTAGTTATCCTCTGTGGCTACGCCCAACACTTTGAAACCATAGAACATACCGATAGGACTTCCTTGTTGGGTAATATGTGTGATATAGGAACGCTCGGCACCGTTTGTCATAATGGTTGCCGCACCGCCAAGATCAAGCACCTTATTACGGTTGACATTGATGTTTCCGCTGAAGCCCAATTGGAAATCCTCTTTTCTGATGAGTGTAGCGTCAATCTGTAGATCAAATCCCTTATTTTCTACCTTACTGTTGCGCATATTGGTCAAGATGGCCGTGGCGCCAGAGATGGCCGAAACAGGCTGGTTGAATAATAGGTCGAATGAACGGCTGCGGTAAAGATTGGCCATCACGTTGACACGTCCATTGAAAAGGCCGATGTCGATGCCCGCGTTGTACTGTGAGGTTGACTCCCATCCCAATCCAGAATCTTGAAAATCATTAGGCCAGTAACCTGTCGCGACCGCGTCACCAATGATTACACCACCAGGAGTACTCATTGTGGTCTTGTTCCGATAATCCCCAATATTGTTGTTACCGCTCAAGCCCCAGCTTGCTCTTAGTTTAATCGAAGAACCGGAACCTAACCAGTCGCCATAAAATTCCTCGTTAGACAATGTCCAACCCGCAGAAACTGAAGGAAAGGTACCCCATTTTGTCTCCGACCCGAAGCGTGAAGATCCGTCGGTACGGAAGGATGCGGATAGGAAGTATTTTGCATCGTAATTATACATCACACGGCTGAAATACGACTGCAAGGTGATTGCCCGCTTGAAAGCATCCTGTAGCGTGAAGTTCGATGGATCGGCCCCTTTGTCACTGATCTCACCTATTTTATCGTTTTGAAAACCTCTGGCTCGCAATTCAATAACGTCGATATCTGTCCGCTGCGCTGAATACCCCAAAAGTGCGTTTACTTGATGCTTTTCATTGAATGTCTTGTTGTAGTTCAATGTCGTTTCGACTAGCTTATCGATTTCGCTTCGTGTGTTGGCATCAGCGTATGCAGCTGTCTTAGCCTGATTAGAGAAGGGTCTGTTATTTCCGTCGGAGATACTTGTTGGTCTGTAGTATTCGTACTTCTCATTATATGTAGACAGGCCACCATTCACCTTAAGGTTCAAACCACTAAGAATCTCAAAATCCGCAAATGCATTGTACAAGCCACGCTTGCCGCGACGGTTGTTTTTGATCATGGTCACGTAAGCCAATGGATTCTCCGGGTTTTGTATACCATAGTTGTTCGCAGATAGATCACCCATCAGATATTGCGCATAGCTGCCGTCTTCATTATAGACAGGCAAGGTTGGTAAGTATATCAAAGCTGCCATTGATGGACTGCGGTCGTAGCGGCCGGTCGTGACTTCATTGTTATCGTTATAGGTGAACGCTACGTTGGCACCAACGGTCAAGCGGTCATTTACCTTCGAGTCGATATTGGTCCTAAAGTTAAAAGTCTGCTGATCGGTTCCAAGCATAATACCTTGTTGATCTTGGTATGCTACGCTGGCCAAGTAACGTGTTTTATCGTTCCCGCCAGTAGCTGATATGTTGTGTCGCTGGAAAGGTGCGTTGCGGTAAAGGGCATCCTGCCAGTCTGTATCATACTGTGATTTCTTGGCCATACCTGTCGCAAAATCGTAGTAATCTTCAGGTATGGACACAGATCCTGCGTTTCCGACGCGGGCGACACGCGCAGCATTACTATCCATCCGCATAGCATCGGTCCAGGTCATGCCTCTATTCACAACCAAATCTTTGTAAGCATTGTTACGTCCATCGATGATCAAATCGATAAACTCTTCTGCATTAAGTAAATCAATCTTTTTGGAGAGTTGTCCAAATCCCGTTACGAGATCGTAGTCGATGTTGCTCCTCCCTTCCTTACCTCTTTTTGTTGTGATAAGCACGACACCAGCCGCGGCGCGGGAGCCATAAATGGCTGCAGAAGCGGCATCTTTCAATACATCGATGCTCTCGATATCGTTAGGATTTATATTTAGATTATTACCTGCAGGATAACCATCAATTACATATAGTGGATCTGAACCCGCATTGATCGATCCCATTCCGCGGACGCGGATCTTCGTGCCATCGTAAGGCGCTCCAGAGGTCTGCATAATCTGTACGCCGGCTACTTTACCCACCAGTGCTTGTCCTAGTTTTGGTGAATTCAAATTTAATTCTTCGGCCTTCACACTGGCGATCGCTCCCGTTACGTCCGACTTGCGCACACGCTGGTAGCCGATAGAAACAAGAACCTCATCAATTGCCTGCGCCTGCGATTCCAGGGAAAACAAAATATCGTCCGCTCCCGTTGCGGGCATATCTGCCGGATTAAAACCGATGTAACGAACGGAAAGCACATCACCTACATTACCTGGAATCGCAAAGGTTCCGTCTATGCTTGTTTGTAAACTTTGCTTCGTCCTTGCGTTGGTAACGGTCGCTCCTGCAATAGGGTTTCCTTGTGAGTCGACAACTTTACCGCGTAACGGTTGCTGATTTTTATTGATTGTTTTTGTTAAGCCATTGCTTCCTGCACTGTGCGCTCCAGCTGGGAGGGATGCGGCACTCAGTGAAAGTAACAGCCAGAGTAATCTGGATGGTTTCGGATACATTTTTTTCACTTATTAGTTGCCGCAAACCTAGCAGTCTAATGTTAGGGAAACATTAAATTGCTTTTATAAAATCATTAGCTAAAACGTATTAACTACCCTCAAAATTAACATTAAGCGTCCGCTGATAATAGATACGTCGTAAGATAGGCCTACAAAAATCTACCTATTCGACGGGAGAAAAAATATGTCGGTACATTGCAAACAATTTCATATTTTCGATGTATACAAAAAGTATGGATTATAAAACTCAATTTACAGTGCCGTTAGAAGATGGCTCGGAATACAACTATACCGTGGAAATAACTAGAGCGAGTGAATTCATCAACATATCGATTTGCGATTTTAATGGGTATCGAGAGCTTTTTGAATGCAGATCTATGGACGGACAAGTGCATCTGTTTTCCTTGGACAGGATTGAACAGCCAAATAGAGATAGTATGGTGTATCAAAAACTAGTATCTATTGCCAAAGAGTTCATCGACAGCATCGCTGTTGAAAATTCAGCGATGGACGAGAAAACGTGTTCAGTCCAACTCAATGAGCAAGAAAATGTTCCTAAAGAGCTGAGTTGGAGGAAGGATACAGACCTGCGGAGTGATGAAAACAGTTGCTTCGGATAAATGCATAGGAAATGGGAGCTATTGAAGACCTCATTAGTCCTGTTGAAATGAACGAATCGTTCCATTTGTATTAAATTCAATACTGTATTTGCTGCGGTCGTTGGCAATGGTACGAGGATACCATTTTATTTCATTCCCCGAAGTAATTGCGTACACCGTGTAATCTTCTGATCGGCTACCTATCTGTTGCAACTTTTCTTTCAAATGAAGAAAAACCTGATTGGCATTTTTGAAGGGCAAGCTGTTTAGACTAACGATATCCTTTGCAACAATATCGCGCTTGGAAAGCACGACAGGCAAGGGATCCGACCATTTGCCATCCCGATAATCATAGGAATCGACATAGTTCTTTTGTTCTGGATGCTGAATCTTCATGGATATGCGTCCGTCGTCGTAAAAATGTACAGAACGGTAAATAAAAATCTCATGACCGCGAAGCTCTGGGCGCTCGCGCAAGGCTTTCTCTGCGGCGATTAGCGCAGACGAATCCGCCAAAAAAGGCGTTTCGTCTGCACGTTCCTCTAGCTCTACTGCAACAGCCTCTTGGCTTGACCGTGGTGCTGGCTCAATTTCTGCAGTTGTCGTATCTAGATCTGTAGTACCTTCTTTAGTCTCTTTAAGGCTGTTGACAAAAGATTGACAGCTCATCTGCGACATGGAACCCATTATAAATATGTTGACTAAAATTCTTACAAAGATATTTTTCATGTTAGAAATATTATTGTTTGCTAATATCCTCTTCAAAAGCAACAGTTTGCGTATTGTTCGGATCGTAAAAAACGAATGCCTCTTTTTGGCTACGAACCTGTGCAACATCGATCAGGGAGACGATTTTCTTGATCTGAGCCGACACGTTACGGCCAGCCCCATCAAGGAACTCAACATGAAATCGAATTTCCGGCTGATCGTTGATCATCGTTCCGGTCTGCTCGACTCGGGTAATCGATGCTAAGGCTCTCTTTCCTTTAAATTTTAAGAATTCTACCTTTCCTCCCATGTTCATCTTTTTCATGAAAACAAACTTTATCAACCCATAAAGTATTCCCGGAAAAAACAGACAACACGCGGGAATAATAATTAAAGGATGCCAAAAACTAAGGAATCGCCAGCCGTAGCCTGCGCTTTCTAAATCATAGGAAAACTGAAAGTAATAGATCGCCGACGCCACAAAGAGCAGCCAAACCAGCGGCAAGGACCAATTTATTTTAACTAAACTTTCTTCCAGCAATACGCTCGGCCGCTTCGTAAAGGAAGGGTCAACACGAAGATAGCAGATCGAACCTACCTGATACCGCTGTTGCTCGGGTTTAGAATCGTTGAAGCTCATGCTGTGCCGGATAGTTTCTCCCTCTAGATTAACCAGCTCTAGCACAATTGTCTTGGGCACGGATTTGCTGCTAGCGCCTTTCAACAACGTTACACCGACAACCTTGGTCCGCAGGCGCACACCGTCGCGCAGCAGGATACGTATGTTACGCTGAGCAAAGTAGGTGTACCGCAACAAAATCCACAGCGAAAGACAGCCCACGATTAACCAAAGGGTAACGCTCAGGGCAAGCATCGAAAGAGCAGTATTGGGACTAACGGTGGAGAGGTCTACATTTTCATAACCCGTTGAATAGTAAATAATCGCCGGGTGGACAAAAATAAAGTAGCCTATAAAAATAATCCAAAAAAAAGAAAAACCTCTCAACATGTCTTTTTCATCGATGTGTGCTCTATGTGCCTTAAATTACGGCCACGGAAAGCTGTTTTTGGAAATTATTGTTCCCATTCCGCTCGTCAAAACGAGCCGCCAAGCTGTGGGCAAGTGAGCGGTAATGCGCGGCAATCTCGGTCGCGGTGAACGAATTTTGTCCACGGTACAAGCTATGGGTTTCCGAAAGGTCAAGCGTAAAGCTTTCTTGTGGATCAAAAGCCTTCATGGACTCCACAAGCAGGCATGCTATCTGGAACATGGAGCGATCCGCCGGTCCATCTGCCCAAGGAATAAATCGCTCAAACCATTCCTTGCCCTTGGTGCGATCTGTTATCGCGTAATAGGCTGCCAGCTTGATCGCAGATAATAGGATAGAGGAGTCTTTTTCCTTTTTGTAGATCTCCATCTCGGCCTGTGCTGCAAGTTCAGATGCTTGCTCAACGGCATCAGCCTTTAATGCAGCATAAGCCAGATTTACCGTTGTGCGCAGGGGAACATGGGCACAGGTAAACTGTTTTTCCAGCAATGGACGCGCCTTTTCATACGCTGCTGTATAACCTGCGTGCAAAAGCACGGCAGACACTTCGGCATCCATCTCACAGGCTTCGCAGTCGCTCATATCATCCCGCTGGATGCTATTTACTGCTTCTAACGCAGCTCGAATAAGATCATTATCTTTCTGCGCCAAAGCGTCGCTGAGCCTTTCGTTGTAAATCGCCCGCTTTCCGTACCCATTGCGCAGCAGTCGCATCTGGAAGTCGTCTAACGCCGACTCAATCTGCTCACGACTGACATCGGGGTTATCGTAGAGTTCGGACATCATCCACTTGTATTGCCAAAGAAAATCTTCTTCGTTGAACAGATTGGGGTTTTCATCATACGCCTGCAGTATCCATGCAAAGGCGGGCAACGACTCGGGCGAAAAAGCTAGATCAATCTCGTAATTTATCAGTTCGAGCCTCATATCGTAGGCCCATTCGATATCTTGGTTGTCATCGGCAAGTTGTATCGCTTGCACCAATAGGCGCACCTTTTCATTGTTGTTATCGACACGGTCGATCTGGTTAAGTATCTTTTGAATCTTCAGGGTGTACATGCACGCTGTGTATTAAATGTTAACAAAATTTGTGAGCCCCATCACGATGAGGTTTTTAAGGGCATTGTTCAATACCTTCATTTCCTTTTCCTGAACGCTATATTTGCCCAATATCATGGCCTGCACGTAAAGAACCTCGACAATAGATCGTAAGAGATAGCGATCGGTCACGGCTGTAATCTGCTGTATCAGTTCATTATCGACATTTAGGCAGAGGATAGGCCGCTGCCGAGGCTTGGCTGCAGATTTTAGTACGCGCGCAAAGGGATTCGCATCAGCCTTGAGCTGATTCACCGTTTGCTCTACATTAGATTGCTCGGTCTTGGTATATATTGCGGGTGTATCATGTGGCCTGAAATGTTTTATTTCCAACGCACAGCCATGTTCATCCAATATTTGTTGAACAAGATCTTTGAACGCAGAAAGACGCTTCAATTGCTCCGCATCAAGATCAACGAACGTGCCGACAAGCTCACTGGGCAACATGGCCTTTATTGAAAGATCGGGATAGCGCATAGCGATTTTTTTCAAGAGCTCGGTATCAAAGGTATAAGAAGCATTGATAAGCAGGATGCCCTGCGTGTCGGCCATGCGGTCGATTTGCTTGAAATCTTCAAAATCTGCACTATAGTAAACCGTTTGCTGAAATTGCCTGATCTCCTTAAAATTCCGCTGTCCTCGATTTGTTTCAAAAGGAATATCATCCAGAAAAATATCTAAGAAGTCATTATCTTCTAGCGCGAACGCTTTAAGATGCAAGAAGTGTGTTTGTATGATTCTGGTGTAAACCGATGGATCTATGGCTTTACAGTTTCTTAAATAATCTTTCAGTGCTCCCGCAATCTCCTTTCTTGTTTTTTGTAGCAGCTCGTTTTTCATCAGGGATTCACGTGATGCCGTCGCGCTAAGTCCTTCCGTATTGACGAGCATGCGCACGAAGAACGCCCAATTGGGCAATAAAGACTGATCTTCTTCAGACAGAAACATGCGTTTTAGGTATACACGGTGATGCTGCTTGCTGCTAAACTGCGTTTTGAAGGGCAAAATATACAATACGCCTGTACAATTTCCATGTGCCGTTTGAAAAGGCACAGCATCAAGGAAATTCACATTAAACATGTCCTTTCCGACTTCCAGCAATGTGCTTCTTTCGGAAGAGTTTAACCAAGCGGGTTGCTGTGTGTTGAGGACGTCTTGCATGTCGCCCTTTTGTAGCACCACCTTTTCGCGCAGCGCATCACCATAGTGTTTTAGCTTACCTTTAAAGTAGGCATATTCAAAAATATGGGTGAACTGCGCTTTTGGCTTTAGGATAACACGTGTACCAAAAGGGATTTCCTCATCCATCCGTTCGATTTTATAATCACCTTCGGCTTGAGCAGTCCAGCGCCATGCTATCTTTTCCAGCGCAGAACATGTTTCGACAACAATCTCATCGCTAACGACGAAACAGGACAGTAAGCCGATGCCGAACTTGCCAATAAAGTCTTTCGCCTCATTAATATCTTTGCCTTTGGAGCTTTCTCCGATGACGGAAAGAAAACGATGTATCTCTTCTTCCTTGAGCCCAATTCCATTGTCTTGAAAAACAAAGCTACTTTCTGCCTCATTGGGCAATGTTACCCTGATCTCTCCGGCGTGCTCCTCGTCCAAATAGCGGATGGCCGTTATCGCATCCACCGCATTTTGTAAAAGTTCCCGAATAAAGGTGTTAGGATCACTATACAAATGTTCCGATAACAGGGCAATCATGCCCTTTAAGTTCACCTGAAATGCGTATGCTTTTTCTTTGCTCATGGTTCAATTATCCTCTTGCACCCTTCATGATACGTGTAGCCTGTTCATGCCCATTTTCTGCCGCACGCTGGAACCAGTGCAAGGCTATATCCTCATTTTCTTCCACACCATCGCCCATCAGATAACAGTTTCCTAGCTGATACTGCGCCTCTGCATATTCTCCTTCGGCAGCATCTTGAATCCATTGAGCGCCCTTAGCCTGATCGGCGAGGACGCCATCGCCGTGCAAGAGCTGCAAGCCTGCAAAGTAGCGGGCGTAAATATTACCCTGCTGCCCACTTTGTTCGTAGTATTGAAATGCTTTCGCCTTATCCACATCGGTACCAATTCCAAAATAAAAACACCGACCTAAGCGGTATATTGCACCGTCGTTCCCGTTCTCAGCAGCTATCTGGTAATACTTAAATGCCTGAACGGGGTTTGCTTCCACACCCGCACCGAATTCGTAGCACATTCCCAGCCCGTCGGTGAGGTTTCCAAGCTCTTCGGCCTGCTTATAGTATGTAAAAGCCCGATCATACTCACCCCGTTGGTCAAAGTCAAAGAAATAGTAGTCGCCAAGCAGCAGTTTCGCCTCGGCAATATTTTCTGCCGAGGCGCGCTCCAACAGTTCCAAACCTTCTTCAGTTCGTTGCTCTACCAGTCCGTTCACGTAATACCGTCCCATGACGTAAAACGCATAGGGATAACCCAAATCCACTGCCTTAGCAATATACTCCATGGCCTTATCGTCATTCTTTGCAACGCCATAACCGTATTCATGGCATAGCGCTAGATCCGTCAGTGCCTGCGCATGATTGCGTTCTGCAGCCTGACGATAACAATCCATCGCTTGGTCTAGATTAGCCTCGGTTCCTATACCAAAACGATAGCAGCGCGCCAGCTCGTACATGCTGCTCAGATCGTGACCTTCAGCGCCTTTACTGTAGCTTCTAAACGCCTCCTCAGGAAGCTTTTCGCCGGATTGGTGGTAGTCATTTTCGAGGTATACACCTTGAAGAAAATAGGCGTAAGGATAGCCCAATTGGGCAGCACGCTTGAAGTAACGGAATGCCTCCGGATAATTTGGAGGCGATAGGAGTTCCTGTGCGAGGCCCAGCTCCGTGATTGCTACGGCATTATCTGCCGCAGCCGCTTCCTCAAAATAAGGCATCGCCGCCTGAAGATCGGGCTGTCCATTATGTATACCATATTTTAGATAACGCCCTACTTGATAGAGTGCTTGTGGCAACTTTGCGTGAGCCGCCTGTCGGTATAGGGAAAAAGCTTGTGCATAATCGGGTTGTTTTTCCGCGCTTCCATACTCATGAAAATTACCCAAGCGCAGCTGCGCATAAGGTACTTCTTTATCGGCAAGTTGTTGAAATATTAAACGGGCACGCTGTTCATCTCGTTCAACAAAGCGACCTTCCAAATAAATCTCGGCCAGCTCAACCTCTGCATCGGCCTGATCGTGGTTAGCCTGAAGTTCTTCCAAGATGTCCAAACCGTAGTTGACATTTTGCAACAATTCATTATAGAGATACAGACAGGCCAAACGGTATCCTGCATAAGCATTATTGTATTCCCACGCTTTTTGTAAATAGAAAACGATATCCTTGTAATCCTCTACCTTCTGATCGTTTGCAGAAAGGTTTGACAGCTTGATAAGTGCAATCTGCACGGCGGCATCAGTTATTCCCGTTTCAAAGGCCAAAAGGTAGCTAGGAATAAGCGCATCCAATTGTTCTGCAGAGGTTGCTTCTCGGCGTTTGAGCTCTGTCAACACAAACTTGCAATAGGAAGAATCCGTTTGTTTAATACCTTCCTCCAACGCCTGCCGTTGAAGATCTATCTCGCCGCGACGCGCATAGTAGTACTGAAGGGTTTCGTAATAATGTCTTTGAAGTTTTTCTTCATTATATTGGGCAAGGGGCTGTATCTGCTCATACACCGATTCAAAATCATCTTTCCAAACTTCAAGATGCGAATTGTAGGCTACTGCCCAAAGGTCATCCTGTTGCGCCAATTGATTGAGCTTGCTATGAGCTTTATCCTTTTCCACATCGGTCAAGATACCTAGGGCGTTATAGTATAAATAAAGGGCGCTGGCCGACGGCACTGCAGCATCGATCGCCTTTTTCAAGTAGGAAGAAGCTTGATTTTTGTCGACATAAGCTCTTCTACAAAGCACATGCTGCAAGCCCAGTTCAATCCAAGCTTCAGGATATTGCGGGGCATAAGCCAGCAACAGGGC
>JAAIGF010073711.1_pt1 | contig 44551 bp, 40 predicted proteins | sample 6487441 | NCBI WGS metagenome assembly JAAIGF01 (sample SAMN13974129, study PRJNA590717) | phyllosphere metagenome | biome: pepper field; feature: multiple bacterial spot infested pepper fields; material: pepper leaves; isolation source: leaves from pepper fields | host: Capsicum annuum ...
CTGGAACCTCAAGCGAGGCATGGCGATGCTCGGGGCGCAGGAAATGAGGCGGACGCTACTCGCCTGACCCGTAAAAACAAACAACGCCCCTGACGGGGCGTTGTTTGTATCGACCGGTTCAGCTGCTTGTTACACAGACTGTTCCGGCGGGGTTTTTCATTACGTCGGGAACGTGTGGACTTAGAAGTCCATGCCGCCCATGCCGCCCATGCCACCCATGCCACCGGCGCCGCCCATGGCCGGCTCGTCCTTCTTCGGAGCTTCGGCAACCATGGCTTCGGTGGTGATCATCAGGCCAGCGATCGAGGCAGCGTTCTGCAGCGCCGAACGGGTCACCTTGGTCGGGTCCAGGATGCCGAACTGCAGCATGTCGCCGAACTCGCCGGTAGCGGCGTTGTAGCCGAAGCTGCCGGTGCCTTCCTTGACCTTGTTGATGATGACCGACGGTTCTTCACCGGCGTTGGCCACGATTTCGCGCAGCGGGGCTTCCATCGCACGCAGGGCGATCTGGATGCCGTGGTTCTGGTCTTCGTTGGCGCCCTTCAGGCCAGCCAGCGAGGTGACCGCACGGACCAGGGCAACGCCGCCGCCCGGGACCACGCCTTCTTCAACGGCTGCACGGGTAGCGTGCAGGGCGTCGTCGACGCGATCCTTCTTTTCCTTCATTTCGATTTCGGTCGAAGCACCGACCTTGATCACGGCAACGCCGCCGGCCAGCTTGGCCACGCGTTCCTGCAGCTTCTCGCGGTCGTAATCGGAGGAGGTGTCCTGGATCTGGGTCTTGATCTGGCCGACGCGTGCGTCGACGGCAGACTTTTCACCCACGCCATCGATGATGGTGGTGTTTTCCTTGGAAACCTGCACCTTCTTGGCGCGGCCGAGGTCCTTGATGGTGGCCTTTTCCAGCGACAAGCCAACTTCTTCGGAGATCACGGTGCCGCCGGTCAGCACGGCCATGTCTTCCAGCATCGCCTTGCGACGGTCGCCGAAGCCCGGAGCCTTGACGGCCACGACCTTGACGATGCCACGGATGGTGTTGACGACCAGGGTGGCCAGCGCTTCGCCTTCGACTTCTTCGGCAACGATCAGCAGCGGCTTGCCGGCCTTGGCGACGCCTTCCAGCACCGGCAGCAGGTCACGGACGTTGGAGATCTTCTTGTCGTGCAGCAGGATGAACGGGTCATCCAGGTCAGCGGTCTGCGACTGCTGGTTGTTGATGAAGTACGGGGACAGGTAGCCGCGGTCGAACTGCATGCCCTTGACCACGTCCAGCTCGTTGTCCAGGCCCGAGCCTTCTTCAACGGTGATCACGCCTTCCTTGCCGACTTCCTTCATCGCGTCAGCGATGATCTGGCCGATCGACTCGTCCGAGTTGGCCGAGATGGTACCGACCTGGGCAATCGCCTTGTCGTCGGCGGTCGGCTTGGAGATGTTCTTCAGCTCGGCAACGGCGGCCACGACGGCCTTGTCGATACCACGCTTCAGGTCCATCGGGTTCATGCCGGCGGCCACAGCCTTGGCGCCTTCGCGGATCAGGGCCTGGGCCAGCACGGTGGCGGTGGTGGTGCCGTCGCCAGCGTCGTCGTTGGTGCGGGAAGCAACTTCCTTCACCATCTGCGCGCCCATGTTCTCGAACTTGTCAGCCAGTTCGATTTCCTTGGCGACGGAGACGCCGTCCTTGGTGATGGTCGGAGCGCCGAAGCTCTTTTCCAGCACGACGTTGCGGCCCTTCGGGCCCAGGGTGGCCTTGACGGCATTGGCGAGAACGTTGACGCCGCGCACCATGCGCGAACGGGCGTCTTCACCGAAACGAATATCCTTGGCAGCCATTGCGATTACCTCGATGTTTGCGCCGGGCCGGGCCCGGCGACGAAAAGGGATGTCTTACAGGAAAGCAGGTCGCGCCGAGGCTCAGCCGATGATGGCGAGCACGTCGTCTTCGCGCAGGACCTTGTACTCGACGCCTTCGCTCTTGTACGAGCTGCCGGCGTACTGGCCGTAGATGACCTTGTCGCCAACCTTCAGCGACGGAGCGCGCACGGTGCCGTTGTCCAGGGCCTTGCCCGGGCCGACGGCGACGACTTCACCCTTGGTCGACTTTTCCTTGGCCGAATCCGGAATGACGATGCCACCGGCAGAGATTTCGTCAGCTTCGATCGGCTTGACCACAACGCGGTCGTGCAGCGGCTTGATGTTCATAGGGACCTCTTAAGTTGTTGATTGGTCTAAAAAAGTCCGGCGATGTTAGCACTCACCCCAGGTGACTGCCAGCATTGCTCGCGAAAAAACCCGACAGGTCGGGAGCAGGACAGAGATGGAGCTGTGCCCGGGCCTTTCAAGCCCCGCCGAAGAAAAAATTTCAACGACGCGCTGCGGCGGCGAACAGACGCGCGCACCGACGGGTTCCGCCATTTTTGGTGAACTGCGTCTCAGTGTCAGATATCTGGCGTTCAGTTACGACAAAGTGTCACGCGTTCGGCCTTAGGCTCGCTCGGCATTCCCAATCACAAGGAGTAGTCGATGCGATTGCTGTCCCCGCTCGCCGCCGCCTGCCTGCTGGCGCTGGTCGCCGCGCCAGCCCAGGCCGAGGTCTTCATCAACGAACTGCACTACGACGACAGCACCCCGGCCGGTGACGTCGGCGAAGCCATCGAAGTGGTCGCCACCGCCGGCGAGGACCTGTCCGGCTACCGCCTATATCTGTACAACGGCGCCAACGCCTCGGCCGCCGTGGTCTATGACAACAAGCCGGTCCCGGCTGGCAGCGCCGCCGGCTGCGGCAGCGCCACGATCGCCGTGGTCACCTACCCGACCAACGGCCTGCAGAACGGCCCCAACGACGGCATCGCCCTGGTCGACGCCAGCGGCAAGGTGGTCCAGTTCCTCAGCTACGAGGGCGCCATTACCGCCTCCGGTGGCCCTGCCGCCGGCATGACCAGCCAGAACATTCCGGTTGCCGAAACCAACAGCACCGCCCCGGGCACCTCGCTGCAGCTGACCGGCAGCGGCAGCCAGTACGCCCACTTCACCTGGGCCGAGTCGGCCGGTGAGACCTTCGGCCGCTGCAACAACAACCAGACCTTCAGCGGCGGTGGCGGCACCCCGGGCGGCCCGAACACCCCGCCGTCGGTGACCACCACCACTCCGGCGCAGGGCAGCAGCACCTTCCCGGCCGCGGCCGATCTGGAAGTGGTGTTCAGCGAGACGGTGAACCTGGCCAGCGGCGCCTTCGCCCTCAGCTGCGGCACCTCCGGCAGCGTGCCGCTGACCTGGCCGGCCAGCGGCAAGACCGTGAAGCTGTCGACCAACACCGCCCTGGTGGCCGGTGAGGCCTGCCGCTTCGACATCCGCGCCTCGCGCATCACCGACAGCCAGGGCGCACGCCCGGCCGCTGACAGCCGCATCGCCTTCACCGTGGCCAGCACCACCGGCAACCCGGACCCGGGCAATCCGGACCCGGGCAATCCGGACCCCGGCAATCCCGGCAACCCGGGTACCCCGGCGGGCTACTACTCCAAGGTGAACACCTCCAGCCCGAGCCAGCTGCGCTGCTCGCTGCACGAGACCATCAAGGGCCACACCGCTTACCCGTACAGCGGCTCGGGCACCAGCACCTGGACCATCCTGGAAATCGCCGACGAAGATCCGAACAACAGCGGCAAGATCCTCGACGCCTACCGCAACCACAGCTACACCAAGGTGAGCAGCCGTGCGGGCACGGGCAGCGGCCTGACCTACAACCGCGAGCACACCTGGCCGAACTCGCTGGGCTTTGCCAGCACTACCGGCGACAAGGGCCTGCCGTACGCCCCGTACACCGACACCCACATGCTGTACCTGACCGATGCACAGTGGAATGCCGACCGCGGCAACAAGCCGTTCGGCAAGTGCGATGCCAACTGCGGCGAGCGCGCCACCGAGGCCAACAACGGCCAGGGCGGCGGCAGCGGCGGCTACCCGGGCAATTCCAACTGGGTGCGTACCCCCGACGGCAACACCGGCACCTTCGAGGTGTGGGGCAAGCGCAAGGGCGACATGGCGCGTGCGGTGATGTACATGGCCATCCGTTACGAGGGCGGCAAGGATGCGGCGACCGGCCAGTCCGAACCGGACCTGGAACTGACCGACGACCGCAGCAAGATCGTCAAGACCAGCAGCTCGCCGGCCTACATGGGCCTGCTGTCGACCCTGATCGACTGGCACCTGTCCGATCCGCCGGATGATGCCGAGCGTGCGCGAAATGACGTGATCTACTCGTTCCAGGGCAACCGCAACCCGTTCATCGACCACCCGGAATGGGCCACCCCGGGCCTGTTCACCTCCGCCAAGCCTGCCACCTGCCAGCTGGCCAACTGACCGCGCAACGCAGCGGTCCACGCCGCCGCCGGGCCCTGACCCGGCGGCGGCCCTATACTCGGCGGTCATGTCGACCGTCGATCCCGTCCTGCTACTGTTGACCACCTGCCCGGACCGGGCCAGTGCCGAGCGCATCGCGCACGCGCTGGTCAGCGAGCGCCTGGCTGCGTGCGTCACCCGGTTGGAAGGAGCGCAGTCGACCTACCGCTGGCAGGGCGACGTCATCACCGATGCCGAACTGCAGTTGCTGGTGAAAACCACGGCGAGTCTCGTCGATGACGCGATCGCCCGCATCGTCGAACTGCATCCGTATGAACTCCCGGAGTGCATCGCGGTCGAAACCCGGGCCGGCCTGCCGGCGTATCTGGACTGGATCCGGGCGCAGACCCGGGAGGACACCGATTGATGAAGTTGTTTGCTCGTGGCGCCGCGCTGTGCGCCCTGCTGTGGCTGGCCCTGCCGGCCTTCGCGCTGGATGAGAAGGACCTGCTGCCGGTCGACCAGGCGTTCGCGCTGACCGCCAGTGCGCCCGAACGTGGCCAGATCCAGCTGCAGTTCAAGATCGCGCCCGGTTATTACCTGTATCGCCACCGCACCAGCGTCAAGGCCGACCCGGCCTTCAATGCCGGTGCGCTGCAGATGCCGGCCGGCAACAAGCACCACGACGATTTCTTCGGCGAGGTGGAAACCTACCGCGAGCGCCTGCAGGCCACCCTGCCCGGCGCGCCGACCGATGCGGCAAGCACCATCAGCCTGGAAGTGCGATACCAGGGCTGCGCCGATGCCGGCGTGTGCTACCCGCCGCAGAAGCGCGTGGTGCAGGTGACCCTGCCCGGCGCGGGCGACAAGGCCGCGGTGCCCACCGCGCGCGTCACCGGCGTCACCCCCTTCAACAACCCGCTGGCCGGTGCCGGCAGCAACGGCGGCCTGCGCCTGCCGGGCGCCAGCAACACCCAGGCGCTGCCGCTGCCGTCGGAACAGGCGTTCGGCTTCGATGCCATCGCCAGCGATGGCAATACCCTGCTGCTGCGCTTCACCCCGGCGCCGGGCTACTACCTGTACCGCGACCGCACCTCGCTGAAGCTGGAAGGCAGCACCGGCGTGCTGGCCGACAAGCCGCGCTGGCCGGCTGCGCAGGCGCATCGCGACGAGCACTTCGGTGATGTCTCGGTGTACTTCAACCAGGTGGAAGTGCCGCTGCCGCTGCGCCGCACCCGCGCCGAGGCCGTGGACAGCACCCTGGTGGTGACCTTCCAGGGCTGCCAGACCGATGGCATCTGCTACCCGCCGATGACCCACCGGGTGAAGCTGTCGATTCCCGCCGGCACGCTGACTGCGTCCGCTGACACCGCCACCGCCGCGGCACCGGCCGCCGCCAGCGACACCCCGCGCAACGACGCCGACGGCACGCCGCGCCGCCTGCTGCCGACCGTGCCCAACGATGCCGCGGACGCCGCCGGTGACAGCGCCGCGGGAGGCGATGCCTTCGCTGCCGATGCGCAGCAGGACAACGCCAGGCGCACCAAGCCGCCGGGCAGCGTGCCCAAGACCGACAGCTCGCTGCTGTGGGTGCTGCTGCTGGCGCTGGGCGGTGGCCTGGTCCTGAACCTGATGCCCTGCGTGCTGCCGATCCTGTCGCTGAAGGTGCTGAGCCTGGCGCAGAGCGGTGAGAGCGCCGAGCGCGCCCGCAGCCATGCCCTGTGGTACACGCTGGGCGTGCTGGTGGCGTTCGCGGTGATCGGTGCGCTGATGGTTGGCCTGCGCATGCTCGGCAACGCCGTGGGCATCGGCTTCCAGCTGCAGCACCCGGGCGTGGTGGCAGCGCTGGCCTACATCATGTTCGCCGTCGGCCTGAGCCTGTCCGGTGTGTTCACCATGGGCGGCGGCATCGGCAATTTCGGCCAGTCGCTGGCTCGCCGCAGCGGCCCGGCCGGTGATTTCTTCACCGGCGTGCTGGCCTGCGTGGTCGGCAGCGCCTGCGTCGGCCCGTTCTTCGGCCCGGCCGTGGCCTACGCCTTCGTGGCCCCGCCGATCGCGGCGATGCTGGTGTTCCTGTTCCTCGGCCTGGGCCTGGCCCTGCCGTTCCTGCTGATCGGCTTCGTTCCGGCGCTGGCCCGCCGCCTGCCCAAGCCGGGCCCGTGGATGGAAACGCTGAAGCACGTGCTGGCCTTCCCAATGTATGCGGCCGCGCTGTGGCTGCTGTGGGTGCTGGGCAAGCAGCGGGGCGTGGACGGCATGGCGCTGGCCCTGGGCGGCCTGCTGCTGCTGACCGCCGGCCTGTGGCTGTTCGAAACCAGCCGCTGGCGCAGCAAGCGTGGCGCCAGCCTGCTGGGCGTGCTGCTGGCCCTGGCCGCGCTGGGCCCGGTGTGGGGCGTGACCCAGCTGCAACCGCCGGCACGTGCCGCGCAGGCGGCCAGCGACAACGTGGTGGACTATTCGCCGCAGATGCTGGACCGGCTGCGCGCGGACAACCGCGTGGTGTTCGTGAACATGACCGCCGACTGGTGCGTGAGCTGCAAGGCCAACGAACGCGCGGTGCTGTCGCGCCCGGAGTTCAAGGAACTGCTCAAGCGCACCAACGCGGTGTACATGCGCGGCGACTACACCAACGTCGACCCGCAGATCACCGCGTTCCTGGATGAGCACAAGGCCGTGGGCGTGCCGCTGTACGTGGTGTACGGCCCGGGCGCACCGCCGACCGTGCTGCCGACCCTGCTGACCCAGGCCCTGGTGGAAGAAGCGCTGCTGCGCACCGCCCGATGAGTTGGCAGCGGCCCGCACTGCTGTGGACAGCGGTGCTGGCCGCCGGCCTCGGCCTGTGGGCCGGGCATCGGTTGACGCCGGCGCCTGCGCCTGCGGTTTCGACGCCTCCTGCTGATGTGAAACCCCCGATTCCTGCCCTGCGCGCCGGTGATGCCCTGCCGGCGCTGGTGCTGCCCGGCGTGGACGGGCAGCCGCTGGATATCCGCCAGCGTTTCAGCGGCCGGCCGCTGCTGGTGAACGTGTGGGCGAGCTGGTGTGGGCCCTGCATCGAGGAAATGCCCGAGCTGGCCCGCTTCGCCGAAGCGCAGGGCGAGCGTGGCGTGCAGGTGCTGGGCCTGGCGCTGGATACGCCGGAGGGCGTGGCCGATTTCCTGCAGCGGGTGCCGGTGGGTTACCCGATCGTGCTCGACACCCCGGGCCCGCGCGATGCCAGCGTGCAGCTGGGCAATGCGCAGGGGCTGCTGCCGTACAGCGTGCTGTTCGATGCGCAGGGGCGGATGGTGAAGGCGAAGCTGGGACCGTTCGAGCACGGTGAGATTGCAGGCTGGGTGGAGTGAGGGTGTTTTGCAGGGCTTGCAGCCCTGCACCTGCAGAAGCCGAAACAAGAGCGGCATTCCGTGGGATGGCGGGGCACTGTGGGTTTGCGGGGACGCCGTAAACCCACAGTGCCCCGCCTTCGACAGGTTCACGCGGCTGTTGGAACCTGCTGCTGATGGTGGGTGCCGACCGTTGGTCGGCACATCTATCGGATATCGAATTCATCTGGGGTCAGAGCCCGGCCAGTAGATCCACGCCATGCGTGGATGAAATCTCTCAGATATCGAATTTCCGAATTGGGGTCAGAGCCCGTTGCGCAGCAACGGGATCCGACCCAGTGCCGACCAACGGTCGGCACCCACCAGAGCAGAACGCCGTTCCGACAGATCGCAGAAAACTGTCGAAGGCGGAGTGGGTCCGGTTGAGGGGGTGTGAGCGGCATGGATGCGGCGACCGAGCTTACATGGACGTACTTGCAGCGTCCCCCTCAACCGGACCCACCCCGCCAGCCCACGGATAGCCGGCTTTTGACGTTGCCTTTGCCGGCCAGCGGCCGGCACTACCGCAGGTGCAGGGCTGCAAGCCCTGCAACAAAACCCTCCTTGACCACAGCCCGTCCGGCCCCGGAGAATTGCGGAATTAATTCTCATTTGCTGTTGCGCAGGATGCGGGCGGCAGCCTCGACGGCCTCTCTCCCCGATGTTCAAGAACGTCCTGTTCCAACTGCACTGGCTGCTGGGCATCACGGCCGGCACCATCCTGGCCATCATGGGCCTCAGCGGCGCCACGCTGTCCTTCGAGGACGAGCTGCTGCGTGCCGCCAACCCCGGCTTCGCCGCCATCGCAGAACACCACGACGACGGCCAGCAGCCGCTCGCGCTGAGCGAACTGGTGCCGCTGCTGCAGGCCGGCAGCGAGCGCCCGCTGCAACGCCTTCGCGTGGACGCCACCGGCCAGCGCCCCTCGGTGGCTCGCTTCGCCGGCGGCAAGGAGCACTGGGTCTACTTCAACCCCTACAACGGCGAACGCTTCAGCCACCTGCGTGGCCAGGCGTTCTTCGATTTCGTCGAAGACCTGCACCGCCACCTCGCGGCCGGTGAACGCGGCAAGGTCGTGGTCGGCAGCTGTGCCATCGCCCTGCTGTTCTTCGCCCTGTCCGGCCTGTACCTGCGCTGGCCGCGCCGCTGGTGGCACTGGCGCAGCTGGCTGGCAGTGGAATGGAAGCGCAGCGGCCGCGGCTTCCTGTGGAGCCTGCACTCGGTGATCGGCACCTGGGTGCTGCTGATCTACCTGATGAGTGCGCTGACCGGCCTGTGGTGGTCGTTCGACTGGTACCGCAGTGCGGCCAATTCGGTGCTGGGCGTGACCCCGCCGGCCAAGCACAAGGTCGCGCCCGATGCCGTGCTCGACCTGCAGCATGTCGAGGACACGCTGTATGCGCAGCCGGGCGTGCGCAGCGGTTACATCGACCTGCGCCTGCCGGAAAAACCGGGCCAGGTGCTGAACGTGCGGGTGATGTCCGGCGACCCGGCCCTGCGCGGCGGCCACCACGACCGCGCGCATGACCTGCTGCAGCTGGACCCGGCCAGCGGCGCGCTGCTCGATGCACGCCCCTACGAGCGCCAGGGCACCGGCGGCAAGCTGGCCACCAGCGTGTTCGCGCTGCATTCGGGGAGCTACTTCGGCCTGCCCGGCCGCGTGGTGGTGATGCTCAGCAGCCTGGCCATGTGCCTGTTCTTCATCACCGGCTGGATGCTGTACCTGGACCGCCGGCGCAGCCAGCGCGCAGCACGTGCGCTGCGGCAGACCCTGCCTGCGGCGCAGGAAAGCGGCGGCGAAGGCACGCCGTGGCGGGTGATCCATGCCAGCCAGAGCGGCCTGGCCGAACAGCTGGCCTGGCGCGCGGCAGCGCAGCTGCAGGCCGCCGGCCACCCGGTGCAGGTGCTGCCACTGGCGCGGGTCACGGCTGCGCTGCTGCAGGACAGCCCGCAGGTCCTGTTCGTGCTCAGCACCTTTGGCGATGGCGAGCCGCCGGACAACGCCCGTCGTGCTGCACGCCAGCTGCTGTCCCAGCGCGTGGATCTTTCGGGCCTGCGCCACGGTGTACTGGCGCTGGGCGATCGGCAGTACCCGCATTACTGCGCGTTCGGCGCCGCGGTCGACACGTGGCTGGCCGGCAACGGTGCGCAGCCCCTGTTCCCGCGCGTCGACGTGGACGCCGCGTCGGTGGTGGCACTGCGCCAGTGGCAACGCGAGCTGGGCGCGCTGACCGGCATCGTCACCGATGACAGCGTGCTGCCGCCGGCCACGCAGATGCACGACTGGCAGCTGCTCGCACGCGAAGAACTGAACCCGGGCAGCCTGGGTGGCGCGATCTGGAAGATCCGTCTGGCGCCGCCGGCCGGCACGACCTGGCAGGCCGGCGACATCCTGCACATCGCACCGCGCAACAGCGCGCAGCACGCCGCGGCGGTGCTGCAGGCGTACGGGCTGGACCCGCTGCAGCCGCTGCTGCTCGACGGCACCACCCGCACGCTGCTGGAGCTGGCAGGCGAACGCGTGCTGCCCGACGAAGGTGCCGCCCTGCCGGTGCAGGACGCCGCGCTGTGGCTGGCCGGGCTGCCGGAGCTGCCAGGGCGCGAATACTCCATCGCTTCGTGCGCCGCCGATGGTGCGGTGGACCTGGTGGTGCGCCTGGTGCACGACGCTGCGGGCCGCGCGGGCCTGGGCTCAGCCTGGCTGTCGCTGCATGCGCCGCTGGGCAGCCGCATCGCCGCGCGCGTGCACCGCAACCCGGGCTTTCATCGCCAGGACGGTGCGCCGATGGTGCTGGTCGGCAACGGCACCGGCATCGCCGGCCTGCGCAGCCTGCTGCGCGAAGCCACGCAGCACGACCAGCATGGCCATTGGCTGCTGTTCGGCGAACGCCAGCGCGCGCACGACCAGTTGTTCGCCGAGGAGATCGCGCTGTGGCAGGCCGAGGGCCATCTGGCCCGCGTGGACCTGGCGTTCTCGCGTGATGCCGACGGTGGTGGCTACGTGCAGCACCGCCTGCAGGCTGCTGCGGCGGAACTGCAGGCGTGGCTGGAGTGCGGCGCGGTCATCCACGTGTGTGGTTCGCTGCAGGGCATGGCCGAGGGTGTTGACCAGGTCCTGCGTGCCGCACTGGGCGATGACGAAGTGGAGACACTGCTGGAGAACGGGCGCTACCGCCGGGACGTGTATTGAGTTCGCCCGCCGGGCATGGCCCGGCGCTACCGTTGGACCTAATGACGGGTAGCGCCGGGCCATGCCCGGCGAAGGCGATCAGGCCATCACGCGGCAAAGCGCGGGCGCCGCTCCGGCTGCAGGCGGAACGCCGACACCGCTTCGGCCAGCGCCTGCACCTGGGCCTGCATGTGCGCGGTCGATGCGCCGGCTTCCTCCACCAGGCTGGCATTGCGCTGCGTGCTCGATTCCATCTGCACGATGGTCTGGTTCACCTGGGCGATACCGGCGTGCTGGTCCTGCGATGCACTGCGGATGGCGGTGAGCAGTTCCGCCAACTGCTGCACGCTGCCGACGATCTCGCCCATGGTGGTGCCGGCCTGCTCGGCCTGCACGTTGCCCTGGCCGACGCGGGTGACCGAATCCTCGATCAGCCCCTTGATCTGCTTGGCCGCCTCCGCGCTGCGCTGGGCCAGCAGGCGCACTTCAGAGGCCACCACGGCGAAGCTGCGGCCCTGCTCGCCGGCACGCGCAGCTTCCACGGCGGCGTTCAGCGCCAGGATGTTGGTCTGGAAGGCGATGCCGTCGATCAGCTGGGTGATGTCGCCGATGCGGCGCGAGGCTTCGCTGATGCCGTGCATGGTGGCCACTACCTGGCCCACGGCTTGGCCACCACGCGCGGCCACCGCCGCCGCGCCCTGCACCAGCGCATCGGCGCGGCCGGCGGCATCGGCGTTGCGGCCGACGGTGTCGGTCAGTTCGTGCATCGACGCGGCGGTCTCTTCCAGGTTGGCCGCCTGCTGTTCGGTACGCTGCGAAAGATCATGGTGGCCGGCGACGATCTCGCCCACGCCCACATCCAGCCGCGACGTGGCCTGCTGGATGCGGGTGACGATGCGGCCGAGCTGGCCGACGGTGGCATTGGCATCGTCGCGCATGCGCGCGAACACGCCCTGCAGGTCGCCCTCCATGCGCACGCTCAGGTCGCCGCGGGCCAGTGCCGCCAGCAGCGCCTGCAGGTCGCCCAGGTTGGTTTCGAAGGTCGCCAGCAGGTGGTTGATGCTGGTGGACAGCGTACGCACGAAGCCCTGCTTGCCTTCCAGCGCGATGCGACCCTGCAGTTCGCCGTGTGCGGCCGCGTCGACCAGCGCGGCCACTTCGGTTTCCAGCAGGGTTTCCAGTGCGCGGCTGCGCCATTCCACCGCCACGCCGAGGAAATGGCCTTCATCGACGATCGCGTTGGCGATCAGCTGGTAGCGCACGCCGAGGTGATTGATCTCGCGCTCCTCGCGGCGGCGCACGCCGGCCAGGCTGGTCATCGCCGGGTGCAGGCGAACGGCATCGCTGCCAACCAGTGCGTCGGCCGGCATGCCCAGCAGCTGCAGCAGGGCGGGATTGGCGTAGGCCACCTGCCCTTCCGCATCGATCACCATCAGCCCGGTCTGTGCGCTGTCCAGCGCCTGGCGCACGCGGGTGTTGCCACGGGCCACCGCGCGTTCCTCCTCGATGCGCGCGCGCAGTCGCTGCTGCATGTCGATCAGGCGCTGCGCCAGCTGGCCGATCTCATCGTTGGCGTTGTGCACGCGCAGGGTGGTGTCGAGACGATCATCGGCAATGTCACTGGCGAAGCGCAGGGTGTCCTGGATCGGGCGGCGTACCGCGCGCAGCACCAGCACCAGGCTGGTGATCAGCACACCGGCCACCAGCACGAGCGTGGCGGCGAACAGCACGCTCATGGTGCGTGCACCGGCCTGCTGGCGTGCCTGTGCCTGGGCCAGCACCTGCACCTGGGCCTTCTGGAAGGCGGCCAGTGCAGGCGCCACGCTGGCGGCGGTATCCAGCAGCGACTGGGCTTCCACATCCAGGCCGACGCGGGCGGCGGTGTAGCCCAGCAGCGCGGCCTGGTAGGCATCCATGTCGGCGCGCAGGCTTTCCTGCGCCTCGGCCGGCAAGCCGGCCAGGGACAGGTCGAAGGGCAGTTTTTCTTCGCTGGCGCGGTCGGCATGGGTGGAATCGCCATCGAGCAGCAGCAACGCCTCCTGCCGACGCATCTTCTGCACATGCAGTTCCAGCGCCGGGCGCTGCAGCGCGGTCACGTTCGCCTGCAGCGTGTCGGCGGCCTGCTGCAGCTGCGCGGCCAGGCCCGCGTCGCCGCGGCCCATCTCATCCACGCGCTCGAACAGCGCGGCGATGCCCTGCGAGAAGCCGTCGACCGCCTCGGCCAGGGACTGCAGCGCCTTGCGCCGGCCGGCATCCATCGGCATCGCGCGCAGCGCCTGCAGATCCTGCTTCAGCTCCTGCTGGGTGGCCAGCAGCTGGCTGCGGTCGGCATCATCGAAACTGCGCGCATACTGTGTCTGCAGGCGCCGTGCTTCCGCCACGCGGGTGGCCAGCGCCGCCGCCAGATCGCTGCCGTGCTGGTAGCTGGCCTGGGTGCGGGCAGCCTGTGCGCTGGCGTGGCCGGTCCAGGCGTAGACGCCGGCGATGGCCACCAGGCCCAGGCCGCAGACCCACAAGGTGGCCTTCAGCTTGTCGGCCACGCTGAGCCGGTGCGGCTGCAGCCAGCGCAACAGGCTGGGAAACGCCGAGCGCAGCCCATCGAAGTGGGTGCGCAGGGACCGGAGGCGAACAACCGCGGTCGACATGACAGACTCCAGGCAAAAGGACGCACCTGTATCGGCTTGGATCAGCGGGGCTTTAGAACTATTTTCGAGAACTGCCACCGGGGGCGCACTTGCGGTCTTTGTACCGGCCGCAGGCGACGGGGCGATGACATCGGCGCCCTGCCCTTGACCTCAACCCCGGTTGCGGTTGCACAGTAGGTGTCCCTGCCCTGCCTGGTGCCGTCATGACCACGGTCGATATCCCCCGTTACCTGCAGCGCCTGCAGCTGCCGGCCGCGCCGCCGGCCACCCTGGCCGGGCTGACCCTGCTGCAGCAGCGCCACAACGCCCATGTGCCGTTCGAGACCCTCACCTGCCTGCTGCGCGATGCGGTGCCGATCGACCTGGACAGCGTGCAGCGCAAGCTGCTGGACGCGCAGCGCGGGGGCTACTGCTTCGAGCTCAATGGCGCCTTCCTCGTGCTGCTGCAGGCACTGGGCTTCGACGCCCATGCACTGAGCGCGCGCGTGCTGCTGTCGGCCGCCGAAGGCGAGCTGACGCCGCGTACCCACCTGTCGATCCGGGTGCGGCTGGACGGCGAGGACTGGCTGGTGGATACCGGCTTCGGCAGCCTGACCCCGACCGTGCCGCTGCGGCTGCAGGAAACGGCGGCACAGGACACGCCGCATGAACGCTACCGGCTGCAGCGCCTGGATGACGGCGATTACCTGCTGGCGGCCAGCGGCGGTGACGACTGGCGGTCGCTGTACCGGTTCGACCTGACGTCGCCGGCGGCGGCCGACAACGAGGTGGGCAACTGGTATGTGTGCACGCACCCGCACTCGAGTTTCCCCGGGGAACTGCGTGCTTCGCTGACGTGGCCGGAGGGGCGGCGCACGATGGGCAGCGGCAACTACACCGAATACCGCCCGGGCCAGGCGCCGGAAAAGCGTGCGCTGCGCGATGTGGCGGATGTGCGGCAGGTGCTGCAGGAGGGCTTTGGCGTGCGGCTGCCGGACGATGCGCGGCTGGACCCGGCCATTGCCGGATGGCTGCAGCGGTGGCAGGCGACGGCCGGGTAGAGTCGAGCTTGCTCGACTGGGTGCGCGGAGCAGTCGAGCAAGCTCGACTCTACGGGCCAACGGCAGCCGAGCATGGGCTCGGCTCTACAGATGGGCGTCAGGCTGTTGTCGGGGCCTGCACGGCGATGCGGTTGCCTTCGCAATCGGCGATCTCCGCCACGCGCCAGGCGCCCGCCTCGGCGGGGCCGAATCGCAGCGCGGCACCCGCCTGCAACGCGCGGGCAAGGCTGGCATCGAGATCCTGCACACCGACATAGATGCGCGCGCCCCGCTCGGACGGCAGGTAATCCGCGCCATGAACCAGCGCCATGCTGGCACCGCCCGCATCGTCGTCGAACGGCAGGTACGCCATCACACAGTCGTGCACCTGCACCGGGGCATCGATCTCCACCTGCAGCCACTGCTGGTAGAACGCGATGGCGCGGGCCAGGTCGGCCACCGGAATCTCGACGTGCATGACGGGGTTCATCGCCGCACCATACCGCTTCAGATGATGCGCAGGGTAATCGCCTTCAGCACCGCGCGGGTGCGGTCGCGGGTGCCCAGCTTGTCGAGGATGCTGGACACGTAGTTCTTCACCGTGCCTTCGGCCAGGAACAGGCTGCGCGCGATTTCCTTGTTGCTGTAGCCACCGGCCAGCAGGCGCAGGATGGCCACTTCGCGTTCGCCGAAGGTGTCGCTGGGCGGCGCTTCATCGTGGAAGCGGTAGCGCGAGCGCACCGGTCCGGTACTGACCGGCAGCAGCAGGGTTTCGCCAGCGGCGACGCGCTCGATGGCTTCGCGCAGGTCGGCCGGCGCTGCATCCTTCAGCAGAAACCCCTGCGCACCCGCTTCGCTGGCGCGCAGCAGCAGGTCGCTTTCATCGAAGGTGGTCAGCAGCAGGCAGGGCGTGGCGTCGCCGCGTGCACGCAGCTGGCGCAGTGCCTCAATGCCATCCAGGCCGGGCATGCGGATATCACTGAGCACCACGTCCACCGGCTGCGTGGCCAGCGCATCCAGCAGTGCCTGGCCATCCTCGGCTTCCAGCACCACCTGCACGCCCAGGCCCTGCAGCAGCGCGCGCAGGCCGGCGCGGACCAAGGCCTGGTCATCGGCCAGGGCGACACGGATCGGTGCGCCACTCATACCGGCAACCGCGCGATCAGGTGCATGCCGCCCTGCTCGGTACGGGCCAGCTCCAGCTGCCCCTGCACATCGGCCAGGCGCTCACGCATGCCGGAAATGCCATTGCCCTCGCGGATGCGCTCGGCGCGCTGGCCGTCATCGCGGATATCGATACGCAACCGGGAATCCTCTTCGCTCATCGTCAGCCATACGTTATCGGCTTCGCCATGCCGTGCGGCGTTGGTCAGGGCTTCCTGCACAAGGCGCAGCACCGTCTCGGCCGTGCGTGGATCGGTGACCCGCACGCCCTCGGCAATCCGCAGCTGCAGGCGCGGGCGCGGGAACGGCGCGGCCAGCGCATGCAGGGCGGTGTCCAGATCCAGGCCGCGGTCATCGCGCATGGACTGCACGACCTGGCGGATGTCGGCCAGCAGTTCGCCGGACAGCTGTTCGGCGGTCTGCAGGCCCTCGCGTCCGGCCAGCACCGGATCGGCGGCCAGCGCACGCAGGTTGAGGCGCATGGCGGTGAGCTTGTGCCCCGCCACGTCGTGCAGTTCGCGCGCCAGGCGCAGGCGCTCGGCATCGCGGGCGCTGTCGGCCAGCAGGGCACGGGTGGCCAGCAGATCGGCATTGACCCGCGCCAGCTCGTCGCGGGCCAGCGCCGTGCTGCGCGCATAGTGCGCGGTCAGCGCGGCAAAGGCCTGGAAGCCGCCGTACAGCAGCACCACCAGCAGCGGCTGGGTGAAACCACTGTGGCGCAGCACGGCGTACTCGGCCAGGTTGGCCAGCAGCGCAACCACCAGCACGAAGCGCGGCGGCCAATGCTCGGCCAGCTGCGCAACCAGCACCACCAGCAGCACCGGTGCCGTGCCGGTGCGTGGCTGCAGGGCGATGAGGGCGACCGCCAGCAGCGCCTGCAGCACGGCAACGACCGCGCGGAGGCGGGTCGGCAGCCCGACCCAGCCGTGCACCGCGAACAGCAGCAGGAAGGCGCCGAGCAGCAGCAGGCTTGATCCGGCCCCGCTGCGCTGCACGCCGAATGACAGGCCGACCACCAGCACGGTGATCACGCCGGCAAGGCTGAGGGGACGCAGGAGATGGCGGAGCAGGCTGGGCATGGCGGCATGCTGACCGGCCCGGGCCCCTGCCGGCAATGGGTCCAGCGCAGAAAGTGACTTCTGGCACGTCGGATCGATGACCACTGGCCCTGAACCCGGGCCAGCCCCCGGCGCAGACTGGCCCCACACCTCCCGACGGAACTGCCGCCATGATCCGCACCGCCCTGACCTGCTGCCTGCTCGCTGGCCTGCTGCTTGCCGGCGGCACCCACGCCGCCGAGCTGACCGTGAACGTGCACGATGTCCGCGCCCAGACCGGCACCCTGCGCGCCGCCCTGGTGTCCTCCGACGAGGCCTGGAACGGCAAGGCCGCACCGGTGCAGGCGCAGCAGGCACACCCGCAGGGCGAGAGCCTGCACTTCACCTTCAAGGATCTGCCGGCCGGCAGCTACGCCGTGCTGCTGACCCACGACGAGAATGACAACGGCAAGCTCGACACCAACCTGGTGGGCATGCCGATCGAAGGCTACGGCTTCAGCAACAATCCGCAGGTGATGCGCAAGCCGACCTTCGAGGAAGCACGCTTCGCGGTGCCCGCCGCCGGCACCGCCATCGACATCACCCTGCGCTGATTCTCCTTCCCGCACCGAGGCCCGCCATGGATCGTCGCCGCTTCCTCCGCACCCTGATCAGCAGCACCGCTGGCCTGGCCCTGGGCGCCAGCGCCCTGCGCAGCGCCCCGGCCTTCGCCAATGACCCGGCGCAGTTCGCCCTGGGCCTGCAGGAGCATCCGTGGCTGCTGGGCTGGCGCGGGGTGAGCAGCGAGACGCTGGGCCCGGCCACGGTGCAGCTGCAGGGCCGGCTGCCGGCCGGCCTGGCCGGCACGCTGTACCGCAACGGCCCGGCCTGGAGCGAGCGCGGCACCCTGCGCTACGACCACTGGTTCGATGGCGACGGCATGGTCCACGGTTGGCACTTCAATGGCGATGGCAGCCTGACCCACCGCGCACGCATGGTGGCCACGCCGAAGTTCACCCGCGAGCAGAAGGCCGGTCGCTTCCTCTACCCCGCCGCCGGCACCAGCGTCCCCAACGCACAGGCCGTGCGCAACAACGACGATGCCAACGTGGCCAACACGTCGGTGATGGCGCTCAATGGCCGCGTGTTCGCCCTGTGCGAATCGGGCTCGGCGTTCGAGGTGCATCCCGATTCGCTGGAGACGATCGGCCCGGTGACCTGGCGCCCTGACCTGGCGGCCCTGCCGTTCTCGGCGCACCCGCTGGTGGACCGCGATGGCAGCGTCTGGAACTTCGGCTCGATCAGCCTGATGGGCGGCGCCGGTCTGCTGGTCTGGCACATCGGCAAGGATGGCCAGCTGATCAGCGCCGATGTGATCGCCACGCCCGGCCGTGGCTACCTGCATGCCTTCACCATGACCGACCAGCACCTGGTCTTCGTGCTGGCGCCGTTCGACTTCAATGAGAGCGGCGGCAGCTTCTTCGAACGCATGCAGTTCGCCCCGCAGCGCGCAGCCAACATCGCGGTGGTATCCAAGGATGCGCCGGACAAGGCGCAGTGGTTTGAAGCGCCGTTCGCGGCGATCTACCACTTCGGCGATGCACACCGCAGCAAGGACGGGATCGTGGTGCGCGCCGTGCGCCGGGACAACATGGACGAAGCCCGTTCGCCGATGAAGGAAGCAATGGCCGGTGACGGCGCCCACGCCACCAACGGCCACAGCAGCCTGGTGGAACTGCACCTGGACCTGCGCCGTGGCCAGGCGCGCTGGCAGGATACCGGCATCAGTACGGTGGAATTCCCGCTGTTCGACCCGCGCACGCCCGACAGCCGCGCGGCCCGCCTGTACGCACCGACCGTCGATGGCACCAGCAATACGCCGTACTTCAATGCGGTGGCCGCCTTCGACGTGGAGCGTGGCCGCCGTCAGGTGTGGCGCTATGGCAGCGACATCATGGCCGAGGAGCATGTGTTCGTGCCCCGCCCCGGCAGCCGCAATCCGGATGATGGCTGGCTGGTCGGAACCCTGCTGGATCCGGTGAACAAGCGCAGCGGTATTGCCGTGCTGGATGCGCGCCATGTGCAGGACGGCCCGCTGGCGCAGGCCTGGCTGCCGTACGCGGTGCCGCTGGGTTTCCACGGCACGTTTGCCGCGCGGGCGTAACCGCAGGCGCACGCCGCGCGCACGCGGCCGCTGGCATGCTGGCGTTCCCCGTGTTCCCCGGAGTGCCCCCATGCCGCTGTCCGACCACCGTGCTGTACTTGCTCCACACGGTCACCTGCGCGTGGCGATCAACCTGGGTAACCCGGTGCTCGCCCAGGGCGATGCGCGCTCGCCGCGCGGACCGTCCGTGGAGCTGGCCACGACGCTGGCGCAGCGGCTGGGCGTGCAGGCGCGTTTCACCTGCCACGATGCGGCGGTCTCGGTCGTGGCCGCTGCCGCCGAGGACGGCTGGGACCTGGCGTTCCTGGCGGTGGATCCGGCGCGTGCCGACCGGATCGCGTTCAGTGCGCCCTATGTGGAGATCGAAGGCACCTACCTGGTGCGCGAAGCCAGCCCGGCGCGAACGTTGGCCGACCTCGACCGCGAAGGCGTGCGCATCGCGGTGGGTCGCGGCGCGGCCTACGACCTGTACCTGAGCCGCGAGCTGAAGCATGCGCGGATTGAGCGCGCCGAGACCTCGGCGGCAGCGATCGCGCTGTTCGACCAGCAGCAGCTGGATGCAGCGGCCGGTGTACGCCAACCGCTGCAGGCCTGGTCGCAGGCGCATCCCGTGCATCGGGTGCTGGCCGATCGCTTCACCGCGATCCAGCAGGCGGTGGCCGCCCCGACCGCGCGCCCGGCGGATGCACTGCAGGCGTTGTTTGCCGAGGTGGAAGCGATCAAGCAGGGGCCGTTGCTGGGGGAGGCGTTCGCGCGGGCCGGGCAGGCGGTGACGCTGGTGCGGTGAGGGCTTCGGTTTTTCTGTAGAGCCGAGCCCATGCTCGGCTGCCGTGTGCGGGGTTCCTGCGAAGAGCAGCCGAGCATGGGCTCGGCTCTACTGGGTGATGGGTTCCTGCGAAAAGCAGCCGAGCATGGGCTCGGCTCTACAGCTGCAGCAGCGCCAGGTAGCCGGTCACCGTCAGCAGGGACAACAAGGTTGTTCCCAGCACCGTGGCGGCCGTGGTCGATGCTTCGCGGCGGTGGAACTCGGCCAGCATGAAGGGGCCGGTTCCGGTGGGCAGCACGGCCATCAGCACCGCGGCGTGGGCAAGCGCGGCCGGCAGCGCAAACACCTGCGTGGCGAGCAGCCACACCAGCAGGGGATGCACCAGCAGCTTCAGGCCGCCCAGCACCACCGCGCTGCGCCCAGCACCCGGCACCGGCGTGCGCCGCTCCCCGAGGAAAAGGCCCAGCGCGATCAGCGCACACGGGGCCGCCGCGCCGCCGAGCAGCTTCAGGAAGGTTTCCGCCGGCGCCGGCATCGACAGGCCCAGCACCATCGGCAGCACGCCGGCCAGCGGCGCCAGCAGCAGCGGATTGCGCAGCAGCGAGCGCGCCACCTTGCCCAGCAGATGGTGCAGGCGATGCTCGCGCTGCAGGCCGACCTCGATCAGCACGATGGCTGCGGCGAACAGCACGCACACCGTCAGCAGGGTCGCGACCAGCGTCGGGGCCAGCGCCGACGACCCGAGCGCGGCCACCGCCAGCGGAAAGCCGACGAAGCCGGTGTTGGCATAAGCGGCGTTGAGCCCGTCGATGCTGGCATCGGCCAGCGCATGGCCGCGGCGTCGACGCCACCACACCGTGGCGGCAAACAGCAGCGCGGTGCCACCGCCGAAGCTGGCGATGAAACCCGGATGCCAGAGCTCCTGCCAGCGCGCATTGGCCACCACGTCGAACAGCAGCGCCGGCAGCGCCAGCTGCACCACGAAGCGGTTCAGCTCACTGGTCGAATGCGGGCCCAGCGCACCCCTGCGGCGGGCCAGCCAACCGGCAAGGATCAGCGCGAACACGGGAAGGACGATGGCCAGGACGGACAGCATGGGCGGCGCGAAGGGAGGGAATGCCGCGCAGGCTACGCGCCATCATCAATACCTTCCAATGCTTTTAACGGGCACCAGCGATACCATTCGCGCATGATCGACATCCGCCCGCTGCGTTACTTCCTGGCCGTCGCTGACACCCTGCACTTCGGTCGGGCCGCCGAACGCCTCAATGTCACCCAGCCGCCGCTGAGCCGGCAGATCGCCGCGCTGGAGGACTCTATGGGCGTGGCGCTGCTGGAGCGCGACTCGCGGCACGTGCGCCTGACCGCGGCCGGCCAGCGCTTCCAGGAGGACGCGCGCGGGGTGATGAACGCCCTGCAACAGGCCTGCCACGCTGCCCGCCAGGTCGGTGCGGGCGAGCTGGGTGAGCTGCAGGTGGGCTTCATGATGCATGCCGCGCACAGCTCGGTACCGCCGCTGGCCCGTCGCTTCATTGCCGCGCATCCACAGGTGCAGCTGCGCCTGCGGGAGGCGCTGCCGATGGCCCTGCTGGACGGGGTTCGTTCGGGTGCGCTGGATGCAGGTATCGGCTTTGCGCCGGCGTCGCTGCGCGGGCTGGAACTGCTGCCGCTGCAGGAAGAACCGCTGTGCGTGGTGGTGCCGGCCGACCATCGCCTGGCGCGCCGCCGCAGCGTCGATATCACCGCTCTGGCCGGCGAGGCGCTGATCACCGCGCCGGCCGACGTGGTGCCGACCCTGCGCGAGGCCATCGAAGCCAGCTTCCATGCCGCCGGCCTGCAGGCCGATGTGCGGCTGGAAGTGCAGCTTCAGCAGAGCATCGTCAGCCTGGTGGGCGAAGGGCTGGGCATCGCGCTGGTGCCAGCCTCGCTGCAGCGCATGGGCATGCCCGGCGTGTCCTTCGTTCGCCTGAAGGACGCGCCGCGCGTGCAGCAGGTGGTGTTCTGGAAGGCGGACAACCGCAATCCAGTGCTGCCGCGGTTCCTGGCCTGCGTGGTGGATCGGTAGAAAAGCAGCCGAGCATGGGCTCGGCTCTACAGAGAGCCAGAGCAGTCGAGCATGGCTCGACTCTACAGAGAGCGAAGAAGAGCCGAGCGTGGGCTCGGCTCTACAGGGGGCGGTCAGCGCTGCAGGGCGTCCTGCACGGCCTTGGCCACGTCGGTGTTGTCGATGTAGCTGCCGTCGTTCCAGCGCACGTGCTGGCGGTAGCCGGCATCGACGCCGCGCACGCGCTGGCCCAGCAGTTCGGCACCGTTGCCCTTGGCCCACAGCGGCACCAGGCCGTTGGAGTGGTTGCCGGTGGGGCGGAAGCTCATGCCCGGCATCTGCCCGCGGCCGTTGTTGCGCACCGGCTCGAAGGCCACCTTCTGCGCGTCCGGGCCCATCGGCATGCTGTTGTCGTGGTCGGTGGTGACGATCAGCAGGTTGCGTTCCCAGCCGCCGTTCTGCTCGATCCAGGCGATGACCGCCGATACCGCGTCGTTGAACTCGACGGTTTCCTCGATCAGGCGGCCGTACTGCGGCTGATCGGTGCAGGCACCGTAATGCCATTCGGTGCCGCAGGCGCTGGTGTGCGCGGCCCAGTCGGTGGCACCGCCTTCGACCATCAGGAACAGGCCCTGCGGCGAACGCTGCTGCAGGAAGCGCAGCGCACCGCGGGTCATCGTCGCCAGGTCCGGCACGCTGTCGATCTTCTTCACTCCCGACGGCGTGGCGGCATCGCGCCCGACCACCGGCAGCTGGCGCGCCTGCTGCAGGGTGTTGGCCACGCGCGGTACACCGATCAGTGGGCGGTCAGCCGGCAGGCGGCCGTCAGCCAGCGCGGCGAAGTCGTCCTTGCTGCGGATCAGGCGCCACGCGCCGGACGGGTTGCCAGCAATCGGCGTGCCCGCTTCCAGCTGCTGCCAATCCTGCTGCGACACCCATTCCCACGGGTTCTGGCAGCCTTCGGCGGCGACCTTGTCCATGCCGTCCACGCAGGGCGTGCCGTCGACGCTGTAGCCGGGGCCGCCGGTGCCCATCACCAGATCCATGTGGCCCTGGGCCAGCATCTGGTGGGCGATCTGGTGGTAGCTGTTGCGCGATTCGCTCTGCGCCGCGAACGCCGCCGGCGTGGCGTGCGGGAACGGCACCGAGGTGACCACGCCGGTGGCCATGCCCAGCGCCTTGGCGCGCAGGGTGTTGAACTCCACCGGCTGGCCATCGTTGTTGTAGTTGATGGCGTTGTTGTAGGTCTTTACGCCGGACGCCAACGCAGTGCCCGCGGCGGCGCTGTCGGTGGCGACGGCAGCCAAGTACTGGTAAGCGACGAACGGCAGATCGGGCGCCGGCACCTCGGTGGTGTCCCAGGCCTGCATGGGGTCGTAGCCGATGCGCTGCGAATCATCGCGGGTGGGCTGGCCACTGGCGTTGAGCGGGAACGTGGTGACCGCCAGGCGCTGCGGGAAATCCGCGTACGGCGCGCCTTCTCGACTGCCGTACTGCCAGTAGGCCGCCGCATCCCAGGTACCCCAACCGGCGCCGTCGTTGATCATCACGATGACGTTGTGCGGGCGCGCTTCGGCGGTCGTTGCGGTGGCCGCCTGCGCATCGGGGCGCGTCGTCGGCTGACAGGCAGTGAGCGCGGCGAGCGCCGCCAGGATCGACGGGCACAGCCAGCGTCGCGCGAGGGGTCGGGTCATGGAGATGCCTGCAGTACGAAAGGCGGCGACACCGCCAACAGCGGCACGTTATATCATTGCAATGTTGCAGATTCGTGCGGCTTTTCGCCCTGCATGCTGCGCGCTATCGTGTTGATGATGTCACTGCCTGCTTCGCCGATACCGGCACTCTCTTCGATCACCGTGGCTGCGGCCACGCTGCAGATCCTGCAGCAGCACGATGCCAGGCTGCCGCGCGCACCCGCCTCGCTGACCAAACTGATGACCGCGCATGTGGCCTACGAGGCCATTGCACGCGAGGGTCACGCGTGGACGGACAGCACCGTGATCGATGCGCGTGACGTGCACGCGGTGGCGGCGGATGAAACGCGGATGAGCCTGGTGCCGGGCGAGACCGTCACCCTGGGCCACCTGCTGGAAGGCCTGATGATCGTCTCCGGCAACGATGCCGCGTTGGCGCTGGCACGCCACCTGGAAGGTTCGGAGGCTGCCTACGTGCAGCGCATGAATGACACCGCCGCGCGCATGGGCCTGCGCGATACGCACTTCGTCTCGGTCTCGGGCATCACCACGCCGGGCCATGTGTCGACCGCGCATGACATGGCGATGCTTGCCGCGCGGCTGCTGGCCGATCATCCGCAGGTGCTGGCCATCACCGCGCAGCGCCACTTCAGCCACGGCACGTTCTGCAAGGACAACCAGAACACGCTGCTGGGCTCGGATGGCATCGATGGGCTGAAGACCGGCTATACCCGCGCGGCGGGCTTCTGCCTGGCGGCGACCGCGTGCCGCGACAGCGAAAAAGCCACGCACCGGCTGATCAACATCACCCTTGGCGCGCCCACGCGGGATGCGCGGAATGCGTGGGTCCAGCAGTGCCTGCAGGAGGGTTTCGCGCAGCTGCAGCGCGGCGCGGCGATCAGCGCGCGCGGCTGACGGTGTCCACGATCAACCGTTGCAGTTCTGCTTCCGCATCCGGCTGCAGCAGCGCGCCGGCCGCAACCGCTTCGGACAGGGCCTCGGCGGCACCGAGAATCGCCCAGCGCCCAGCCACGGGCACGGCGCCGTCGGCTGCGAACGGACCGAGCCATTGCGCACACTGGTTGACGAAGTCCTGCTGGTACCGGTGGCGCACGTCGCGCAGCTCGGGCGAACCGGCCAACGCAGCAAGGATCGCCTGGATGTCGCTGCCCTGCGAGAGCACGCAGTCGATGTAGCCCGACGCGATGGCCTGCGCACGTTCGTGCAGGCGCGCAGGTGCCGCGCCGATGCGCGCATCGAACACGGCGGTCTGGCGCTGGTCGTAGTCCGCATACAACGCGGCCAGCAGGCCATTGCGGGTGATGAAGTGATCGTAGGCCACCGGCTTGGTCACGCCGGCCGCCTCGGCCAGGCGCCCCAGGCTGAGCGCATCGGTGCCCTCGCCGCCCACCAGTGTCCAGGCCACGTCCAGCAGCTGGCGGCCACGCTGTTCGCGTGACATCCGGCGACGGGTGGGCGTGGCGGCGGTGGACATGCAGCGGCTCTACATCATCAGGCAGGTGTGCCTATGGTACGGCCGATGCCCGTGGCGGTCTGCAGATGCGCCGCGGCCTGGCCACTGTCGGCATCCAGCAGCAGCGTGGACGAGTGCACTCTGGCACCGCAGTAATCGAAGATGCCCATGTCGATCTGTGTCTTCATTGCCGCACCGTAACCGCGGCGTTCGATCATCTCCGCGCCCGCGCCGCCGATGCCGACCAGGTGCACCTGCAGCCGCTGCAGTTTCTTTTCCACCTTGCCGTCGGCACCGTCGGCGTAGGCCCAGCCCTGGGTGAACACCCGGTCGATCCAGCCCTTCAGCAGCGCGGGGAACGACCACCAGTACAGCGGATAGACCAGCACCAGCGTATCGGCGGCATCCAGCCGCGCATGTTCGGCGGCTACGTCGGCCGGCACCGCCGCGCTCTGCTTGAACAGGCCGATATCGGCGGAGTTGAAGCGGGGATCAAAACCCTCGGCGGCGAGGTCGGCGAGGGTCACGCTGTTGCGCGCATCGGCATCGGTGATGGACTGTCCGATGCGCGCGGCAACGGCATGGGTAAGCGAAGCGGAATCGGGATGGGCGACGACGATGAGGCTGTGCATGGGGAAAGACCCACAGATTGATTAGTTACCAATAGTAACTAGCGGCAGAAATTCCACCAGTACACCCCGCAGGACGCTGATTTCGGCGCGCTGGCTCTCCCTGGGCTGCCGCCCAAGCGGACATCGATATGTCACCAAACGTCAAATGCGAATGATTCGTGATACGATTGTTAAAGAATTCTGAAACCCCCACACACGGACGTCCCAGCCATCGCCAGTGGACCCTCAACAGGAGTACTGCGCGATGTCGCATGCCGTTCTGAAATCCCGTCGTTCCGTTGCCGCCCTGACCGCCGCGATTGGTTTTGCGCTGGCCAGCACCGCCCACGCTGATGCCGCTGCCGACGCTTCTTCGGCCAAGCAGATGGACACCGTGGTGGTCACCGCCACCGGCGCCCAGCAGTGGATCAAGGATGCGCCGGCCAGCATCAGCGTCATCACCCGCGAGGAGATCGAGCGCAAGCCGGTCACCAGCATCGGCCAGCTGCTGAGCACCGTGCCGGGCGTCACCGGCGGTTATGCACTGTCCGGTGCGCAGTCGAAGATCCGCCTGCGCGGCCTGCCCGAGCAGTACACGCTGATCCTCATCGACGGCCGCCGCCAGGGCAATTCCTCCGGCGTGAACTACCGCGACGATCTGGGCCCGCAGGATCTGAACTGGCTGTCGCCGGACATGATCGAGCGCATCGAAGTGGTGCGCGGCCCGATGTCCTCGCTGTACGGTTCGGATGCGATGGGCGGCGTGATCAACATCATCACCCGCAAGATCGCCGACCACTGGGGCGGCTCGGTCACCCTCAACCACAGCATGCCCGACTCGGACACGCGCGGTGACACCACGCAGATGGGGGCGCTGTTCAGTGGCCCGCTGACCGAGAACCTGGGCGTGCGCATCGGTGCCAACGTCACCGACCACAAGTCCGATACCGGTGCGCGGCAGACGCCCGGCAACAAGGCGCAGAACGCCAACCTGCAGTTCCACTGGCGTCTCAACGACGATCACGCGCTGACCCTGGAAGGTTCGCGCGGCGAACAGCGCAACACCGGTGCCGGTGATGTGTATGCCTGGGGCCTGTCCAAGCTGGTGCAGACCGGATATGTCGTCAGCCACGATGGCCGTTACGGCGACACCACCACTTCCAAGACCACCCTCGTACAGAACGACTACAAGGACAAGGGCAGCGCGGTGGGCAACCACTCCAAGGAAACGGTGTTCGATACCGCCTTCACCACCGGTTTCCACTGGGGCTTCGAACACAGCCTCAACGTGGGCGGCCAGTGGAAGCGCGAGCAGCTGGAAAACAGCGACACCATCGGCACCGTGCCGGTGACCTGGACCGGCAGCGGCCGCATCAGTCCGGTGAGCGAAGCCGATTCGTGGGCGCTGTTCGCCGAGGACCACATCACCCTGCACGAGCGCTTCGTGCTGACCGTGGGCCTGCGCTGGGACAACACCGACAACTACGATGACAACATCAGCCCGCGCATCTACGGCGTGTGGCATCCGGGCGATGCATGGACCGTGCGCGGTGGCGTGTCGCAGGGCTTCAAGGCGCCGAACCTGAAGCAGGGTACGGCCGGTGCAGCGACCCAGTCCGGGGGCAACGGCTGCACGGCACTGACCGCCGAAGGCTGGACCAGCCGCTCGGTGAGCGCCGATGGCAGCACCGGCTGCTACATGGCCGGCAACCCGAACCTGGAACCGGAAACCAGCACCAACTACGAGCTGGGACTGGGCTACGACAAGAACGGCTGGTCCGCATCGGCGACCTACTTCCTGACCGACTTCGACGACAAGATCCAGCAGGTTCCGCTGCGCGAGATCTCCGGCCAGACCACCAGCTTCGTCAACGGCTTCTGGTGGACCGTGGCGCAGAACGTGCAGAAGGCCCGCACGCGTGGCATCGAAGCCAGCGTGACCGTGCCGCTGCACGAGCGTGTCAGCTGGACCACCAACGCCACGCGCATGCTGGAATCGAAGAACCGCACCACCGGCGCCAGCCTGCTGGTAGTGCCGAAGATCACCGGCAACACCTCGTTGAACTGGGACGTGACCGATGCCTGGTCGTTGAACCTGAGCGCACAGCACATCGGCAAGCAGCTGGTGTCCTCCACCAGCGCGACGTTCGCCAAGGCCTACACCACGGTGGATCTGGTAACCGGCTATGACGTGAACGAAAACCTGACCCTGCGCGCGGGCGTGCAGAACCTGGGCGACGTGTCCACGATCGAGGAAGGCAACAACTACGACGGCGGCGCGCGTACGTTCTTCGTCGGCCTGACCGCGCGGTTCTGAGGAAGCAGTGGGCAGCCGGGGTCGGATCCCTTCGTGCAACGAAGGGCTCTGACCCCGGTCGCGGGCAACCATCCACGCATGGCGTGGATCTACTGAACTGGGGTGGCTCCGACCCCATCGGCGAACTGCAGCGGGGTCAGAGCCCTTTGCCATGCAAAGGGCTCTGACCCCATCCACGCATGGCGTGGATCTACTCCAGGTCGTGCACTGGCACGACCAGGGTTTCCTGCAGGTGCTGGTGGCTCCACGTGCTGGCGCCCCTCGCGTGGCCCTCCAGCCGCAGCGCCGTGTGTCCGGCATCCTGCCAGCGCACGTGGATCTCCAGCTCCAGCGGTCCCTCGTCGCGCTCCAGCACGCGTACAAGCGCCGGACCATCGGCGCGGGCCAGCAGCCCCGGCGCCTGGCGCAGCGCCTCCATCTCCCTCACCAGCGCCGCGTAGGCGGTGACGTTGTCCATGGCCTCAGCGGAACAGGTCGTTCAGTGCCGCGCCCGCGGCGGCCTGCTGCAGGCCATCGAAACGGCCGTCGCGCAGGATCGGATCCGTGGCCTGCATCAGCCCGCCCCATGCCGCGCGCGCGAGGGCCCCGCCCAGGCTGACCCGGCGCACGCCCAGCGCGGCGATGTCCTGCAAGGTGAGCGGCGTGGGCCCACCGACCAGCAGGTTCACCGGCTTCGGTCCCGCCGCCGCAACGACAGCCGTAATCTGCTCGCGCGTGGTGATGCCCGGTGCGTACAACACGTCGGCACCGGCCGCGGCGTAGGCGTGCAGCCGCTGCAGGGTGTCTTCCAGATCGGGCACGCCGACGAAGAAGTTCTCCGCACGCCCCACCAGCAGGACGTCGGCGCCAGCACGGTCGATGGCCGCACGCGCAGCCGCCAGGCGCTGCACGGCCTCCTCCAGCGGCCGCAGCGGCGCCCCCGCCACGCCGCTGGCATCTTCGATGGACAGCGCGGCGATGCCGGTATCCAAGGCGGCGGTGACCGCTGCGCCGACCTCGTCCGGTGTCGCGCCGAAACCATCGCCTAAATCCGCGTTCAACGGCAGCGACGTCGCGCCGGCCATCAGGCGCAGATGTTCCAGCGTGGCTTCCAGGGAAACGGCACCATCGGGCCGGCCCTCGCTCCACGCGCAGCCGGCACTGGTGGTGGCCAGCGCCTGGAAGCCCTGCCGCTGCAGGTAGCGCGCACTGCCCACGTCCCACGGGTTGGGCAGCACGAAGCAGCCCTGGGCGTGCAGTTGGCGGAAGGCAGCGCGGCGGCGGGCGGTCTCGGTGTCAACAGCGGTCATGGCGAAGGTCCGGTGCATGGCCCGGCCACCCTAGCCCGGCCGCGGGTACGACTCAACGTGGTGGCAGCGGCGCGGCATCACCTGATGCCTGCTGCTTATTGGACGGCGCGGCCACCATCGCCGAGCGTGGCGGCTCCGCCACCAGGACGCTGGCCATGCCGCCGCATACCCCTGCCCCACCCTTTGACGCGGCCGAAGACGCCGGATGGGCCGACCTGCTTTCACCCGTACGCCGGCGCCTGATCGCCTCGGCGGGCGTGGCGATGGGCGGGCTGGCCGCTGCGAGCACGGCCAGCGCCGCGCCCAACACCACCGAACCCGGCCGCCCCGGCTTCCGCCCGATCGTGCCGCCGCCGGCGCAGGGCCACAGCCCCTGGGGCCAGGACACGGCCGCCGAAGCGACACCGCGCCCGGCCAGCGTGCGTCCGGGCGAGTCGCCGCTGCCCAGCCGGCCGCGTGCCTATACCGATATCAAGAGCTACCACGCACACATCTATTTCGACGAAGACAGCTACCAGAAGGCTGCCCTGCTGCGGCGCTGGGCCGCCGAGCGCTTCCCGGTGGAACTGGACAACTGGAACCTGGAACCGCGCGGCCCGCATGTCACGCCGTCGTTCTATTTCGGCTTCAGCAACGACCTGCTGCCGGTACTGGTGCCGTGGCTGCAGCTCAACAGCCTGGGCCTGACCATCCTCATCCACCCCAATACCGGCGATGGCCGTGCCGACCATCTGTATTACGCGCTGTGGGTGAACCGCGCGCAGCCGGTGAACGCCTACAACTGGCCGGCGCCGAAACCCGGCGAGACCGAGGCGCTGGAAGAAGTGTTCCCGAACGTGGTGCCGACGGTGCCGCTGGAGACCTGAGTCCGGCGGCGGTCATCCACGCATGGCGTGGATCTACCGGGCGCGGACGTGGTCATCCACGCATGGCGTGGATCTACCGGGCACGGGCGAGCGTGGATCTACGCCATCGTCGGCCTTCGTGCGGGCATCCCCGCCGCCATGGCGTTCAGCGGGCCTTGATCCGGCGCCACCCATACAGCCGCAAGCGCTTCCACGATTTTCAAACGATTGCTTTAAACACCTGCAATTTCGCCGAACTGGACAGCATCCACAGGTTCCGCCAGACTGCCGCCCTTTCCTGTTGATCGGATTCCATGGCGAAGCTGCTGGTCCTGCATGGCCCCAACCTCAACCTGCTCGGCACCCGCGAGCCGGAGGTCTATGGGCACACCACGCTGGCCGACATCGACCAGGCGCTGGCCGCCCAGGCCGCTGCGGCCGGGCATGCGCTGGAAAGCCTGCAGTCCAACGCCGAACACGTGCTGGTGGACCGCGTGCAGGCCGCGCGCTCCGACGGTACCACGTTCATCCTGATCAACCCGGCCGCCTTCACCCACACCTCGGTCGCCCTGCGCGATGCGCTGGCGGCGGTGGCCGTGCCATTCATCGAGATCCACCTGTCCAACCCGCACACCCGCGAACCGTTCCGCCAGCACAGCTATTTCAGTGACAAGGCGGTGGGCGTGGTGTGTGGCTTCGGCGCCGACAGCTACCGCTACGCGATGGACGCGGCGCTGCTGCGGGTGTCCGCCACCTGATTGTCGACCCGGGCGCCAGCCGGCGCTCTACCTCACCTAGATAGAAACCAAAGAGGCCCTCATGGATCTGCGCAAAATCAAGAAGCTGATCGACCTGCTGGAAGAGTCGAACCTGGCTGAAATCGAAATCAAGGAAGGCGAAGAGTCCGTGCGCCTGTCGCGCGCCCCGGTGGCCGGCTATGCCGCACCGATGCCGGCCCCGGTGTACGCTGCCCCGGCTGCCCCGGCTGCGCAGGCCATGCCGATGCAGTCGCCGACCGAAGCCTCCACCGGCGGCACCGCCAAGCCGGGCCCGGCCCTGCCGGAAGGCCATGTGCTGCGTTCACCGATGGTCGGCACCTTCTACGCATCGGCCGCTCCGGACAAGCCGGCCTTCGTCACCGTTGGCCAGCAGGTCAAGGAAGGCGAGACCCTGGCCATCATCGAAGCGATGAAGATGTTCAACCCGATCGAAGCCGACAAGTCCGGCACCATCGTCGCCATCCTGGGCGAGAACGGCCAGCCGGTGGAGTTCGACCAGCCGCTGTTCGTGATCGGCTGAGGGGCACGCCATGCTCGACAAAGTCGTCATTGCCAACCGAGGGGAGATCGCGCTGCGCATCCTGCGCGCGTGCCACACCCTGGGCATCCGCACGGTGGCCGTGCACTCCACGGTCGACCGCAACCTCAAGCACGTGGCCATGGCCGACGAGTCGGTCTGCATCGGCCCGGCACCGTCGCCGCAGAGCTACCTCAACATCCCGGCGCTGATCGCCGCGGCCGAAGTCACCGACGCCCAGGCCATCCACCCGGGCTACGGCTTCCTGTCGGAGAACGCCGACTTCGCCGAGCGTGTGGAGGAGTCCGGCTTCATCTTCATCGGCCCCAAGGCCGACACCATCCGCATGATGGGTGACAAGGTCGAAGCCATCCGCGCGATGAAGTCCGCCGGCGTGCCGTGCGTGCCCGGCTCGGGCGGCCCGCTGGGCGAGGATATCGTCGCCAACACCAAGATCGCCCGTGAGATCGGCTACCCGGTCATCATCAAGGCGGCGGGCGGCGGCGGTGGCCGCGGCATGCGCGTGGTGCACGCCGAAGCCTCGCTGAAGACCTCGATCGAAACCACCAAGAGCGAGGCCAAGGCCGCGTTCGGCAATGGCGAGGTTTACATGGAGAAGTTCCTGGAGAACCCGCGCCACGTGGAGATCCAGGTGCTGGCCGACGGCCAGGGCAACGCCATCCACCTGGGTGAGCGCGACTGCTCGATGCAGCGCCGCCACCAGAAGGTGGTGGAAGAAGCACCGGCACCGGGCATCAGCGCCGAACAGCGCGACGAGATCGGCAAGGTCTGCACCGAGGCCTGCGTGCGCATCGGCTACCGAGGCGCCGGCACCTTCGAGTTCCTGTACGAAGACGGCCGCTTCTACTTCATCGAAATGAACACCCGCATCCAGGTGGAGCATCCGGTCACCGAAATGGTCACCGGCATCGACCTGGTGGCCGAGCAGCTGAAGATCGCCGCCGGCCAGAAGCTGTCGATCAAGCAGAGCGACGTGGTGCTCAGCGGCCATGCCATCGAGTGCCGCATCAACGCCGAAGACGCTGAAACCTTCGTGCCGAGCCCGGGCACCATCACCGGCTTCCATCCGCCGGGCGGCCCCGGCGTGCGCGTGGACACCCACATCTACAGTGGCTACCGCGTGCCGTCGAACTACGACTCGATGATCGGCAAGCTGATCGTGCACGGCCCGGACCGCGAGACCGCCATCGCCCGCATGCGCGTGGCGCTGAGCGAGATGGTGGTGGACGGCATCAAGACCAACGTGGCCCTGCAGCAGCGCATCATGCGCGACAAGGGCTTCCAGGCCGGTGGGCAGAACATCCACTACCTGGAAAAGCGCCTGGCCGAACGCAAGAACAAGCCGATTGCACTGACCTGATCAGCGCCAGCGGCTGGACACGAAAAGGGCGGGGATTTCCCCGCCCTTTTCTGTTGCCTGTTTCCTGTAGAGCCGAGCCCACGCTCGGCTTGCCGCAAGCGCAGCCGAGCGTCGGCTCGGCTCTACAGAATGACGTCAGCGCTTGTCGGCGACTTCGGCGGGAATCTGCGTCTCGGCCAGCGGGCGCACGCCGTTGGGCGAGGTCGGGTCGACGATCACCATGGTTTCGGTGGAGCCATCGGGCCAGACCACCTGGAAGGTGCTGCCGGCCGGCAGCGATGCAAACGGCGCGCCGCTCTGCGCGCGGTATACCGCGGCCACCTGGCTGGCACCGGCGCGGCGCACGTCTTCCTGCGCCTTCACCGAGGTCAGTTCAACCTTGGAAAGGTGCCGGTAGCGATCCTCGTAGGTGTCGATCATCAGCAGGCCAACCGCGCCGGCCGAGTAAGCGACAAACAACGCCACCCAGAACCAGAACTTGGCCCCGTGCAGGAATCGACGGTAATTCATTGCCCGTTCCTCTTTCCAATCAATTGCTTGATCCATTCGTTCATCTTCCCCGCACCTTGCCGCGATACAGCAGCGTCATACACGAAATCCTGGAAATCCTGCGTCCCATCCTGCGAACAGATCCCTCCGTTCGCGCAGTAACTGTTCATCAGCACACTGTCGGCCCCACACGGTAGACCGAGCTGGCAGGCAGCTACTCGCCACGCCATCTCACTGAGCTGTTCGCCCGCCACCATGTTGGCCAGGGCCTTGTCGCCAGCAGCGCGCACGCCCATGCCCGGCGCCAGGGCCATGTAGGCCTCCGGGTCGCGCGAGGTACGTACGCGCTCCACCAGGTCGCGGCGGTACTGGTCATTGCTGTGCAGCGGCTCGCCCTCGGCGAACAGCGCGGCTTCGGCGGCCAGGTTGCCCTGCAGGGCCGCACGCCGGCGTTCGTTGAACACCAGCGCCGGGCCCAGCTTGTCGCCCGGCACGAAGCCACCGCAGCGCTGCGCCACGCGCTCGCGCGCCTGTACCATCGCCGGCGCCGCGCTCAGGCCGAGGCCGGCCAGCACGTTGTTGTCCAGCCGGTAGCCACCGGGATCGACCGCGTACTGCGCGCAGTAGTCGTAGACCCGGCTGAGCATCCAGCGCGCTTCATGATTGCCCTGCTCGGCCTGCGCCTTCAGGCGCTGCGCGTAGGCAAACAGATCGGTCTCGCCTTCGATGTCGGCGCGGATGTCCAGCGGCAGGCCCGAAGGCAACGCGCTGCTGCGCTCGAAGCCGGCCAGGCGGCGGGCCAGCGCTTCAGGCATCACCGGTTCCAGCGCGTCCTGCACGCTGGCGGCGGACACTGCCATCGGCGCGCCCACGTCCACCTGCGCCGCATGGCCATGGCCGCTGGCCCGATAACCGGCCACGCCCAGCACGGCCACGGCCGGCAGCACGAGCAACCAGGTTTTCAGGGTCGGGGCGAGAGCCATCGGCGGTCGGTTACGGCACGTCGGGCAGGAAAGCGCCAAGTTTAGCAAGGCCCGGGAGGCCTGTCTGAATCAGCCTCGTTCAGCTCCGGCCAGCATCTCAGGGGATACGGAGACGCCCGGATGGTCTAGCATGGCCCCCTTTCCCGCGATTGCCCCCACCGCCATGCCGTTCCTGGAACTGACCCTGCGCTGCACCGAAGCCACCCAGCCCCGCTATGAGAACGCGCTGGAGGACGTGGGCGCGCTGGCGGTCACCCTGCTCGATGCCGAGGCCGACACCAGCAACGAGCAGGCCATCCTCGAGCCGGGCGTGGGCGAAACCCCGCTGTGGGACACCCTGGTGCTGAGCGCGCTGTTCCCGGCCGACAGCAACGCGCTGTTGCTGCTGGCCGCGCTGGAAGCCTTCGACCCGGAGCTGGACTGGACCGGCGGCAGCTTCCGCGCGGTCGAGGACGAAGACTGGGAACGCGCCTGGCTGGACCAGTTCCAGCCGATGGATTTCGGCAGCCGCACCTGGATCGTGCCGTGGAACCATGAACTGCCGGAGGCGGCGCAGGCTGCCGACGCCGCCGTGGTCCGCCTGGACCCGGGCCTGGCCTTCGGCTCGGGCACCCACCCGACCACCGCGCTGTGCCTGCGCTGGCTGGACCAGCTGGCCGTGGATGGCCTGCTGCAGGGCCAGCGCGTGCTCGACTTCGGCTGCGGCTCGGGCATCCTCGCCCTGGCCGCGCTGAAGCTCGGTGCCGGCGAAGCCATCGGCGTGGACAACGATCCGCAGGCGCTGATCGCCACCGCCGACAACGCCGAGCGCAATGGCGAGCAGGCCCGCATGCACGTGTACCTGCCGCAGGACGAGCCGGTGGCCACCTACCCGATCGTGGTCGCCAACATCCTCGCCTCGGCACTCGATGCACTGGCCGAACTGCTGGCCGCGCGCGTCGCTGCCGGTGGCCGCATCGCCCTGTCGGGCATCCTGCATGGCCAGGAAGGCGAACTGCTGCAGCGTTACGCGGCGTGGTTCGACGACCTGCAGGCGACCCAGGACGGCGACTGGATGCGCATCACCGGCGTACGCCGCGCCTGATCGTGGTTGAATGATCGCTGGATCCGAGCCCGCGCCCTGAGCATGTCCGAGCCGAACCCGCCGCGTCGTCCGCTTGCCACCTTCCTGCGTTCCGCGCCGGGAACCGATGCGCCGCCCGACACCGGGCAGGCGCAGCAACCCGCCGACGACACGACGGATGCCGCCGTCGATCAGACAACGCCGTTGGAACGGCCGGCCGAACCGGTGGTGGACACGCCGCCATCGCCACAGGCGCGCCAGTCCGATGACACTGTCATCGAAACGTCCTCGCGCATCGACGCGCCTGCGTCAGCCGCACCGGCCAGCGAAGCACCCAGCTTTCTCGGCGCCCGCGCGCGTGCCCTGCCGACGCCGCGCTGGCACTGGGCCCTGGTGGCCGTGCTGGCATTGCTGCTGGTACTGCAGAGCGTGCTGGCCGACAGAACGCGATTGGCCGCCGATGCCGGCCACCGCCCGTGGGTCAGTGCGCTGTGCGGTGTCCTGCGCTGCAGCCTGCCGGCGTGGCGCGAACCGACCGCATTGACCATGACCAGCCGCGAGATCCGCCCGCTGCCCGGGCAGGCCGGTGTGCTGCAGGTCCAGGCCAGCATCCGCAACGATGCGCGCTGGGCGCAGGCATGGCCCGACCTGCGCCTGTCACTGGCCGATGCCGATGGCCGGGTGATCGGCACCGGTGTGTTCCCGCCCGCGCAGTACCTGGGCGAGAACCCGGGCGCGGCCCTGCTGGAACCGGGGCAGAGCGCACGCATCGCCTTCCGCGTACAGGAGCCTGCGGCCTCCACGGTCGCATTCACCTTCGAGTTCCTGTGAGTGGGACGAAGGCGTCCAGCCGTGGCAGGTCGGGCACGCTCGCGCTAGACTGGCCGCCACCACCTCGTCCGGCCGCGCGCTCCGCGCGCACGGGCCACCGAATCGGGAACCCCCTTGAACGCTGTCCTTTCTCGTCCTGACAACAGTCGTGGCGCTGCCCGGCCACCGCTGCGTGAACACGTCGCCCAGTCCGTGCGCCGCTACCTGCGTGACCTCGATGGCTGCGACGCGGACGATGTCTACGAGATCGTGCTGCGCGAGATGGAGATTCCGCTGTTCGTGGAAGTGCTCAACCACTGCGAAGGCAACCAGAGCCGCGCTGCGGCGATGCTGGGCATCCACCGCGCCACGCTGCGCAAGAAGCTGAAGGAATACGGCATCAGCGCGTAAGCGCGCCGATGTGTAGAGTCGAGCCATGCTCGACTGCTTCTGTACCAGGCAATCGGCGAAGAGCAGTCGAGCATGGCTCGACTCTACAGAAGCAGGTCAATCGTCATCGCCCGCAGTAGATCCACGCCATACGTGGATGAAAGCCCGACGGAATCACAATGAGGGGCAAAGCCCTTCGCTGTGCGAAGGGATCCGACCCCGGATTGATCACCCTACTCCGCCGGCCAGTAGATCCACGCCATGCGTGGATGAACGCCCGACGGAATCACAATGAGGGGCAAAGCCCTTCGCTGTGCGAAAGGATCCGACCCCGGGTTGATCACCCTACTCCGCCGGCCTTCCAGTAATACCGCACCACATGGAAGAACACCGGCGCGGCGAAGCACACTGAATCCAGCCGGTCGAGCATGCCGCCATGGCCCTCGATCATGTGGCCCCAGTCCTTGATGCCGCGGTCGCGCTTGATCGCCGACATCACCAGGCCACCCCAGAACCCCATCAGGTTGATCAGCAGCGACAGGCCGAATGCCTGCAGCGGCGTGAACGGAGTGATCCACCACAGCGCCGCACCCAGCGCGCTGGCACTGAGCACGCCACCGACGAAACCTTCCACCGTCTTCGACGGCGACAGCTTCGGGGCAATCAGACGCTTGCCCAGCAGCTTGCCCCAGATGTACTGCAGGACGTCCGAGGACTGCACCACGATCACCAGGAAGGCGAACAGCAGCACGTTGCGCGACGGGTCGTGGCCGGGCACATGCAGGTTCAGCAGCAGCGGCACGTGCGAGATGCAGAACACGCAGATCATCAGCCCCCACTGCACCTTGGCCGTGCGTTCCAGGTAGTGCGTGGTGTCGCCACCGATGGTCGACAGGATCGGCAGGAACAGGAACGCATAGACCGGAATCAGCAGCGTGTACATGCCGTACCAGTCGATCCACACCAGGTAGTACTGCCATGGCAGCACAATGTAGAACGCGGCCAGCAGCGCGTAGTAATCACCCGAGCGCGTGGGCGCCAGGGTGATGAATTCGCGCAGCGCGAACAGCGAGATGATCGCGAACAGCACGATCACACCGGCGCGGCCGAACAGCAGCGCACCGCCGACGACAATCGCCATCACCCACCACGCGCGGATGCGCGAGACGAGATTGGCGATGACCGCGCTGGGGTTCTCGCGCTGGCGCCAGCGCAGCGTCTCCGATACCAGCGTGGCCAGCACCAGCACCGCACCGACACCGGCAAACAGCAGGCCGGTCTGCTGGCCCACGCTCTGCGTGGCCAGGTCGCCGGATACATCCAGCAGGAAGCTCATGCGCGGCCTCCGTTCGGTGCCAGGTCCAGCAGCGCCTGGCGGCTGCGCGCGAGGAACGCGGCCTTGTCCTCATCGGCCTGCAGGCGCAGCGGCGTGCCGAAGGTCGCCGTGCACAGCAGCGGCAGTGGCAGGAAACGCCCCTTGGGCATCACCCGCTTCAGGTTGTCGATCCACACCGGTACGAACTCCAGTTCCGGGCGCTGCCGCGCCAGATGATAGATGCCACTCTTGAACGGCAGCAGCGGTTCCTCGCCGATGTTGCGCGTGCCTTCCGGGAACAGGATCAGCGAACATCCCTCGTCCACCGCATCGCGCAGCCCCTGCAGCGGATCCTGCTGGCGCCGCGCGGCGTCGCGCTCGACCAGCACGCCGTTGAACACCGCATCGATCAGGTAACGGCGCAGTGCATCGCCCTGCCAGTACTCTGCAGCGGCGACGGGTCGCACCTGGCGACGCAGCGCCGGCGGCATCGACGACCAGATCAGCACGAAATCGCCATGGCTGGCGTGGTTGCCGTAGTACACGCGGTGCTCGCTTGACGGCGCACAGCCGATCCACAGCGCGCGCGCACCGGTCACCACATGGATCGCGCCACTGCAGGCGCGGGCGATCAGCTCAGCAAACATCGTTACCTCCGCTCAGGTCTGCGGCCACAGCACGGCCAGCAGCAGCACCGCAAACTGCAGCAGCGTGGCCACGTACTGGCGCACCAGCAGGCGGCGCATGCCGATCCAGCGTACGTCCCAGCAGCGCACCGGCGCCTGCGCCTCGCGGCGGCGCAGGCCGGCGGTGTGCAGGGCCGCATCCACCCGCTCAGCCGCCGCCCCACCCTGCAGGTGTTCGCACAGCAGCAGCTGCAGCAGGCTGGCATCCAGCTGCACGCGCACGGCGTAATACGCCTGCACCACGCCCACAGCCACGCTCAGCAGCAGCAGGCCGGCGGCGAACATCGCCAGGCCGGGCTCGATGCCCAGCAGCAACAACGCCACCAGCAGCAGGCCCAGTGACAGCGCGGCGGGCAGCCGGCCCTGGCGCAGCAGCAGGTGCATCATCGGCAGATCGGCAGTGGTACTCATGCAGTGCGCTCCCGTGCGGCGGCGGCCGCGATGGCCTGTAGGTGAACGTCATGCAGGACGATGGACGGCCGTGCGGCACGCACCCGCGCCACCGCTTCGGCGGCGCTGCATACCCGGCCGCTGCGCAGCAGCCAGGTGGCGACGCTGGCCGCGCTGCGCGAATAGCCCAGCGCGCAGCACACCAGCAGCGGCCCCTGCGCACGCAGGGCTTCGATGGCATCGGCGGCCTCGGCCAGCTGTGCCGGCGTGGGCACCACCAGATCCAGCATCGGCACGCTGGCATAGGCCGCGCCCGGCGCGTGGCAGGGCAGCTCGGCGCAGGTATCGACCACGCCGCGCAGCGGCGCTGGCAGCGCGGCGCAGGGAATGCGGCCCAGCCACACGCCGCCGGCCACTTCCACCGGCTGCGGCGCACGGCGCGTCCACAACCGCGAATTGATCCAGGCCGCGGCCAGGTACGGTGCCAGCAGCCAGCGCGCGGCCATGGTCAGTCGCCCATCGGCGCGCTTCTGGAACACCGCCGTGCCCAGCCCGGCATAGGCCAGCGCCACCAGCAGCAGCGACACCACCGGCCACAGCAGCCACAGCGCCGCGCCCCCCAGCAGCACCACCGGCACCAGCAGCACCGCGGCGCCCAGCAGATAGAACGAGGCCAGGCGCCAGCGCTTTGGATCACGCGCCGTGCGCCACGCCCGCAGCGGCGGCGTGCCCTGCTCCGGCCACAGCCACACGCACAGCCAGCCGGCCAGCAGGCCGGTGGGCACATCGATGAAGTGGTGCTGGAAGGTGGTCAGCACCGAGACGCCGATCAGCAGCGCCCAGCCATGCAGCAGCCAGCGCCACGCGCCCTGCAGGTACTGCGCGTACTTCACCCACAGCACGATCAGCAGCACGATGTGCAGCGACGGCGCCTGGTTGAACGGCTTGTCGAAACCCAGCAGCACATCGAACAGCCAGCCGAACACGCCGCCGATCTCCGGACGTTCAAAGCTGAAGCGCAGCGGCCACAGCAGGAAGCAGGCCACCGCGATCAGCTGCGCGCTGAACAGTCGCAGCGCGTGCCGGTCCAGCTCAAGGCGCTGCCGGCACAGGAAGAACGAGATCGCGTAGAACAGATCGATCGACCAGTACGGCACGATCGTCCACGGCACGAACGGAATGTGCGATTCCCAGGCGAATGCCATCACCGGCAGCACGGCGTGGCGCCCGGCCATCCAGTTGGCGAAGCCGTAGCTGGCGAAGAAGAACGGACCCAGCAGCACCAGCCACAGCAGGGCGCGCCGCCAAGGGCGCCCTGCCGCGGCCAGCGGGGTGGCAGCCAGCGTCGCCATCAGGCGGTCCGGCGCGCCAGCGACACGGTGAAGATGCCGAACTCGTCGATGCGCTGCGCCACCTTCTCGAAGCCGGCCAGGCGCACCAGCTCATCCATTTCCTGCTGGGTACGACGGCGCATCACCCACGCCGCACCACCGCGGTGGCTGGTCAGCGCGCGGGCGATGAATTCCAGCTGCGGATGCCAGGGCTGGCCGGTATAGGCCAGGTAGCCGCCCACCGGCACGGTCGCGGCGATGCCCTGCAGCGAACGCAGCACCGCATCGTTGTCGGGGAACAGTTCGTACAGGCCCGACACCACCGCCAGCGTCGGCGCCGGGTCGACCTGCGCCAGCTGCATCGGATCGAACGCATCGCCCTGCTCGAAGCGGGCAATGTCGGACGCGCCGAGGCGCTCGATCAAGGCCTGGCCCTGGGTCACGTTCAGATCGCTGAAATCACGCAGTACGATGCGCTCGGCACGCTGTTCGCCCTGGCCCAGTGCTTCCAGCACATAGCGGCCGTGGCCGGCGGCCACGTCCAGCACGCGCACCGGCGTGCCCTGCCCGCGCAGGCGCTGGGCGGCGTCGCGCAGCAGTTCCTGCAGGTGCTGGCCACGGATGCGGATGCCACGCCAGCCGATCGCATCGAGATAGTTGCGGTCGACCATGCGGCCCAGCGGGCCCTTGCCGCGCGCTTCGTCGCGATAGATGTAGTCCAGCGTGCTGCCCGAATCGAAGCCGGTCTGCAGGCCCAGCGCGATGCCTTCGGAAAGCGTGCCGCCGACGCGCAGGCCGCCACGCACCACGCGCCAGCGCAGGTCGGCCAGGCTGTTGCGCTCCGGCGGCCAGGCCAGGATTTCCGATTCTTCGAAGGTCGGCCCGTGACGGTGCGCATCGCGCCGCGATAGTTCGCGCAGCGGCTCGGCGAAGCGCGCCTGGATGAAGCTGCGGATGCGCGCCAGCGCCGGCGCGCGATCACGTTCGCCCAGCGTGTCGTGGAAGAAGCCCGGCAGGTGCACGCGCTCCTTGACCGGGCTGGACAGGCGCTCGTAGAAGCGGTCCTGCGGGCCCCGGTGCACGACGAAATCCGAACCGGACACCAGCAGCTGCACCGGCACGCTGATCGCCTGCGCATCGGCGACGATGCGGTCGGCGGCCTCGTACAGGCCCAGCAGCACGCGCACCGAGATTGGCCGGGTGATCAGCGGATCGGTGCGGTAGCTTTCCACCCGCGCCGGATCGTGGGTCAGCCACTGCGGCTTGACGTAACTGTTGACGAAGAAGTTGCCGCGCAGCTTCTGCATCAGGGTCAGGCCAGCGCGCGCGAACGGCACGTACAGCTTCACCTTGAACGCCGGCGAGGCCATCACCAGCGCGCGCAGGCGCGGCGCGTAGTCGTGCACCCAGGTGGCGGCCACCACGGCGCCCACGCTCTGCGCGATCACCACGATGTCCTCCACCGCGATGCCGTGCTCGGCACCGATGTGGGCGATGAAGCTGTCGAGGTCGCGCACCAGCGCCGGGAAGCCCGGGGCATCGCCGCGCGCGCCCGGCGAACGACCGTTGCCGCGCGCATCCCAGGCGAAGAACGCGGTATCGGGCAGGTCCAGCTCATCGACCAGGTGGGTGACCCGGCCGGAATGCTCGTGGCCGCGATGCAGCAGCACGATGGCCTTGGCCGGCGTGGTGGTCGTGGTGCTCGCCCAGTACCGGTAGAACAGCGGTACCTGGTCGAAGCTGTGGAATTCCCGTTCCTGCGCCTGACGCATGCAATCTCCAGATTGATAAGGCGTGTAGTCTTGTTGTTTGTCGTTGATTACTGCGGCGGAGTCGCCGCTTGCTGCAGCCCGCGGCGGACGCGGTTGATCATCGTCAGCACGCACAGTGCGGCCATGGCCGCAGCCACGCCAGTGACCGTCATCGCGCCAACCCACCCGAAGGCCAGCAGCAGGCCCAGCGCCCCGATCACGAACGCGCGGTCGCTCTTGCCCATCGGGCCGTCGTAGCGGCGGCTGGCACCGACCATCAGCCCCAGTACGCCGGCGTATTCGCTCAGCGCCGCGGTCCAGGCCAGCAGCCACAGCGCCTCGGGCCGCACGCCCGGCACGCTGAGCAGGGCCAGGTACAGCGCGGCGTCGGCGATCACATCGCACAACTCGTTCAGGTAGGCGCCCAGCTTGGACTGCTGGCCGAACTCGCGGGCCAGCATGCCGTCGACGGCGTTGAGGGCCATGCGCAGCAGCATCCACAGCGGCAGCAGCAGGTACAGCAGCGGCTGCGCGGGCGCGCAGCACCCTACGGCGGCGGCCACCAGCAGCGAGACCACGGCGGCAGCCACGGTCACCGTGTTGGCGGTGATGCCGAGGCGGTAGAGCCCGCGCACGGCCGGACGCAAGAGGTCCTGGAAACGTCCTTTCAATGCATAGATCGACACGATCTGAACCCGCTGATCCCTGGCAGTTCCGGCATAGCCTACCCCATCGCGTGTTCAGCCCGGCATGCGGACGCAGGCCGTTTTCCCCTGCCGGGGCCAGCAAAGCGCGCCAGCAGCGCCCGCCACCGGCCCCCACGAACTACAATATCGGCCCCGCTCCGCTGCCGATTGCCCTGTCCCCATGACTGCTGATCTGTTGCCCGTCCGTCGGGCCCTCCTTTCTGTTTCCGACAAGACCGGCCTGGCCGAGCTGGCTACCGCGCTGGCTGCCCGCGGCGTCGAGCTGCTGTCCACCGGCGGTACCGCCAAGGCCATTCGCGACATGGGCCTGGCCGTAAAGGACGTGGCCGACGTCACCGGTTTCCCGGAAATGATGGACGGCCGGGTCAAGACCCTGCACCCGATGGTGCACGGCGGCCTGCTCGGCCGTTCGGGCCTGGATGACGCGGTGATGGCCGAGCACGGCATCGGCGCCATCGACCTGCTGGTGCTGAACCTGTACCCGTTCGAAGCGGTCACCGCCAAGGCCGACTGCAGCCTGGCCGACGCGGTGGAGAACATCGACATCGGCGGCCCGGCCATGCTGCGCTCGGCGGCCAAGAACTTCGCCCGCGTGGCGGTCGCCACCGACCCGTCGCAGTACGCTGAACTGCTGGCCTCGCTGGACGCCAACGACGGCCAGCTGAGCGCAGGCACCCGCTTCGCCTTCTCGGTGGCCGCGTTCAACCGCGTCGCCCAGTACGACGCGGCCATCAGCAACTACCTGTCGGCGGTCACCGCCACCGACGCCGCCGTGCCGGCGCGTGCCGAGTACCCGGCGCAGATGAACTCCACCTTCGTGAAGGTGATGGACCTGCGCTACGGCGAGAACCCGCACCAGAGCGGCGCGTTCTACCGCGACCTGTACCCGGTGCCGGGCACCCTGGCCACGTTCCAGCAGCTGCAGGGCAAGGAACTGAGCTACAACAACCTGGCCGATGCCGATGCGGCGTGGGAATGCGTGCGCCAGTTCGATGCGCCGGCCTGCGTCATCGTCAAGCACGCCAACCCGTGCGGCGTGGCCGTCGGTGCCGGCAACGGCGATGCCTACGAGCTGGCCTACGCCACCGACCCGACCAGCGCCTTCGGCGGCATCATCGCCTTCAACAAGCCGCTGGACGCCGCTACCGCGAAGGTCATCCTCGACCGCCAGTTCGTCGAAGTGCTGATCGCCCCGGACTACGAGCCGGCCGCGCTGGAATACGCGCAGAAGAAGGCCAACGTGCGCGTGCTGCGCATCCCGCACGGTGATGGCCTGAACAACTTCGACAGCAAGCGCGTGGGCTCGGGCCTGCTGCTGCAGTCCTCGGACAACCGCGGCATGACCCGTGACGAACTGAAGGTGGTCAGCAAGGTCGCGCCGACCGACAAGCAGTTCACCGACCTGCTGTTCGCCTGGAACGTGGCCAAGTTCGTGAAGTCCAACGCGATCGTCTACGCCAAGGACAACCGCACGATCGGCGTCGGCGCCGGCCAGATGAGCCGCGTCTACTCCGCGCGCATCGCCGGCATCAAGGCGGCCGACGCGAACCTGGTGGTGGAAGGTTCGGTGATGGCCTCCGATGCGTTCTTCCCGTTCCGCGATGGCATCGACGCCGCAGCGGCCGCCGGCATCAAGGCCGTCATCCAGCCGGGCGGTTCGATGCGCGATGCCGAAGTGATCGCCGCCGCCGACGAACATGGCCTGGCCATGGTGTTCACCGGCGTTCGCCACTTCCGCCACTGATCCTGGAGCGACACGGATGTCCGCAGTCTCGATCAAGCCCCTGGTTCTGCCCGCCCTGATGGGCGCGGCCCTGCTGGCCGGCTGCAAGCCTGCCGCCGAGCCGGCACCCGCCTCTGCCCCGCAGGCAGAGGCACCGGCCGCGGCCAGCACCGCAGCGGCCGGGCATGTCAGCCGCACCGCGCGCCTGCAGGCCTTCCTGACCGCGCGTTACGGCAAGGACGCGCAGCTGTCCGACGGCTGGCGCGGCAACTGGGCGCAGGACGGCGACACCCGCCCGGTCGAC
>JAAIGF010312156.1_pt1 | contig 44487 bp, 42 predicted proteins | sample 6487441 | NCBI WGS metagenome assembly JAAIGF01 (sample SAMN13974129, study PRJNA590717) | phyllosphere metagenome | biome: pepper field; feature: multiple bacterial spot infested pepper fields; material: pepper leaves; isolation source: leaves from pepper fields | host: Capsicum annuum ...
CACCAAAATCAACACCGGAGCAAATTTGATGGATTCTCTGTATTGGAAGGAAGCCAGACCAATTGAACTCACCGAGGAAGAGCGCTTAGACTACGCCCTGAAAGACAGTGTGCAAATTATCCGCACGAGTCGGCCGTACCTCGATTCGGTCGATCGTGTAAGAAACAAGTTCCGTGTGCTCGATCCGATTATGGGTTACGCCTACCGAGATTCTTACCGGAAGTATAAAATCGAATATGTAGGCTTGTCAAACCTCAATAAGTCGAGCTTTAATGCCGTACAAGGCTTTACGTTTACAGCGGCAGTAAACGCTACGTTTGGTAAAAATGAAACCGGGCCACTAACCACATTCAATAACGATTTTCAGTATGCTTTTGCTGAGCAAAAGCTGCGTTTCTATGCAGATTATCAGCATCGATTTAATACCAAAAACTATGCTATCGTAAACTTCGAGTTTGGCAATCAGGCGGTGCCGTTCAATGAAGGACAGGGTGTGCTGCCGCTGATAAATAATTTCTCTTCCCTTTGGTTTAAAGATAATTATATCCAGCTCTATCAACGAGAACAGGTTAAACTGCAATATGCGCAAAATATTAGCACGCCTTTACGGTTATTTCTTTCGGCCGCATGGGCAAAACGCAGTGCATTGGTAAATCATACGAACTATTCATTTTTTCGCAGAGAAGAGCGCTATGTTTCCAACAATCCGCTTGCACCAGAAGATTATGAAAACGCGCCATTCACAACAAATAGCGTTTTGGAGTTTGGCGCAGCCTTGCGCTGGGTCGTCGGACAAAAATCAATCGAACGACCTGATGCTACATTTCTTTTACGAGACAACCGCTTTCCAGTATTCTTATTGGGTTTCAAACAAGCTTTCAATATCACCGATAAAGACCTCAGCTACCAGCATATATTCGGTTCAGTCAGCCAAACGCAGCGTATCGGCACATGGGGCGTGTTAAGCGGACGCATTAACGCTGGAAAATTTTTGCATGCCGACAATATTCCTTTAATGGATTACAAGCACTTTGCAGGCAACCAAACGCATGTGGCCACCGGATCAGTTTACGACAATAATTTCCTGCTACTGCCCTACTACAGCCACAGCAGCAAAGACGCGTATCTACAATTGCATGCGGAGCATGATTTTAAAGGTTATTTTTTTAACAAAGTTCCGTTGTTGCAATATTTGCAATGGGGGCTTATCGCAGGTTATCACCAGCTCGCAACGACGGAGCGAAAACCTTATCATGAATTTACACTTGGTATAGATAACATCGGTTGGGGAAAATATCGACTTTTCAGGGTTGACTACGTACGGTCGTTAGAAGGCCGCCAACAGGTTCACGGGGTCGTGGTTGGCATTAAACTATTGGGGGTTTTAAATTGATATTTAGTTATCTTTAGTTTACGTATTAAGTTACTAAATAAAGTTTCCAATTTGCCAACTTTTATCTAAATTTGTGTAGGATATGGTTATACTAAAATTGCACCTGCTAGATGCATTTAAGAAAAAACATGCCAATAGTCAAAAAAGTATCGATGGATGGATCAAGTTAGTTCGATTAGCACAATGGACTAAAAGTCGAGATATCCTACAAGATTTTCCTACGGCTAAGATCATCTGTGCCGATCGTGCTAGATTTAAGATCGTTGGAAATAAGTATAGGTTAATCATAGAAATAGAGTATATCGATAAATATGTTGATGTGCGATTCATAGGAACCCATGAAGAGTACGACAAGATCAACGCTAATGAAATATAAAGATGTGGTATTTAATTGAAAATGAAGTGGATTATAAAAAAGCATTAGACCGCTTCGAAGAAATTAGACATGCTGATAGAGCCAGCCTAGAGCACAAAGAAAAAATGCTGCTGGTTACACTTATTTCAAACTATGAAACGGAAGTATTTCCCGTTGAGGATATTGATCCAATAGAAATGATAAAGATTAGAATGGAAGATTTCGGTTTTAAACCCAGCCAACTAGGTAATAAAAGTTCCGTAAGCAAGGTGCTAAATTACAAAAGACCGCTGACGCTGACGATGATTAGAAATTTTTCTAAGATATTGAGAATACCTTCTGGATTTTTAGTCCAAGAATACGAATTAAAACAATAAAGAGCGGATACACACCGCTCTTTATTGTTTATTTGTTGCTTTTCTTACGCCTTTCGTAACAACCAAAAATTTATTGCCATACTAATTCCCGTTCAAAAAATTGATTTTACCACCGGCTAACCGCTTTTGCTTTTTCTCGGCTGGATTACCGTAGACATTAATTACACCACCTGCCCTAGTTTGCACATCGGCCGATACGCTTGCGCGCACATCACACACACCACCACCGTTTGTGCGCGCCATCGCACTTTTGCTTTGCAGCTTTTCGCCATAATAACTACCGCCAAACGTCAAAATCAATTGTTGTGAATCGGTATCGCCGCGCAAGGTAACGGTAGATCCCGTCGTGCTATTCACCTCCACGCGCTTGGCTTTGACAGCAAGATCAAGCTTACCGCCTTCGTTCGCCCATATCAGCACCGAGTCTGCGGTCAGCGTCCCATCCTCTGTCTGCACAATGGCGCCTTTTTGAACCGTAAAACTGTAGAGCCCCTTGCTATATACCTTCACAAACGTATTAGCTCCTTTTAACGGCGAACCTGCCGCCATCTTGATGCGTAATTTACCGCTTTGCTGTGTTACCTCTACTTTATCGGCCAGTTCGCCGTCGATCGAAACATAATTTTCATCGCTCGGCACGAGCACGACATTCAGTTTATCTGTAGCATGAAGTTCAAATACCTCTCCGATATCGACCTTTGTTTGCGCATGCGTGAAAGATAAACTTCCAGCAAATGCAATTATAAAAAAATATAGTTTATTCATATCCTATTAACAACGTACAAATCTACCGAAAGATTGTTACCGCCCCAACAAAGCAAGCTCCTGGTCGGAATACATTTTCGCACCTTTGAGGTAGGTGTATATAATCTGCTTCGCTTCCTTGTCGTTTATTTTATAAAGGTTATTCATCAAGAAATCCTTATCCTCGTCGATATTCCCGCGATAGCCCAGGTAAGATGGTGTGTAGTATTGAATAAGTAGACGGATGTATCGCAGCTCGACATTGTTTGGATTGGCCGCTATTTCTTTGTCTAACATTTTCTTGCCGTCTTTAAAATAGCTCATTTTTTTCAACGGATTGCCGCTATGTTTTGCCATAAACATATAATAGGCGGCCTCATAGCCGCGCTCTACAGGCGAGTCGGCGTGCTTATTTAAAGCTGTCAAATGTCGCTTGCACTTCTCTTCATCCTTATGCCCTATCTTAAAATCTTTTCGGATTTCGGTAATGGGTAGGTTTTGCCCAAACGACAGGCCGACCAGTAAGAGGGCCTGAAAAATCGTGATGTATAAGCATTTTCTCATCATAAGCTTACGCTTTTGGTTATTTATGACGAAAAATACAAAAAACAAGCCAATATCAAAGCTATAACTACCCCATAAAATACGGATAATACCCTTTTACATTGGAAATACACCTGCCAGCATGGTAATCATCTGCACAATGTAACAAGATAATTCGCTGAAAGCTTATGTCAAGTATGTTAACCCAAACTTTAAAGCATAGCCAATAACGATTCCTAAAACAAAACTGGCGAGCGTTCCAACTAAAATATACTCTGTAAATTTGGTATCTTTTGCTTTGGTCAGATCACCGAAACGAAAAATAGACTTGGCGCCAAGTAAAAAGCCAATTCCGGAAAGAAATCCGACCTGAATAAACAATACAATAAGCAGGCGTTCCATAATACCGATTAAGAGTCCTGCATCTTGGAGCGATGCCTTTGGCTTGGTTTCGAAATCGGCTTCCGTCGTCCACTTACTAAAAAAGACACGCAGCGTAATCGGGCTCACCGCGCAGGTGAGTAAAAGAGCAATCACATAGCAAAGTGTTTCTGCTGCATAAAATTGAGTCACCCAGGTCTGGGGTAAGCCATATACAAACACTACGGCCGCTACTAAGCTGAGTATATGCAAAAACTGATCAGCAACAAACACCTGAAATGGTTTGAGTGGCCATTTTTGCTCCAGATAGATTTTCAGACTATCAATCAATAAATGCGCGGCCGATACAAATAAAACTACAGGCCATTGCGTGCTGAGCGTAGGCAAAAACAAGACGACTAACAGCCCTACATGTACCGCAATATGATAACCCAAAAAGCGCACATGTTCTTTGCGCCTTGTTACCCAGCGGCTTGGTTGAAGTACAAAATCCCCAATAACGTGCGCCAAAAGAAGCTTTAAGAATAATATACTCATAATGTCAACAATTGTCGGGTGCAATAATCCAAAGCGTGCTGTATTTTGTTAAATCCAGCCTTCTGCAAGGCCGTGCTTACCTGGCTTTGATACTTCTTCTTCAATAATTTTGCTAAGTCAACTTGGTTTACGTGCTCATTTTTGAGCGCTACCTTAACCGTCTCTGCGATATTGGCTGTCCACCGAAGCGTAAGTTCACCTAATAATGGTAAAACCATATTACACAACGCATTGATCTCTTCATTTGCAGACTTTAAATACAGCGTTTCCTTTTTTAATTCATCGAAAGCCTCACCCGAATACAGCAATGCAGATCCAAATGTCGTTTTGACGTGCGACGAATCATAGTCTTTTTCGCCAATTCCGATCCCCATGCGCACGTCTAAACCGACCTCTATCATTGCCGCTTTTATGTAAAAGGCCGCTGTCAAGGCCTGATCAACCTGGAGTTCCAACTGAAAGCTATCTCCCCTAAAAATATCAAACCGCACTGCGTAAGTTGCGAGTGCTTGTTCTAGTATAGGAAGCCATATTTCTGGAAGCTCGCTCCGGGACTTCATAATATCTCCTGTTATTACTGCAATCATCGTGTATATGTTTAGCTAAAAAAAATGCTACCGTAAATATCATTAAAATCGGTGATAAAACAAAATATCTTCAAAATCGAAGATAATTTAATTTATCACCTAAATCGATGATATTTTAAAATATCATGCTATTTGAAGATATAGAACAAGTTAGGAGCTGTGGTGACCTACAGCAAGAAAACCATGCGTTAAATTACAATTCAAGCGCACCCTAACTAAAAAAGGCGAACCTGGAGTTCGCCCTTTTTAGCTTTTTTATAAAATACGCTGCCGGTTGGTTACACAACGATATTGATAATCTTTCCTTTAACAAAGATGATCTTCTTGACTGCTTTACCATCCAGGAAACGTTGCACATCGGCATTTGCCAAAACAATCTCTTCGACAGCTTTCGCATCTAAATCCAAGGCCAAAGGCAAGTTTAGTTTCATTTTTCCATTGACAGATACGGGATAAGCAAATTCAGACTCGACCAAATAATTGGCATTAAACGTCGGATAGACAGCATAAGAGAGCGTGCCGGCTTCATTGCCCAACAGCGACCATAGCTCTTCTGTGATGTGCGGCGCATACGGCTGCAAAACGATCAGAAAATCCTGTAGTATCTTACGTTTGTTGCATTTTAGATCACTTAATTCATTTACACAAATCATAAACGCAGAAACGGAGGTATTGAATGAAAAACGTTCGATATCTTCTTCTACCTTTTTGATGATTTTGTGCAAGGCTTTATATTCCGCCTTGGTTGGTTCTTCCGAAGACACTGCAAACGTACCTTCTGCATCATGGAATAAGCGCCAAACCTTACGTAAAAATTTAAATACACCTTCTATACCGTTGGTATTCCAAGGTTTAGACTGTTCTAGCGGCCCCAAAAACATTTCATACAAGCGCAATGTATCCGCCCCGTAGGTTTCGATGATATCGTCTGGATTGACAACATTAAACTTGGATTTAGACATCTTTTCGACTTCTGTACCACAGATGTATTTATCCTGCTCTAATACAAAAACCGCGTCAGCAAAATCCGGACGGAACGCTTTGAATTTTTCGGTATCTAAGACATCGTTGTATACGATGTTCACATCCACATGTAGCGGAATCGTGCTATACTGATCTTTTAATCCGTAAGACACAAATGTGTTTGTCCCTTTTCCTTCTTCATCCAGCACGCGATAAACAAAATTAGAGCGCCCCTGGATCATCCCTTGATTGATCAACTTTTTAAAGGGCTCCTCTTCGTTATGAAACCCAAGATCTTTCAGCACTTTGTTCCAAAAGCGTGCATAAAGCAAGTGTCCCGTAGCATGCTCAGAACCACCGATATATAAATCTACCGACTTCCAATAAGCCACCGCGTCTTTGGCCGCAAAGGTATGTTCATTATGCGGATCCATATAGCGAAACCAATACCAGGAAGAACCAGCCCAGCCTGGCATAGTGCTTAGCTCATAGTCGTATTGATCTTGGTACTTCCAGTTTTCGGCTCTTGCTAATGGCGGTTCACCAGTTTCTGTAGGCAAATATTTATCAACTTCGGGAAGTAGCAACGGTAATTCATCTTCTTTTAACAAGTAAGGCAAGCCATTTTTGAAGTAAACCGGCACCGGCTCACCCCAATAGCGTTGGCGGCCAAAAATGGCATCTCGCATACGGAAGTTTACTTTAGCTTTTCCTAATTTCAGCTCCACCAAACGATCAATCAAAGCGGGTACAGCTTCTTCATAGGTCATACCGTTGACAAAGTCAGAATTAATGTATCGACCATTTTTGTTTGGATCAGCCGCTTCTTCAAAATTTTGTGTATCGGAGACCGGGATAATTGGCAAACAAAACTGCTTGGCAAACAAATAATCGCGTTGATCGCCAGATGGAACGGCCATTACGGCGCCTGTTCCGTAGCCTGCAAGCACATAATCAGCAATCCAAATCTCAATATCGCCACCCGTCAACGGATGTTTAGCGAATGCGCCCGTAAACGCCCCAGAGACGGTCTTCGTATCAGACATACGATCGAGTTCTGATTTTTTTGCGGTTTTATCCTTATACGCTTCCACCGCTCCGCGTTGCTCGGCAGTGGTCAGGCTGTCGACCAATTCATGCTCAGGCGCTAACACGATAAAAGAAGCACCATAAAGCGTGTCTACACGCGTAGTAAACACTTCAATTTCCGTCTGCAATTGCGGAACAGGAAACTTGACCGAAGCGCCAACCGATTTGCCGATCCAATTGCGTTGCATCTCAACCAGCGGTTCTGGCCAATCAATATTAGCTAAGCCGCGAAGTAAGCGATCGGCATAAGCCGTGATGCGCATAGACCATTGCATCATTTTCTTTTGCTCTACCGGATAACCGCCACGTTCGGATACGCCATTAATTACTTCATCGTTAGCCAATACGGTGCCTAGTGCGGCGCACCAGTTTACCGTACTTTCCCGAAGGTAAGCTAGTCTATATTTTAACAGCTCCTTTTGCTGCTCCTCTTCGGTAAAAGCCGACCATTCTTGTGCGGTAAATGTTGAGATATCATCATCCGCTACAGCTTGCACACCTTCCGATCCGTTGCTTTCAAAATATTGGATCAATGATGCTATCGGTTCTGCTTTATCAGACGCCTTGTTGTACCAGGCATCAAACAATTGCATAAAAATCCACTGCGTCCATTTGTAATACGAGGCGTCAGATGTGCGCACTTCGCGTGACCAATCGTAAGAAAAACCAATATTATCCAGCTGCTCCCGATACCGTTTGATATTAACTTCGGTGGTGATCGCCGGATGCTGACCCGTTTGAATCGCATATTGCTCAGCTGGAAGACCAAACGAATCGTATCCCATAGGATGCAATACATTGAATCCTTTCAGGCGTTTGTATCTCGAAAATATGTCGGAAGCAATATAGCCCAGCGGGTGCCCCACGTGTAATCCCGCTCCCGAAGGGTAAGGAAACATATCCAACACGTAATATTTGGGTTTATCAGTCGTCTCAGCAGGTTTGAACGTGCCATGTGCAGCCCAAAACTGTTGCCATTTCTTTTCTAAAGATTGATGATTATATTCCATTGTAACCTGTGTACTTATCTCAAATAGACGCGAAAATAGCTAATTTGCGCCAAAAATAGCGACAAAAGTTTCACAATAAACAATAAAATTCGCATATTGGATGTTAATTTATTAGACACAATTAAGAGGGTTCATTGAAGATATTACATGAAAAATATTCCTTAAATGAGCATAATTAGTTACTTTCGCATCAAAATATATTAAAAACAGTATATGTCGACTTACGAAGAAGGTTCACCAAGAAAGAAAACGAAATCTGTTTATGTATCTACCGTTATCAGTATAGCCCTCGTGCTGTTGATGACCGGTTTACTGGGCTTGATTTTAGTGCATGCTAAAAACCTTTCAAAATACGTTAAGGAAAATATCGTTCTGAATATCATCGTGAATGATAACGTTAATGAAGGCGATGTGCTCGCCATGCAAAAAGACATTGAGAAAGATCCCTATGTGCTGCGCACGGAGTATATCAGTAAAGAACTGGCAGCCAAAAACCTGAAGGAAGATCTTGGTGAAGACTTTGTGGAATACCTGGGGCACAACCCGCTGCTTCCGGCGATTGACGTGTACTTGAAAGAACAATATGCGAATACCGATAGCATACAAACTTTTATACAAAAAGCGGCTAAAAACAGCCGGGTAAAAGAAGTGATTTATCAGGAATCGCTTATTGATATGGTTAATAAAAATATCCGTATCATCGGTATGGTTATTTTAGCTTTCACGGTGGTTTTATTAATCATTGCGGTAGCCCTTATCAATAACACCATCCGATTAGCCATTTATTCGCAACGGTTCCTGATTAAGAGTATGCAACTTATCGGCGCCACCAAAAACTTTATTCGGAAGCCTTATCTGCTGTATGGCATTTTCCACGGCCTACTTGGTTCGCTTATAGCCATCTTACTGTTGGTATTTACGCTGCAATTTGCGCAAAACCAAATCCCGGATTTGATTTTTCTACGCAACTGGTATGAATTTGCTGCGATATTTTTGATCGTGGTGCTGCTCGGTGTCCTGATCTCAGGATTCAGCACATACTTTGCTGTCACCAAGTACTTGAAAGCTAAATCACATAGTTTATACCGTTAATATTCGAAAACATGTCGGAACAAAAAATTAAAAATTCCTCATTGGGCAACCAGGCAAAGGCGGGCTTTGCCTTTGAGAAAATCAACTACCAGCTATTGATAGCCAGTATTGTGGTGGTGTTGATTGGTTTTATCTTAATGATGGGTACAGAAGATATCTACAGTTTCACGAAAATAACGTTGGCTCCTTTTGTTGTTGTGCTTGGATTTGCACTCGGATTTGTGGCGATATTATATAAACCAAAAACGAAAAACAGCCAAAAATAATGACCTATTTTCAAGCGATCATTCTCGCTATCATTGAAGGATTAACAGAATTTTTACCTGTATCGTCCACAGGTCACATGATTATCGGAACGGCGCTAATGGGTATGGAGCCCTCGCCTTTCGTCAAACTTTTCACCATCGTTATCCAACTCGGCACTATCCTATCCGTTTTGGTCTTATATTTCAAACGATTCTTTAAGTCGCTTAACTTTTATTATAAACTGGTGGTAGCGGCTATTCCGGCATCTATCTTAGGATTGTTATTAAATGATTTTATCGACTCCTTGCTGGAAAGTCCGCTAATGGTTGCCGTGATGCTTGTTGTGGGCGGTGTGGTGCTTCTTTTTGTTGACAAATGGTTTAACAAACCGGCCATCGATAATTCGGACAATATTACTTACAAACAGTCATTCATTATCGGTCTTTATCAATGTCTTGCCTTAATACCGGGTACATCCCGCTCGGCGAGTACTATCGTAGGTGCGATGACGCAAAACCTGACACGTAAAGCGGCAGCTGAATTTTCGTTCTTTCTGGCCATCCCCATGATGTTGGGCGCTTCGATTGTTAAACTATACAAATTTTTAAAAGAAGGACACGCGTTCTCCGGTGAGGAAATCAACTTATTGATTATTGGTAACGTCGTGGGCTTTGTGGTGGCTATTGTGGCGATCAAAACATTTATCAACCTGCTCACCAAGTACGGTTTCAAGGCTTTCGGTTGGTATAGAATCATTGTGGGATTAGCGATTATTGGATTATTATTGAGTGGGCACAGCCTGCAAATTATTTAAATGACACAAGTAGAAGACAGCATCCCTTCTGTTTTCCATTTTGCAGAAGGCGAAGTACTTTTGGTTGACAAACCATTAGAGTGGACGAGTTTTGACGTAGTAGGTAAACTTCGAAATACGATGAAACCAGAAAAGATCAAGGTCGGGCATGCCGGCACGTTAGATCCGCTGGCAAGTGGGTTGCTTATTATCTGCACCGGCAAATTTACCAAGCGGATTGATTCTTTTCAGGCGGAAGATAAGGAATATACAGGAATCATTAATTTAAGTGGCGCTACGCCATCCTATGATTTGGAGACGGCGATTGATCAGCCATCAGACTATTCCGCTATCACGGATGAAGCAATACAGGCGACGACGCAGCAATTTGTGGGTGATCTGGAGCAATTTCCGCCCGCCCATTCTGCCATCAAAATCAATGGCGAGCGCGTCTACGAAAAAGCCCGCCGTGGCGAGGAAGTCGAGTTAAAGCCACGCCGCATTCGTATAAGCGACTTTATTATCGAAAAAATAGCGTTGCCAGAAGTTCACTTTCGTATTACCTGCTCTAAAGGCACATACATCCGCTCCATCGCACATGATTTTGGAAAAGCACTGGGTATCGGTGCACATCTCAGTGCATTACGGCGCACAAAAAGTGGAAATTTCGATGTAAACAACGCCTGGAATTTGCAAGATTTAATCGAAAAGATTAAATTACAAAAAACGTCTAATCAAGCATAAGTAATCCTACATCAGGAATGAAAATATACAGAAGTCTGGATGAGTTTGAAACCTTGTCAAATGCGGTCGTTACGATAGGCACCTTTGATGGCGTTCATATAGGACACCAAAAAATATTATCCAAACTAAAGGAATGTGCTAGCGAACATGCTGGCGAGACCGTATTATTGACTTTTTTCCCGCACCCGAGATTAATTATTAATCCGAATGATGACAATCTTCGCTTAATCAATGATATCGAAGAGAAAAGTCATCGTTTGGCGCTATCGGGAATCGACCATTTAATCATTACGCCCTTCACGCGCGATTTTTCCAACCAAACACCCGAAGAGTACATCAGCAATGTGCTGGTGGGCAAGCTGGGCACCAAGCAAATTGTGATCGGGTACGATCATCATTTTGGCAAAGATCGGCAAGGCTCTATCAAAGATCTGAAGCACTTTGCCGAAATCTACGATTACGCAGTAGATCAAATTCCTGAACAGGATATTGAAGACGTAGCCGTATCCTCTACCCGCATTCGGGAATCGCTCATTAAGGGCGATATTGAAACGGCCAATAAATACCTCGGTTATCCTTTTGAATTGACAGGAACAGTTGTGCGTGGCGATCAGATTGGTCGGGAAATTGGATTTCCAACAGCTAACCTGAATGTACACGAAGCACATAAACTGATACCTGCCTACGGTATCTATGCCGTAGAAGCCGAGATTTATCCCAACGTACCGTTTATTCAAACCGGCGATTATATGGAGCCAGCGCCTGAACGCATCGCGAAAGGTATGGCTTACATTGGCACACGCCCTACCGTAGACGGTATGAACCGTAAAATTGAGATCAACTTGTTAGATTTTAGAGACGATATTTACAGCAAGACATTGCGTGTCAAATTCCTGAAATTTATTCGCCACGATCAATGGTTTGAATCGTTGGACGCGATGAAAGAACAGATTAAAGAAGATGAACGCCATATTCGGGCTTATTTTGATGAGCAGGATGCGCTGTAAGCTTTTCAACCAACGATAGAAAAAAGGTCGATAAACTTAGCGTTTATCGACCTTTTTTCTTTTGGTATATTCTTCCAGAACAATGGCGAGCTGCTGCTCTTGATCCAGATCGGAGTTATCGAGCACAAAGGCATCTTCGGCTTGTCGTAACGGACTTTCTTCGCGTGTGCTATCGATATGGTCACGGTGCGCGAGGTTTTCCATGACGTCTTCCATCGATACTTTTTCGCCTTTAGCCGCAAGTTCTGCAAATCGACGTTCAGCACGTACACTTGGGCTTGCGGTCATAAATATTTTCAAGTCAGCATCCGGAAACACGGTGGTGCCGATGTCACGACCGTCCATCACGATATTTCTACGTTTCCCCAGTTTCTGCTGCTGGGCAACCATCGCATGTCTAACTTCCTTTACTGCACTTACTTCGCTTACCTTATCAGATACATACATCATCCGAATTTCATCAGACACATCTTCATCATTCAGCATGAGCTGTGTCTTTTCCGTATTGGGCACAAAATCGATATGGATATTTGCTAGTGCTTCCTGCACGGCATGAACATCTTCCAGATCTACCGATTCGCGCAAAAAATAAAGCGTAACTGCGCGATACATTGCGCCGCTATCGATAAATACAAAATGTAATTTTTTGGCCAGGGCTTTTGCTACGGTGCTTTTTCCGCAGGAAGAAAAACCATCAATAGCAATAATGAAATTTTGTCTGGACATTAGCGTGTACCTCCTATCACAATACCCGCTTTATTGACTAAAGGCACTTTGATCAAATTTTCGTCGACGATACTTTCTGGTAAGAAAATATACTTTTTATCGTAAATCGTGCTGTCAATGTAGTAGCTTAGCCAATATTCATTGGTCAAGCCAAAGACCTGCGTATCAATAGCTTCAATCTTTACGGCACTATGTGCAGCCACATCACCCAAAAAGTGGCGCAAGGTGGTTGTTTTCACTTCTTTTCCTTCTTTCTTTCCGTATCCTTTAGACGACACAAAAACATTGACTATCGGAAAATGTTTTTCATTTACCAGGTAGACATTCCAAACCTTATCGGCCGGCGTTTCACTTTCTAGCACCACCGCAATGGAAATGTCTTCGACAATATTTTCAGGCAAATCTTTTTTCATTCCCTATTTCTTTGTTTTGCTCTTGCTGGTTGTCTTCTTTGCCGTTGTTTTTTTCGCTGTCGTCTTTTTTGCAGGGGTTGCCTTCGCTCCAGCTTTTTTTGCGGCGGCGGCTTTTCCTTTTGGATCGGCATCGGCCCATTTTAATACATCTTCGTACGTAATGTTCGCAATTTCGGTGCCTTTAGGAATTTTCACATTTTGTTTTCCTAAGCGAATGAACGGTCCCCAACGCCCGTTTTCTATTTGGGCATCTGGATTTTCGTCAAACACGCGAATAACTTTTTCAATATCTTTCTGGCGTTTTTCTTTAATAATCTGTATCGCTTCGTCTTCAGAAACCTCCATAGGGTCTACACCTTTAGGTAAGGAGTAAAATGCACTGGCATGACGAATGTAAGGCCCGAAACGGCCGATTGCAACCGTCATTTCCTTTTCTTCAAACTCCCCTACTTTTTTGGGAAGCTTAAACAAGTCCATCGCTTCTTCAAACGTAATCGTTTCGATCATTTGTCCTTTACGCAACGACGCAAAACGGGGTTTTTCTTCGTCATCTTGCGCACCTATTTGCACGAGCGGACCAAAACGGCCTACGCGCACTGTTACGGGCTTGCCGGTGGCCGGATCTGTGCCGAGTTCGCGTTCATGGCTCGCTCTATCGGCATTCTCCAACGTATCTTCAATGCCTTCATGAAACGGACCATAAAAATCCTTCAACATAGCCGTCCACTCTTTATCGCCTTGCGCTATTTCGTCAAATTCTTTCTCTACTTTGGCCGTAAAATGGTAATCGATAATATCGTTAAAATGCTCAACCAAGAAGTCATTTACCAGCACACCAATATCGGTTGGAAACATTTTTGAGCGCTCGGCGCCGGTTGTTTCCGATTTTAGCTGTTCCAACACCTGGCCTTCGCCGATAGTCAGCACTGTGAAATGGCGCTCGCGCCCGTCACGATCTTCTTTAACGACATAGCCGCGGTTTTGAATCGTAGAAATCGTTGGTGCGTAAGTAGACGGACGACCGATGCCTAACTCTTCCAATTTTTTGACCAGAGACGCCTCTGTATAGCGTGCTGGCGGACGCGAAAATCGCTCGGTAGCAGACATCGCTTTTAAGCTAAGGGCCTGGCCTTTTTCTAATGGCGGTAACAAGGTGTTATCACCCTCTTGATCCTGCGAATTGTCAGCGTCGTCATCTGTCGATTCCATATAGACCTTCAAGAAACCGTCAAATTTCATGATTTCTCCGGTCGCTACCAAGTCTTCGCTACGCGTAGACACGTTGATTTTTGCCGTAGTTTTTTCAAATTCTGCTTCGCTCATCTGCGAGGCGATAGCACGCTTCCAGATTAACTCATACAAGCGTCGTTCGGCATTGTCGCCCTCGATGCTATGTTCCGAGAAATAGGTCGGACGAATGGCCTCGTGCGCCTCTTGCGCGCCCGCTGCCTTCGTTCTGTAGCGGCGTAATTTATGATATTTCTCGCCGTATGCATTTACAATTTCTTGTTGTGCGGCATTGATGGCTGTATCGCTCAAATTGACCGAATCGGTACGCATGTAAGTAATCCGCCCAGCTTCATATAAACGTTGCGCCACTTGCATTGTTCGTGCCACCGAGAAACCGAGCTTTCTGCTGGCTTCCTGTTGCAATGTCGAGGTTGTAAAAGGAGCTGATGGCGAGCGCTTTGCCGGCTTTTTCTCTAGCGATGCTACCTCAAAAGCAGCAGCAAGACAATCTTGTAAAAATTGCGCAGCATCTTCTTTACGCTCAAAGCGATGAGGCAGTTCGGCTTTCAGTTGCTCTTTTGCTTTGCCTGTCGTAAACTGCGCCACAATTTTATAGGAAGCCTCCGCTTCAAACCTGTTGATCTCCCGCTCGCGCTCAACAATCAGACGAACAGCGACCGATTGTACGCGTCCGGCCGATAGTGAGGGCTTGACTTTCTTCCATAAGACGGGCGAAAGCTCAAAACCCACTAATCGATCTAATACGCGGCGAGCTTGCTGCGCATTCACCAGGTTGTAGTCGATCTTGCGTGGCTGCTCGATCGCTTTTAAGATCGCGGGTTTAGTAATTTCGTGAAATACAATCCGTTTAGTTTTATCATCCTTTAGCGACAGTGTTTCGTATAAGTGCCACGAGATGGCTTCTCCCTCGCGGTCCTCATCGGACGCTAACCAAACCATTTCGGCATCTTTAGCTAGCTTCTTTAACTCACTGACTACCGACTTCTTATCGGATGGCACTTCATATTTTTGTTTAAAATTATCTTCCGTATCAATAGCATCATCCGTTTTCACCAAATCACGGATATGACCATAACTGGACTTCACCAAAAAGTCCTTCCCTAAATATCCTTCTATTGTTTTGGCCTTCGCCGGTGACTCTACGATCAGTAAATTTTTTGCCATCTATTAATGAATGATTTTTGCAAATAAAGCTATTTCAAAATGGAATGACAATAAATTTTGTCAGTTCCTGTAAAAAAAACTGGCTAACCTTCCTCTAAACTAGAAAGATAATATCCAGCAAATAAAACACCGCGAAAATAACCGAAGCTACCCCATTGGTGGTCATGAACGCGCGGTTCACACGACTTAAGTCTGTAGGACTCACAATACGATGCTGATAGATCAGCAGTAATCCGTAAAATGCCAAGCCTATATAGTAAAACCAACTCACCGTCATGTAAAATACGGGAAATACTACAAAGGCAAAAGACAATACATGTAAAGCTTCGGATATTCGTAGCGCATTCCGTCCGCCAAAATAAGCTGGAATGGAATTCAAGCCGTTTTTTCGATCAAACTCCTCATCCTGCAAGGCGTAGATAATGTCAAATCCGCCCGACCAGCACATCACAGCAATGCCGTAAAAAATCGGGATGATGGAAAACTGGTTGGTTACCACCAAATATGCGCCAATCGGTGCCAACCCGAGGCCGACACCCAATACCAAATGGCACAAGGGCGTAAAGCGCTTGGTATAGCTGTAAAACAGCACCACGAACAAGGCTACCGGTGATAAGTAAAAGCAAAGCGAATTGATAAAAAACGTAGCGGCCATAAACAGCAAGCAATTCGTAACTGTAAACGCCAACGCACTGTTTGCGGCTATCTTACCCGCTGGGATATCACGCATCGCGGTGCGCGGATTGATCGCATCGATATCCCGGTCCAGATAACGATTAAAGGCCATCGCAGCGTTTCTCGCCGTCACCATGCATACGAGCATCAACAATAATTTTTTCCAATCAAACGCATGATCGGTGGTTTGCAAAGCCAGAAAAAAACCAATAATAGCAAATGGAAGCGCAAATATACTGTGTGCAAAAAGCACGAGCGACATATATTTCTTCATGACTGCTCTGGTAATATTGGTGCTTCAAAATTTTGATTAATCGAATCAATTTCCGCTAAAATCGCTGTTGTACCTGTTTTTGCTTCGGCAGATGTGATAAAATTTTGAGGAACCACTTCAAACCATTTGCTCAGTGCCTTTCTAAATTTCGCCACATTCTGATCGGTCTTCACGGCCGATTGCTTATCTGCTTTCGTGAAAATCAGCAGGAAAGGCAATCCTTGTTCTCCAAGCCAAAAACAAAAGTCTAAATCAATTTTTTGCGGTTCGTGCCGGCTATCAATCAAGACAAACACACACTGTAGACTTTCGCGCTGCGTAAGGTAAGCACGGATAAATTTTTGCCAGTCGGCCTTATTCTTCTTCGATGTTTGCGCAAAGCCGTATCCGGGTAAATCCACCAGATACCACAGGTTATTTATAATAAAATGATTGATAAGTTGTGTTTTACCAGGTTTTTGCGAAGTTTTAGCTAGGCCCTTTCTATTTGTTAGCGCATTGATTAACGAAGATTTTCCTACGTTTGAGCGCCCGATAAATGCGTACTCCGGCAGTTGTGCCGCCGGTAATTGTCGCACATCGGTATTGCTACAAACAAACTCTGCAGATTTTATTAACATACGCAAAGGTAAAAAAATCCATAAGCTAAAAACAATTCAATTTTTAAACCTTGCTGTTATTTGGCATTTTTTTCATTATTTTAAGGAAAATTATATAGCTAATGCTTGAAATTAAAAATATTGTGAAACAATATAGTTCGCACCGCGCGCTAGACGATGTTTCCCTGCACGTACCCAAAGGATGTATATTTGGTTTGCTAGGTCCTAACGGAGCCGGAAAAACTTCCTTGATTCGAATCATTAACCAGATTACCGCGCCAGATGCTGGTCAAATTATCTTCGATGGCGAGGTATTGCAGCCACGACATATCGAACGTATTGGTTATTTACCCGAAGAGCGTGGTCTTTACAAAAAGATGAAGATAGGTGAACAGATGCTTTACCTGGCACAGCTTAAAGGACTAAGCAAGTCGGAAGCAAAACGCAAAATACAATATTGGTTTGAAAAACTGGATATGCAATCCTGGTGGGAAAAGAAAGTGGAAGATTTGAGCAAAGGCATGCAACAAAAAGTACAGTTTGTCGCGACGGTATTACACGAGCCCGACCTGATTATCTTAGATGAGCCGTTTTCTGGTTTCGACCCGGTGAATGCGCAGATCATCCAGAAGGAAATTCTGGAACTTAACCAAAAAGGCGCTACAATCATCTACTCTACACACCGTATGGAATCCGTGGAAGAGCTGTGCGATTACATTGCTTTAATTAATAAATCGAAAAAGATATTGGATGGCGCGGTATCAACCATTAAAGGGTCATACCGAAACCAAACGTATACCATTGTCTATAAGGAAAAAGAAGGTGTTCAGCTAAACACCAACAACCCTACGCTTTTCGAAGTGGTGAACCAACAAATGCAAGATCATGAACTGACGATGACGGTTAAAATTGACAATGAAACATCGCTAAACGAGCTTTTATTGTTCCTTATTCCGCAGATCGAGATTTTGCAAGTACGGGAGATCGTTCCTTCGATGCACGATATTTTTATTGACAAAGTGACTAACGCAACTGCTCAGCCATTATCCTAAATCGTTATGAACAAGATTTTATTAATTATACAACGTGAGTATTTAAGCCGAGTAAAGAAAAAATCATTCTTACTAACCACGTTTTTAGTACCCTTATTTTTTATTGGAATGTACGTTGGTATATTCTATCTAACAAAAAAGAGCTTTGAAGACAAGCATGCTATTGTACATATCATCGATCAGGAAGGAACGTTAGCGCCTTTGCTTAAAAGCAATAAAAACCTCACCTACACCCATGGCAATGTAGAATTGCAGCAAGAGATTGAAAAGTTGAAAAATGAAGAGGAAAACACCAACCTGCTGATTATTCCGAAGGATTTTTACGAGACGCGTCAAGTCGAATTGCTATCATCCGGAAAACCGAATATCACGACACAGGCTGAGGTTAGCGATCATCTCAAAGAGATTTTGCGTAATGCCGAGTATAAACGACTGGGGTTAAATGGTGAGAGCATCAAAAACATCAACGATAAGGTTCATATCGCGGCAAAAGAAGTGGCCGAAAATGGCGACGCCAAAGAAAGTCACACCGAAGTGGCCATGGGCATCGCGATGGCGCTATCTGTCTTGGTATATCTTTCTTTATTCCTTTACGGTGCGCAGGTCATGCGCGGCATTATTGAAGAGAAGACCAGTCGTATCGTGGAGGTGATTATCTCCTCGGTAAAGCCTTTTCAGCTGATGATGGGCAAAATTATCGGTATCGGCTTTGTCGGCTTAACGCAGTTTTTGTTGTGGCTAGTACTGACGGCTGGTTTGACGAGCATCGCGACTACCGTCATTTTCAATCAAGAAGACCTTGCCTCACAAGCCGCTACACAATCTTTACAAAAGGAAAATGCCATGGCTGCAGCACAGGGTTTTGATTTTATGAATGCGATGCAGTCTATCAACGTATCGGAACTATTGATTTGTTTTTTCCTTTTCTTTCTGGGTGGCTATTTTCTATACAGTGCACTATTTGCCGCTGTTGGGTCTGCCGTAGACAGTGAAACGGAAGCTACACAGTTTACGATGCCTATTACTATGCCTCTTTTACTGACTTATATTCTTTCATTTGGCGTGTTGGTCAATGATCCAAACGGAAGTATTGCGACCTGGCTTAGTTTTATCCCGTTTACTTCGCCCATCGCGATGCTGGTGCGTGTGCCATTTGGTGTGCCGACCTGGCAAATTATCGTCTCGTTGCTCCTGCTTGTGGCCGGCTTTATCTTCACGACCTGGGTAGCTGGGCGAGTGTACCGCACGGGTATATTGATGTACGGAAAGAAAGCAAGTTTCAAAGAACTCGTAAAATGGTTTAAATACAAGAGCTAAGCAACCGCAAAATTTCGCACTTTTGTATCCATAAAAAAAGATACTATGCGAAATTTTGCGCTTTTTGATTTCCGCCAAAAAGTAAATTATAAAAACGAGTTATTGGCCGGCCTTACGGTTGCCATGACGATGATTCCCGAATCACTATCGTTTGCCATCTTTGCAGGCCTGTCTCCATTGACGGGCCTTTATGCTGCTTTCATCATGGGGTTGGTTACCGCTATTTTGGGCGGACGACCGGGCATGGTTTCTGGCGGCGCCGGCGCAACGGTCGTCGTGCTGGTCGCACTCATTCATACGCATGGTGTTGAATATCTTTTCGCTACGGTTGCCTTAGCAGGCGGTATTCAGCTATTGGTGGGCATTTTTCGCTTAGGCAAATTTGTGCGATTAATACCCGAGCCCGTGATGTATGGTTTTTTAAATGGCTTAGCTGTTATTATTTTTATGTCCCAGCTAGCGCAGTTTAAAACCATGCAAAACGGTCAACTTGTTTGGCTTGAAGGCTATGCGCTATACAGCATGTTAGCGCTCGTGCTGCTCACCGTAGCTATTGTTTACGGCGTTCCGAAATTCACCAAGGCAATTCCCGCTTCGTTGGTTGCCATTATCATCGTATTTGCTGTTGTATACATTTTCGGTATTGACACCAAGACTGTCGCCAATATTGCCCATCTTAAAGGGAGCTTCCCTCCTTTTCATATCCCACAACTTCCGGTCAATCTGGAAACGCTGCGCATTATCTTTCCATATGCTTTGATAATGGCGAGCGTAGGCTTGATAGAAAGTTTACTGACGCTTACCATCGTAGATGAAGTGACCGACAGCCGCTGAAATGCCAACCGGGAATGCATAGCGCAAGGTGTTGCCAATGTGGCGAATGGATTTTTCTCGGGCATGGGCGGTTGCGCCATGATTGCGCAAACATTTGTTAATCTCAACGCAGGCTCGCGCGCCCGTCTGAGTGGCATTATCGGCGCGTTAACCATACTCGGAGTTATCTTGTTTGCAAGTAAACTCATTGAGCAGATACCCATGGCAGCACTTGTCGGCGTAATGATGGTGGTGGCCATCAGCACGTTCAAATGGAGTACGTTTAACATCTGGAACAAAATGCCGAAAAGCGATGTTTTTATTTGTGTGTTGGTTGCAGCGATCACCATTGTGCTGCATAATCTGGCTCTGGCAGTACTCGTTGGCGTTGTGATAGCAGCACTGGTATTTGCCTGGGATAATGCCAAGATGATTAGAGCACGGAAAGCGATCTCGGCCGACGGCGTCAAATACTATTACATTCACGGCCCTTTGTTTTTTGGTTCGGCCAGCACCTTTGCGCAGAAATTTGATTTTTCGCGTGATCCTGACGCTGTTGTGATCGATTTTTCAGCAAGCCGTATCGTAGATATGTCGGCGTTGGAAGCCATCAAAAAAGTGCAAGACCGCTATCGTGCACTAGGCAAGCAGATCACACTGACGCAGGTAAACGACGACGGTCGCCGGCTTATTGAAAACGCAAAAGGACTTTTGCAGGTTCGTTATCTCGACGACGAGCAGTAAACAGAAAAGCGAAGAATAACCTCGTATATTCCTCGCTTTTCTCTTGCATATATAGTTTACCAGCTAGCTTATTCGCTGCTTTTATTTGGCTTGTTACTCATCACAAACTGCAATTTCCCTCCCGCTATAATATCCTGATGTTTTAAACGGTAACCAGTTAATTTTTTGCCATTTAGGCGAATCTCCTTCACATATACATTAGCCGCCGATTGGTTGACCGCCTGTATCTCGAATGTGTTGCCACCAGCCAGCGCGATCGTCGCTTGCTTCACGGCAGGACTTCCAATCCAGTATTCGTCGGATCCTGGACTAACCGGATAAAATCCGAGCGAACTGAATACATACCACGCACTCATTTGTCCGCAATCATCATTTCCACCAAGTCCGTCGTGACCATTATGATATTGATTTTTCAAAATCATACGCACGCGATCTTGTCCTTTCCACGCGCTGCCCGCTAGGTTATACAAGTAAACGACGTGGTGAGCAGGCTCGTTACCATGCACGTAATTACCGATGATACCTTCACGTGTGATATCCTCGGTATTGGCAAAAAACTTATCCGGTAAATGCATGGTGAATAGCGAATCCAAATACACATTTAATCGTTTGCTGCCGCCCATACGCTTCATTAAGCCTTCCGGATCGTGTGGCACATACAAACTGTAATTCCAGGTGTTACCTTCGATAAAACCTTGACCGTGTGTTTCTAACAGGTCGAACTTTGCTCTAAAATTACCTTTGGCATCTTTAGGTCGCATAAACCCAATGCGATCGTCGAACAGGTTTTCCCAATTTTGGGCCCGTTTAGCAAATGTTTGGTAGGTCGCGTCGTCGCCCAGATGTTTTGCTAGCTGCGCGATACACCAATCGTCATACGCGTATTCCAACGTATTAGAAACCGATGTGCCCGATACCTCGTCGGGCACGTAACCAAGGTCGATATACGACCCGATACCTTCATATTTTCGTGCATTGGCGGTCTGCACGCAAGCAGCCAGGGCAGCTTTGGCATCACCTTTATAAACGCCTTTGATAATAGCGTCAGCCACGACAGACACCGCGTGATATCCGCTCATACACCAATTATCATTCGCATAATGCGACCAAATAGGCAACATCTTTAACGCGCTTTGATCGTAATGCGCCATCATCGACGATACCATATCGGCATTCCGTGCTGGATTGATTAAGTTCATATACGGGTGAAACGCGCGAAACGTATCCCAAAGCGAGAATGAGGTGTAGTTGACGAATCCATCGGCCTTGTGCACTTCCTGATCCAATCCTTTATATTCACCGTTGCTGTCCATATAAACGGTCGGCATCAATGCCGCATGATACATCGCGGTGTAAAAGTTTACATAATCTTCATCACGCAGCATATCGACTTTAATCTTTTGCAATTCTGCCTCCCAAAGCTGTTGGCCTTTTTCTTTGACGTGGTCAAAATCCCAACCAGGGATTTCTGCACGCATATTTTCCAGCGCATTGCGCATGCTTACCGGACTTAAAGCCACTTTGAGCTGAATTTGCTCGGCTTCTTCTGTCGCAAAATCAAAATGCATCTTGATTTGCTTCCCTGCTAAGTCTGGAAAATTGTTTGTTTGATCAAACTTGCGCCAAAAGCCTTTGTACGGTTGATTTTTATCGGATTGTCTTGCACCGTAGTTCTTAAACGGTTTTGAAAAACTGATCGCGAAATACACGGTGCGTGTTCGGGCCCATCCGTGGCTCTGCATGTAGCCGGTAATCAAGGTGTCGTTGAGTACCCGTACAACTGTCCACACATTTTTCTCGTCATAATTATAAATACCCGATTTTAAGTCTAATATCAGGTGTGCTGCATCTGATTTAGGAAACGTGTAGCGATGAAACCCCACACGACTAGATGTGGTCATTTCTGCCAAAACTTTTGGATCTTCCAGAAAAACCTTGTAATAGTTTGCCTCGGCAGTTTCCTTGCTATGCTCGTAGCGCGAGCGGTAACCGCTTTCCGGCTGATCTGCCGTACCCGGATTGAGCTGTACCGCGCCTACAGTGGGCATCACCGATATATCGCCTAAATCGGAATGCCCCGTGCCACTAAAATGCGTGTGACTAAAGCCAACAATTGTAGGGTCTTTATACTGATAGCCAGCACAATATTGATACACTTCACCGTTATACCGGCCGTTTACCGCATACGGAATAGTATCCGTATCAGGACTTAGCTGTACAGCGCCAAAAGGCACGGTTGCACCAGGAAATGTATGCCCCATTTTCGCTGTTCCGATAATTGGCGAAACATACTGTACAAGTTCTTTTTTTTGTGCTAAAGTCGATATTGGGAGCGCCAATAACAGCAAGATTTTATTCAGTTTTATCATATTTCATTTTTTACAAAGAAGACCAAATCGAAAGTTTATACTCCCAATTCGGTCTCCACGCATACGAACTTAATTAATTTTTTTAAATAGTTGGGTTTGTTTTATAGCTATCCCATAGCGCATCCAGCGTTTTTCCGGTTTGCTGTTCCCAAAATGTTTCCGTGTATTTCTTTTCGCGCATCGCCTTATCAAGTTTCACCATCGTGCCTTTCTTCACCTTGGTTTCAATCCAGAAAAAAAAGCGCGCTGTGATACGATAAGCGTTTTCATAATGGTGCTCTGGCTTAAGTTCCGGGAGCGTCCATTTTGCGCCCGCATTGTCTACACCTTCTACAAAACGCACATAATCTGCAATTCCTTCGGTGATCCAACCCGGACCAGCACCGCCCGGATATGCTTGTACCAAATGCATGCCCTCATGCGTAACGATATCAATATCGCCCGGATTTTTCTTGAACCAAGCTGGATTAAAACGGATCACGCCACCGCCGGCTGCCGCAATACCATCATAATCCGGATCCATGACGAAAACTACTTTTGGTGTCGCCTGTTTATTATACTTTTTGGCCAATCGTGGATAGGTCTCAAAAAAGGTGTCAATCAACCGTTGTTTCACAGCTTGATCAAAACCGGCGGCCTTGTCGATAAATACTAAACTATATTTTCCTTCTGTAAGCGTATCAACGGCAACAGCGACTTGTATATCTTTGTCCAGTCGGCTCCATCCATCTTGTGCTTTCGCAGCATGTAATGCGCCGATCAACGCTATAGTACACCATATTTTTTTCATTGTTATCTATCTGATTTTAAATTAATATTTATTGTTATCTAACGTAAAAGAATAGGGAACTGCTTCTTTGTTCGCTCCTCTACGCTCATTCGGTTTGCTATCCATATCAATCGCTAGTGTGCCCCCTTTTTGTATGGTTTGATGACCGATCCAGTTTTGCTCAAACGTCTTATTATTTAATTTAGCCTGTTTGATGTAACGGTTATCAGCCGAATTTTCTGGGGATTCAATTGTGAAATTTTTCCCATTTTCTAAATGAATAGTTGCTTTTTTAAACAATGGCGCGCCCATCACATACTCATCCATCGCCGGGCATACCGGGTAGAAACCCAGAGAAGAAAAAACGTACCAGGCCGATGTTTGTCCATTATCTTCGTCACCGCAATAACCGTCTGGCGTTGGCTTATACATTCTGTTTAATACCTCACGTGCCCAGTACTGCGCTTTCCAAGGTTCGCCCGCATAATTATACAGATAAATCATGTGTTGTATAGGCTGATTGCCATGCGCATACTGCCCCATGTTCGCAATTTGCATTTCACGAATTTCGTGAATCACGCCACCGTAATAACTGTCATCAAATAGTGGTGCCTGGTTAAATACAGAATCCAGCATCGTGACGAATTCCGTTTTGCCACCCATCAGATCAATTAGACCTTGTACATCATGAAAAACTGACCAGGAATAATGCCAGCTATTTCCTTCGGTAAATGCATCGCCCCATTTTAATGGGTTGAATGGAGACTGGAACTTGCCATCTTTGTTTTTGCCGCGCATCAATTTGGTTTCCGGATCAAATAACTTCTTGTAGTTCTGTGACCTATCTGCGTACAGTTTAATTTCTTCTTTCGACTTTCCTAATGCTTTGGCTAATCGGTAAATGGCAAAATCATCGTAGGCGTACTCCAATGTGCGTGCCGCATTTTCATTGATGCCCACATCATACGGAACATAGCCCAAATCGTTATAGTAGGCTACGCCTTTCCTTCCGACAGCGGTCATCGGCCCTTCATTATTGGCGCCATGCTGCAAGGCTTTGTACAATGTTTCGATATCGTAACCACGCAAACCTTTCAGATAAGCTTCGGCAACGACGGATGCTGAATTGTTTCCGACCATAATATCGGCAAAGCCAGGACTGCTCCACTCGGGCAAAAAGCCGCCCTCTTTGTAGCAATTTAAAAGTCCTTCCTGCATTTCTTTGTTGATGGAAGGGTATAGTAGATTCAACAGCGGATACAAGGCTCTAAACGTATCCCAAAAGCCTGTTCCTGCAAACATATAGCCGGGCAATACTTCGCCTGTATACGGACTGTAGTGTACAATTTTGCCTTCTTTATTGATTTCGTATAATTTGTTTGGGAAAAAGACGGTGCGATACAAAGTACTGTAAAACGTGCGGTATTGCTCATCCGTAGCACCTTCAATCTCAATTTTCCCAAGCACTTCATTCCATTTATCGCGACCTTTTGCCTTAATCTGCTCGAAAGAATCTTGTTGAAGTTCTTGTAAATTTAAGGCAGCCTGCTCCGCGCTTATAAAAGAGGATGCTACTTTTGCCTGCACGATTTGCTTACCGGCAGCTTTTTTAAATCCGATAATAGCACCAGCGTGTTTGCCTGTCGATTTACTACCTGACACAGGCTTACCTTCTTCTAAAATCTGATACGTATCGATCGGCTTGTCGAAAACAATGATAAAATAGTTTTTAAAGTTTGGCAATTTGCCGCGGCTATATCTGCTGGAGTAGCCAATCAGCATATTTTTCTCAGGAATAACCTGCACTTCTGATCCTCGATCAAATGCATCAAGCACCACAAAAGCACTGTCTGCGCCACCATAAGTAAAACGAAACATTGAAGCACGTTCTGTAGGTGTTACTTCAGCCATCACATCATGATCGGCTAGGTAAACACCATAGTAATACGGCTTAGCAATTTCTGACTTATGCGAAAACCAACTGGCTCGTTTTTCCTGGTCAAACTCGGCATGTCCGGCAACAGGCATTAAAGAAAACTGACCGTAATCGTTCATCCATGGCGAAGGTTGATGGGTTTGTTTTATTCCACGGATTTTATCAGAACCGTAAGTGTATTGCCAGCCGTCACCATTTTTACCGGTTTGCGGCGTCCACATGTTCATCCCCCAGGGCAGTCCTACAGCAGGATAGGTATTTCCGTTAGATAAAGAAACCTTAGAATCGGTTCCCATCAGCGGATTAACGTAATCTACCGGCGTAAGCGTTGTTTGTGATACAGCATTGTTTTTTTTGTTAGATTGGCTTTGCGCTATGCTGACCGTGGTATGCATCATACCCAGGCCGACAAGTGCTAACATCCAATTTCTAGTCATACTACTTTTCATATCAGTTTAATGAAGAATTTATCGTGTGTTAGTCTGCTATTGCTATTTTTAATTCATAGTAGCCTTACTATTTTGGGGCTTCAACGGTTGATCTTTTTTTATCGACAAGCAAATTAATAAGGAATAATGCCCATTCGCTGTTAATGACTTCCTAATAGATTGTTAACAGATTGTTAATGGCTATAGGTTAAGCCCACCTGTCGCTTGTTTTGTTCAAATTTAATCGTATTATCGTGATAGATTTAGGTGCTTCGAACAAAGCGTGTGCGGCCTGTTATGAAAAATGAATAAAAAACATATTCCGATATCCATTATTAGCTTTTCCGTACTGTTTGTTGTACAATACCTGCTTATTTACAACACTTTCGAACTGCGAAACAATCAATACCAGGTGTTTGAACGTAAAACACTCGATAGCGCCTATCGCCATTTACTTTTAAACGATAAGCTTTTCCTCGGCGGGCAAGAGATCATTGATTCACTGATTAAGCCGCACTACCCCATTTTCCTGGCCGCCAGTGAAGAGGGCCCTGACGCTTTCCATCGCGTTTCGGCTAGCTTCTGTGATACATTGATCGCCTCTTTACGCGCTAAAAGTAATATGGACAGCATCTTTCGCACACTCATCCGTGAGAATGCCCTTGATAGCAACCTCACTTACAGCTTGATTGTTACGGATTTCGAAATTACATTTGACGGCAGAAATTACCGTCCTGTTCTGGCGGGCAATTGGTTAATTAATCGAGAACATCCGCATATCCTGATTGATGGCGATCTTGAAGACATCAATAAGCAAAACCTGATTACTGGCCTTACCGTGAGCAGCCCGCAAGGAAACTCCTACAAAATTGCTTTCTCGCTACATGCTGACGATATAAACTCGCGCTTTTACAAAATATTACGCCAAATGGCGCCGACATTGCTGCTTTCCGCGTTGGCCATCGCGATGGTGATTGGTATTTATTACCTCACCTACCGCAATTGGGTACGCCAGAAAAAAATGACAGAAATGACCTCCGATTTTCTGAACAGCATAACGCATGAATTTCATACGCCCATCACCACGATTATCGTGGCCAATCGTAGTATCGAAAATTTAGACAGAGCTGCGCTGGAAGAAAAAATCAAGGAATTTACGGCAATCATTGCCCGGCAGTCGTCGCGTCTGCAAAAATTGATTAAACAGGCTTTAAATATCACCGAGCTAAATCAATACAATGTAGAAAAAGAACGATTTGCGCTATTGCCCTTGCTATCCGAATCTGTAAACGACTACCGATTGGCGCTGGATCAAAACATCGTCATGGAGTTAATAAACGACCTCCACACGCCTGACCAAGAAATTTATGTAAACAAATTTTTGTTCACGACGGCCATATACAATATTTTTGATAATGCGATAAAATACAACCAAAATGCGCAAAAAAGCATTACCGTTCGTTTGCTGCAAACGGCTGATAACTTAGGCATACAGATTAGCGACAACGGAATTGGTTTAAATGAGGAACATTTTCAACGCGTTTTTCAAAAATTTTATCGCGGTAAAGAGTCCAATAATCGTCCGGGGCTGGGCTTGGGCCTTTTTTATGTGAAAAAAGTGGCAGAAGCACACGGTTGGAAATTAACCGTATCAAGTAATAAGGAAACCGGCACCACATTTAGTATTTGGTTGCTGTAGCGGGATGTAATCAATATGAGCGTGTATATGGAGCAAAAGCGTAGACTGTTATATGTCGAAGATGAAAGTGATTTGGGAAACGTCGTTTCGCAATACCTGGAGATGGTGGGTTTTGACGTGGTTTGGGAAAGCAGTGCGACCACCGCATTGGCCGCTTTCAAGGCGCGTCCGGATTTTGATCTGATCCTTATTGATGTGCAACTGCCCGATTACAATGGCTTTCAACTGGCTGAAGAAATAAGCGAGCAAGCCGCCGGGCAACCTTTTCTATTTTTGACCGCCCGACGCGAGAAAAAAGATCGTTTACAAGGCTTAAATATTGGGGCCGATGATTATATCACGAAACCATTTGACGTAGACGAACTGGTTCTGCGGATCAAAAACATCTTGAAACGGCTCGATTTCCAGCGGCCGCATCCACCAGCCATCGATAGCAGCAAAATGCTAACCCACATTGGCGATGTGCAGATCAACCAAAACACGCATAAAATGACCTGTCCGGATGGGGAAACCATCGATTTGACGCTGCGTGAAATGCAAGTGATGCTATTCTTAAACAAAAACCAAGGTAAATTATTGCGTCGCGAAGATATTCTGGTTCAGATCTGGGGAGAAAACGACTATTTTATGGGGAGAAGCCTAGACGTCTTCATCTCGCGTATCCGCAAGATATTAAAGCATTCTGAAAGACTTTCTATCGAAACGGTATATGGATCTGGTTTCATCTTTCGGGTATCCAGCCTGTAAAGAAGAAGCCTACATAGCGCTATACCTCAGGTTGCGCTATGTAGGCTTACAAAATATCAGATTGAGCGGGTATATTTAGCCGATATTACAACGTATCGTTGTACACGTAACGAATCTCGTCACGCAAATTGTAACGGGAAGCCATTACTTCGCCATATGCGCCGGCCGTGCGTATAGCCAAAAGATCACCCCGCTTTGATACGGGCAGCGGTACTTCTTTCCCAAAGCAATCAGAGCTTTCACATATCGGCCCGACTACATCGTAGTTTAGCAGGGTTTCACTCGTCTCGCCTACGCGCTCCATTTTATGGTAAGCTTGGTAAAGTGCCGGGCGCATCAATTCGGTCATGCCCGCATCAAGCACAAGAAAATGCTTTTTAATACCGCTTTTGGTGTAAAGCACTTTGCTCAGCAAAGATCCGCACTGCGCTACCAGCGCGCGTCCTAATTCAAAATGAACTTCTTGCTGCGGCGTGCGCTCCAGAAATTTATCGAAAATATCGAAATAAGCCTCAAAGTCTGGAATAGGGTTTTCATCCGGATGTTGATAATCCACACCTAGACCGCCACCTACGTTTAACACCCTGATGGTTGTTCCACGCTCTTCAAACCAGTTTTTCCATTCATTAACTTTCACACATAGACTTTTAAATACATTCATATCCGTGATTTGCGACCCGACATGAAAATGTAGCCCCATCAACTCCACATGTGCTGCCTGACGAATCACCGCGGCCGCTTTTTCCAATTCGGAAGTCGGCACGCCAAACTTGTTTTCGTCTAAACCCGTGGTAATATAGTGGTGTGTATGCGCATCGACATTTGGATTGATACGCAGCGATACATTCGCGATCACGCCAGCCTCTGCAGCGAGCGCATCAATCACTTCCATCTCTTGGATAGATTCGACATTAAATGCAAATATGCCATGTGCTAAGGCCGTGCGAATCTCTTTATCCGATTTGCCTACACCAGCAAAGGTGATTTTATCTGCCGAAAAACCGCTATCTATTGCTTTCTGCACTTCGTTGCCGCTTACACAGTCGGCTCCGAGTCCGCGACGCTGAATAGTTTCCAAAACACGGTCATTAAAATTTGCTTTCAGCGCGTAGTGCACATGAAAATCGCGCTTATCGGCCGCCGCTTTGGCTTGTTTTAACGTGTCGTCGAGCAGCGCTAAATCATAATAATAAAAGGGTGTTTCTAAAGTTCCTATCTTCTCTTGTTGAGATTTGGTAAACAACATGCCTGAACGTAATTTTAAAATAATCTATTATGTAATGAGCGTAATGCCTCTGTCTTGTGTTCCGTATCGAGCAACATCGAAACATTATAGTCCGATCCGCCGTAAGAAATCATTTGTAATGGTAGGTGTTTTACGGCATCCAGCACCCGCGCTGCATAACCGTGCGTATTGGCGCTAAAATCGCCAACCACACAAACTATCGTTTGGTTATGGTCGATACGCACGCGGCCAAAATCTTCTACCTCTTTAATAATATCATCTAAGTTGCGTGTATCGTCAATCGTCAGCGATACCGCTACCTCCGACGTCGTAATCATATCGATCGGCGTTTTATAGCGCTCAAAGATTTCGAATATCTTACGCAGGAAACCGTAGGCCAACAGCATTCTGGACGAATGAATATGAATGGCCGTGATGTCATCTTTTGCAGCGATCGCGCGGATTTGCCCCGTTGTACCGCCATCTTTACTGATTAATGTTCCGGCTGCCTGTGGATCCATCGTGTTTAACAAACGTACTGGTACATTATATTTCTGTGCAGGAAAAACACTTTGCGGATGCAAAATTTTGGCGCCAAAGTAAGCCAGTTCCGCCGCCTCATCAAAGCTTAAATTTGCAATGGGCGATGTATTTTTGACTACACGCGGATCATTATTGTGCATGCCATCAATATCTGTCCAGATCTGCACTTCATCTGCCTGGATGGCCGCACCAATTAATGACGCGGTGTAATCCGATCCTCCACGGCGCAAATTATCAATCTCGCCAAATGAATTGCGACAAATATAGCCTTGCGTGATAAACAGCGTATTATTCGGGTATATGGTCAATAAATTTTTCAACTTATCGCCGATATATTCTACGAGCGGCTCATTATCTTCATCTATCTTCATAAAGTCCAAAGCTGGCAACAAGACTGAAGGTACGCCGATTTCTTCCAGGTGAAAATGAAATAACGTGGTAGACAACAACTCGCCCTGCGCCACGGTAATCTTGTCTTCCACAGGCGTAAATATCTCATTACCTAACGAAGCAATATAATTAAAATGGTAATCAATTAAATTTTTGCCCTTCTCCAATCCTTCTGCTGTCGTAAACAGCTCTTTGATGAGGTGCTCGTACTTATTCTTATGCTGCTTGACTAGCTCAGTCGCCTCTTCCCGCTTCCCAGCGAGGAAAGCTTGGCCAATTTCTACTAAAGCGTTTGTCGTACCAGACACTGCTGATAACACAACGATCTGACGCTCTGCAGGATCTACGATATCCAGCAATCCTTTGATGCGTTGGGCACTACCTACCGATGTACCACCGAACTTTAAAATTTTCATAATTCTAAGTAAACTATTCTTTAAAACGTGTAAAAGTAATTATTTCGACCTGTATATTAAACAAAAAAAATGCGGCACAAACGCTTTAAATTGCTTTTGTGCCGCATTGGATAACGAATGCGGAAGCTTTACTTCTTCAGGGTGTCGATCAGCAAGGAAGCGAGCTCTACGCCAATACGTTCTTGTGCCTCATTCGTGGCTGCGCCGATATGCGGCGTCAACGAAATGCGCGGATGCGTTAATAGTTCTTTGCGTGGTGTCGGCTCGTTGTCAAACACGTCCAACGCCGCGAATGATACTTTGCCGCTGTCTAATGCTTCTACTAAGGCTAACTCGTCTATCACGCCACCACGTGATGCGTTGACCAGTCCTACGCCATCTTTTAGTAATTCAAATTCTGCTTTTCCGATCGCTGGCTTATCTAAGAACGGTACATGTAGTGTAATAAAATCAGCCGATTTTAGCACCTCATCAAAACTTACCTGACGTACAGGAAGCTCAACAACAATACCGCCAGAGAAGCTTACAGGCAAAGTCGCTGGTCCGTCAAAAAGATCGGTGTATACCACATCCATACCTAAACCCAGCGCTACTTTAGCTGTTTCACGACCTATGCGACCGAAGCCTACCACGCCAAGCGTTTTGCCGCGCAGTTCAACTCCTTTGGCATAGGCTTTCTTTAAATCAGCAAAATTTGTATCGCCAGAAACAGGCATTTTACGGTTGGCATCGTACAGAAAACGAACGCCGTTAAGCAAATGTGCAAACACCAACTCCGCCACCGATAGTGATGACGCTGCGGGTGTATTGATTACAGCGATACCTTTAGAGCGGGCATATTCAACATCAATGTTGTCCATGCCTACGCCACCGCGACCGATGGCTTTAATATTCGGACAAACATCGATCAAATCTTGTCTTAATTTGGTCGCGCTACGCACCGTCACGGCATCATAAGCATTTAGTTTCTCTGCCAATTCCGCTTGGGGAATATGGTTTATATCTACTTCAAAACCGGCATCTTCCAGTAGCTTTTTGCCTACTGCATCAATACCGTCATTTGCTAATATTCTCATTGGTAAATTAAAAAGTCAAAATTAAAAAGTCAAAAGTCAAAAGTTGAAATTGAAAAGTCAAAAGTCAAAATTAACAAGTCAAAAGTTGAAATTAACAAGTTAAAAGTTGAAATTGAAAAGTCTAAAATTAAAACTTCTGTTGAAGAACAATCAAACGGCTGTTAGGCTGTATGTAGTTCTTCGAATTCCTTCATCGCGTCGACCAATGCGTTAATTGATGATATAGTCAATGCGTTGTAAATCGATGCGCGGAATCCACCAACTGAACGGTGGCCTTTGATGCCCACTAAACCTCTATCTTTGGCTAGTGCCAAAAATGCAGCTTCCTGCGCTTCGGTGTCCATCACAAAAGTCACATTCATGCGAGAGCGGTCTTCTTCATTGGCCGTGCCCTTGAAGTACGGATTGCGTTCTATCTCCTCATATAACGTGCGCGCTTTGATGATATTTTCCTGCTCGATAACCGATACACCGCCTTTTGCTTTAAGCCAGCGTAAGTTGAGTAGAGACACGTAAATCGAAAAGACTGGCGGCGTATTGTACATGGAGCCAGCTTTTGCATGCTGCTGGTAATCGAAAATGCTTGGAATAACGCGACCAGATTTTCCTAACAAATCATTTTTAACGATAACCAAGGTCACGCCTGCAGGCCCCATATTTTTTTGTGCACCAGCATAAATGATATCAAAATCAGCCACATTGATCACGCGGCTCAAAATATCCGAAGACATATCGACCACCGTCGGAATCGCAACATTCGGCTTCTCGAAAATTTCCGTTCCGTAGATGGTGTTGTTTGATGTATAATGAAAATAGGTCGCATCCGCAGGTACAGTAAAGTCTTTCGGGATGTACGTATAATTTTTATCCGATGATGAAGCCACGATTTCAACATTGCCCAACTTGGTCGCTTCCTTCGCTGCTTTCGAAGCCCAAACGCCGGTATCTAAATACGCAGCCTTTCCTCCTTCAGGCAAAATATTCATCGGCACCATCGCAAATTGCTGACTTGCACCGCCTTGTAAAAACAATACGGAGTAATCAGCCGGAACGTCTAATAATTCACGAACCAATGCTTCGGCTTCGATAACTACCTGCTCGAACTCTTTGGAACGGTGCGATATCTCAAGAATGGAAAGCCCTGTATTGTTAAAATCAATAACTGCTTCGGAAGCTTCTTGAAATACTTCCTTTGGAAGAATGCATGGTCCTGCCCCAAAATTGTGTTTCATCGTTAATATATTAATAGTAAATAAATTATAACATAGCCGCGTGCCCACCTCTTGGTCAAACGGAAAGCAAAAATAGCATATTTTTTAAAATTTATCACACATAATAAACATTTGTTAAAAAAAACATAATTTATAACATTTTTTAATAAAAAAATGACAGAAATTAAACGTTAGCTTATTTTGTACAACAATTTAATCACTTGTATCAACATACGCAATCAGCTCAGTGCTTGCCAGTCGCGCTGCGTATTGTCCGTCTATTGTCCATTAAGACTACTTTTTAACGATTTTCAATACACTTAACATTAAAAAAAATCGTAACTTCGCATGCGATGTGTGCAAATTTCTTAACACATCAAGTTTTATCGAAACCACATAAATATGGCTGAAGAAACAGAAAACGAAAACAATCTAGTCCCTGCTAACGACAGGATCATTCCTATTAACATCGAGGATCAAATGAAATCGGCATACATAGATTATTCTATGTCGGTTATTGTTTCTCGTGCCTTACCAGACGCAAGAGATGGTATGAAGCCGGTACACAGACGTGTGCTATACGGCATGTTAGACTTGGGGGTGACCAGTAGCAAACCTTATAAAAAATCAGCGCGTATTGTCGGTGACGTATTGGGTAAATATCACCCGCATGGTGACTCATCGGTTTATGACGCCATGGTACGTTTGGCGCAAGATTGGAGTATGCGCTATCCTTTAGTAGACGGACAAGGTAACTACGGATCTGTGGATGGTGACCCTCCAGCGGCCATGCGTTATACGGAGGCTCGGTTAAAAAAGATTGCCGAAGAAATGTTGTCCGATATCAATAAAGATACGGTTGATTTCCAATTTAACTTTGATGATTCGCTTCAAGAACCTACGGTATTACCAACGCGCATTCCTAACTTATTGGTAAATGGTGCTTCGGGTATTGCAGTAGGTATGGCCACGAATATGGCGCCACACAATCTTACCGAAGTGGTTGATGGCATCATGGCTTATATTGATAATCGCGATATCGAGATCCCGGAATTGATGCAACATGTAAAAGGGCCAGATTTTCCTACCGGCGGTATCATTTACGGCTACAACGGTGTGAAAGACGCTTTTGAAACTGGTCGAGGTCGTGTTGTGATGCGTGGTAAAGCTGAAATCGAAACCCTGAAAAACGGTCGTGAATGCATTATCGTTACGGAAATACCCTATCAGGTGAACAAAGCCAACATGATTGAGCGTACGGCCGAATTGGTGAACGAGAAAAAGATTGAGGGCATTTCCACCATCCGTGATGAGTCTGACCGCGAAGGTTTTCGTATTGTTTATGAAATAAAGAGAGAAGCTAACGCCAATGTGGTATTAAATAATCTCTACAAATATACGGCATTACAAACTTCATTTTCAGTAAATAACATTGCGCTGGTTAAAGGTCGCCCGATGTTGTTAAACCTGAAAGATATGATCCACGAATTTGTGGAGCATAGACACGAAGTGGTTATCCGCCGTACCAAGTTTGAATTAGCGGAAGCCGAAAAGCGTGCCCATATCTTAGAAGGTTACCTGATCGCGCTAGACCATCTGGATGAGGTGATCAAACTTATTCGCGCTTCAGATACGCCAGAAGATGCGCGCACGGGCTTAATGGAGAAATTCGGGCTGACCGATATCCAGGCGCGTGCTATCTTGGACATGACGCTGAGAAGGCTGACTGGACTAGAGCGTGATAAGATTAAGGAAGAGTATGCAGAATTGATGAAGACCATTGACTACTTAAAAGAAGTATTGGCCGACGAAGGTCTGCGTATGAAAATCATCAAAGATGAGCTTTCTGAAATAAAAGAGAAATATGGTGACGAGCGTCGCTCGGTGATTGTGCATTCGGCAGAAGACATGCGCATGGAAGACTTTATCGACGACGAAGAGATCGTGATTACCATTTCACATAACTCGTATGTGAAACGTACACCACTAACGGAATACCGCAGACAAGGCCGCGGAGGCAAAGGAGCCATAGGCTCGTCAACGCGTGAAGAAGATTTTACCGAGCACATTATTACCGCTTCGGCACACAACTATCTCCTGCTCTTTACCGATAAAGGGCATTGTTTCTGGTTGCGGGCATTTGAAATTCCGGAAGGTAGCCGTACATCACGCGGTCGTGCATTGCAAAACATCATCAACGTTCCGAAAGAAGAAAAAATCAAAGCCTTTATCAAGATCACGAATTTGAAGGACCAAGACTACTTGGAAAATAACTTCATTATCATGTGTACGAAAAAAGGTACAATCAAGAAAACGTCGCTGGAAGCCTACTCCCGCCCGCGTGCCAATGGTATCAACGCCATCAACATCAACGAGGGCGACGAACTGCTGGAAGCTTGCTTAACTACCGGTAACAGCGAAATTGTCATGGCTTTACGTTCGGGTAGAGCGATTCGTTTCAACGAATCTACGGTTCGCCCAATGGGCAGAACGGCTACCGGGGTGCGCGGTATTACGCTAGCGAGCGATGTAGACGAAGTAGTTGGCATGATTGCTGTAGATAGTTCTGACACGACGGTATTGGTCGTATCTGAAAAAGGTTACGGAAAACGTACCGACGTCGAAGATTACCGCGTGACAAACCGTGGTGGTAAAGGTGTGAAAACGATCAACGTTACCGATAAGACCGGCGGATTGGTTGCCATCAAAGGCGTTACGGATGCGGATGATTTGATGATGATCAACAAATCGGGTATCGTTATCCGTATCGGTGTAGATACCCTTCGTGTTATGGGGCGTGCTACGCAAGGTGTGCGTCTGATCACGTTAAAAGAGACCGATGCCATCGCATCGATCACCAAAGTAGCGCGTGAAGAGGAGATCGAAGAGACCGAAAGCTTGGACAGCAATACAGACAATGAAGAATCAAATGGATCGACAGATGCAAACGACAACGAAGAATAAAATAAGCACAAGCTTGCCAGCTATCTTATCTGGCGTTTTACTGTGTGTGTCGGCAACGACCTTCGCACAGTCGAACTACAAGGAAAGTAGTAACAGCTTCGCTTATTATACGCAAACCGGCGATTTAAAAAATCTCGAAAGCGCTAAAAAGTTTATCGATGCTGCTTATGTTACCCGCCGTGACTCCAGTAATACGCGTGTCAATGTATTGCGGTCGATGATCTACAGCTCCATGGCTTATGCCGATTCAACACGGTCTATCAAGACACCGAAAGATCCTATTGCTGTGAGCTATGACGCTTTGGCAAAGCTCAAACCACGGGAACTTCAACAGTATTCTTCAGAGATGAAGTATGTGAAGCAGAATTTGGCCGCGGCGCATATTTATAATGCCAATAAGTCGTTGGCCAAGCAAGATTACGCGGCTGCATATAACAGCTATTTGAAGGTTAAAGATCTGAATATAGCCAACTATGATGTAACTTATAATTTGGCTTTATTAGCGGTGCAAACGGGGCAGTATGCTGCTGCTGTTGGTTACTACGATCAGCTTATCAAACAGGGCAAGCCTACTGCGGAGCATTACCTGCAATTGGCCAACGTTTATCAGGAATTGGGTGATAAACAGGGGGTGTTGAACACATTGCAGACTGCACGTACTAAATTTCCGCAGAGCAAAGCGGTATTAATGAATTTGATTCAGGAGTTTGCGCAAAACACGGAATATAAAGCGATTGTACCGATCATCGATGAGGCTATTAAGTACGAGCCGCAAAATATTGAGTTAAACTATTTGGCTGGATATGCCAATGAAACTGTTGGTAATAAGGATATTGCAAAAAAATATTACCAGCAGGTATTAGAACTAAACGGAAACAACTACGAGTCTAATCTAGCGTTAGGATTGATCTACCTGAACGATTTTTTACGTGACGAGAGTAATGGCGAGGCGCAATATAATGCGCAAAATTTATTGCTGAAGGCAAACGAAATTCGTCCATATGACGTTAATGCTTTAAAGTCGCTTTCATTGTATTACGAGCGATCCGGCGATCTGGCACAGTTAGACCGCGTAAAATTATTATTGAATCAACTATCAAATAATTAGGTATGAATGTAAAAAAAGCAATAGTATTTTCATTATTGGTAGCCGCAGGCACCACTACTTTTGCACAAACAAGCAATTTAAGAAAAGCAAAAACTGCCTTGCAGAAATACGAGGAGCTAAAAGGCGCAGGTTCTGCGGAGTTGGGTAAAAGCAACCTGGAATCTGCAAAAGAAGCTATTGACCAGGCGATCGTGCATGACAAAACAAAAGAAGATGCCGAAACCTGGACAATCTACGCTTTGGTTAATGCGAATTTGGCAACATTAAACGGTACGGCAGAAGCGGCAACAGCAGCAAGTGAAGGTATCAAAAAAGCTACAGAATTGGATAAAGATGGCAAAAATGCCGACAATATCAAGGTGGCTGGACAAACATTAGGACAGTTTAACTTTAATCAGGGTGTAGCTGCATGGGATAAGCAAGATTTCAAAACGGCATATGCCTCGTTTGACTCGGCTTTAGGCTTCTTACCTGGTGATACCACCTTGACGTATTACTCAGGATTGGCAGCTATTCAAAACCAGGATTATCCAAATGCCATTGAAAAGTACAAGCAATTAATTCCGGCAAAAGATTTTTCTTCGCACAAAAGCGTCATGGTCGATCTTCCTAAGCTTTATTTATCAGCAAAGGATACGGCAAGCGCTATTGAGTATGCGGCGCAGGCAGCACAAGCTTATCCAAACGATAACGACGCAGCAACGCAAAATATCGAGCTTAACCTAATCGCGGGTAACGAGGCAAAAATCATCTCGGATATTGAAAGCCAAATTGCCAAAGACGGCAGTAACAAATCTTTGTACTACTATTTGGGTATCGCACAATCTGCTGCGAACAACAACGACAAAGCCATTGAAGCTTACAAAAAGGCCGTTTCTATTGATGCGAATTATTCAGACGCCAACAGAAATGCAGCCGCTACCATTATCAATGGTGTTCGCGAGAAGTTAAATGCGCTAAACGATGACAAAACGCTTTCTAATACAGATTACAATACGAAAGTAAATGCATTGAAAGAGGAGATTAAAGAAGCGCTACCTTACCTGGAGAAAGTTGTTGAACTGAATCCAGAAGATGTAGATGCTCTTCGCAGCTTGAAAGGATATTACGATTTCCAACAAGACGAAGCTAAAGCTACTGAAATTCAGGCAAAAATCGATGCGGCCAAGTAAGCGCCACATTGCATAACATAAAAAAGGGAACAAATTTGTTCCCTTTTTTATGTTATATGGCTTTGCTATTTTTTTCGACAAGTGTGAGTTTAAATACTCAGTTCTTTTAAAATACGTCGCTCAAAGTTTTCGTCGATCGACCGGTCTGCACGTTGCCAGGTCATGTAAGAATTGACCTGGACACCATTAGACAAAATAGGCTCGGTAGACTTGAGATACAAAATATCACCTTCGAAATCTATTTTGCGGCGTTGCACTTTATTATTCCAGTTCGGAAACAGAGAGCTTTTGATAATGTAACTCACAACGGCATTCGAATTATCTACTTTAAATTTGCCGAAAAATGCAATGTACCCTTCCAACGTTGCGGCCATCTCCTCCGAGTTAGCAATTAACTTATCGTTACTTCCGTATAATAAACGTTCTTCTTTACTAATCTGAACAGACATAAAACCATCGGGCGAATACATCAGTAACCCAAACGGGTTCTTTCCCATCGGAAAAAGCGAGTCATCGCCCCCTATCGGAACCTCTATGTAAGATAGCAGTTTCCAAGTGCCGATCAATTCATTCTTTAGTGATGTCATAAACGCAGCATGTCTAGTTTATAGTGATAACGTATTTTTTCTTGACTTAGTTTGATCAAAATTCAGTATGATGTTATTCTGACAGAAATATTTTTGTTACATTTAACTACTAAAATTGAATTATGCTTTTATCGGAAGTCGATACCGTCGAAAATATCAGTAAAGAGCGCTTTTTAAAGCACTATTTCCGCCCGCAGAAGCCTGTATTAATCAAAGGTCTTGCAAAAAGTTGGGATGCTTACGACAAATGGAGCCTCGATTACATTTATGAACAAGCCGGCGACCAGGAAGTTGGTCTTTATGATAATAAACCCGCCGATCCCAACAAAGCGACGAACGAACCAGTCACCACGATGAAGATGCGTGATTATATTAAATTGATCAAATCACAACCTTCTGATCTCCGTATTTTCTTTTATATCATCACGGATAAGTTGCCGGAGCTTTTGAAAAACTTTTCTTACCCAGACTTGGGCTTCAAATACTTCAAACGTATCCCTACCTTATTTTTTGGCGGCAGTGAAGCAAGAGTCCTGATGCACTACGATGTCGACCTGGGTGATCTGCTGCACTTTCAGTTTGAAGGAAAGAAAAGAGTGTTACTTTTTGCACCTGAACAAGCCCCCTTTCTGTATAAAGTTCCGCTATCGGTGCACACCGTTTATAATATAGATTATGAAAATCCTGATTATAAACTTTTCCCGGCGCTAGCACAGGCAAAAGGCTATGAAATTTTTATGGAGCATGGCGATGCTTTGTTTATGCCCAGCGGCTATTGGCATTTCAATCGCTATCTGGAAGCCGGCTTTTCCGTCACCCTACGCTCCTTCCCTAACTCGCCCATACGGTTAGTCAATATGTTGCGCGAAGTTTTTGTGATGCGTTATACGGATAAGCTCCTGCGTAAGCTTTTCAAAAAGAAGTGGGTAGATTACAAGCAAAAGCGCGCCTTTAAGCAGAGTGAAGCAGCACTGGCGAAACAAAAGCATAAAACCAGTTAACGATGGAAAATTGTCCTTGCGGATCAGGCAAGCCATATGAAGCCTGTTGCAAGTTGGTGCACCAAGCGCTTGCGGCAGCACAAACGCCCGAACAGCTGATGCGTGCGCGCTATGCAGCATTCAGCCTGGGTTTGATCGATTTTTTATACGACAGCTTCCATCCCGATACACGTCGCTTCCAGCGCAAAGTAGATATTCAACGCTGGGCCCATGAAAATAAGTGGATGCAACTCGAAGTACGAGAAGCTAGCGCGCAAACCGTAACATTTAAAGCACACTTCCTTGATGCGCAGTTGCAGCCAACCGTACACCATGAAAAATCGACATTCAAAAAATTTCAGGGAAAATGGTACTATTACGACGGTCGTTTGCTGGATTAAAATTTTATTTCCGCTGTAGCATTATTTCAGATTTTTTTTTACCTTTGCACTTCCGTAAGTGCGGAAAGAATAATTTAATTAACAAATTTATTAAAAATGCAACAGTACGAATCTGTCATCATTCTTACCCCGTTGCTTTCTGATGAGGCTGCGAAAGAAACAATCGCAAAATTCAAAGCTATCATTACAGAAGGCGGAGCCGAAATTGTCGCTGAAGACAATTGGGGTTTGAAAAAATTAGCGTATCCAATCCAGAAAAAAACTACTGGATTTTATCACTTAACTGAATTCAAGGCTCCGGGTGAATTAATCAAAAAGTTAGAGCTTGAGTACAAACGTGATGAGCGTGTAATGCGTTTCTTAACTATTGCTCTTGACAAACATGCCATTGCTTACAGTGAGAAAAAACGTAGCGGTGCATTCAACAAAAAAGCGGAAACTAAAACTGAGGAGGTAGCAAACTAATGGCAAACGAAAACATCCAATACGTAACTGCTCCTAAAGTAGAGGACAACCGTAAAAAATACTGTCGTTTCAAAAAGAACGGAATCAAGTACATCGATTACAAAGACGCAAACTTCTTAATGAAATTTGTGAACGATCAAGGTAAAATTTTACCTCGCCGTCTTACCGGTACATCGTTGAAATTCCAACGTAAAGTTGCGCAAGCGGTTAAACGTGCGCGTATCGTTGGTCTATTACCTTACGTAGCTGATTCATTAAAATAAGGGAAATTACGACATGGAAATTATATTAAAACAAGATATTAAGCACCTTGGCGAGAAAGACGATTTAGTGGTTGTAAAGCCAGGTTACGGTCGTAACTACTTAATTCCTCAAGGATTTGCTATTTTAGCGACTTCTTCTGCTAAGAAAGTGTTGGCTGAGAACATCAAACAAGCACAGTTCAAGCAAGAGAAAATCAAAAAAGATGCTACAGAATTAGCTGGTAAATTAGAAAGCGTAAAACTTTCTATTGGTGCTAAAGCTGGTGAGTCAGGTAAAATCTTCGGTAAAGTAAACAGCATTCAGATCGCTGAAGCGTTGAAAGCTCAAGGTTATGACGTTGACCGTCGTCGCATCACTTTCGAAGTAGAGCCTAAAAACTTAGGTGAATACGTAGCTAACTTAAACTTACACAAAGAAGTGAAAGTTCAAGTTCCTTTCGAAGTAGTAGCTGAGTAATTTCATATTCAGTACAGTATACGAAAAGGAGATGGCGTAAGCCCTCTCCTTTTTTTTATGCCTTCAATTTTATTCCTAAAACCAGCCTTAAATAGATCAATCAATTTTATAAAGATCTATTATTTTAAATATTTTTCCCGTACTTTGTTGGCAAACGAATAGGCAATGAAAATCAAGAGCGTTATATTTGGTTTTGTTACAGCCCTGGTGTTAGTGATCCTGTTTAACAATAAGGAGGAAACCACCTTTTGGCTATTTAAAGAAATTCGCACGTCTAAATTATTTATTTTGGCGGCTTTCTTTTTATTGGGCCTGATTACAGGCGGCTTCGTGTTTCGTCGTAAACGTAAACATCCTAAAGAATATAGTATATCCGGTGCTGAAACCGACTATGCAGATGATATCGACGCGCAAACAAACAGTTCGTATAGCCAATTATCAGCTGAAGATCGCAAATTTTTAGGTCGGGAAGATTAAGTGAGTTACGCCTGGCCATCATGGGTCATTGAAAAGCGTGACGAAAATTTGTTACCTTCAGCAAAGCGACGAAGCTGTCAAAGTATTTAATGACAGCATTCGTGCTAATGCTATTCTTCATCGATACGAGCATCCTGGTCTGCTACATCGTCTTTGAAACCTCGCTCTTTCGATCTGCCAGTTTTAATCAATCCCTGGTTAATCAGGTATTCGATCTGACCGTTCACACTACGAAACTCGTCGTGTGCCCAAGCCTCTAGCTTTTTATACATCGCTTCATCTATACGCACCACAAAATTCTTCTTCATACGCTGCTATTTCTCCCGCTATAGGTTCAAATGGTCTTCGTTAAAACCTTGCTTTGTTAATTATATAAAGTTCCGGCGTTGACTATCGGCTGCGCCGCCTTCTCTCCACATAGCACGACCATAAGATTGCTTACCATCGCAGCTTTACGCTCGTCGTCCAGCTCAACAATATTTTCTGCCGATAACTTTTTTAGCGCCATATCGACCATGCCTACTGCCCCATCCACGATCTTTGCTCGTGCAGCGACAATGGCAGCGGCCTGTTGCCGTTGTAACATCGCTCCTGCTATTTCCGCCGCGTACGCCAAATGGCTGATTCGCGCCTCTTCTACCACAATACCTGCGCGCTCCAATCGTTCCGTCAATTCGTTTTCCAGGATACGGTTCACTTCATCTCCCCCATTGCGCAGCGTAATCTCCGCAGAGTCGTCTTCCAGATCGTCGTAGGCAAAACTCACGGCCAAATGCCTGACGGCGGCTTCACTTTGGGCCCTTACATAATCAAATATCCGCTCGACATCATACGCTGCTTTATACGTATTACCAATTTTCCAAACGATTACGGCCGCAATCTCTATCGGATTGCCCAATCGATCGTTAACTTTAAGCGTTTGCCCTTGTAAGTTTTCCGAACGTAAAGACATTCGCGTTGCTGAATACAAGGGATTGATAAAGAATAAACCGTTTGCCTTGATCGTGCCTACATAGTTACCAAAAAAATTGAGTACCCGCGAATGGTTAGGATGAACAATAATAATACCCTTCAGGATAATAATGACAATCGCCATTAACAGCGCAATGACGAGCACAAGCGCACCGTTTTGATTGGTTACGGCAACATAAAACGTGAAAATAGCCAAAAGAAATGCTAATAGCGCAACACCTAGTGCTGCATAGCCGGAGGTTGGTTTAACAATTTTTTCCATAATACGATTAAGTATATTTAACTGATATCATTTTGATATCACTAATATATCAAAAATATCCTAAAATACGAGCAACAGACTTCGCATTTTTTTTTGCGGCTGCCATTTTGGAATAATTTGCGGTGACCAGCAAATTAAAAACTTAGTAGTGAGTACGTTTTGAAAATCACCTAAAAATAAATTGCCATTTTTTTGATTTTATCGATCAAATACTTACCTTTGCATCACTTTAAACAACAGAGCTATTCTTTTGCAAAAAGTAAAAAAAGATTCTGTAGCTCAGCTGGTAGAGCAATACACTTTTAATGTATGGGTCCTGGGTTCGAATCCCAGCGGGATCACCAAGGCACAAGAAATTGTGCCTTTTTTGCTTTTGGAGGGATTCGAACAGAAGGGATGGCCTGGGTTCGATTCGAGAAGGCTCAGGGTGGCGCAGGCGGCATGTGCGGCTGAGCCAATCCCAGCGGGATCACAAAGGCACAAGAAATTGTGCCTTTTTTGGGATCACAATCAAAACCTGTGGACTAAGCAAATAATTTGGGATCAAGCTGAATTCTTGGGGAGCATTAAATAAATTCTTAGTTTAGCACTTTTAAAATATACTACTTTGCAAGACGCTGAACGTAAACTACTGGCTTTATTGATGCCCGAAGGGCTGTTGGATTATTTCGATATTATGGA
>JAAIGF010387477.1_pt1 | contig 44461 bp, 26 predicted proteins | sample 6487441 | NCBI WGS metagenome assembly JAAIGF01 (sample SAMN13974129, study PRJNA590717) | phyllosphere metagenome | biome: pepper field; feature: multiple bacterial spot infested pepper fields; material: pepper leaves; isolation source: leaves from pepper fields | host: Capsicum annuum ...
AGTTGAAATACCCATCATCCCGATTGCTCAAAAAGGTAAAGTTGAGATTCATGAAAAGCGTTGGATTGTTGAAAGAACCATTGCCTGGACACTTAATAACAGAAGGTGTTCCAAAGATTATGAAAGAAAAACTGAAAATGCTAATGCCTATATTGTCATGGCAAACATCAGAAGATTAGCCAATAAAATTTAAATCAAACAGCTTCTAAAATATGGCGTTTCTTCAACAGCCAATGCCACTTTGGTAACCGCCTGGATAGACCTTTCAAACGGAGCTCTAACTCCTGCCCTTCCAAATATAGCTGATGCCAATATCGAACAGGGAAATGCCAAAGTACTGATCGGAGAAAATTCCGCTACCGATACGACACCAGGTATTTTGGTCTTGGGAGACGTCAATAAAGCAATGGTCTTACCAAGAGTAGCTTCCCACAACGATATTATAAGTCCAAGTGCAGGAATGATGGTATTTGTAACGACAAACAATCAGCTTGCCGTCTATAACGGTATCGAATGGTCTTTTTGGGGAAAACAGTAACTGTATCTAATATCCTAATCTAACGTAAATTCTGAGAAGACAGAATATAAAGGACATCACATTAAATATAGAAGCAAATACCAACGAAGTCAATTTTGCCACTTTGGGCAGAATAATCATAGCTGCAGGTGAAACTCGAGGTAAATAACAGACCATCGCAATGAGCCCTGACTTGGCGAAATTTCTTTATGTAGGATGAACATAACCTAATGAATACTGACGGCTTATCCGGAGAGTAGCCGGTATTTCAAGATTATGCCCCTACAGGGCTCAAACGTATTCTTTTATAATTTACCCCGGGCGATGCCCGGGGCTATTGATACCGCCCTTTCAGGGCTGGATGAGTTAGGTCGCCGATTTAAATTAACGTAAATTCGACCATATTTAATTTATTTTCAGTCATTTATATAAACAACAGATTGGAGTTCAATTTGATGAGTCGGGATTTTAATAGAGTTTGGATTCACATGTAACAAACATTGAAATTAATACTTGATCGTAATGTTGACAAGAGAAACTTCCAGCCTCCATTTTCCCTCTTCTCCAGCCAGTTAATCCGGGTTCTATTTCGATTTCAAGTTAAAAATTAAATCCTGTCAAATTCACCTTATTAATCCTAAAAAGAAACTTCCGTCAAATTTACTTTAACGGAAGTTATTTTTATCGATTTCAACAGCACTTAATACAACGGTTATGGGATGTTTTCGTTAAACGGATTGGCACTGATTTCGATCATCAGCTTTTCAAAATAGAAGTAGAACCCGAAGGTATTCCTGATTTTTTTCGGTTCGGATTCCAGTTTCAGCCCCTCGACCTCTTTAAGCCTGTTATATATTTCCCAGACCGCATCCTCATCCTTCTGATAAAACCCGATATGAAAATTCTCCGGATATTCCGGTATCTCATCTTTCCTGTTCAGTTCCTGGCCCCAAATGACGAGGACAAATTGATGGCTACTTTCCAGGACTGCCATTTTACCGTTGCGGTTCGTTATCAAATTAAAGCCTAAGTGATTTGCAAATAAGCTCACGGCCTGATCTACCTCTTTAACTACCAGATTGATATGATTTAAACCCATCGTATTTTTTGTTTGATTAACAGGACAAAATTAATCTTCCGGCATCATGCTCAATTGGATAAATCGGTCGTTTTCGTTTTTGTTTAGAATGGTAGGTTTCACCCCTGCAAATTTCTTGATCTCCCGGATGAAATGGGATTGATCGCCATAATTCAGTTCCGGGTAAAAGTCCCCGTTTTTCAGCTGTTTCAGTGAATGGGAAAAACGGATGATGTTGAGGTATGATTTCAAGGATACGCCTAACCAGCTGTTGAAATAACGGTTCATCTGCCGGCTGCTCCACCCTGCCTTTTCGGAAAGTTCTTTTACCGTAACGGCTCCTTTTGATGCATCAATCAATTCAAAAAGGTTCTTTTTCCGGAAATCAATTTCACGGATCAGTTTTGAGGCAATCATCTCGCAGGCTTTTTCATAAAAAGATCCAAAATCCGCAAGATCATTCCTGCAGAATCCCCAGTAACCTTCAGAAAGTTTCTGCCTGTCGTTTTTTAAATCCGCAAAAGACTGGCTGAAAATATATTCCGCCGCGATCGGGTGAAAACTGATCACAAACATCGTTGATTTCGGAAACGGCGGTTTGATGACCGGCCCGGTCGATATTCCGGATATAAACATCTCAAAACTTCCGTTTTCCACCGCCAGCAGGGCAATATCTAATTTTCCGTCCGGAACGATGATGCTTTCTGCCGTTTCATCCGCATGATACCTCATCATCCAGATGCTTTCCACAAGATCCTGTAATATTCCATCAGGTTTTAGCGAGAGGTATTCCAGTTGATTTTTTTGAGAGTGTATCATAACAAGACTGATTCTACAGAATTATGAATAAACTACAGCTTAATCGTTTTATTGTTAAATACAATTAATGGTTGCTTTTCATTCTGACTTTTAAAATCTGAAGATGTTTTTCAGCGTTAAAATCCTTTGCAATGCCACTATTAATTCCTTCATGAATTGCATTTTTCGGGATTTGAATTTTATTTTCTACGTTTCGTTTCATTTTATTTATTTTTAATAGGTTGATGTGGGTATTATCAATAGAAATGGGCACTGTCATCCTGAGCTTTAGTTTATCCTGAGCTTGACGAAGGGAAGGAAGCCCATTTACCCTATGATGCATCATGGTCGGCTTTAGCCAAAACCTATCATAATTTGGCTAAAGCCGGATTTTAGATTGCTATAATGACATCGGGCTAAAGCCCGACGCTAGTGGCAACCCATCTAATACATTGATTACTAAATACCTAAAATCATTTTCAATATTGAATTTATTCAATTTGAAATTAATACCATAAAATTACCGAATTTTATGGTTGAATTAAATTTCAGATCAAAAAATAACAAAAGAAAAACCACCGGAAAAATCCGATGGTTTTAAGAGGTAACAAAATTATTTTCCGGTGTAATCACTTTCCGGCGCACCGAGATAAGTCGGTTTCAGCCCGCCGGTATTGATGAGGATCTTCTCCAGTACGATGCCTGGTTCCAGCACCCTGAAACGGAGTGTATGTTTTCCGGGCTGTGAGATCTGGTGTTTGGTGATGGATCGGATGATGTGTTCCGACTGCCATCTTCCCAGCTCGCCTTTGTAATGGCCGTTGAAATTCACCACCTGCGGTGCCTGTCCGTCGAACGAAATTTCGTAGCGCAGTCCTTTGTTGTGATTGAAATTCAATGTCGGAGCCAGTAACAGTTGGACTTCAAATTCGCCTTTGGATTCAAAATTCATGTCGTATTCCAGGTAGATGTTTTCATCCGGTTTCGGATAAGCATTTTGCGGAAAGGTCGTCACACCGGATTTGGTCTTGCCGAAATCAGGAATCATTTCCCAATGAATCCGGTCCGAATTCTGCATCCTGGCAAAATGTTCCGCTTCTATGGAAACATAGCCGTTCTTCTCCTGAAATGCCTTTTCTTTCGGAATATCCGCTTCGGAAATGTAGGTCACTTCCGGCATGATGTTTTCTTTTCCGTCGGCCCAGGTTTTGTATCCGATGCGCATCTGGTCCATCATGTGCTGCCATTTTCCGCCGGCCATCACATTATTATAATAGTTGTCCAGATAAGCATTTCTTTCAAAGCACTGCTTTACCTGATCAGCATATTTATTCGCTTCCGGATCTTTTTTAGCCGCCAGTTCCTTGTTTTTGGCTACGGCATAATACATTTCGTAAAGGTTGCTGCACGCATCAATCGGGTACAGTACCAATTGGTAATACGCGTCCTGATATTCTGCCGGAATGTCTTCCTTCAGACGCAGTGCTTTCAAGGCCAAAGCCCGGTAATCATTGAGAACCGTTTCAAATTCGTTGTAATTCTCCAGGCTGTAGGTATTCCAGTTCAGGGTTTCAGGTGTGACGCGGCGGTTGTATTTGGCGTAGGTGTTGATCATTTCCGCGATTTCTTTGGCGTGTTTTTCACCAAACTGCTGCGCCGACCATTTTTCTGTGTATTGAAATAAATTATTTGCATTAAACTGTTTCGGGTTCCAGGCCATGTCCAGGAAAAAGCTGATCGGGAATTCCATCGGTTTCAGGTCACCGACATTCACTACCCAAACTTTATCGACCTTATGTTCGTAGGAAAGGTTCATCTGTTCCCAAACGCGCTGGATCGGATTGATGTTGATCCATTTGGAGTTTCTCGGTCCACCTACGTAATCAAAATGGTAATACATCCCGTAACCGCCTTTGTGCAAAGGTTTGGAAAGATCCGGAAGCTTCCTCACGTTCCCCCAGTTGTCATCGCAGAACAACAGGATCACATCATCCGGCACGCGCATGCCTTTGTCATAATAGTCCTGAACTTCTTTGTACAACGCCCAGACCTGCGGGGTTCTTTCCGCTTTTTTCCCGGTGACATCGGCAATTATCTTTCTTTGGTCTTTCACGATTTTTTCCAGCAGAGCAATATTGGTGCCCTCTCCCATCGCTTCATCGCCGTCGCCACGCATGCCTACGGTCACGAGCTTTTCCCAGTTTTTGCTTCTTTCCAATCCGGATCTCCAGAATTTCTGCAAAACGTCGGCATTTTTGGAATAATCCCAGACATTCGGCAGGTTGTTTCTTTTGATATACCGGTGCCAGTCGGTTTGTGCTAAAGCCATCGGTTCATGGTGTGAAGTTCCCATCACGATGCCCATTTCATTGGCCAGCGGTCCGCTTAAAGCATCATCGTCATAAAACGCTTTTCCCCACATGGCCGGCCAGATGTAGTTGCCTTTCATCCGCAGGATCAGCTCAAATACTTCTTCATAAAATTTGGAATTGATCCCGCCGAAAGTCGCTCTTGCCCAGCTTCCCAGGGAAGGTTCCTCATCGTTTAAGAAAATTCCGCGGTATTCCACGGCAGGTTCTCCGTCGGTATATATTCCTTTTTTGAAGTAAATATTTTCCTTTTTCTCAACCGGAACATCCGCCCAGTAATACCAGGGCGAAACGCCGATCTGCTGCGACATTTCGTAGATTCCGTAAATGGTTCCCCGTTTGTCGCTTCCGGCAATCACAATCGCTTCGGAAATGCCCGGGAACGGATTGCTTACGTTCTGGATGATAAATTTCTCATTCTTGCCTTTGAGCGAATTTCCATCGATTTTTTTAGCCTTGATCAATGCATCAATGGTTTTGCTTTTTCCAGCTTCACCAATAATAATGAGCATTCCGTTTACGCCGGAATTTTGGGAAATGAGATTGGGCTGAATACCGGTTACCTTCTGGAAATCGGACTGAAGGTTCGCCACTGCGCGAAGAATGCCTTTGTCCGAATCACTGTCCGAAAACAGCGTCAGCCCTGAATTGCCTTCTTTCAATACCACCGAATTTTCTGCCTTCACAAAAGAAATAAAAGGATCGGCCGCTTTTACCATTGACGTAAAAATCAACGGTATTAAAAGAGAAAAATAATTCAATATCGTCTTCATAATATTTATTTTATGCGTATTTATTTAATAGGTCGTTTAAACTTTTTATTTAACCACAAGAGCTTTTTTTTAGACAAATGAGTCATATAAGATTCAGATTAAAGTATTAAACATCAAAGATTTTTATTCTTTTGAGAACTTCCAATATTCCAATCACTGCGGTATAATTATCTTTTGTGACTTTTGCGGTTAATTCTGAAATTAGTTTAAAAAGGTTTAATAGGTTAGTTAATTAAAGCTTACCAGTCATCCGTTCTGAACGGCGATGCCAGCAACCCTTCTGCGTTTTCAAGATTCGCCTCTTCGGGATTATTGCTCCAGGCATACCGGACCGCCACCGGATTTTTGATTTCCTTGCTGCTTACCACAACGGTATTGCCTTTTATTTTTGCTTCGGCCCAGACAAATTTCTTATCACTTCCGGCAATCGCAAAATGTTTCAGTGCTCCGTTTCTGCTTTTCAGACCGCCTCCGATATTGTCAAATGAAAGGATAATCGTTGAATTTTCCACTTTCATCGACTTGAAAACGGGGCCGCTGCTGACCAGCTTTTCACCATATACCAGTTTCCGGGCAGCCAGGAACAGGCGTTTGGTCATATCTTTTTTATTGAGCGGATGAATGTCATTCCATTCCCCGAGATCGTAATTGACACTCATCGCTGTGTAGGGAACCATTTGTGAGGTTTTAAACTGGGCTTCACGGATTTCCGCCCATCCGCTTGGTGCATTGGGATCGCTGGTTTTTTCCATGAAATTGGGAAGCTGAACGAGTAAAAACGGCATCTGCTTCAATTGAAAGACTTCCCGCCAGTTCTCGATCAGGTTTTTCAGCAAAGCAGCATAATTCTCCGACTGGCCGGCGTTGCTTTCACCCTGGTACCAGATCGCACCGCGGACTTTGTAATCCCGGATCGGATAAATCATCCCGTTGTACAGTCCGGAAGGCGTGCTTCGCAGGTTTTTCAGCTTCGATTTGTAGTCTTCATCTTTACTCGTATCCCGACCTACATTGTATTTCCACTCACCCGTCAAATCAACGACAACGCCATCTCCTACGATTTTATACGGCTTGTCGGCGACAAATTCACCGTTTCCGAAGTTGGACGTAAGCTGGATGGCAATGGTATTTTTCCCCTGTTTTAAAATGCCGCCCGGAATATCATATTTTCTCGGCGGATAAGTATATGAGGTCGAACCTACGAATGTTCCGTTCACGAAAACCGAATCGCTGTCGACCATCACGCCGAGGTAAAGCCGGGCAAACTTTCCGTCCATGGAAGCAGGAAGGTCAAAATTTTTCCTGAACCAGACCGTCCCTTTAGCCTGGATTCCGTTGTCTTTCCATTTTCCGGGCACTTTTGCTTTTTGCCAGTTGGCATCATCAAAATCCTTCTGGTTCCAAAGATTCCTTCCTTTATCCAGTTTGGAAGCATTGAGCGCAGACAATGCCTGCTTGTCGATGAGATCATTGGGAAAATCCTTGAGGTGCTCCTGGCTCACCCAACTCTGAATGGCCGAACCGCCCAGACTGGAAACCAGCATGCCCTGCGGAATTTTGGTATGTTCGTAGGCCTCAAGCGCGTAGAAATACGCAAAAGCCGTCCAGTTCATCACCTCGGAAGCCGTTCCGGTGAACCATTTTCCGCCGGGTGCTATATTCTCCTTAACGGATTCAACGCTGTTTTGGGTAGGCACTTTGAAATACCGGATTTTGTTGAAATCCGAAACGTTGATTTCCGGAAAACGGTCGGTTAACCGGGCAATCGGCGTTTCCATATTCGACTGTCCCGAAGCGAGCCAGACATCGCCCACGAGAATATCCCGGATCGTGATTTCGTTAATTTCCATCACGAACGGACCTCCCGGTTTCTGCGGTTTCAATTGCACAGACCATTTTCCGTTTTTGTCGGGTGAAGTATTGTAGGTTTCATTACGGAACCTGATCGTAATATTTTCGCCCTGATCCGCCCAGCCCCAGATGTTGAGCGTTACATCACGCTGCAGAACCATTTTGTCACCGACCAGGTCCGGAAGTTTTATTTTCCCGAACGCCGGCTGATGACTAAAAAAAACCATCAGAAAAGTCAGTTTAAATAGAATGAATGGTCTGAAGTACCCGGTTTTCATGTTGAATGTATTTTAAATTTAACATCAGGATTAATGAATCACAAATCCGCCTTTGGATTGGATTTCTATTTTCAATTCCCCGTTTTTATTGATTGTCACGGATTTTTCGGAAGTTATCCCTTTTTCATCATCGTTCATGAATTTTACCGTCTTTCCGGCCAGCATCGGAAGTTTCAAAGTCAGTTTCTGAACGGAGTTTTCAGCATTCACGCCGGCAATGTACCATTGGTCCTGGTGTCTTCTGGCAATAACGGAATATTTCCCGGGATAGCCGTCGATGAAAACCGTTTCGTCCCACAAGGTCGGGATTTCTTTCATAAAATCAAGCTCGAATTTCGGAGCGTCCTCCAGGTTGTTCGGCATGATGGCAAACATCTGAACCGGGTTCTGGAACAGCACCGCCGTGGCCAATTGAAAACCGTCTGTAGTGTACCGTTTATTTTTTTCCGTATTGGATTTGGTTAAATATTTATTGAGGAACGTTCCGCCGAATTCCATGCTTCCGACCGTGTTTCGGATAAACGGATGCAACGAGGCGAAGAAAGCTTCCTGCTTGCGGACATCTTCGGAGAAATACAGCATTTCGGAGGCTAAAACGGCTTCGCTTCCGGCATAATTCGGGTACATCACTTCCCAGCCTCTTGGTAAAGTAGCTCCATGAAAAATGATATTCAGACCAAAATCATTCGCATCAGAAAGGATGTCTTCGTACAGCTTCATCGTCTCCTGCTTGTCACCACCGAAGAAATCGACTTTCAGTCCTTTTACCCCGATTTCTTTCAGCCATTTCATTTCTTTTTTACGTTCGATGGCAGAGCTCATTTTATTCCTTGGACCCATCGGTGCATCATTCGCCGCTCCGTTGGAATTATACCAAAGCATAACGCCTACATTCTTAGATCGTGCATACTGAACAAGTTCCCTCATCCGTTCTTTGCCGATATTTTTATCCCAAAGCGCATCCATCAGGATAAACTGGTAGTTCATTGCCGCGGCAAGGTCAATGAATTTTTTCTGGTCGTCGTAATTCATGCTGTTGTCCTGCCACAGGATCCAGCTCCAGGTCGATTTCCCGAGACTGTATTTCTGAGAAGGCGCATACATCGGTTCCACAACATCAAAAGGAATCGTGGTTTCAACAATCGGCTTTAAGGATTCGCCAACCGTGATGGTTCTCCACGGCGTTTTTCCGGGCAGTGAAATGGCCGCTCCGGTACTTCCGAAACCGTTGTTTTCCGCCATATCCGGGTACGCGACTTTGTAAAGAGTCTTTTCCGGTGTGGTATCCAGGTGGGAAGCGCAGTACAGGCTATTCACGCCCGTCTCGGAAAGAAGGATCCAGCCGTCGTTTCCTACGTGGAAGAGTCCCGGGAAAACGTAACCGTAATCCGCTTTTGTTCCCAGTTCCGCATCGGCTTTGTATCCGCTTTCGTAGCTTGGAGCGGTTCTGGCAAAACCGGTCATCGGCTTCATCATCGGAGAAAGGAAGGTCGTGGTTTGCGAAGGAAACCAGTATCCCGTCATTTCCGACTGTACGACCGCACTCAGACGGTCTTTCATCGGCTGAATATCGTACCGGAAAGCGATATTGTTATTGCTCACCTGGAATTCAATCCCAATGTTGTATTGGTCTGCATTGCTGAAATTTACCGTCAATGCATTAGCCTTATAATTAACCTCCGACTTTTTGATTTTCTCATTGGTGTAGGTTTTGGAAACCGGGCCTTTTTTGCTGTCGGTGAATTTTAAATTTTTGGAAAAATCAGATTCATTGGTAACAAGGCCCAACGGTGATTTTTCCAGCATGGTTTTCCCCTGAAAAGTCACATTGTACAGCGCTTTTCCGTATTCTGAAAAGACATTCAGCTTCAGATTGCCGTCAGGGCTTGAGACTTCGGCGACCTGTGCAAAAACGGTATTCAGTAAGAGAATACCCAGGATGATTGATAGTTTTAAAAATAATTTATTCATAATCATTTATTTTCAAGAAAGGTCCAGTAATCGAAAAACATCACATCTTTTGCGGCTTTTCCATTAAACACAAAATACAGATCATGAACGCCGGTTGTTTTTTCCTTCATTTCGGCTTTCACGGTTTCCCAGCGGTCGTCGCCTCCGGTGAGCGGAACTTTTACCGTAGCCACCACCGGTCCGGTGAGGCCATCCAGCCGCACATCCATCGTTACCTCGCTGTTGTGCGTCGTTCCTACCCGTGCTGTAAAATTGGCCGCTCCTTTTTTACCGAAATCCACATTTTTCACACGGGTGTAGGCGCCGCTTTTTTTAGCCTTGACAAACACGTCGGCTTCTTTGTTCTGATAGGATTTTACGTTTTCCGACCAGGCGATGGTTTCGGCCTGGTTGAAGCTGTACGGATTGATGGTTCCAATGGCTTTGATGATTCCATTCGTCATTTTAATGGGCGAAATGGAACCGTCTCTATTAAAATTAAGTTCTTCTATGCTCACTGACCTTGTAAATCCGCTTCCGCCGGGCAACGCGCCGTTGTGGTAGAAAAAGTAGGTTTTGCCTTTAAAATCAATGACTCCCGGATGGTTGGTGAAGGATTTCCCTTCGGTCGGCATCACAATTCCGCCGTATTTCCATGGTCCCTGTGGACTTTTGCTGGTGGAATAGCCGATGAACTCAGGAAGCGGACCGCCCGGCCAGAAGAGGTAATAGAGGTTTTTCCTTTTGTAGAGCCACGGGCCTTCTTCATATTTCGTTGGTCTTTCCGGGTTTTCTTTTCCGTCCCTTTTGCCGAAAGATTCTGCGGTCATCGGAACTTCCGTAATATCGCCGGAATAGGAAATCATGTTTTCATTCAGCTTCACATATTTCAGCTTCGGGTTTCCCCAGTACATGTGGGCCTGACCGTCATCGTCCACGAAAATGGTCGGATCAATATCGCCCCATTCGCTCTGTACCAGCGGCTTTCCCAGCGGATCATGAAACGGCCCGAACGGACTATCGCCCACCGCCACACCGATCGCGCCTTTGTTATTGGTTTTCGACCACATCGGAACGTACATGAAAAATTTGCCATTTCTTTCAACGCATTGCGCGGCCCAGGCATCGCGCTTGGCCCAGTCGAAATCATTGTAGGAAAGGATGGTTCCGTGATCGGTCCAGTTCACCATATCGTCGGTGGAATAGACTTTCCAGTCGTTCATGGTAAACCAGGTGGAATCGTCTTCATCATGCGTGGTGTATACATACAGCCTGCCGTTGTAGACCATCGGTGCCGGATCGGCGGTGTAGTTGGTCTGAATGATAGGATTCTGGCCGAACAAATTCGCTGAACATCCGATCAGGAGAAGGCCGAGTATGGATTGTAGGGTCTTTTTCATATTTTCTATTTCATTTTTTTTGAGTACTAAAAGCGTTTTATATAACCACAAAAGTCACAAAAGCTTTTAACACATGAGACACATTAGATTTTTTAGTTAAAAACGTTGCGTATATTTTAGAGCACATAAGATTAAAAATCTTTGATTTTTAAAAGCTTTTTTGAACTTATTTAACGTATTACATTTAACTTTAATAAGCGATATCAATATCTCTTGTGACTTTTGTGGTTAAATGTTCTCTTTTTGGTTTTATTTAAACCACCCCGTCAAAAATTTTTTGAATTTTCGCCACCCCTCCGAAGGAGAGGATTTTTTTACTCCGTTGATATTTAATAATTTACATTTTGTTTTAATTTCTGGCACATTAGGTTTTTAGGTTTTAAGTTTTGTGCATATTTTTAGAACACGTGAGATTAAAAATCTTTTGCGGGCTTGTTTGACGCTCTCCTATCTAACTTTAATATGCAGTATCAATATCTTTTGTGGCTTTTGTGGTTAAGATTTTTCTTTACTGGTTTAAGTCATCTTTTAGCTACATCAATGAAAATCTTTGATTTTTAAAAGCTTTTGCGGGCCTGTTTGACGCTCTCCTATTTAACTTTAATATGCAGCATCAATCTCTTTTGTGACTTTTGTGGTTAAAAATTAATTGCAGTTAACACTCTATTTTTTCTTAAAGCTCCAATGATCGAAGTTAAATAGCTTTCTTCCGGCGGTGATGTTTTTTCCCTGGAAGACAAAATAAACATCGTGGATGCCGGAGACGGTTTCTGAAATATTTGCGGTTAAGGTTTTAAATTCTTCCCAACCGCCTGTTCTCGGGATATCAATCTGGGCGATCTTAGTGCCTTTTACATCATCCAAATGAACTTCCAGGATGCCGCCGTCGATGCCTGCGGCTACAGATGCGGAAAATTCAGATGCGCCTTTTCCAAAATCCACTGCACGGACTTTGATGTAGCCTCCGGTCCTGATGTCGGAAACGTAAACGCCGGTCTTCTTATTCTCGGAGGTGGTGCATTTCTCTGCCCAGGCCATGGTTTCGGCTTCGTTTCTCTGGTATGGGTTCAACGTTCCGACAGGATTTACGCCTTCTTTGGTGATGGTGATTTTCGGAATGCTGCCGTCAGGATTATATTTAAATTCTTCAATGGCCGTTGAACGCCCGTAGCTACCGCCGTTCGGCAATAAAGCATTGTGGTAGAAAAGATAGGATTTCCCTTTGTAATCGATGATTCCGCCGTGGTTGGTAAAGCTGTTGGTCGGCTGATCGGTCATGATTTTCCCCTGGTATTTCCAGGGTCCGGTTGGCGAATTGCTTGTTGCATAAGACAAACATTCCGTTCTATTGGTCATTCCGGCGTACATCATATAATATTGTTTATTGCGTTTGTACAGCCAAGGCCCTTCCACATAGACATCATCAAATTTTTCCTGTTTCTGCAGGACCTCATCGCTTTTCCCGGGCCGTCTCATGCCGCCGAAAGCTTCCACCGACTGCGGGATTTCCGTGATTTTCCCGTTGAAGGAAGTCATGTCTTTATTGAGCTTTACATAAAATAATTTGCTGTTTCCCCAATACAGATAGGCCTGCCCGTCATCATCGATAAAAGCCGTCGGATCGATATTGTCCCAGGTTCCTGTACTTACCAAAGGTTTCCCCAAAGCATCTTTGAACGGCCCGGTCGGGCTGTCCGAAACCGCCACGCCGATCGCCATATTATTGTCAACCGTCTGGGCACAGATATACCAATAAAATTTGCCGTTGCGCTCTACACATTGTGCCGCCCATGCCCGGTCTCTTGCCCAACTGAATGATTCAAGCGAAATCGGAGATCCGTGATCGGTCCAGTTTACCATATCATCCGATGAATAGACGTGCCATTTGGTCATCGTATAAAAATCGAATCCCGGCTGATCGTCTCCTGTATATAGATACATCTTACCTTTGTAAATCATCGGCGCCGGATCGGGTGTGAAGTGCGTCTGGATCACCGGGTTCTGTGCGGAAACCGCAGATCCCAGACTGCAGGCGATCAAGGTTAGTATTGTTTTTATATTTTTCATTAATTTTTATTTTAATTTTCTGACTGTATGACTATTTAAGATTGCTGAATTTACAATGGTGAAATTACTGCAGCGAAACCACCTCTCCTCAGTTCTTTCACTGTAACGGAGTCTGTATTTCCAATTACCAGATCATCAGTCACCAGCTGTTTATCGTGCTTCCCGTCTTTTATCAGTCTTAACTTATACTTCTTATTTTTTTCTAAGAAATCAAAGGTGATTTTGATGTTCTTTTCGATATTTTCTCCGTTGATTCCGCCGATGTACCATTTCTGGCTTTTTCTTCTTGCCAGTACCACCTCTTTTCCAGGAAAGCCCTGCAACAGTTTTGTTTCATCCCAGGCGGTCGGAACTTCTTTTAAAAATTGCTTCGGCGCATCCGGCAAGTCGTAATAGCCTTCCGGCCGGTCGGCAAAGTGCTGAAGCGCAGATTCAAACAGGACACTTAATGCCAGCTCATGACCATATGAGGTCAGATGCGGAAACTGTGAATTGGTAAAGGTGACCGGTGTGTAGTCCATAGAACCCACCACATTCCGTGTAAAAGGCAAAATCGTGTTGTGAACAGGTGCCGTAGCGGTAAATTCCGGGCCGTTGTTGTACCATTCGGCACCGCGAACGGCTTCATAGGTCATCAGGTTCGGATAGGTTCTCGCCCAGCCTCTCGGAACCAGGCAGCCATGAAAATAGACCATCATTTCAAATTTCGCCGCATCTTCCAGAATATCGATATAATACTGAATCATCTCCTGCTTTTCGCTCTCAAAAAAATCGACTTTTACGCCGGCAACGCCCAATTTTTGGAGCTTGGAAAATTCTTCCACTCTGTTTTCATGGGTGAGCATGCGGTCTTTCGGAGTGGAAGAAACCCAGGTATGGTCGCCGCCAGAATTGTACCACATTAACGGTTTGATCCCTTTGGAGCGGATGTATTTCAAAGCATCGTTCAGGTTGCCGCCGTTGCCCATAACATCCCATTCCCAATCGAGCAAGGTGTACGGCCAGTTCATGGCGACGGCCAGATCGGCAAATGTGCAGACCGTTTTAAAGTCTCTGGTTCCGTGGTTATCGGACCAATAGTTCCAGGAAACGGCTCCCGGTTTTATCCAGTCCGTATTTTTGATGACAGAAGGCAGGGCAATATCATCAACCAGCGTGGAAGCCACAATATCATTTAGGCTTCCTATAATAATTACTCTCCAGGGCGATTTCCAGGGAAAAGTAATTTTGGGTAATGATTCTCCTTTTCCGCGGCCGTCTTTCGGGTCCGGAAAGGTTATTTTATATGTATTTTTATCGGATTTGTTGCTGAGTTTGGAACCGCAGTAATTTCCGTCAACAGCCGATTCGTGCAGCAAAAACCAGCAGTTCTTTTCTTTGGTCTGAAACAAGGCCGGATAGCCCCATTCTTCCTGCTGGGTTTTATCGCCTGCCATCGCGGAATACAATCCCTCATTGGCCGGGTTCCACTTTTCGGTCCAGCGTGCGGTTTCGTTGTTGATGGTATAAGCGGTCAATTCATCCTGAACGGTAAAATTTCCCTTTCCTGAAAATGAATACCGGAAAGCAATACCGTCATTATAGACCCGAAGGATGACTTCCATTTTTTTCTTTTTCTGATTCTGAAAAGTGAAAACCACTTCATTTCCCAGATTAGTTCTCTGAGAAGACTTCCCGTGGGGTATGGTATAATTTTCCCTGATCAGAAAAGGTTTTGAAGCTTTTAAAAAAGTAATATCATCAAAAGAAATATTGTCTGAAAGCATCAATCCCAAATCAATGGCAGGAATGGCTTCTGTCAATTTACCGCTATCATTATAATTCACATTCAAAAACCACCTTCCGTTCCCTGAATGATCGGAATGTAAAACATTCACTATAATCTTTCCATTCGGAGATTTGACCAGCAGGTTATTTGCTGAAACCAACATGCTTCCAAGTAAAAAAACAAGGTATAAAGCTGCTTTTGAAAAGATTTTCGGATCAATATGGCTTTTAATAATATTCATTTGATTTTCAAATTTTATTTAAATTATTGATTTGAAATGAATTTATAATAGGCTACCCCGTGCGCCGGAATATCCAGTGCCAGATTTCCCGTGCCGGTATTGATTTTCGCAATATCCTTTTGTCTCCACAGATCGCGCACCGTCTGATTTCCGGAAATTTCCAGTTTTTTAAAATCTTTATAAGCGAGCTTTACTTTTTCCCTTCCGAAATTGGCAAAGGCCACCGCTTTTCCGCCGTCTTCAAGGTCTTTTACATAAATTTTTAGTTCGCCAAGGGTGTTTACACAAACGCCCTGTTTTCCCAATGCATCCTGATTAACGGCAATGACTTCATCGTTGGTTAAAAGATTTAAGGTAAAATCATCCAGCTTTTCAAGGTCGCAGCCGATCAGTAAAGGGGCGGAGAAAATACTCCAAAGGCTGATGTGGAGGTACTGTTCATCCGGTTTCAGCTTGCTTTGGTGCGGATTTCCCCAGCCGACTACGCCGACAACCAGCATATCGGGATCGTTCCAGTTGCCGGGTTTTGCGTACGGAGCGGCTTTGTCCTGAGCGAGGGCAATACTTTTTACGCTGGCCCAGGTATCGGTAATATCGTTGGTGGTGCGCCAGGATTGGGCATCGGCTTCATCGCCCCATTTCCAGACATCACCCATTCCGTACTGACAGAGATTGTAGACGATATCTCGAGGCTGTTGCTTCAGTAAATTTCCCATCAGTTTAAATGGCTTTACCCCTTTATCCAAATCGCCGCCGCCGCTGAATGCCAGTGAAGGAACTTTGCTCGGGTCGTTATCCGGCAGACCATCGATCACGCCGCCGTAGCTGCACCAGTCGTATTTCAGGTAATCGACGCCCCATCTGGCGTAGCTTTCGGCATCCTGCTTTTCGTAGCCGTAGCTTCCGGCACATCCGCCGCAGGTCCAGGGTCCCGGAGAGGAATAAATCCCCATTTTGAGGCCGTTCCCATGGATATAATCACTGAGGTTCTTCATGTCCGGAAATTTGGAGTTGGTTAAAATATACCCGTCCTGATCCCGGAACTGCCCTTTGAAAGACGGGTCTTTTCCGTCCCGGTTGTACTGCCAGGAATCATCGATGTTGATGTAGTTCCACCCGTGGTTCACAAGTCCCGATTTAACCAAAGCATTGACAGCGCGCTTCACTTTATCGGCGGAAACTTCGTGCCCGAAACAATTCCAGCTGTTCCATCCCATCGTCGGCGTCAGGGCAATCCGGTCACCGGATTCTATTTTTAATTTTTTTGAGGCTGAACCCTTGGCATTTTTAGTCATTAATTCAACTTCATACGTTCCTTTTTTATCAATTTTTCCGGTGATAATTCCGGTTTGTGGATCTATTTTTAATCCTTCCGGAAGATTTTTTGCGGCGAAAGTCATCGGCCGGTCGCCGGTCGCTACGATCCTGAACAGAAATGGTGAACCCGGACGCACGCCGTAAACCGTGGCCGAGTTGATTTTTGGGGTGGCTGCCGGTTTCGGGGTTAAAATATAAGGTTCGGAAGCAATCGGATTGAAAGTCTGCAAGGTGGGAACGCCTGTGGTTTCAAACCGGGCATTCACCCAATCGGCGTGATCGTAATACGGACCGTTTCCGCCGTCTGCAACGACCAGTTCCAGCTGTTTGATTCCTTTTAACGATACCGAAACGGGTTTGGCTTTGTCGCCGAGATGCATAACGCCGCTTGACCAGAGTTTTTTATTGTTGCCATAAATTTCAAATTCCACCGCGGGCTCGTGGCCTTTCATTTCATCATCCAATCCGACCAACGCTGAGAATTTTGTGGCTTTTCCATTGAGTTTAATCAGTAAAGAGCTTTCGGCGTGGGTTCCGAAACCTCTTTTAAAAACTTCGCCGGCAATTGTTAAAGGTTTTCCGTCCACCGAAGTATTGACGCCCGGTTTTCCGTTTCCCTGCGTAGCAACGCTCAGGTCCAGTTGATCCAGCCAGACGGTTGACTGTGCATTTAAACAGCATCCGACAACGAGAAAGCTGAGAACAAAAAATTTAAATCCGAACATTTTTAACATTTTAACCGGTAATTAATATAACTCATAACAATATGTTTTGGCTAAAGCCATACGCGTTATTCTCTGTTTTAAATGGGCTAAAGCCCATTTCTATTGATATTCTTAAATTCAAATCCAAACCAATTTAATTTGCATTAAATTTCCACCAATCAAAATAGAAAAGGTCTTTATCTCCTTTGAAAACAAAATAGAGGTCGTGGATGCCTTTGGTATTTTTTACCGGTGTTTTAATCGTTCTGAAAACATCGCCTTCCGCTTTACCGGTTACTTTTACGGTTCCTAAAATCGGTCCGTCTACCGCATCGGTATGGATTTCGATCATTCCGCCATACAAGGGTGCTACGGAAACTTCGATTGATTGTGTCCCTTTGGAGAAATCTACGCCCTGAACTTTGAGATAATCGCCGTTGTTGATGGAAGAAACGACGATCCGGTCGGTGATTTTTTTCCCGGTGTCATACGGATTGTTCCTTTCCCACTCGGTCATCTTTTCGGTTTTTAAGCCTTCACTGAATGCGATGGTTTCCGCCTCTACCCGGTTGTACGGATTGCGGGTTCCTGTTCTTTTTACGCCTTCCGGATTCCAGAACGGAAGTTTCTGGATGGTCCCGTCGATATTGTATTTCATTTCGCTGATGCATACGGAACGGCGTTCGTAATGCTTGCTCATGGTCTGTTTTCCGATATTGTAATTAAATCCGAAAACATACGTTTTTCCTTTATAATCGATGATTCCGGGATGGTTCCCGTTGGAACGTTTGTCGCTGTCCATGATCATTCCTTTGAATTCCCACGGTCCGGTCGCTGATTTTCCCATCGCATAACCGATTCCTTCCGGACAGCAGGTCGAAGCGTAAGCCATATAATATTTCCCGTTTCTTTTCCACGCCCACGGTCCTTCCTGATAGTGAAACGGATCCGGAGCCCCTTTCACTTTGGCGATAGAAGGGTCTTTTATGACTTCGCCTTTCACCGAAATCATATCTTCGTTTAGCTTCACATACCAGAGATTCGGATTTCCCCAATAGAGATATGCCTGTCCGTCGTCATCGATCAGAACGGTCGGGTCGATGTCATCGGATGAATTTTTAACCAGCGGTTTCCCGATCGGATCTTTGAAAGGGCCGTACGGACTGTCTGATACCAAGACACCGATTCCGCGCTGTCCGGGCATCGGGCAGTACATATAAAATTTGCCGTTTCTTTCGATGACCTGAGGCGCCCAGGCTCCGTTTTCGGGATCGGTCCATTTAAAATCTTTCAGAGAAGCTACAACACCATGATCGGTCCAGTTGACCATATCGGTGGAAGTGTACAGCAGCCAGTTTTTCATTTTAAACCCGAAAGCATCATCCTCATCATGGCTGGTATAGAGAAAAACCGTGTCTTTGTACACCATCGGCGCAGGATCTGCGGTGAATTTGGTCTGGATGATGGGATTCTGGGCAAATACAGCCTGAAAGCATCCGAATATTATGGTTAAACTTAAAAATTTCTTAATCATACTTTAAGATTATTTAAAATTTACATTGATTTTTTTTCCGGAATAATCCACTGTTTTCTGTTTGCCATTGGGAAGTATTAAACTGAAAGTTCTTTCGCTAATCATCCCGTTATATTTGCCTTTCCTGGCTTCAATGGTGAGTGTTTTTGATTTTTCGTTCCAGTGAAAAGGAATTTCGGTGAAGGCTCCCTTTTCATAATTGTAATTGTCGAATTCATCTTCGTACAAGATGAAATCCGCATCGGTTCCCGGATAAATTTTTACTGTAAGATCGTCCCATTTTTTCTCCGTGGCAAACTGTACATCAGGACCAAAAGGAATAATACTTCCCGCTTTTACGTATAACGGAATGCTTTGAAGATTAACGGATTTTTCAATCTTCTGACCGCCCTTGTGTTTTTCATTCGTCCAGAAATCAAACCAATCTGCTCCGGCCGGAAGATAGACCTTTACGGTTTTGTTTTGTGTGAAATCTACTTTGGAAACCGCATTTTCCACGCTTCCCTGTTTTTTGTCCCATCCTTCGTTTTCATCGGTGGTGATGAGTTTTTCGGGAGTATACTGCGCATGGAGAACCGGAGCTACTAAAAATGATTTCCCGAAAAGGTATTCATTATGGATATCCCATGTTTTTTTATCTGAAGAAAAATCCATCGATAATGCCCTGAGAAAACTTGAGTTGTTTTTGGAAACGTCATGGGAAACAGAATAGATATACGGGAGCATGCTGTACCTCAACCTGATAAACTTTTCTATCGCATCGTACACCACATCGCCTTTCTGTCCAAACTGATAAATCTCTCTTGGAACGTCGGTTCCGTGAGAACGCATCATCGGGGTGAAAGTGCCGTACTGCAGCCAGCGAACGTACAATTCCTGAAACAGCAGGTTTTTGGCACCTCCGTTTCTTTTGTAGATTCCGGCAAAGAAGCCGCCGATATCGGAATTGAAATTCGGGTTTCCCGTAAGGCTGAAATTCAATCCCGCAGGAACCTGATTACGCAGCATATCCCAGGAAGAGTTGACATCGCCCGACCAGGTATTGGCTCCATATCGTTGCTGACCGGCAAAAGCCGATCTCGTTAAAATAAAAACCCTTTTGTCATTCGTTGTTTCGCGTTGGTGATCGTAGACTCCGCCGACAGTCATTAAAGGATACGCATTTCTCACTTTCCGGAATGAACCCAAGTAAGTCTTTGTATCCAGATCTTCCGGTTTTTGGCTGAGATGGTCCGGCTCGGTAGAATCCATCCACCAGGAATCTACGCCGAGGCTGAAAAGGCCTTTGTTGAGGTATTTCCAATAAATATTCCGTGCTTCAGGATTATACGCATCATAGACCCGCACTCCGGAGGGATAGTTCATATCCGGCGGCCAGACCTCACGGCCCGATTCAGGCCATGTTTTAAAATTGAACAGCATTCCTTTTTGATCCATTTCCCGGTACGGATGGGTCATCGGCCCGAATGACGACCATATTGAAACAGAAAGATGTGCATTCCTGTCATGGATGTCCTGAATCATTTTTTGGGCATCGGGAAAATCGGGGCTGATGAAATCCATCGCGTTCCACTGGTAATTGTTTCCCCAATACTGCCAATCCTGGATAATCCCGTCCAGGGGAACTTTCAATTCCCGGTATTTTTTCACGACATCTACTAATTCATCCTGGCTTTTGTAGCGTTCTTTGCTCTGCCAGTAGCCGTAGGTCCAAAGCGGAAGCATCGGTACATTTCCCATCAGGTTCCGCATTCCTGCCACCACGCCGTCGGCATTTTTTCCGTAGATAAAATAATAATCCACACCTTCTCCTACTTCCGAAGAGAAAGAGGTTTTGTGCGGGGTATCGGTAAACTGCGTAGGAGAATAGTTATCCCAAAAGATGCCATAGCCCTTTACCGACTGGAAAAACGGCACAAAATCCCAGGTGTTGTTCTGGATCATCTTGACATCCGTATTCCGCTGGGACATTTTTCCGTTTTGTAAAATTCCCAGGCCATAGATTGGTTCGTCTTTTTCCAGCTGAAAAGATTGTGAAACAGAATAGGTCTGATTTCCGTCATCATTAAACGGTTTAAGATCGCTTCCGGTTTCCTTCAATAATTCTTTTCCCGAGGCTGATGTATAGGTCATCATTCCCTTGTCAGCATCAATCAGAATATTTAAATCATTCGTTTTTAATGAAATAATATTCTTGCTTTCTGACAAGGAAAATTTAGTTTTCTGTTCTTTTTTAATAACCGACAAACTGTTTTTCTCAAATGATTTTCCGGCAGGATATTTAATGATCCTGACCGTATTTTCACCATACAATCTGACTTCAACATTTATATGATCAGCCGAGAATTTTAACCCTGAATCTGTTTTCTGATACGATTGCGCACTGAAATTTACCGACAATACGACCATTGTACCGATTACTGCTTTATTTTTAATAGGGTTGAAATTCATGGTGGTGATTTTGTTTAAAACATTAAGAAATTAAGCTTAAGATTCTCAAATCAAATTGATTTATCAATTTTCTTCATTCTAAATAATTATAAAAAAACACTTAATGCTTTGATGCTTTTTTAAGAACAAAAAAAATTGTTTTTATTAAGTTAAATAAGACAAATTTTCATTCTTTTTATTTAATGTTTATTTAAAAAGCAATTGGGCAAAGTTATACAGGTTGTTTCTCCAAACCGGCCAGGTGTGACCGCCCGGATATTCGGAGTACGTGTATTTAATGCCAACATTATCGAGTTTTTTCATCATCACCTGACCGTTTTTATAGGCGATGTCTTCTTTCCCGCCCATGGAAATCCAGAAATTTTTCAGGTTGGAATTGATTTTCGACTTGTTATCCGTCATAAATTTATATTCGCTATCGGCTACTTCCTGAAGCGACGGCAGGATCCAGCCTGAACTGAACACGCCCAGAGAAGAAAACATCTCCGAGTTCTGAATGCCCGTATGCAGTGTATAAATTCCACCCATTGAAAGTCCGGCCAACGCTCTGTTCGCCGCATCTTTTTTAATTCTGAAATTGGCTTCGGCAAATGGAATTACCGATTCTTTCAGTTCTTTATCAAACATCTGAAGGTTTCTCGCTCCGAAGCTTCCAAAACCGGCAGGTCCGATATTGGCATCCGGCATCACGACGATCATCGGTTTGGCTTTGCCTTCGGCGATCAGGTTGTCCATAATCAGGTTGGTTTTTCCCTGCATGGCCCATCCGCTTTCGTCCTCACCGCCTCCGTGCAGGATGTACAGCACCGGGTAAGAATCAGCAGTATTTTTGTCGTAGCCCGGCGGCGTGTAAATGAACACTCTTCTCCAGGAATTGGTTACTTTCGAAAAGAAATTCTGAATTCTGAGGTCGCCATGCGGAACGTCTTTCATGGCGTAATAGCCATCGCCCGCAAACGGCACCTCGATTCCGCTGGCATATCTGCCCATTCCGTAAAAAGTTTTGCTGGAAGGGTCTGCCACCGGTACATTGTCAATGACCATCGAATAGTAATGAAATCCTTCGCTTAAAGAATCGGTGGTGGTTTTCCAAACGCCATCCGAATCTTTGGTCAGGTCGTATTTTTTCCCGAGATCGATCTGAACTTTCTGTGCTTCCGGCGCTTTCACCCTGAAAATGGCTTTTCCGTTCGGCATGATCTGCGGGTACTGCGCATTCCTGATGTTGGTTTCGGCGGGCAGACCCAATACCGTAAAATCGGAGAAAGTGGTTTTGTCAACCGGTTTGAAGATCAATTGTGAAAAGATATACAGATCGTTTTTCCAGACTTTGAAATCATGGCCGCCCGGCTCGATGTAGAAAATGTGGGGGATTTTATTCTGCGCCAGGTAATCGTGGGTTCTTTTGCTGAACGGCATGAGTCCGTCGGCGTCACCGCAGGAAATCCAGAGCAGCTTTAATTCTTTCGCCTTCTGAGGATTCGGCAGCAAAAGCTGAGGCTCCTTGGTATTCGGAGCGGATGAGAAGCCTCCTACCCAGGCAAATTTGTCGATATTCCCGAGTCCGAAGTTTAGGGTTTGTCCGCCTCCCATGGATAGTCCGGCAATCGCCCGGTTTTCCCGGTCTTTTTTTACCGGGAATTTCTTTTCTACATAAGGAATCAGGTCGTTCAGTAAATCTTTTTCAAAAGTCGCAAATGCTTCCACTTTGTCTTTGGCCATAATGTTTCCGGTCGCCCGGTCGTCCTTCATGGCCCGTCCGTTGGGAAGGATGACAATCATCGGTGTGAGTTTGCCCTGTGCATACAGGTTATCCAAAATGATCTGCGGTGTTCCGTTCTTGTACCATTCTTTTTCATCCCCTCCGATCCCGTGAAGCAGGTATAATACCGGGTATTTTGTCCCCTTTTTATAGCCCGGCGGCGTATATACCAATGCTTTTCTAGTGACCCCAACCGTTTTTGAAGGATATTGAATGGAGTCTATTTTGCCGTGGGGAATATTGGCATTCGCCATATCAAATCCCGCAGGTGCCTGGCGTTGTGTATTCTGGGCGGCTATTGGTATCACGATCAGCGACGCGCCTATAATTAGTAGAGATCTAATTTTCATTGGTTTTTATTTGTAATTTTTACACTTATTAATTTAGACAAAAAAATAATACCGGCAAGGGTTTATCTTTTTTCATTTTTATGGTTAATTATCGGTGTCGTAATTGACAGGCCGCCTCTACAAGGCTTTTGTGTATTTTTAATATTTTTGCTATTAACAGGTTGCTCCTCCGGAGCTTTATTTTGTAATTGTAATTATTTGGTTGTTACGAATTATTTAAGGATTTTAAACCAATGTATTGTTAAATTATTTCGCCCTTTCAGGTCTTGACAGGTATTGTACTATTTTATCATAGGGCTGCAACCTATGCTGATGTAAGCCTCCCTTTCAGGGCCCGGTTTAAAATTTCCCGGATTACTCAGCTTTATTCAAATCTGTATTGACCCTGAAAAAATCGACGTCCACAAAACCTCCCAAGTTTTTGGTCGCATAATTAAAAATCGCAAATTTGGAACCCATAAACAATCTCCGATAATCGAAAATCATTTTGTAATCTTTTGCCATTGCGGTCCAATTTTTCTGATCGGTGCTGTAATAAAAATCCGCCAGGTCTTTTCCTAAGTTGAAATCGGCATCAATGCGCAGGAAAACTTTGTCGGCGTTCAAAGGAATCCGTTTTTTCTCTTCTTTCTTAACGCCTGTTACTGCCTTTGTTTTATTGTCCAGGCTGACTTCATCGGTTGAAAATACAATATACTTTTTGCCGCCTTCCATTATCACAGACAAGATTCCGGAATCACCATTGAATGCGCTGAATCCGGCCACATCACCGTCCTTCATTCCTTTAACATCCAAGGCTACAACTCCGCTGGATTTCGGACCTTCCATTCTTTGGGTGAGCGTATTCGGAGCGAGGTATACATTATCTACAATCCTGGATGTTTTCAGTCTTAAAAATCCTTTTCTTTCGGATAACGACCAGGCTGAATTGACGGGATTATGGTTCCACTGCCATTGGATTTTCATTTTCTTATCTGAAAATTCGTCGCTTTCTACCAGGTGATTTTTCGGCTTAAACGGCGGCAGCGGAACTTCTCCTTTTAAAGGTACTTTTCCATTGTCGCCCAATACCGGCCAGCCGTTTTCCCATTTTACCGGAATTAGAATCGGAACCCGACCTACTCCATTTCTGTCCTGAAAGATCAGGGAATACCAGTTGCCGTTTTTATCATCGATCAGAGCACCTTGCCCGGCGTAGGAAAACCCTAAAAAGTTATCTTCGAGAACTACTTTCTTCTCAAAAGGCCCGGTGACTTTATCCGCTCTGTACACTTCCTGACGGCGCTTCCCGCCTCTTGGCCAGGAAATCATCATCATATAATATTTCCCGTCTTTTTTAATGATCTGGTTGCCTTCCAGCAATCCGGTTTCCGAGGCATCCTTTTGGAAAACTTCCGTTCCGTCAGGATTTCCGATAATGGTTTTAAAATCCGGGCTCAGTTCAAAAACCTTATTGGAAGTGAAGACATACACCCGGTCGTCATCGTCGAATAACAAAGACGCATCGTGAAAATGCCTTGTTCTCGTCAGCAGCTTCCAGTTTCCTTTTTCGGGATTGTCGGTGACATAAAAGTAGGATTTGAAAGGCTCGTCATTCGGGGAAAACAAGACGTAGTATTTCCCTTTGTGATACCGGATGGACGATGCCCACTGTCCGCGACCGTAAACGGTTCCGTTCAGCAGATCGTATTTGGAATTGTCATTTAAGGTATTAAAAACATAGCTCGACATTTCCCAGTGCACCAGGTCTCTGGAATGCATGACCGGGGCGCCCGGCATCAGGTGCATCGTGGTGCTGATCAGATAGAAATCATCACCGTTCCGGGTAATGGATAAGTCCGGAGCATCGGCCCAGATAATGGGATTGGTAAATTCCGTTGTCGCTTTTTTCTGAAAAGGGTTTATCTGGGCTGAAAGTGAATTCAGCCCGATAAATCCCCAAAAAGAAACTATATAAAATGATTTTTTAATATTCACGGTTTGATATTGTGGTTTAGGTGTCTGGTAAGTTTTGGCTAAAGCCAAATGCATTGTTTCTCGTTGAAAACGGGCTAAAGCCCGTTCCTATTGATATTGAGCCAGATTAATTTGGTACAATATCGTTAGACAATGTACTGTATAACCCGATTAAGCTTCCGGTGAAACCGCCTGCCACATCGGTTGAGAGAATGTCTCCGGAAACCGGTCCGCCCAGGTTTTTGAAATTTTTACCGTCCAGTGCATAGTTGAAGCTGAGGTTATCATTTTCACCGGTTACCTGGAGTTTAATGGTTTTGGAAAGGGAAATTTTCTCGCTGGCTATCAGTTTGGATGCTCCTTTCTCAGTTCTTTCGAGAACGATGTAATAGTCTTTGTCTTTTTTCGTAATCCCGAAGACATAGTTGAACCTTTCGCTTTGATAGCAGGTAATTCCGGCGAGTTCTTTTTCCGATTTCGGCTTGAAATCCAGGGTTACGGACGTTTCAAAATCTTCGTGCTGCAGCCTGTGGAATAAAGCGGATACCGGAGCCAGGGCTTTGATATTCGTTTCCATAGGATTCACTTTTACCCCGTTTTTCGTTGCAGTGATGAAATTTTCACGCGGTCCGCGCATGGCAATCCAGCGGTAATCCAGGTTTTTATCAGTCAGTTTATCGTTGTACGTAAAGTTTCCGTTCGGGAAGAATCCGTTTTGTCCGGTCTGGTTCTGAGTTCCTTCCGGTAATTTCAGTTTCGGTTTCATCGGAACCAGTCCGTTCTGGAATACCGGATAAGTCCCACTCCAGTCTACCGGTAAGACGAAGGTTTCACGGCCTTTGTTCACCCGGTTGTTGACGTTCGGACGGATGGCCAGGAATACGCCGTACCATTGTCCGTTCGGTCCTTCCACCAGATCGGCGTGGCCTGCCCAGTCTACTTTTTCCTTGCGGTCTTTCGGGAAATACCGTTGCGTCAGGATCGGGTTGTTTTTAGCCGGGACAAACGGTCCTTTCGGCGAATCGGCCATGAAGATCACTTCGCTATGCCATCCTCCGGTTCCGCCTTCCGCACACATCAGGTAATATTTTCCTTTGTATTTGTATAAATGCGGACCTTCAATCCAGATCGGTTTCTGGGTAATATCCACTCCACCGTTGACAATGATTCTATCGGATCCTGCAACCACCTGGTCTTTTTCCAGATCGTAATCCCACATTTTGATGACGCGGTGCCCCTGATACTGCTCGGTTCCTTTCGGCGGCGCATCGTTGTGAACGATGTAGGCTTTTCCGTCATCGTCAAAGAAGATCGCAGGGTCAATCCCGTCGAAATTCAGCTTCTGTACTTCGCTCCAGCCTTTTGCAGGATCTTTGGTTTTTACGACCATGTTTCCTACTCCTCCCGCAATCTGCGTGGTGATCATATAGAAGGTGTCGTTGTATTTGTTGTATTTGATGTCCGGCGCATAAATTCCCTGGGAAACCCCTCCTTTTTCGACCTTCAATTGTGAAGGCCTGTCCAACACGTGACCAATCTGTTTCCAGTTGACCATATCTTTTGAGGTAAAAATCGGAACACCCGGAAACATGGAGAACGAAGAATTGACTAAATAATAGTCGTCGCCTTTTTTGGTGATGCTCGGGTCCGGGTAACAGCCTTGAAGAATCGGCGAATAGAATTCATCCGGTTTCAGCGGGTTATCGTTGTATATTTTGTCGTTTCCACGGTAGTTGAAATCGGAAAAGGTCTGAGCAGAAATGTTGCTCACGCTTAAGAACGCTGCTGCCGTTAGCAGAGTGAATTTGTTCTTTAAAAAATTCGGATTCATGGGTCTCTTTTTCATATATAAATTTCTTAATTTTTTCTGTACTATTTTTAATAGGATTTTATCCTATTCTGGTTTAAGCCGTCCCTTCGGGACTTTTGGTTTGTTATTTATTCCACAGGTTTCACCTGTGGCTAGTTTTGTTCAACCCTTCGGGTTCGCTTTATTTTTAATAGGATTTCATCCTATTCTGATGTAAGCCGTCCCTTCGGGACTTGAATAACTATTATTTAAATTTTGGCTAAAGCCATTTGCTGTATTTATCTTTTGTAAACGGGCTTCCTTCCACAAGCTCAGGATGACATAGCCCGTTCCTATTGATTATTTTATTTTTAATGTATAAATTTTTCCGGCCTCCGTTGGGAAGTCATAGATAAATTCGTTTTTAATTTCAACGGGATTCAGTTTTGCCTCTTTTGAGATCAACGGGGTCTTTATTTCCGGGGTATCAAAAAAAGGATTCGGGTTTTTGCCTTCCGCTTTTTTGAATTTTGTGTTTCCGGTGAGCTGCATTTCATTGGGTGTTCTCAATCGGCAATTTCCGCCTAGTGTTGATTTGATGATGACTTCTTTCGCTTTATTATTTTCCCAAATCATATCGATTTCAAAACCGCCATAGGTTTTCAGGCCTGAAATTTTTCCGTTTTTCCATTCATCCGGAAGGGCCGGAAGAATATCGATAAAACCATTCTGGGTCTGAAGGAGCATTTCGGTGATTCCCGAAGTGCAGCCGAAGTTTCCGTCAATCTGGAAAGGCGGATGGGCATCGAAGAGGTTCGGATAGGTTCCGCCTTTACTGCCCCAGCCGTCTTTTTCCACTAAAGTTAATTGGTCCTTGATTAATTTATTAGCATGGTTCCCATCAAGCAATTTCGCCCAAAGATTCACCTTCCAGCCCATTGACCAACCTGTGGAAACGTCGCCCCGGTGAATAAGAACCGTTCTGGCTGCATCCGTCAGTTCCGGTGCCGTGAACGGGTTGATCTGATTGGACGGAAATAATCCGTACAGATGGGAAACGTGGCGGTGATTGTCTTTCGGATCATCCAGATCTCCCATCCATTCCTGCAACTGGCCGTAACGCCCGATCTGCATCGGCGGTAATTTGGAGATGATGCTGTTCCAAACCGGAATTTGATCTGCATCGAGATTCAGAAGCTGTGCTGCTTTTCTGGTTTTGGTGAACAGGTCAAACATCAGTTCGTTGTCCATGGTATTTCCAGCCGCCAGAGCACTGCCCTGATGCCCCTGTGGAATGTTTTCAGGAGACATGGACGGACTTACGACGAGCCAGTGATGGGTCGGGTCTTCAATAAGAAAGTCTTCATAGAACTTTGCAGCGGATTTCAGAACCGGATAAACCGATCTGAGGTAATTCAGATCTCCGCTGTACAAGTATTTGTCCCAAAGGTGCTGGGAAAGCCATGCGCCACCCATCGGCCACATGCCGGCGTTGGCGAAATCCACTACTCCGCTGATTCTCCAAATATCGGTGTTGTGATGAACAACCCAACCCCGGCTGTTGTACATGGTTTTTGCCGTTTCTCGTCCGGATTTACTCAGGTCTTTTACCATTTGGATCAGCGGTTCGTGCATTTCCGGGAGTCCGGTTTTTTCCGCCGGCCAGTAGTTCATTTCCGTGTTGATGTTGATGGTGTATTTGCTGTCCCAGGCCGGTTTGTTGGAATTGTTCCAGATGCCCTGAAGATTGGCGGGCTGTCCGCCTGGCTGTGAGGAAGAAATCAGGAGATAGCGCCCGAACTGGTAATATAGTGCGATGAGTTCCGGATCATAGGCGGTAGCAAAGTTTTTAATCCTGATATCCGTTGGATTTTTAGCCGCTTCGGAAGTGCCTAAATCGAAATGTACTCTTTTAAAGTAGGTCTGATAGGCATTCAGATGGTTTTTAAATAAGGTATTGAAGCTTTTAAGTTCTGCTTCCGAAATGTATTTTTTGCTTTTTAAAACTTCGTCGGTGTTCAAAGTTTTGTAATCTGTAAAATTGGTGGCGATGGAAATGAGAATCATCACTTCATCGGCGTTACTTACTGAAATTCCGTTTTCTGAAACTTCCGTTTTGCCACCTTTGTTGAGGATTTTTGCGATGGCATTAAATTTAACCTGCCCCTGAACGCCTTCTAAAGTTGAAGACAAACCGTCCATTTGCAAGGTATTACAATCAATGGCTTTGCTGTTTTTTTTGAGCTCGCTGTTGAAACCTGCGAAGAAACTCAGTGCATTTTTTTTGTCTGAACTTAATTTAATTACAATCACATTGTCCGGAATCGAAGTGAAAACTTCTCTTTTGAAATTAACTCCGTTGGCGGTAAAAGTCGTAGTCGTGATTGCTTTTTCAATGTCTAATTCCCGGTAATAGTTTTTGACATCATTAATATTATTAAAATCGAGCCTAAACTCACCAATATTCTGAAATGCTGAACCGTGTAGTGTTTTGGCGGTTAAACCGTTATCGGCAAGGATTTGCGCTCTTTTGTAATTTCCGTTGAACAAATAATACCGGATCGAATCCAAAACTTTCGGGCCATCCGAGTTATCGTTGCGGGAAGGACCACCGGACCAGAAAGTACTTTCATTGAGCTGTAGCTTTTCTTTATTTGGATCTCCATAAACCATTGCTGCAAGCCTCCCGTTTCCGACAGGCAAGGCCTCCACCCACTGTTTGGCAGGCTTGTCGTACCAAAGCTTATATTTCCCGCCTTTCTGGGCAAGGAAAGATCCGCTTATGAAAAGGCAAAGGGTGAATATGCAATGTTTTGGGTTCATTAATTTTTATTTTGTCCGTTATACTTAAACAGGATATTTTTTCATCATCATCTGTGGATATCAAACAAAATTTAAAAACGAGACCTCAACGTATGATAGCCAAGGTCTCTCTAACTATATATGAAGAAAATTAACCATGTTTGGTTAAACACCGCTGAAGGCACTGAAACCTCCGTCTACCGGCAATAAGGCCCCGGTGATAAAGCTTGCAGCTTCGGAACAAAGGAACTGTACGGCTCCATTAAGCTCTTCTACTTCTCCGAAGCGCTGCATGGGTGTCTTAGCAATTACTTTTTTACTTCTGTCGGTTAAGGAACCGTCCGGATTCAGGAGAATCGCCCGGTTCTGGTCGCCGATGAAGAAGCCCGGTGCTACGGCATTAACCCGGATTTTATCACCGAATTTCAAGGCCACATCTGAAGCCAGCCATTGCGTAAAATTGGTAATGGCGGATTTTGCTGCTGAGTAGCCTGCCACTCTGGTAATCGCTGAATAGGCAGCCATGGATGAGATGTTGACAATGCTTCCGCTTCCCTGCTCTGCCATTGCTTTTCCGAAAACAAAGCTCGGATAGACGGTTCCGTTGATATTGAGATCGGTTACCTCATCCCATCCTTTCATATCCATATCAAAGAATGACTGGTCGGGAGATAAGGTCGCGGCAGGAATATTTCCGCCTGCAATATTTAAAAGGATATCGATTTTTCCGTATTTTTCCGTAATCTTTTTTGAAGCTGCTTCGAGGCTTGGGATGTCCATCACATTGGCTTCAACGGCGAATGCATCACCGCCTGATACCGTTAATTCCTTAACAAAAGCATCCAGTTTTTCCTGGCTTCTGCCCAGTGCCACTACTTTGGCTCCGGCTTCGATGAAACTTTTAGCCAGGCTTCCTCCCAAAACGCCGGAAGCTCCTGTAATTACGGCTACTTTATCTTTTATGCTGAATATTTCGTTCATTTTTATGATTGATAATTGATGATTGATAATTGATCAAAAAACGAGTGCTAATTTTGCCTGGCCATTTCGTTTTGAACGGCAGCCATGACCCCTTCGATCTGTCCCAAAGCCAGCATTCGGCCTAAAAATGAATAGCCCGGATTGTAACCTTTGTCTATATCTTCGGTTAACAGTCTTCCGTGATCGATTCTCATCGGCAAATCCGGATTTTCTTTTTCGAACACGCGGATCACGTCAATCAGTTTTCCTCTTCCGCCCAAATGATGAGCCTCGATGAAATCGCCGTTATCAAAAACATTGGTGCTTCTGAGATGAACGAATTTCGTACGGTGCGCAAATTTCTGCGCAAGCTTGGGAACGTCATTCTGAAGATTGGCACTCAATGATCCTGCGCAAAAGGTCAATCCGTTATGCGGATTATCTACTGCATTTAAGAACCAGTCGATATCTTCCTCATTGGTAACAATTCTCGGCAGACCCAGTAAGGCAAAAGGCGGATCGTCGGGATGCACACACATCCGGATGCCCCATTTTTCACAAACCGGCATTATTTTTTCCAGGAAATATTTCAGGTTTTCACGAAGCTGATGTTTATCGATCCCATCATACAAAGCCAATAAATTATTGAATTTTTCTACCGGATTCAGATCGCCTTCTTTAATATTTCCGTTGACGAATCCCTGGGTTTTTACAATTACGGAATCAATAAGATCATTGTTATCTTCCTCGGTGAGGGTATTTTTCAATTCTTCTACTTTCTGAAGGATTTCCTGCGTATAATCGTTTTCGGCTCCCTTTCTTTTCAAAATATGGATTTCAAAATAAGCGAACTTGGCCTTGTCAAAATATAAGGATGACGAACCGTCTTCCCATGCGTGGAAAAGATCGGTCCTTGCCCAGTCGAGCACCGGCATAAAGTTGTAACAAACGATTGTCACACCGGCTTTGCCCAGGTTTTCGAGACTGGTGATGTAATTTTCTATTAAAAAGTCGCGGTCTCCACCTCCGTATTTGATTGCTTCGCTCACCGGCAGGCTTTCCACCACAGACCAGCGAAGACCGTAACTTTCTATATAATTTTTGTAATCATTCACCGCCTCCAGACTCCAGATCTGCCCGTTGGGAATATCGTGAAGTGCCGAAACAATTCCTTCTACCCCGATCTGACGGAGTGTCTCCAATGTTATTTTGTCTTTTTTGCCAAACCAACGCCAGGTTTTTTCCATAAGTTTTGAATTTTTCTTCAAATTAAACAAAATAGGTGCTTTTCAACACCTATTTTGCTGCTAATATGAATGTAGAATAAAATTAATTAGTATCCAGGGTTCTGGTATTTTGCTTTATCTGCTGCAGACATATCACTCATGGCATCCAATTGCCCCTGAGGAATCGGTCTTAAGTAGTGATAAGGCTGGATATTTCTTGTGAAGGTCTGAGGGGTGTGGTTTCCATATGCTGTTCCTCCGATTTGATACGTAGCGCCATATTCTGCCCATTTTTGGGTTCTAACCAAGTCAAACCATCTGTAAAACTCTCCGTAGTATTCTCGTGATCTTTCTGCTAAAATATAGTCAATTGTAATCGTTACAGGAGTAGCGGCAGTCATTGCTGCACTGTTGTCTGCAATATAAGTTGCATTGTTTTTATTGCTAAATCTCCATTTACCTGCTCTAGCACGAATTACATTGATAAGATCTCTTGCGCTCATAGCACCAGAAGCTCCCTTAACTGCTGCCTCTGCTGCGATGAAATAGAACTCTGAGAACTTAGCTACAGGGAATGGTCTTGTTAAACCTGCATTAGGATACCCTAATCCGTTTGGATCATCCGTACGGTAAGTTCCGATTTTCCATAGTCCCGGATAAACGATTCTGCTGATTCCATTAGGTGAAATCACCCAATCTGCCCGTCCAGGCAAAACCCCTGCCCCTACACTGTTCTGGCCACCACCTGAAGGATATACAATATTCGGAAGCTGAGAATCATCATCCAAAAAGCTTAATATTGCTCCGCCTACGGGAACCGGAAGATTATTGGCATTATATAATGTGGTCGTCGATTCCAAACCTGTTCCGGTTTTCTGCCAGTTTCCTCTATAAGTCGTTACAAAGGTACCGTCATAACGGGAATCATTTGTTTTATCGGCAAAGGTATTTTTAATAACTCCGATAGGCGGAGCCATACGTACCCAAGGCCTTCCCAACGATTGTGCCGCTTCTCTTGTAATCGGACTTGCAGGAGTCCAGGAAGTAGCCGATTTACTGCTCTTAATATTGGTATAATTCCAGGTCTGCATCCAGGCAGCAAAATTATCAGGAGCCCATCCTGAACCGAAACCTACAGGATCACTTTCGTTATAAAAAACGCTGGAAGCCGTATGGTCTGCGTAAAGCATCTGCTCTGAATTGCGGTCTTTGGAACCTTCATTTACATCATAATAGGTAGGCTGAAGGGCATAAGATCCCGGAGTGTTAATACCTTGTAGAGCTATATCGTAAGCCTGTTGGAAATACCATTGTGCATTATGCCCGTCCGGATCTGTTCTTGCAGCATCAGGATAAGTCGGGATGTTATTAGGGTTCTGTAACCACCATCCGTAAGTTAGGTATGCTTTGGCTAAAAACAACCTTGCCACATTCTTTGTAACACCGCCGGTAACTCTCGGACTGGCAGGAAGATTGTTTACGGCTTTCAATAAATCCGGGAAAATACCTCGGGTATATACTTCCGGAACCGTGTTTCTTTTAGACAGGGTTGTAGGTGAAATATTAAGAGCCAATTCCCCGGATCCCAAATCTAATGGTACCCCTCCATAGGTCTGTACCAGTTGAAAATAATAAAATGATCTGAAAAAACGGGCTTCCGATACAAGGGATTCTGCAATATTAAATTTCGGTCCTCTCTCTATAATACCGTTAGCGGTGTTGATATAAGGAAAAACAGATCCCCAAACCATGCTTGTAGGAAAAGTACTGGAATTGATTGCCGTTGCCCCTCCTGTCATATCAAGATCCTTGAAGTTACCGTCTGCACTTTGTGCCCAGGTTGCTTCATCCGTTCCGTTCTGTGTTGCACTCATGTAATAACCGTTTCCGTAAAGAAGACGTAAGCTTCTGTACAACGCTGTTACACCAGATGTTACACCATCTGCAGAGTTGAAATAATCAACTGTATATCCTGATCTGGGTTGCTCGTCTAGAATCTCATTGCAGCTAGACAAGGCTAGTGTACTCACTAAAATACCCAATACAATTTTTTTGTTAATTTTTATCATGATGATGTAGATTTAAAAAGATAAATTAAGTCCCAATATAAAGTTTCTCGTAGCAGGATTATTGGTTCCGATAATCAGCTGGCGATTTCTGTAGCTGCTTACCGCCTGGTTCTGGTCACCAACAGAATTCGGCTCAGGATCCATACCGGACATTTTGTGATATGGTGAATAAATTACCAATGGATTTGTAACGGTAAAGTAAATCCTTAAGCTGTTAATGTTAAGATCCTTAAGAAAATCCTTACTTAGATTGTATCCTAATGTTAAAGTTCTCAATTTTACATATGATCCGTCAAACAGAGCTAAGGTAGACAGATACTTAGGGTTATCACCACTTAGCAGTCCGCCCGGTTTAGGGAATCTTGCATCTGTATTATCATCCGTATAGTAGTCCACGTCTATGTTATTTCCTCTACCAGTTAACCTGTTCAGGTACCCTGCAGAACCATAAATGGAACTGATCAAAACACCACCCTTCTGGAATGCTCCCACTGTACTTAACTCAAAGCCTTTGTAAGCAAAACGCATATTGAAACCTCCCTGCCAATCCGGATTGGTATCTATAATTTGTCTGTCTGCAGGACCGATAGCTCTTACAGGTGTCCCATCTGCATTATACCCTCCGGTGTATAAAACTTTGATCATACCCGGAGCAGCTCCAACCTGAGGTTCAAGAATGTTAAGATAAGGATCTCCTTTTTGCCATAAACCTACATATTGATAATCGAATAATGAATTTACATTATGACCAACAAACCATAAATTATTTTCATCTCTGTCAGCTCCTGATGCAAGTGATAAAATTTTGTTTCTGTTGGCATACCAGTTAACACCTGCATCCCAGCTGAAACCTTCCGGCTTATCAATAATAATTGCATTAAGGGAAGCTTCCCATCCTTTGTTTTCGATATCTCCAACATTTTGCAGAACACCACCAGGAATTCCTCCACTTGGCGGTAAACTTTTATTTTGAAGTATACCATAAGTATGTGTCCTGTAATATTCTACTGTACCGTTAATTCTGTTGTTCAAGAAACCAAAATCCAATCCGGCATTATGGGTTTTAGAATATTCCCATCCCAACTGAGGGTTTGGTGCCGTGTTAATAGAAACGCCTGTTGAAAAAGCATTTCCAAAGTTATACGGGTTCACCGTTAAACTTCCTGCAGTCGTATAGGGTGAAATAGCCTGATTTGATGTCTCTCCCCAGCCATATCTTAATTTGAATAAATTAACGAACTGGAAGTTTTTCATGAAATTTTCATTAGCTACATTCCATCCAACGGAGATAGCCGGATACGTGTTCCACTTGTGACCTTCTGCAAGAACGGAAGCTCCATCTGCCCGAAGCGTAGCGGTAATCATATACTTATTATCATAGGTATACATCGCTCTACCCATGTAGGAAACAAGTCCTGTTCTTGCGTAATATTGATTACTTGGGCTTACGGTAATATCCGCTTGCGGAGACTGACCAAGATTGTAATACTGGAAAAAATCTGAAGGTACATTTTTGGCACTGATGTAACTGTTCATCACAGTATTCTGTTCAGCAGAATATAATGCAACCGCGTTGATCTTATGCTTTCCAAAAGTCTTATCATAAGTCAGTAAGTTTTCTATAGTCCAGTGGTAAGTCTGGCTATTCCCTCTTCCGGCAGAAGAAATAGCAGCAGGATTTGTACTGAATACGCCTACTCCTGTATAATTTCCACTGTTTGAAGTTCTGAAATCCAATCCTACATTGATACGGTATTTCAATCCGTCTATCGGTAATTTAACTTCACCATAAACATTGTTGTAAGATGAGAAAGCCATTGTTTCATCTACATATTTGTCTCCCAATGCATCTAGACTCTGTCTTGTGTAAACCCAAGCCTGATCCATATTCGATGACATCGTTAATGTTCTTCTTGGATTACCGAATTCATCATAAGGACTGGCCAAAGGCGAATATCCCAAAGTAGGCGCTGAAGCAACACCATTACCTTCAGATTTTACATAATTGGAATTGGTAGTGAAACCAAATTTGAAACTTTTTCCAACCTGCTGATCCAACCCAACCCTAATACCGAAACGTTCATAGCTTTGCAAAGGAACGACCGCATCCTGTTTTAGATATGACAATCCGACATTATAGTTACCTCCTTCCGTACCTCCGGAAACTCCGACATCATGGTTGGTGATCATCGCCGGCTTATAGTAAAGCTTTTGCCAATCTGTATCAACACCATCTTTTTCGCTGTCTCCATTTTTTATAAGATCGCCGGCATCATGCCTTAGCTTCGTTAATTGGGCACCATTCATCATAGGGTATCTCGAAAACAAAGTCTGGCTCCCTGTAAAAGAGTTATAGGTGAATCTCGGTTTTTGACCTTTAGATCCTCTGTTGGTTGTTACCAAGATCACCCCGTTTGCTCCTCTTGAACCATAAATAGCAGTGGCAGAAGCATCTTTCAGGATATCTACACTTTTAATATCGCTCGAGCTTATATCTCCCAGGGATCCTGCAAAAGGAATTCCGTCCAATACAACAAGTGGATCATTGGCACCGTCTGATAATGATCTCTGTCCTCTGATTCGTATTTTCATGGTTGCTCCCGGCTTACTGGAAGTCTGATTGATTTCCACCCCTGCGCTTCTACTTTGTAAAGCTTGCGTTATATTGGCAGTAGGAACCTCTCTAAGGGTTTCACCTTTTACAGTTACAACAGACCCCGTTACAGCTTCTTTTCTCTGGGTACCATATCCGATGACAACAACTTCCTCTATCTTCTTCTCCTTCGGCACCGTATCTTTTTTAACCTGAGCATACGCCATGCCGGCAGGTAATAAGGCCATGGCAAAAAAGAGGGCCGCCTTATTGGTTTTAGCAAAATAAAATCGGTTCATAATTATTATTTTTAAATATTAGGGTTGAAATAAAAAGGCTGGTAATAATTATGGTTTTTATAATCCTTAGTGTTTAGCAGCCTTTTCATTTATTTTAGATATACATGTTCACAATAGCTTCAAACAATTCCTGTTTTCCGCTTTTTGGCTGAGGTTCCCCGATTTCATGTGCAATTCTCTGAAGATCCTCTAAGGTAAGAGATCCTTCCTCAAATGCCTTCCCATTTCCATTGTCAAAAGAAGCATAGCGGTCCGTTCTTAATTTGTTGTAATCTGAGTTTTCAAGAATGTCGGCAGCGGCTAAAAGTCCTTTGGCGAATACATCCATTCCTGAAATATGAGAGATGAAAAGATCTTCCGGATCAATAGAGTTTCTTCTGATCTTCGCATCGAAGTTAACCCCTCCTTTTCCTAAACCTCCTGCAGGAAGCAATACCAACCAGGCCTGAACCATTTCCAGGTAATCTACCGGGAACTGATCGGTATCCCAACCGTTCTGGTAATCTCCTCTGTTCGCATCGATGCTTCCCAACATTCCTGCATCTACCGCTGCCTGAAGCTCGTGCTCGAAAGTGTGTCCGGCAAGTGTTGCATGGTTTACTTCAATATTTAATTTAAAATCTTTGTCTAATCCGTAATGTCTCAAGAATCCGATTACCGTTTCGGAATCGTAATCGTACTGGTGCTTGGTAGGCTCCATCGGCTTAGGCTCGATCAGGAAGTTCCCGGTAAAACCTTGCTGACGGGCATAGTCTCTGGACATCGTTAAGAAACGTGCCAAATGGTCTTTTTCACGCTTCATGTCTGTATTCAAAAGGCTCATGTATCCTTCTCTTCCACCCCAAAATACATAGTTTTCTCCTCCTAATGCAATCGTAGCATCGATAGAGTTCTTTACCTGAATTCCTGCACAAGCCAATACGTCAAAGTTCGGGTTGGTAGAGGCCCCGTTCATGTATCTTTCGTGGGTGAACACGTTCGCGGTCCCCCAAAGAAGCTTGATTCCGGTTTCCGCCTGCTTCTGCTTGGCGTATTCTACTACTGCCTGAAGGTTTTTCTCGTAATCTTTCCAGTTATCTGCAGGGTCTACCAAATCGATATCGTGGAAGCAGTAGAAGTTGAAGCCCATTTTGGACATGAATTCAAAACCTGCATCCAGCTTGTGCATTGCTCTGCTAACGGCATCGTTTCCGATATCCCAAGGATGGTGAATGGTTGCTCCCCCGAACGGATCGCTTCCGTTAGCACATAAGGTATGCCACCAGGCCATTGCAAAACGGGTCCAGTCTTTCATCGGTTTCCCCATGATTACTTTTTCTGCATCATAATAGCGGAAAGCCATCGGATTTCGGCTCTCCTTTCCTTCAAACTTAATCTTATCGATCCCTGTGAAAAACTCTTTTGTACCTGTTAAAGTGTTCATATTTTGTCTTATTTATTTTTTAATTTTATTTACATTTTTGCATAAAAACTCCCGGCTCACTGATTTTTTTAGGGTCAGTAAGTACAATGGAATTCCCGTTGTCGCTTCTTAGATTATTTCATGAAGATGGTTTTTCCATCTCGAATAGGCTTCTAAATATTGTTCGCGTTTCTCGTGTTCCGGCTCGATGACGGCGATCTTTTCGAGTGAGGAAAATGCTTCTTTGGAATCTGCATAAAATCCGATTCCCATTCCTGCAGCCCTGGCAGCACCTACAGCTCCGTCGGTATCATACAGTTCAATCACCGCATTGCTGACGCTGGCAAGCGACTGGCGGAAAATCGAACTTAAAAACATATTGGCATTTCCTGCCCGGATCACCTGGATGTCCATGCCGATGTTCCGCATAATGTTCATTCCGTATTCATACGAGAAGACGATTCCTTCCTGCGCCGCACGCAGAATATCCCCTTTTGAGTGGATGTTGAAGTTGATCCCGTGGATCGAGCAGCTGGTATCTTTATTTTCCAATACCCTTTCCGCACCGTTACCGAAAGGGATAATGCTTAATCCTTTGGAACCGATCGGCGAAAGCGAAGCCATATCATTCATATCTCCGTAAGAAGAAAGTGAAGTGGCAAAATTGTGCTTCAGCCATGAGTTGAGGATCCCGGTTCCGTTGATGCAAAGCAGAACGCCCAATCTTGTCTGTTCCGGGGTGTAATTTACGTGGGCAAAAGTATTGACCCTGGACAGTTTATCATACTCCAGCTGATCCAGTACTCCATACACGACTCCTGAAGTTCCTGCGGTGGAAGCGATTTCCCCCGGGTTGAAAACATTCAGTGACAAGGCATTATTCGGCTGGTCCCCTGCCCTGTAGGAAATCGGAGTTCCTTCCTTTAATCCCAGTTCCTGAGCGGCGGCTGCAGAAACTGTAGACTGGATTCCGAACGTCGGTACGATTTCCGGGAAAAAGCTTTTCGGGATTCCGTAATAGTTGATTACGTCTTCTGAAATGCAGTTGTTTTTAAAATCCCAGAAAATCCCTTCGGACAATCCTTCTATTGTGATTCCGATCTGTCCGGAGAGCCTCATCGCGATATAGTCTCCCGGAAGCATGATCTTATCTATTTTTTCAAAAATCTCAGGTTCGTTTTCTTTTACCCAGGCCAGTTTGGAAGCGGTAAAGTTTCCCGGTGAATTCAGCAAATGCGATAAACATTTTTCTTCTCCGATGGCTTTAAAAGCTTTTTCCCCATAAGGAACGGCACGGCTGTCGCACCAGATGATGGAAGGCCTCAGCAGGTTCTGGTCTTTGTCCACGAGAATAAGACCATGCATCTGCCAGGTAATACCGATTCCTTTGATGTCTTCCGCCTGTACGCCGGATTCGTGCATCACGGCTTCATGGGCAAGCTTCAGATTGGTCCACCAGTCGCCCGGGTTCTGCTCTGCCCAGCCCGGATGGATTGCCGTAATTTTCATTTCCTTTTTCGGAGAAAATTCTGAAGCAATCACTTTTCCGCTGGATGCCTCGATGAGACACACTTTCACAGAAGAACTGCCGATGTCATAGCCTAATAAGTACATAGTATAAAGGAGGGTATTATTTAATTAGTTTAGTATTGTTTTTCTTAAAGACCTTGGCATCAAACTTATAATATCTGGCGGCACGGTGCGATACGTTTTTTTCTATTTCATCCAGCGGCACAATATAGTTGAAGGATGATATTTTTTTATGAAAGTTTTTAATATCTATATATTTTTCGCTCAATGCGCTGTATAACTGATACAGCTGTCTGATCGTAAACCTTTTCGGCAGAAGCTCGAAAATGATCGAGAAATCCGACTCGATCCATTTTCTGATCTCGATCAGCGACTCACTGATGATCTTATTATGATCGAAAGGCAGCGAAGGCACCTGATCGATCGGGAACCAGTCTACCGTGCTGTACTTCGTGCTGTTGATCTTATGATCGATCTTGCAAAGCGACAGATACGCTACGGTGATGATCCGGTCTATATGATGCTTGTACTCCTCTCCCATCCAGTTGATGTCTTTTTCATTATTCGCCCTCATCGGGTCTGCAAAACACTTGAACTGCTTCAATACCATTTTCCTGATTCCTGTAAGCTCGTGAAGAACTCTTTCTGCCGCATCGTCTACATCCTCATCACTAAAAATCAGACTTCCAGGAAGCTTAATCTGCTTTTCTGCATCCAGATGCCTTTCTACGAGTAAAATATTCAATCTGTTGTCATGGTCAAATCCAAAAACGACACAGTCAACAGAAACATAGGTATGTATAAATTCAGGGCTCATTAAGGTGTTAACATTTATGTAACATGACAAATATAAAAATTCAGATGAATAAAAAAAATATTTTTATTGCTAACACTTAAATATCAGTAATTTACATATCGATTTTTTATGATAACAATTGTATATAATTAATGATAAGGTTATCATAATTATGATACTTACAAATATTGTAAGAGATCATTTCACAAGCATTTATATAAAAAATTCACTCAAAAAAGGTCTTATTTTTCCCGGTAAAATATTATGATAAGAATTGTTAAAAAATATTTTAAAAAAAAATATAAACAAGTGTAAAAAAAACACTTTTATAGTCGAAAAAGCATTAAAAAAACATTAATTTTTTTACCGTTTTTGTATGTAAGGCTCACTAAAGTTATAAAAAGTGGAATTTTGGCAAATGTTTACATGATGCAGGAAGGCTTTTAAAATCGGAGTAATTAAAATTAACGGGTATACCTATAATGGGCAGGGCGTCTACAACCACTTATGATGGTCTGACTATTATACCAGATCCCATGAATGTTCTTTCATAAAACGAAAAAGCAGCTTTGCTAAATCCAGTCCGCTGCTTTTTGAAAAAATCAGATTAAATTGTAAAGAAATTTCACTTATCCTCAATTCGGCTTCAAATAGTCTCAATCGGGTTACATCCATACACCCGTAAATAATCAACTTTGTTTCATTAAATTTTAAAATCACTTAGAATTATGCAGAACCACAAAAACAAAGTTGCGCTGGTATCGGGTGCGAATACCGGGGTAGGCTTCCAGATCAGCAAGGCCCTTATAGAAAACGGATACACGGTATATGCAGGCTCCCGCGACCTGCAAAAAGGAAGAACAGCAGCTGAACAGCTCGGAAAATCGGCCATTGCCATCCAACTGGATATTACAGATAGCGGATCCATCGGAACAGCCGTTAAAACCATTGAAGAAGAAACAGGATGCCTTACCCTCCTGGTCAACAACGCAGCAGTTTCCCATGCCGGATCCCCGGGACGTACCATGGAAGAAGTCCTGGATTCCCAACGGGCCAGGATTGTCCCCATCGATACACTAAAAGCTGTTTGGGCAACCAATGTTTTCGGAACACTTGCCCTGACGCAGGCCTGCCTTCCATTGCTTCACAAGGCAACGGCAGCAAGAATCGTTACGGTTTCCAGTGCTTTGGGCTCGCTCACCATCAACGCCAATCCGGAAAATCCGTACCGGTCTAATTTCGATGCGGCCTACGGCGCTTCAAAAACCGCGCTCAACGGCATCTTTCTGTCTCTGGCCATCGATCTGGAAAACACGGGCATCAAAGTTCACCTGGTAAGCCCCGGCTTTACGGCAACGGCACTTAATAACTTTCAGGGAACGGATTCCGTGGAAGAAGGCTCTCAGGAACCGATCCGCGTTGCGTTGGCGGAAGACCTCCCGAACAGAAGCTTTACCGGTCCGGCCAGTTTCAGCGGTGAAAACAATGTGCTTCCGTGGTAATTTTTTAATCTTAAAACCTATGTTGAAGAATCATAGGTTTTTTATACATTTATAAAATGAAAGCTAAAGAAGATAAGCTGATCCGTTTTATTTCAATATCGGAAAGCCATCAGGCCTTCGGACTGCCGGCGCCGCAGCACCCGCTGATCAGCCTTGTGCACTTCAACCGGGACAATCCGTTCAATACCTCAATGGCTCCCATCTACGATGTTCTGAGCTTCTACAAAATCACCTTCATAACTCGGAATAAAGGCCGGCTGAAATACGGACGAAATTATTACGACTATGATGAAGGAAGCATGCTGTTCCTGGCGCCGAACCAGCTCGTAGGAAGCACCGATTACAACAGCGAGACCTATTGTTATATTCTGCTGATCCATCCCGATTTCCTGCTCGGCCATCCGATTGCCCGGAAAATAAAGCAGTACGGCTATTTTTCCTATGCTTCCAATGAGGCGCTGCATCTTTCGGAACCTGAAAAGGAAACAATCCTCTCTGTTTTTAAAATTATGGAACAGGAACTCAACAGCCGTGTAGATGAGTTCAGCCAGGAAGTAGTGATTGCCCAGCTCGAGCTGTTGCTGAGCTATGTCAACAGGTTTTACAAAAGGCAATTCATTACCCGTAAGACCGCCAACAACGATATTCTCCAGAAAACAGAGAATATCCTCGACGATTACCTCAATCATCAGGAAACCCTTCGACAAGGGCTCCCGACCGTACAATACCTTTCGGACCGGCTGAATATTTCGCCAGGTTACCTGAGCGATATGCTGCGTTCGCTGATCGGGCAGAATGCCCAGCAATACATCAGCCACAAGCTCATCGAAAAAGCAAAGGAAAGACTGACCGGTATGGGTATGACCGTTGCAGAGATCGCCTATGAGCTGGGCTTTGAGCACCCACAGTCGTTCAGCAAGATGTTCAGAGCCCGGACGGGCCTCTCGCCGCTGGAGTTCAGGGGGTTCTTTTGAATAGTTTTTTAACCTGTCATTAAATATCCTTCGGGATTGTACACTATAAGCGTTCACCCGGGAACAATATCAATTGATCCATTTCATCCTCCCTTATTTTTACGAAAGGTATTCCATTTTGGCTACGACAATTACCATTTAGGCTTCCCCCATGCTTGGCTTTTAAGATACCTTTGCTGTAATAAATTTGAAAAAATTATGAATCAGACAATTTTTATTACCGGAGCTTCTTCAGGAATCGGAAAAGCGACGGCCAGGTTATTCGCATCAAAAGGCTGGAACGTCATTGCTACGATGCGTACACCGGAAAAAGAAACGGAACTTAACACGATCGGTAACATTACCCTGCTGAAACTGGATGTAACCGTACCGCAGGAGATACACGAAACGGTACAGAACATTCTGCAGGAAAATGAGGTGGACGTGGTTTTCAATAATGCGGGCTATGCGCTGATGGGAGCCCTGGAAGCCGTGTCCGATGAAGAAATCCTTGCCCAGATGGAAACCAATTTCTTTGGCGTCGTGCGGGTAACCAAAGCCTTTATCCCGTATTTCAGGGAAAAGGGCCGCGGACTGTTTATCACAACCGGTTCGTCTGCAGGCCTTGCAGGATTCCCGATGGGATCGATGTATGATGCCAGCAAATGGGCCATTGAAGGATGGAGTGAAAGCCTTTCCTACGAACTCTCCGAATTCAATATCGGAATCAAAACCATCGAGCCCGGTATGGTTTCTACGGAAATCATGAACAAATCCCCGATGGTTTCCCATCCCGCCTACGATTCCCTGCTGAATAAATTTGTAGCGGCGGTCATGCAGCAGGAAAACATGACGACGCCCGAACAGATTGCCGAAGTGGTATACGGAGCGGCTACCGACGGTTCAAAGAAACTGAGGTACATCTGCGGTGAAGATGCCATCGCCATGTACAAACACCGCCTTGAAGTAGGCGACGAGGCCTTCCGCGAGGGAATCTTCGAAATGCTAAATGGCGGCAGATCTCTTATTTAAAGCCTCAAATATATCAGCAGCAGTTAATCACAGAGTTTTAACGACCTTATGGAATAAAAGAAAAAGTGGAAATTTTAGATTTCAATTGATCAATTGAATATCGCCGGGCGGCCGGCATATCGATTTTTTCAGGCTGAAATACCTTAAATTCCTAATGTTAAAATTTAAATGGTAAATTTAAAACAGGCTCTTTAAGATTTTAACTTATACCAATTATATTTAAAATATAGTCTACTTTTAAAGTTGTATTTTTGATATATTATTAATCTCTACTATAAATATAATTTGTATATGGCTCTGGCAAAACAGATAATCGTAAAAGAGACAGAACAGGAACTCAAGAG
>JAAIGF010158494.1_pt1 | contig 44384 bp, 34 predicted proteins | sample 6487441 | NCBI WGS metagenome assembly JAAIGF01 (sample SAMN13974129, study PRJNA590717) | phyllosphere metagenome | biome: pepper field; feature: multiple bacterial spot infested pepper fields; material: pepper leaves; isolation source: leaves from pepper fields | host: Capsicum annuum ...
CACCCACACCGCGCAGCGCCGACTGGCGCTTGAAGAGCTGCTGGCCCATCACCTCAGTCTGCGCCGCCAGCGCATCGCGCTGCAGGCGCACCACGCACCGCCACTGGCCGGTGCAGGCCGGTTGGCCAAGGCCCTGCTCAAACAGCTGCCGTTCGCGCTCACCGGGGCACAGCAGCGCGTGTTCGCACAGATCCGCCAGGACCTGGCCCGGCCCAGCCCGATGCTGCGGCTGGTGCAGGGCGATGTGGGTTCGGGCAAGACGGTGGTGGCCGCCCTGGCGGCGATGCTGGCGGTGGAGCAGGGCAAGCAGGTAGCGCTGGCAGCGCCGACCGAGCTGCTCGCCGAGCAGCATCTGCTGAATCTGCGCAACTGGCTGCAGCCGTTGGGCGTGGAAGTGGCATGGCTTGCCGGCAAGGTCACCGGCAAGGCGCGTGCCAGCGTGCTGGAGGCAGTGGCCAACGGACAGGCCCAGGTCGTGGTCGGCACCCACGCGCTGATGCAGGAGGCGGTGGTGTTCCATGACCTGGCGCTGGCCATCGTCGACGAGCAGCACCGCTTCGGTGTGCATCAGCGCCTGGCACTGCGCGACAAGGGGCCGGGCGCGCACAGTGTGCCGCACCAGCTGGTGATGACCGCCACGCCGATTCCGCGCACGCTGGCAATGTCCGAGTACGCGGATCTGGATGTATCGGCCATCGACGAACTGCCGCCCGGGCGCACACCGGTGCAGACCGTGGCGCTCAACGCCGACCGCCGCCCCGAGCTGATCGAACGCATCGCGCTGGCCTGCGCCGAGGGGCGCCAGGTGTACTGGGTATGCACGTTGATCGAGGAAAGCGAGGAGCTGGACGCTACACCTGCGCAGGCCACCTATGAATCGCTGCAGGCGCTGCTGCCGGGCGTGCGCGTCGGGCTGGTGCACGGACGCATGAAAGCGGCCGAGAAGCAGGCCACGATGGTGGCGTTCAAGGCCGGCGACATCGACCTGCTGGTGGCGACCACGGTGATCGAGGTGGGCGTGGACGTGCCCAATGCCTCGCTGATGGTGATCGAGAACGCCGAGCGCCTTGGGCTGGCGCAGCTGCACCAGCTGCGTGGCCGGGTCGGTCGCGGCTCGGCGGTATCGCGCTGCGTGCTGCTGTATCAGGGCCCGCTCTCTGCGATGGCGCGGCAGCGCCTGCAGACCATGCGCGAAACCAATGATGGTTTTCTCATTGCCGAGAAGGACCTGGAACTGCGCGGCCCCGGCGAACTGCTCGGGACCCGCCAGACCGGCCTGGCCGGTTTCCGCATTGCCGACCTGGCCCGCGACGCGGGCCTGTTGCCGGGCGTGCACGCGCTGGCCGACCGGCTGCTGGAGCAGCAGCCGGCGCTGGCCGACCGGCTGGTCGAGCGCTGGATCGGCACCGCCGTGCGTTACGCCTCCGCGTAGCGCCGGATTCTGCCCGGCTGCTCTCCGGTCAGACCGCGGTGAACCCGCGCTTCGCGCGCGCCGGGCGTAGCGCCGGGCTCTGCCCGGCTGCTCTCCGGTCAGACCGCGGTGAACCCGCGCTTCGCGCGCACCGGGCGTAGTGCCGGGCTCTGCCCGGCTGCTCTCCGGTCAGACCGCGGTGAACCCGCGCTTCGCGCTCGCCGGGCGTAGTGCCGGGCTCTGCCCGGCTGCTCTCCGGTCAGACCGCGGTGAACCCGCGCTTCGCGCGCGCCGGGCAGAGCCCCCCGCCACGGTGTCCGTGGCCGGTCTTGCAACGCTGCGCGTCCCGGTCCACACTTCGTTGCCGCTCCGTAGACGGCAACCATGACCCAGAAGATTCCGCTGTTGATCGACACCGACCCCGGTGTGGACGATGCCCTGGCCCTGTTGATGGCCTTTGCCGATCAACGCCACGAGGTGGTCGCACTGACCATCGCTGCCGGCAACGTCGGCCTGGAGTACACCGTACGCAATGGCCTGAAGCTCTGCGAAGTCGTCGGGCGCGACGACGTGCCGGTGTTCGCCGGCAGCCCCGATCCGCTCCTGCACCCATCAGTGGATGCCGCGCATGTGCACGGCCGCGATGGCTACGGTGACGTCGACCTGCCGCTGCCCACGCGTCAGGTCGAAGCTGAGCATGCGGCGCTGGCGATCCTGCGGCTGTCCCACCAGTACCGCGGCGAGCTGATGCTGGTGATGCTGGGCCCGCTGACCAATCTGGCGCTGGCGCTCAAGCTCGATCCGACCCTGCCGCAGCGCATCGGGCGCATCGTGGTGATGGGCGGTGCGGTGACCTGCCACGGCAACATCACGCCGGCAGCCGAGTTCAACATCGCCTTTGATCCGGAAGCGGCGCACGTGGTGTTCACCGCGTTTCCGCATCTGAAGGTCTCGGACTGGGAGGCGACCGTGGCGCACGGCCTGCCGCTGCCGCAGGCCGAGCAGTGGCTGCAGGCCGACGATGCGCGCGCGCGCTTTTACGAGCTGATCTCGCGCAAGACCCGCGCGCTGTCCGAGGACAGCAAGGGCGACCGCTGGTTCACCGCCGATGCGCTGGCCATGGCCTGGGCGCTCAACCCGGAAGGCGCGCTGCGGGTCGAGTCACGGCCGTTGTCGATCGAACTGAACGGCACGTTCAGCCGCGGCGCCACCGTGGTCGACTGGAACCGCCAGACCGGACAGCCGGACAACTGCGAGCTGCTGATGGCATATGACCAGCAGCGCTTCGAGGCGCTGGTCCGGCAGGCGCTGGGCGCCTGACCGGAGAATCTCTTGAACTGCGGCAGGGCCGCGGTTTTACGCCGGCCGGGGCAGGCTTGCCCCGGGCCCGGGTGCGCGCTTATAATGCCGCTCTTAACTAGCCCACCAAGGTGTGCCGCCCATGAAGGCCGATATCCATCCTGATTACCGCGACGTCGTCTTCCATGACGTCACCTCCGACTTCAAGTTCCTGACCCGCTCGACCATGTCCACCAAGGACAGCATCAAGTGGGAAGACGGCAACGAGTACCCGCTCGTGAAGGTCGAAATCTCCTCCGCTTCGCACCCGTTCTACACGGGCAAGCACAAGGTGATCGACACCTCCGGCCGTATCGACAAGTTCCAGAAGCGCTACGCTCGCTGAGACCTGCCGTTCCGAGCTTGAAGCAGCGGCCGCGCATTGCGCGGCCGTTTGCTTTTGGAAAAGGGACGGGCGCTGCGGCGCTGGAACGCTGCGTTCGCGTTGCATGAAGACGCCTGCAACGGCAGCGCGCGCCATGCCGTGGCTGCAAGCCGTCTACGACTTCCGTCTACCCCCTGCAAAATGCTGCTGTGCGATAATGCTCCGATCCCCGGCACAGGCCGAGGACGTCATTCACGTGCCTGACCAATGCGCTTGGGCAGGCGCCTTCCCATGAAGGAGCGCAAACAGTGTCCGATCTTGCTCAGGTCACGCTCAACGCCGGCGACACGTCGGTTGTTCTGCCGGTCATCAAACCCACTCTCGGCAACGACTGCGTCGACATTTCGAAGCTGACCAGGGAAACGGGGTACTTCACCTACGATTCCGGCTTCACTGCTACCGCCAGCTGCAAGTCCGCCATCACCTACATCGACGGCGACAACGGCGTGCTGCTGTACCGCGGTTATCCGATCGAGCAGCTCTCGGAAAAGTCGAGCTACGTCGAAGTGGCTTACCTGCTGATCAATGGCGAACGCCCGAGCGCCGAGCAGCTGAAGGCCTTCAACGCCGAGCTGGCCGCCGAGGCCGACGTTGATGCGTCGATCAACACCCTGATCGGCAGCTTCGCCAAGGATGCCCATCCGATGGCGATCCTGGCAGCGTCCATCGCCCAGCTGTCCGCTCAGTATCATGCCTCGCTGGACCTCTCCAACGTCGACCAGCGTCGCCAGGCCGCTGTGCGCCTGATCGCCAAGGTTCCGACCCTGTCGGCCCTGATCTACCGCCATGGCAAGGGCTTGCCGGCCAACAAGCCGGACACCTCGCTGGACTACGTCAGCCGCTTCCTGAAGCAGACCTTCGAGTCGGCCGACGGCCAGTACGAGCTGAACCAGGATGTGGTCAAGGCGCTGGATCTGCTGTTCATCCTGCACGCCGACCACGAACAGAATGCGTCGACCTCGACCGTGCGTCTGGTCGGGTCGACCGGTGCCAACCCGTACGCGTCGGTGGCCGCTGGCGTCACCGCGCTGTGGGGTCCGGCCCATGGCGGTGCCAACGAAGCCGTGCTGAAGATGCTGGAAGAGATCGGCAGCGCCGACAACGTCGAGTCGGCCGTGCTCAAGGCCAAGGACAAGACCTCCGGTTTCCGCCTGATGGGCTTCGGCCACCGCGTCTACAAGAACTTCGACCCCCGCGCCAAGGTCATCGGTGAGATGACCAGCAAGGTGCTGCAGCAGCTGGGCGTGCAGGATCCGCTGCTGGACGTGGCGGTGAAGCTGGAACAGGCCGCGCTGCAGGACGATTACTTCGTGGCCCGCAAGCTGTACCCGAACGTCGATTTCTACAGCGGCATCATCTACAAGGCGCTGCAGATCCCGACCGAGATGTTCACCGTGATGTTCGCCCTGGGCCGCACCTCTGGCTGGGTGGCACACTGGCTGGAGCAGCAGGTCGATCCGGAGATGAAGATCGGCCGTCCGCGCCAGGTCTACACCGGCCACGACGTGCGCGACTACCAAGGCTGATTGCCCGGGTAAGCGCGAAAAAAACGCCCCGCATCGCGGGGCGTTTCTGTGTCCGCACGGGACTCAGGTTGCCAGCAGCGCAGGCGCGTCGGGCTCGTCCAGCAGCTGACGCAGCTGCGTCAGGGTGGCCCGGCGTTGCGGTTTGTCGTCCACATTGGACAGGGGCGGCTGGCGCAGGGCATCGTAGGGCAGCACCAGCAGTTCGAAGGCCAGCGCGTCAGCACGGAAGGTCCACAGCGGTACGTCGAGGCTGTGCGACCGGTCCATGCGCAGGCGACGGGTATGTGCCTGTGCGGGAATGCCGTTGTCGTCCAGATGACGCTGCACTGCATCGGCATCATCGCTGTGCAGGTGCAGCTGCACCGGGCTGCGCGCGTCGGCGGTGCCTTCCAGCACGGGGCCGACCAGACGGGGTGCGAAGGCCTGCAGAAACTCCATGGCCGCCACCGCACCCTCACGGCGCTGGCGCAGCCCCGCAGTGTGGGCAGGGCCGGCAAACAGGCGTTGGTGCTCGCGCAGTGCCTGCTCGATCTCGCTGTTGCGTGGCAGCGAGGCATCATCGTGGATGCCGAGCCGCTCGGCGGCCTTGCGCTTGGCCTGCTGGTAGTCGTGCAGGCCGCTGTCGGCCATCAGCCGGGCCGCCTCGTGGGCCACCCGCAGCCGGCGCTGGCGGGTGGAGTGACTGGCATGCTGCGTGGCACGGTGCATGCGATGACTCCAGTGAGGCCTGCTGACAGCCTATCCCAGGCTGTTGTCTTCGGCCATCACTGCGTGTGCACCGGTCGTGGCTGCGCAGATCGGCGCGGCCACGCCGCGCCGGTCTGCAGGTCAGAAGATATCGAACGCGGCGGCGTCGGCCTGCGGCGTGTTGTACAGATCCACGTCGTAGTCCTGCAGGCGGTCGAGGTCTTCTTCCTTGACCCACTCGGTCGCGCCATTGAGGTTGGTCTGCACCATGCCGGCCGGCGGCTCGTTGAGGGCGATCGGCGCATCCTTCAACGCGACCTTCATGTACTCGATCCAGATCGGCAGCGCGGCGCGGCCACCGTATTCGCGGTAACCCAGGGAACGGAAGTCGTCACGGCCCACCCACACGGTGGTGGCCAGCGGGCCACCGAAGCCGGAGAACCAGGCATCGCGGTGGTCGTTGGTCGAGCCGGTCTTGCCACCCACGTCCTCACGGCCGAGCACCTTGGCCGCGGTGCCGGTGCCGCGCTGGACCACGTCGCGCATCATCGACACCAGCTGGTAGGCCGTGCGCGCATCGATGGCGCGCGGCGCGGTGCGGGCATCGGGGTTCGGCGGCGTGGCCGGCTGCTCGGCGCTGGGCTCGGCGGCAGCGGCACTGGCCGGCGGTGCGACCGCGCCGAAGTTGAACCCGTCCACGATCTGGTTGGCCGGTTCGCCGTGGCTGGTGCCGGCGCAGTCCCGGCAGGCCATGGCCGGGTTCTCCTTGAACACCACATTGCCGTCGCGGTCGGTGACCTGGTCGATCAGCCAGCTGTCCACGCGCGAGCCACCGTTGGCGAACACCGCGTAACCGCGTGCCACCGACAGCGGGGTCAGCGAGGCGGTGCCCAGCGACATCGACAGGTTCGGCGGCAGTTCGGCCTCGGCAAAGCCGAACTGGCTGATGTACTTGCGCGCATAATCCACGCCCATGCCGTCGAGCAGACGCACCGAGACCAGGTTGCGCGACTGCACCAGCGCTTCGCGCAGGCGCATCGGGCCGCGGAAGCCGCCGCCATCGTTCTGAGGTGCCCAGGTCTTGCCGCGACGGTCGCGGAACACCACCGGCGCGTCGAGCACGATCGAGGCCGGGTTGTAGCCCTTGTCGAAGGCGGCCGCATAGATGAACGGCTTGAAACTCGAACCCGGCTGGCGCCGCGCCTGGGTGGCACGGTTGAACTTGTTGCCGGAGAAGCTGAAGCCACCGACCAGGGCGCGCAGCGCGCCACTGTTGGCGTCCATCGAGACCAGCGCGGACTGGCCGCGCGGAATCTGATCCAGCAACCACTGGCCTTCCTTCTCACCCACCCGTACGCGCACCACATCGCCGCGCTTGAGCAGGCTGGCCGGGCTCTTGTTGGTCCAGCGCGAGGCGGCGGTCGGCAGCACCACTTCATTGCGGTTGGCCAGCACCACGGTCGCGCTGCCATCAGCAGCGGTGGAGGCCACGATGGCCGGCAGCAGGCCGGCCTGGGCCGGGATGCCGGCCAGATGGGTGGCCAGGGCGGCGGCATCGTCGTCGGCACCCAGGGTGATTTCCTTCTCCACGCCATGCCAGCCGTGGCGGTGGTCGTAAAGCAGCAGGCCATCGCGCACGGCGGTGTTGGCCGCGGTCTGCAGTGCCGGGTCGATGGTGGTGGTGACGTGGTAACCCTTGTTGACCACATCACCGCCGAAGCGGGCGATCATTTCCTGGCGGACCAGCTCGGCCACATAGGGGGCTTCCACCTGTACCGGCGGCTCATGCGCGGTGGCGTGCATCTCCACCGCCTTGGCCGCATCGGCCTCGGCCTGGGAGATGAAGCGCAGGTCGGCCATGCGCTGCAGCACGTAGTTGTCACGGCGCTGGCGGGCACGCTCGGGGTTGGAAAGCGGGTTGCCCGAGGAGGGGAATTTGGGGATGCCGGCCAGCGAGGCCATCTCGTCCAGGTCCAGCTGGTCCAGCGACTTGCCGTAGTAGAACTGGGCCGCTGCGGCTACGCCGTAGGCGCGGTTGCCGAAGAAGCTCTTGTTCAGATACAGCTCGAATATCTCGTCCTTGCTCAGCTCCGACTCGATCTTGCGCGCCAGCAGAATCTCGGCCAGCTTGCGCGTGTAGCTGTACTCCGAGCTCAGAAAGAACTGCCGGGCTACCTGCTGGGTGATGGTCGAGCCGCCCGGCACGCGCTTGTCGCGGGTGGTGGCCAGCAGCCAGACCGCACGGGCGATGCCCTTGTAGTCGACGCCGCCATGCTCGTAGAAGCGGGCGTCTTCGGTGGCCAGGAAAGCCTGCTTCAAGCGCTCGGGCACCTGGTCCATGCTCACCGGGCTGCGCCGGGTCTCGCCGAACACCGCCATCAGCTGGCCGTCGGCCGCATAGACGTACATCGGCTCCTGCATCTCCACATCCTTGAGGGACTGGACATCGGGCAGTCTGGAGGAGATGGCGTAGTAGAGGCCGCCGGCCGCGGCCGCGCCAATCAACGCCAGGACCAGGGTCAGGATCAGGGTCCAGCGCAGCCAGCGGCGAAAACGTGTCATCTGGGACAGATTCCGTTTGCAGATTTCGTGGCCGCAGAGTATAGATTACGCAGGGGATGGGCTGGGGCCCTTCCTGGGGAGTGCAAGGGGAAGCCGCGTCGTCGGGCGACATTCTGTGAAGGTGTCTTCACGGCATGCGGTTGCTGATTGCTAAAAAAATGTTCAATGCTTGCGCACCTTTGTGCCCAAGTGCCCGTCGGCAGGGGAAAAACCGTGGGGCTCATCCCGAAAAGCCAGACGCCGCTCATCGGCGTCGATATCAGCTCGACTGCGGTCAAGCTGTTGCAGCTGTCACGCAGCGGCAACCGCTTCCGCGTGGAACATTACGCCGTGGAACCGCTGCCGCCGAATGCGGTAGTGGAAAAGAACATCGTCGAGGTCGAGGCGGTCGGCGAAGCGATCCGGCGTGCCGTGAACCGCTCCGGGACCAAGGCCCGCCAAGCGGCGGCCGCGGTGGCCGGGTCGGCGGTGATCACCAAGGTGATCCCGATGCCGGCCGAGCTGGACGAGAACGAGCTGGAAGCCCAGATCGAACTTGAGGCGGTCAACTACATTCCGTATCCCATCGAAGAAGTGAACCTGGACTTCGAGGTGCTGGGCCCGATCGCCAACAACCCCGAAATGGTCCAGGTGCTGCTGGCGGCCTCGCGTTCGGAAAACGTCGAATTGCGTCAGTCCGCGCTGGAACTGGGCGGGCTTGTCGCCAAGGTGATGGATGTGGAGGCCTTCGCGGTCGAAAACGCCTTTGCCCTGGTCGCCAGCGAGCTGCCGGTCTCCAGTGACGGCGTCGTGGCGCTGCTGGACATCGGCGCGACCATGACCACGCTGAACGTTCTGCGCGGGGGGCGCAGCCTGTACAGCCGTGAGCAGGTGTTCGGCGGCAAGCAGTTGACCGACGAGATCATGCGCCGCTATGGGCTGAGCTACGAGGAAGCCGGGCTGGCCAAGCGCCAGGGCGGCCTGCCGGAAAGCTACGAGCTGGAAGTGCTCGAGCCGTTCAAGGAAGCCTCGGTCCAGCAGATCAGCCGCCTGCTGCAGTTCTTCTATGCGGGCAGCGAGTTCAACCGCGTCGACCACATCGTGCTCGCCGGCGGCTGCGCCGCGCTGGCAGGCCTGCCCGAGCTGGTGGAAGAGCAGCTGGGGGTGCCCACCGTGGTGGCCAACCCGCTGGCGCAGATGACCCTGGGCCCGAAGGTGCAGGCCCATGCGCTCGCCCAGGATGCGCCGGCGCTGATGATCGCCACCGGTCTGGCGTTGAGGAGCTTTGACTGATGGCCCGCATCAATCTTCTGCCCTGGCGCGCCGAGCGCCGTCGGCAGCGCCAGCGCGAGTTCTACGGCATGTTGGGGCTGGCCGCCGTCGGTGGTCTGCTCCTGTCGCTGATGGTGTGGTTCTACTACGACCGCCAGGTCAGTGGGCAGACCGACCGCAACACCTTCCTGCAGACCGAGATCAAGAAGGTCAAGGAGCAGAACAAGGAGATCGATCGTCTCGACGCCCAGAAGGAACGTCTGCTGGCGCGCAAGAAGGTCATCGAGGAACTGCAGGCCAAGCGCTCGCAGATGGTCCACCTGTTCGACGCGCTGGTGCGCACCATTCCCGATGGCGTGGTGCTCACCGCGCTCAAGCAGGAGGGCGACGTGCTCACGCTGGAGGGACGCACCCAGTCCAACGCGCGGGTTTCGGCCTACATGCGCAACCTGGAGACCTCTGGCTGGATGACCAACCCGGAGCTGTCGATCATCGAAGCGCGCACGCCGGACAAGGAAGGCCGCACCGGTCCGCTGGCCGACATCAAGGCGCTGCCGTACGTGTTCGTGGTCAAGGTCAAGCTGCCGGCGCAGAGCGAGGACGCGGTGAACGTCGGCCTCGACGACCCGGCTGCGGCACCGGTCAGTGCCGATGCGGCCGACCTGGCGCCCGGCATCGCGCCGCCAGCTGACGGGCCCGCAACGGATGCCGCGGCGCCGGCTGTCCCGACTGCACCGCCCGTACCGGCCACGCCGACCGCGCCTGCAGTGGAGGGCAGCCGCCTGGCACCGCCGCCACCGGTTGAACCCGGCAAGGCACCGTCCAGCGTGCAGAAGGGGGCCGCATGAGCCAGAAGAAATTCAACATCAACGAGCTGGACTTCAACGACATCGGCAACTGGCCACAGAAGGCCAAGGTGGTGTTCTGCCTGCTGGTCGCGCTGCTGATCATGGGGCTGGCCTGGTTCGTGGCCATCAGTGGCAAGCGCGAAGAGCTGGGCAAGCTTGAGCGCAAGGAAGTGGAACTGCGCGCCGACTTCGAGAAGGAACAGGGCCGTGCGGTGAACCTGGAGCCGCTCAAGCAGCAGCTCGCCCAGATGGAGCAGGTGCTGCAGCAGATGCTGCGTCAGCTGCCGAGCAAGACCGAAATGCCCGACCTGATCATCGACATCTCGCAGACCGCGCTGGCCAGCGGCCTGGTCAACGAGCTGTTCGAGCCGGCGTCGGAGCAGGTACGCGAGTTCTATGCCGAAAAGCCGATCAAGCTGCGCATGGTCGGCAGCTACCACCAGTTCGGCGCCTTCGTCAGCGGTGTGGCCTCGTTGCCGCGCGTGGTCATCCTGACCATGCACGACATCAACCTCAAACCGAAAGACCCCAAGACCGGCATCACCGCCTCCACCCGCAGTGGCGCGCTGGAGCTGTCCGGTACGGTCAAGACCTACCGCTACCTGGATGAAGTGGAAATGGAACAGCAGGAAGCGGCTGCCGCCGAAGCTGCCGCCGAAGCCGCCAAGACCCGCAGGAAGGGAGGCCGGAAATGAGGCCTGGCATGATCGGGCGCGGTGCGGCGATGCTGCTGCTGGTACTGCTGGCCGGGTGCGGCCGCAGCGTCACCAGCACGCCGGGCGATGCACCCAACCTGGAAAAGTGGGCCGCCGATGTCCGCGCGCGCCCAGCGCCCGCTCTGGAACCGCTGCCGGTGATGCAGCAGTTCGAGACCTTCGAGTACTCGGCCCAGGGCATGCGCGATCCGTTCACCGATGCGTGGACCAACCCGCAGGGCAACAACGGCCTGCGTCCGGACCCGAACCGGCGCAAGGAACCGCTGGAAGCCTTCCCGCTGGACAGCCTGGACATGGTCGGCACCATCGGTACCGGGGCGGGCACCGTGGCGCTGGTGATGGCGCCGGACAAGGTGACCTACCGCGTGCGCCCGGGTGTCTACCTGGGCCAGAGCGATGGCCGGGTGACCGGGGTCCGCGAGGATCGCATCGAGCTGATTGAACTGGTGCCGGATGGTGCGGGGGGCTGGCTGGAACGTCCGGCCTCGCTCGCACTTGAAGATCAATGAATGATTATTGGGGAATAGCACGATGACCTTTCACAACGCCCAGGGGCCGCGTTCCATCCGGCGCAACGCCCTGAACCGCATCAGCGCGCTGGGAGTCGCGCTGCTGCTGGCCTGTGGCCCGGTGGCGGCGGCACAGCCGGCGACGACGGCGGCTGCACCGGCGGCAACCGCGACGGCGGCGCCGACCGCACTGGCGGTTTCGAAGATCGACTTCAAGCGCGGCGACGATGGCGCGGGCAAGCTGATCCTGCAGTTCGACGGCCAGGGCGCAAACCCGGATCTGCGCAACCAGGCCGGCAGCGTGGTCATCGACGTGGGCAATGCACGCCTGCCCGAGCAGCTGCAGAAGCCGTTGAACGTGGTGGATTTCGCCACCCCGGTACAGCGCATCGACGCCAAGCCCTACGGCGGCGGCACGCAGCTGGTGCTGAGCACGCGCGGACAGTACGCGTCGCTGGCCTACCAGAGCGGCAACGAGTACGTGGTCGAGATCACCCCGACCCAAGGCGTGCCCGCTACTGGCGCGGTCAATGCCGCAGCGGTGACCCAGGCAGCCACGGCACTGGCCCAGCGCGGTTACAGCGGTCGCCCGGTGACCTTCAACTTCCAGGACGTGCCGGTGCGCACCGTGCTGCAGCTGATCGCCGAGGAGTCCAACCTCAACGTGGTGGCCTCCGACAGCGTGCAGGGCAACGTGACCCTGCGCCTGGTGAACGTGCCGTGGGACCAGGCGCTGGACATCGTGCTGCGCGCCAAGGGGCTGGACAAGCGCCGCGACGGCAGCGTGATCTGGGTCGGCCCGCAGGCCGAACTGGCCAAGTTCGAGCAGGAGAAGGAAGACGCGCGCATCGCCATCGAGAACCGCGAGGACCTGATCACCGACTACATCCAGATCAACTACCACAGCGCATCGGCGATCTTCAAAGCGCTGACCGAAGCGCGTGGCATCGGCGGTTCCAGCAGCGGCAGCGGCGGCCAGGGTTCGGCCTCGCAGGAAGACAGCGGTTTTCTCAGCGGGCGTGGCCGCATCGTCGCTGACGAGCGCACCAACATGCTGATGATCAGCGACATCCCGAAGAAGGTCGAGCGGATGCGCGAGCTGATCTCGAAGATCGACCGTCCGGTCGACCAGGTGCTGATCGAAAGCCGCATCGTGATCGCCACCGACACCTTCGCCCGCGAGCTGGGGGCCAAGTTCGGCATTTCCGGCAGCCGTGACAATGTGTTCTTCGGCAGCAACGTCAACGACAACAACACCAACATCAACGACCAGGCAGCACGCGATCTGGAATACCAGCGCGCGTACAACACCTGGGTGGCCAACGGTCAGACCGGTGCGGCACCGATCCGCACGCCCAACACCATCACCCGCGGGCTGATGTGGAACCTGCCGGCGGCCGTGGTCGGCAACAGCCCCGGTTCGCTGGCTTTGTCGATCCTCAATGCCGGCTACCTGCTGGACGTGGAGCTGTCGGCCATGCAGGAAGAGGCGCGTGGCGAAGTGATCTCCAACCCGCGCGTGGTGACCACCAACCAGCGCGAGGCGCTGATCAAGCAGGGCAAGGAAATCGGCTATGTGACGATTTCCTCCGGCGGCACCGGTGGCAGCCAGGCCAACGTGCAGTTCAAGGAAGTCGTGCTGGAGCTGAAGGTCACCCCGACCATCACCAACGACAACCGCGTGTTCCTCAACATGGCGGTCAAGAAGGACGAGGTCGACCAGTGGATCGAGCTTGATGGCTACGGCACGGTGCCGTCGATCAACCGTCGCGAGGTCAATACCGCGGTGCTGGTGGAGGATGGCCAGACGGTGGTGATCGGTGGCGTCTACGAGTTCAGTGATCGCAGCAGCATCCGCAAGGTGCCCTTCCTGGGTGATGTGCCCTTCCTGGGCAACCTGTTCAAGCAGCGCGGCCGCGGCAAGGACAAGGCGGAGCTGCTGGTCTTCGTGACCCCGAAGGTGCTGCGCGTCGCCAAGGGCAACTGAGGGCTCCAGGCAGGTGACGACCGCTGGTCGTCACCTGCTGCCGTCGCGCTCACCAATGCCACCGCCAACGCGGCAGCCCGCGCCGGTTGTCCGCCATTAACCCAATCTTGATGCCTTCAACGGCGCAGGCTGCGATGATGGGCAACCGTGCCTGCTGCCCTTGGTCAAAGCGTCATGATGCCTACCGATACCGCCGTCCCGCCGTTGCCTTCCGTTGATGAAGCACCCGGGTCCCGCTTGCATGCGGCCTTCGGTGCGCTGCGCGAAGGGCTGTGCAGCGAGATCGTCGGACAGGACGCGCTGGTCGAGCGCCTGTTGATCGCGCTGCTCGCCGACGGCCATCTGCTGGTGGAAGGCGCGCCCGGGCTGGCCAAGACCACGGCGATCCGCGCGCTGGCCGCGCGGCTGGAAGCCGACTTCTCGCGCGTGCAGTTCACGCCTGACCTGCTGCCGGCCGACCTGACCGGTACCGAGATCTGGCGCCCGCAGGAGGGCCGGTTCGAGTTCGTGCCGGGCCCGATCTTCCATCCGATCCTGCTGGCCGATGAAATCAACCGGGCGCCGGCCAAGGTGCAGTCGGCGCTGCTGGAAGCCATGGGCGAACGCCAAGTCACCGTAGGTCGTCACACCTATCCGCTGCCGCCCCTGTTCCTGGTGATGGCCACGCAGAACCCGATCGAGCAGGAAGGCACGTTCCCGCTGCCCGAGGCGCAGCTGGATCGTTTCCTGATGTACGTGCGCATCGGTTATCCCGACACGGATGCCGAAGCGCAGATCCTGCGTCTGGCGCGCGAGCGCGCGCGTGGCGCGTTGCAGGCACCGCCGGTTTCCCCGGCAAGGATGCCGCTGCAGGATGTGCATGACGCGCGCGCGGCGGTGCTCGACCTGCACGTGGCACCGGCGCTGGAGCGCTATCTCGTGGAACTGGTGCTGGCCAGTCGCGAACCGGCCCGCTACGACGCGGCCCTGGCGCGACGCATCGCCTGGGGTGCCAGTCCACGCGGCTCCATCGCGCTGGAACGTTGCGCGCGCGCGCGTGCATGGCTGGCGGGCCGTGACTTCGTCACCCCCGATGACGTCCGTGCCGTGGCCGTGGACGTGCTGGCGCACCGTGTGCTGCCCAGCTACGAAGCCACTGCCGAAGGCTGGGACGGCACCCGGCTGGTGCAGGAACTGCTGGCCCGCGTGCCGGCACCCTGAGCAGCGGCGGTTGGCCATGCAGGTTGAAGCTCTCTCTCCGGACTACGGCCGGGTGCCGACGCTGGTCGAGCTGGTCGCACTGCGCGGGGCGGCCGTGCGGCCGCCGGCGCCGCGGCGCGGACGGGTCGGCAGCAGTGGCCAGGCGCCTGCGGCCCTGCGCGGCCGCGGCATGGAATACGCCGAGTCGCGTGAGTATGTGCCCGGCGATGATGCGCGCCACATCGACTGGCGCGTCACCGCGCGCAGCGGTCGTGCACATACCAAGCTGTTCCAGGCCGAGCGCGAACGGGTCACGCTGATCGTGGCCGATACCGATCCGGCCCTTTATTTCGGCACGCGCTGCCGGTTCAAGTCGGTGCAGGCCGCGCGGGCCGGTGCCGTGGCAGCATGGTCGGCACTGCGCCGCGGCGACCGTATCGCGGCATTGCGCGGCAGCGAGGTGGAAGCGCCGGTGCCGCCGGCGGGCGGCACCCGAGGCGTGCTGCGCGTGCTGGACGCGCTGTGCCGCTGGTACCGGCAGCCGCCACCGGACGACGCGGGTCTTGAGCGTGCGCTGCAGCAGGCCACACGGGTGCTGCGCCCCGGCGCGCGCCTGCTGGTGCTGGCTGATCCGCAGCGCGCGGTGGCGCTGCCGCCCGCGCGCTGGGCTGCATTGGCACAGCACCATGAAGTGGACCTGCTACTGCTGGTCGATCCGCTTGAGCTGGCGCCGCCGGCAGCGCGCCTGCCGTTCTTCGCGCAGGGCCAGCGCGTGCAGCTGGACCTGCAGCGTGCGACGGTCCGTGCGCAGTGGCAGGCGCATTTTGTCGCACCGCTGCAGCAGCTGCAGCAGCAGCTGGGGGCGCAGCGGCTGGCCGTGCATGTGGTCGCCACCGATGCGCACAGCGCGGCCTGGCTGCAGCCGGGCCTGCAGGAGCCGCGCCGATGAGCGCCAGCCTGCCACTGCGCGATGTGCACCTGCCGCCGCCACCCTCGCTCTGGCCGCCCGCGCCAGGCTGGTGGCTGCTGGCCGTTGTGCTTCTGCTGCTGGCCGCCATCCCGCTCTGGCGCGCGTGGCGGCGGCGTCGACGGCGTGCCGCATGGGCGCGCGTGTTCCAGCAGGAACTGGGCACGGCCGATGACGAGCTGGGCCGCCTGACCATCGCCGTCACCCTGCTGCGCCGCGCGTTGCGCGAGCGGCAGCCGGACAGCGCGCAGCTGCGCGATGCGGCGTGGCTGCAGGCCGTGGACCCCACCGGCCAGTTGTCTCCGGCGCAGCAGGTGCTGCTCGGCGACGGCGTGTACCGGCGGCAGGTTGATGCCACCCAGGTGCAGGGGTTGCTGAGCTGGATACAGCGGCGATTTGTCGACCTGCTGCAGGAGCGCCGGCCATGACCGTAGCCGGTTGGACGCTGCCGGAGATGGCGCTGGCCTGGCCATGGGCGCTGCTCGCCTTGCCGCTGCCGCTGCTGATGTACCTGTGGCAGCGCCGCAGCGCCGCCGGTGCCGCGCTGCGCGTGCCGTGGCCGGCACAGCTGCTGCGCCAGCTCGACGACGGCGCAGGCAGCGGTCCAGGCTGGGTCAAGCAGCTGCTGCTGTGGCTGGCCTGGGCCGCGCTGTGCGTCGCACTGGCGCGGCCGCAGTGGCTGGGCGAGGCGGTCAGCCCGCCGGTGCAGGCGCGGCAGCTGATGTTGGCGCTGGATGTGTCCGGCAGCATGAACGAGCCGGACATGGTGCTGGGCGATCGCGCGGTGCCGCGGCTGGTCGCGGCCAAGGCCGTGCTGGCCGACTTTCTTGACCGCCGCGCGGGCGACCATGTGGGTCTGCTGGTGTTTGGTGACCGCGCCTATGCGTTGACCCCGCTGACCGCCGACCTGGCCAGCGTGCGCGAACAGTTGAACGATGCGGTGGTCGGTCTGGCCGGGCGCGAGACCGCCATTGGCGATGCGATCGCGCTGGCGGTCAAGCGCCTGCGCGACCAGCCGGAGGGACAGCGGGTGCTGATCCTGCTCACCGACGGGGTCAGCAATGCGGGCGTGCTGACCCCGCTGCGCGCGGCCGAACTGGCCGCAGCCGAGCAGGTGCGGGTCTACACCGTCGCCTTCGGCGGCGATGGGCGGATGAAGATGTTCGGCTACAGCGTCGGCCAGGGCCGCGACCCGGTCGATGAGGCGACGCTGCGGCAGATCGCGCAGACCACGGGGGGACGCTTCTTCCGCGCACGTGACACCGGCCGGCTGGCGGGCATCTACGCCCAGCTGGACGAGCTGGAGCCGGTGCAGCAGCCTGGGCCTGCGCTGCGTCCACGGCAGGAGGCCTACATCTGGCCACTGCTGCTGGCGCTTCTGTTCGGTCTGTCTGCGGGCCTGTGGCCGGAGCGGCGCCGATGAGTGCGGACCTGCTGCCGTGGCTGCACTGGGCACGACCGTTCTGGCTGTGGGCGCTGCTGGCTGTGCCACTGATCATGCTGTGGGCGTGGTCGCGCGGACGCCGCAGCGTGGACTGGCAGGGCCAGGTCGACGCCCACCTGCTGCCGCATCTGCTTGAGGCAGGGGTTTCCCGGCGCGCGCGCTGGCCGTGGGCGGTGGTAGCGGGCTGGGTGCTGGCCGTACTGGCGCTGGCCGGTCCCGGCTGGGAGCGTCAGGCGCAGCCGCTGCTGCAGCCGCAGGCGCCACTGGTGGTGGCGTTGGATCTGTCGCGCCGCATCACCGCCGCCGACCTGCCGCCGAGCCGGTTGCTGCAGGCGCGCGCCAAACTCGCACGGCTGCTGCAGCAACGCGAAGGCGGCCAGCTGGCACTGCTGGTTTACGCTGACGATGCCTACACCGTTGCCCCGTTGACCGATGACGTGGCCAATGTTGCGCTGTATCTGGATGCGCTGTCGCCGGAGGTGATGCCGGCCGACGGACAGCGCGCCGACCGCGCGCTGGATCAGGCCATCCGCTTGCTGCAGCGCAGTGGCGCGCGCAGTGGGCGCATCCTGCTGATCACCGACCGCGCCGACCGTAATGCGATCGATGCGGCCACCCAGGCGCTCAGCCAGGGCATGCGGGTCTCGGTGCTGGGGTTGGGGACAGCGGCCGGCGCCGCCTACCGCGACGGGCAGGGCGGCGTCGCCAGCGCCGCACTGGACGAGCCCAGCCTGCGCCAGCTGGCGCAGGCCGGTGGTGGCCGCTATCAACGTCTGCGTGCGGACGATGCCGACCTGGCTGCACTTGACGTACTGCGTGCCGACGGACCGCCCCTGCAGACGGGGCAGGGCGGTGGCACGCAGTGGCGCGACCAGGGCTATTGGCTGCTGCCGCCGTTGATGCTGCTGGCGCTGTTCGCCTTCCGCCGGCGCAGTGCCGGTGTGCTCGTTCTGGCCCTGCTGGTGGGCATGCCGATGCAACAGGCCCGCGCGGCAGCGCCGGCAGATGTGCGGGGTGCCGCGCAGGGCACGCTGTGGCAGCGCGCCGACCAGCGCCAGCAACAGCAGATGGAACGGGGCGTGCAGGCCTACCGCGCCGGGGACTACCGCAGTGCGCAGCGTTTCTTCTCCGGCATCGACAACAGCGAAGGCTGGTACAACCTGGGCAACACGCGTGCGCGCCAGGGTGATCTGGAGGGCGCCATCGCCGCCTATGACCGCGCGCTGGCGCTGCAGCCCGGCATGGCCGATGCCGAGGCCAACCGACGTGTGGTCGACGCCGCACGCAGGCGCAAGGCGGACGCCCGGCAGCCCGGCAACCAGGGGCAGCAGGGCGACAAGCAGCGCCCCGGCGAGCAGGGCCGCACGGGCGATGACAAGCAGGGCAACGCCCAGACCCAGCAGGGCCAGACCGGTCCGGGGCAACAGCAGAACGGGCAGAGCGGGCAGAACGGAGCGCAGGGCACGCGCGGGTCGGGCGACCCGACGGCGGCGCAGGACGGCCGCGACGCCGCAGGCCGCGCGCCGCCTGCGGGTGAGGATGATCGTGCGGCGTCGACGCCGCCGGCCGGCGCGGCAGCCGACCCCGAGCAGCAGCAGCGTGCCGATGCGCAGCTGCGCGATCGCATGCAGCAGGCCATGCAGAACGCGCCGCAGGCCGGTGCCGATGAGGACGGGGAGGCAGTGCGTGGCAATGGCCGCACGCCGCAGCAGCGCGAACAGCAGCAGGCGATCGAAGCGTGGATGCGGCGCGTACCCGACGAGCCGGGTGAACTGCTGCGGGCCAAGTTCGAACTGGAAGCCGAACGCAGGAAACGAGAACGAGAGTGGTGACCCCGATGAGCCTTGCCGTCCCCCATCGCCGATGCGTCATCCACGCACTGCTGTGTCTGCTGTTGTGGCTGCCGATGCTTGCGCAGGCGCAGACCCGTGCCTGGCTGGACCGGTCGCAGGTGGGGCTGGGCGAAACGGTCACGCTGAACATCGAAACCGACAGCGCTGCATCGCCGGACCTTGCGCCGCTGCAGGCCGACTTCGAGGTGGGCAGCCAGTCGCGCAGCCAGCAGACGCGCTGGAGCGGCGGACGCACCCAGCGCAGCACGCTGTTCGGCTTTGCGTTGACCCCGCGTCGCAGTGGCAGCCTGACCGTGCCGGCGCTTGCTCTTGGCAGCGCCCGCACCGCGCCGCTGCCGCTGCAGGTCGATGCGGTTGCCGGCCGCAGCGACAGCGATGCACGCGCCTTCATCGAGGTGGTCGTCGATGATGACAGCCCTTACGTGCAGCAGAGCGTGGGCGTGGTGGTGCAGCTGTACTACGCCGCCCAGCTGGCCGCCGGTGAGCTGGTGCTTGATGCCCCCGACGGTGCCTCGTTGCAGGTGGTCGGCCAGGACCGCAGTGATGTCCAGGAGATCAACGGGCGCCGCTACAACCGGGTTCAACGCCATTACCTGCTGGTGCCCGAACGCAGTGGTGCCCTGACTCTGCCGGCAGCGCGTTTCAGCGGCCGTACCGCAGGCGGCTTTTTCCAGGACATGTTCGGCACCGATCCCGGCGATGGCCGCATCAGTGCCGCCAGCAACACCCAGGTGCTGCAGGTGCAGCCGCAACCTGCCGACGCGCCATTGCCGTGGCTGCCATTGCATCAGCTCAGCCTGCGCTACACCCAGGTGCCGCGGCAGGCCCAGGCCGGGCAGGCCGCCACGGTGGAGGTGGAGGCCAGGGTGCGCGGCGCGACCCGCTCGCAGTTCCCGGCGCTGCCCGTGCCCGATGCCGTCGACGGCGCCCAGCTGTTTGCCGAGCCCGCGCAGTACGAGGAGAGCTTCGATGGCGCCACGCCCGTGCTGCGGGTGACGCGCCGCTATGCCGTGGTGCCGCGCGCCGGTGGCACGCTGCAGGTGCCTGGCCTGCAGATGGCATGGTGGGACGTGGGCGCCGGGCAGGCCCGCCAGGCCAGCCTGCCACCCCTGCCGTTGCAGGTGGCCGCCGCTGCCGACGGTCAGGGTGCCGGGACGGTGCAGGCCATCGACACGCAGTCGGCGCTGCCCGATGACGCGACCGCAGCCGCGCCAGTGAGCAGGACGGCGACAGCGGATCGGCCATGGCCGTGGCTGGCGGCCGTCGGTGGTCTGCTGCTGCTCTGGCTGCTGACGCTGGTCTGGGGCTGGCGTCGGGGACGTCGCGCGGCCCTGCCGTCGGCTACGTCGGCCGTGGCCGGACCGGCACGCTCATTGCCGTCCACTGACGCAACTGCCTTGCGGCGGCTGCTCGATACCGGTGACCTCGGGGAAGTGGCCGACCACCTGTGCGCCATGGCCGGTGTCACGCGGCTGGAGCAGGTGATCGAAAAACTGGGTGATCCGCGTCAGCGCCAGGCGCTTATGGATCTGCAACGGGCGCGCTGGGCCGGTCAGGGCGATCTGCCTGCGGTGCGACGGGCGCTCAGGCAGGCCTTCCATGACCGACCGCACTGGTCGACACGCAGCGAACCTGCCCAGACTGCACTGCCGCCCTTGTACCCACCCGGTTGAATCCGGGCGCGGGGCGGCCTTTGCTACAGTACTTTCATTTTCGAGGATTCCGCCCGATGACAGCAGACCGCCCCGCCAAGAAGAAGATGCCCCTGCACTGGAAAATGGGCATCGGCTTCGCCATAGGCCTGGTGTTGGGTCTGCTGGTGCACGCCCTCGGCGCGCAGATGCCCGCGTTGATGGATGCCGCGCGGCTGGTGATGAACTACGTCACCACGCCGGCCTCGGGCCTGTTCCTCAATCTGATCTTCATGCTGATCGTCCCGCTGATCTTCTCGGCGCTGGTGATGGGCGTGTCGGAAATGGGCGACGTCCGCGCGCTGGGCCGTATCGGCTGGAAGACGCTGGCCTACACAGTGGTGCTGTCCAGCGTAGCGGTCGGCATCGGTCTGGTGCTGGTCAACATGCTCAAGCCCGGCGTGGGCGTCGACCCGGCGCTGGCCAACCAGCTGCTGACCGAGAACATGGAGCGCAGCCAGGAGATCGTCGCCAACATCCATGGCTCGCCCAAGGGTGTGGACATGCTGCTGTCGATCGTGCCGAGCAACGTGGTGGAAGCGGCGTCCAGCAACGGCGCCATCCTGTCGCTGATGTTCTTCGCGCTGATGTTCGGCATCGGCATGGTGCTCACCGACGATGAAAAGGTCGCACCGCTGCGCCGCGCCATCGAAGGCATCTTCGAAGTCTCGATGACCCTGATCAACCTGGTCATCCGTCTGGCGCCGTACGCGGTGGCCTGCTTCATGTTCAACCTGGCCGCGCTGTTCGGCTTCGAACTGCTGATCCGACTGGGCGCCTATGTGGGCGTGGTGGTGCTGGCGCTGGCCCTGCACATGGTGGTCAGCTACGGCGTGGCGGTGTGGCTGTCGGGACGTTCGCCGCTGGCGTTCTTCCGTGAGACCCAGGAAGCCACGGTGATGGCCTTCTCCACCGCATCGAGCAATGCGACCCTGCCCACCGCGCTGCGCGTGGCCGATCAGATGGGCCTGCCGCAGCGCGTATCGCGCTTCGTGCTTACCGTGGGCGCCACCGCCAACCAGAACGGCACGGCGTTGTTCGAAGGCGTCACGGTGATCTTCCTGGCCCAGTTCTTCGGCGTGGATCTGTCCATCGGCCAGCAGATGATGGTGATGGCGGTCTGCATCCTGGGCGGTATCGGCACGGCCGGCGTGCCATCGGGCTCGTTGCCGGTGGTGGCAATGATCTGCGCGATGGTGGGTGTCAATCCGCTCGGGATCGGCCTGATCCTTGGCGTGAATCACTTCCTGGACATGTGCCGCACCGCACTGAACGTGACCGGCGACCTGGCACTGACCACGCTGGTTGCCAAAGGCGAAACCGAAGAGACCCCCGTGGTGCCGCCGGTCAGCCGCTGAACCGCGTACGACGGCAATACCTGCAGAGCCCGGTAGCGCCGGGCTCTGCCCGGCGAGCGCGCAGCGCGGCTGGTGACGACCAACGGTCGTTCCCTGCGCAGACGCGGCGCTCGCCCAGGTGATGACGGCCCATTCCCGTCACGCTGCTGCAACGGGCGCTGGGATCGGCCAGTCATGCGCCGCTCTGTCCCATATGGGACAATGACCCGCCCGCACGTCCGCGGCCGCCTCCCGATTCCGACAGAACCATGACGCAGCCCACCCGCCGCCAGTTGGCCAACGCCATCCGCTTCCTTGCCGCTGATGCGGTCGAAACCGCAAAGTCCGGCCATCCCGGCATGCCGATGGGCATGGCCGATATCGCCGAAGTGCTCTGGAACGACTATCTCCGCCATAACCCGAACAACCCGAAGTGGTTCAACCGTGACCGTTTCGTGCTGTCCAACGGCCATGGCTCGATGCTGCAGTACGCGCTGCTGCACCTGAGCGGCTACGACCTGCCGATCGAGCAGCTCAAGCAGTTCCGCCAGCTCGGCAGCAAGACCGCCGGCCACCCGGAGCACCATGAAACCCCCGGCGTGGAGACCACCACCGGTCCGCTGGGTCAGGGTCTGGCCAATGCCGTCGGTTTCGCCCTGGCAGAAAAGCTGCTCGCCCAGCGCTTCAACCGCCCGGAGCTGGAGATCGTCGACCATCGCACCTGGGTGTTCCTGGGCGATGGCTGCCTGATGGAAGGCGTGTCGCACGAAGCCGCCTCGCTGGCCGGCACCTGGGGTCTGGGCAAGCTGGTCTGCTTCTGGGATGACAACCACATCTCCATCGATGGCAACACCGAGGGCTGGTTCACCGACAACACCGCGGCGCGTTTTGAGGCGTACGGCTGGAACGTGGTGCGCGACGTGGACGGTCACGATCCGGAGAGCATCAAGGCCGGGATCGAAGCCGCGCTGGCCCAGGACAGCAAGCCGACTCTGATCTGCTGCCGCACCACGATCGGCTTTGGCTCGCCGGCCAAGGCGGGCAAGGAATCCAGCCACGGCGCCCCGCTGGGCAAGGACGAGCTGGAGGCCACCCGCAAGGCGCTGGACTGGAACTACGGCCCGTTCGAGATTCCCGAAGAAATCTACGCCGGCTGGCGTGCCGGCGGTACCGGCACCCTGCGCCAGGCCGAGTGGGAACAGCAGTTCGACAAGTACGCCCGCCAGTACCCGGCTGAAGCCGACGAACTCACCCGCCGTTCGCATGGCGAACTGCCGGCCGATTTCATCGCCCAGGCCGATGCCTACATCGCCAAGGTGGCCGCCGAAGGCCCGACGATCGCCTCGCGCAAGGCCTCGCAGCTGGCCATCGAAGCGTTCGCGCCGCTGCTGCCGGAAATGGTGGGTGGCTCGGCCGACCTGGCCCATTCCAATCTCACCCTGTGGAAGGCCAGCAAGTCGGTCGCCACCGATGATGCCAATGCCAACTACGTGTACTACGGTGTGCGCGAGTTCGGCATGAGCGCCATTGCCAACGGTCTGGCGCTGCATGGCGGTTTCCTGCCGTTCGATGCGACCTTCCTGGTGTTCAGCGACTACGCCCGCAACGCCGTCCGCATGAGCGCGCTGATTCCGGCCCACGCCATCCATGTGTATACGCACGACTCGATCGGTCTGGGCGAGGACGGCCCGACCCATCAGCCGGTGGAGCATCTGGCTTCGCTGCGTTACATCCCCAACAACGATGTGTGGCGCCCCTGCGATGCGGTCGAGTCGGCCGTCAGCTGGAAGGCGGCGATCACCCGTCAGGACGGTCCGAGCTGCCTGGTCTTCAGCCGTCAGAATCTGCCGCATCAGCCGCGCAGCGCCGAGCAGATCGCCCAGATCGAGCGCGGTGGCTACGTGCTGGCCGATGCCGCCGGCACCCCGGATGTGATCCTGATCGCCACCGGCTCGGAAGTCGGCCTGGCGGTGGACGCCAAGGCCGAGCTGGATGCCGCCGGTCTGAAGACCCGCGTGGTCTCCATGCCGTCCACCGACGTTTTCCTCCGTCAGGATGCCGCCTACCGTGAATCGGTGCTGCCCAATGCCGTGCGCAGGCGCGTGGCCATTGAAGCCGGCGTCACCGGTTTCTGGCGCCAGTTCGTCGGTCTGGACGGCGCGGTGATCGGTATCGACACCTTTGGCGCCTCGGCGCCTGCCGATGCGCTGTACAAGCACTTCGGCATCACCACCGCGCACGTGGTGGAGGCAGCCAAGGCGCTGTAACGCAACAGGAAAAGGCCGGCGCAAGCCGGCCTTTTTCGTTCAGGGCACCGCGCGCTGCCCGCTGCTTGCCGGACGATTCGACGCCCCACCACCGCGCTGCGCGCTCGCCGGGCAGAGCCCGGCGCTACCAGGACAGGGGTGATCTCATCCGTTCACTGGCAGCTGGCGCGGCCGGTCTTGTGGTTGATCGCACCGTGGGCGATCAGCAGGTCCGCCATCTCCTTGAAGCCGTGTTCGCAGGCGCCGCTGAGCGGGCTTTCGTCCAGTTTCGGTTTTTCGTTCACCGCCACCACGTTCACGTCCGGGTGGAACTGCAGCATGTACTTCACCGTGTCTACCCGCCCAACCACCGCCGCCACCATGAACAACGTCTCCTGATCGCTTTCGCGGGCGTCGAAGTCGGTCTCGTCCCTGAGCAGGCCATGCAGGTACTTCACGACCTCCACATTGGGGCCCATCACCGCAGACTTCAGCGCGTTGTAAACATCGGCGCGGTCGGTCGCGCGGATGTCCGCACCGTGCTCGACCAGGTAGCGCACGATGTCTTCGTAGCCGATGAATGCCGCCCAGCCCAATGCGGTCTGGCCCAGCGATGCCTCGTCCTTGGCTTCCAGATTCTGGCCAGCGTCGACCATCGCCTTCACCTTTTCCAGGTTGCCCTGCTTGACCGCATCGAACCAGGCCGCGTCCGGTCCCTGCGATGGCGCCTCGTAGAAATTGCGATGGGCCAGCAGCGTCGGGTTGGAGATGGTCTGCATCTGCGCCAGCGGGTACCGGAACTGCGAGAGGTCGGTATGGGGGGCCGACGTGGCGGAGGGCGTGGTAGCGGCGGTGCAGCTGGCCAGGGCCAGTATGCAGAGCGGCAACAGGGAGTGCGTCAGACGCATGTCTGGATCTCGCGGTAACGGAAACCGGTCACTCTCGCACCTCGCCCGCCACGCTTAAACCCTTGATGTGAGACAGATATTTCCGGGCAGTGGGCGGCGCGGTCGTCCGTTTTCAGGACCGGTCAGATGGTGCTGCCGGTGCGCCCGTGGACGTGAGCGCCAAGCGCAGCAGCCGGGCATTGAGCCATTCGCTGACGCCCGCGTGTGTCTGCAGCCCCATCCTCTGCAGGTACAGGGCGTGCCCCGCTGATCTGCGCTGCCAAAGCGCCGTCCACACTGTCCGCAGCCTCTGCGCACGCGTGGTGGTGTTGGCCTTGAGCCACCCCAGTGCCTTGGCCAGCGCTTCCTCCTCAGCGCTGAAGTCGCTGCCCAAGGGGTAGTCGGGCAGGGTACCGTCGGCGCGGAACGGCGCCAGCGCGTCGGCCAGCGCCTGCGGGGTGTTGCGCTGCTGACGTGCTGCGTCCAGGCCGCCGGCGCTGCGCAGCTTGCGTGCGGCACCGGCCTGCTCCTGCAAGGTGGTCTGGAAGCGGCCCTCGGTGATGGCCAGCATGGCCCGCACGCAGTCCTCGTCGGTCAGCCCGCGCAGGTCGGCGATGCCGTACTCGTTGAGGTGGACATCGCGCAGGTGACGCGGAATGGTGACGTGGCCGTAGTTCCAGCGCACGTTGGACACGCGCTGGCCGCCCTCATCGCGCGCGGCGCGGAACATCAATACGCTGCGCCCTTCGGGCAGCGCATGGGCCATGGCGACGAAGTTGTACTGGCCGCCGACACCGGAGACCACGCGACCATCTTCCAGCGCATCGGAGACTGCGGCTCCCAGCGCGGTGGTCATCATGCAGGAGTTGAAAAAGCGTGCGTGGCGGCGCTGCAGAGCCTGCAGTACCGGGTCGTTGCCGTAAAGCTGGTTGATCTCGCTGATGCGGCGCATGCCGATCGCACGGCACTGGTCCGGCGGCAGGTCGCGCAGCCATTGGTAGAACTGCGGTGAACCGAGGTAGAAGGCACCGTGCAGATACTCGCCTTCGGCGTCGAGCGTGGCATGGTCCGTGGGGCTGGCCGTGCCATCGTGCAGGCGCTGCATCAGCGCCCGGTCATCGTGCACCCTGCGCTTGATCACGCCGCACTCGACCAGCACGCGGAAGCCTTCGTTGAGCATTTCGCTGCAGCCGTACAGGCCGTGCTCGAAGGGATCCAGGCCACCGATCTCCTGCACCAGCGGGTGGTCGGCCAGCTGCGGGTCCAGCGCGTGCAGCACGCGCCGGTAGCGCGCATTGTCGGTGTGGCGCAGGACCAGCGCGTGGCTCAGTGCATCGGCCAGCGCGCCGATGCCGATCTGCAGCGTACCGCCGTCGCGCACCAGCGTGCTGGCATACAGACCGATGGCATGGTCGGCGTCGGTCACCGGCTGCCGGGGCAGAGCGAACAGCGCTGGATACGGACCCGGGGGCGTCACCACCAGGTCGAAGAAGTCCTCGTCCACCGCAGCAGTGCCGCCCAGCCAGGGCAGCTGTGGGTCGATCTCGGCGATCAGCAGCGGCCGCGGCAGGCCGCGTGCGGCGATCGCATCAAGGGTGTCCTGGGTGATGTCGTTGTTGCATGACAACGACAGCTGGGTGCTGCCCTCGCGGCGCGCCACCTTCTGCACGATGGCGTGCGGCGCGCGCTGTGCCACAGCGTCGGCAACATGGGTGTAGTTGAGGCTGGTATAGCTGCTCTGCGCCTGGCGCGAGCCCAGCAGGGCGCCGGACTGCATGTAGAACTCCTCGACCTGCACATGCGCGGGCAGACGGTCGCCGCGCATCGCATCGGCGTAGGCCAGGCGCGGGAAATCGGCGCCGAAATGGCGGTGTGCGAACGGGCCGAGAAAGCGGGCTTCCAGGCCGTCGCCGTGTGCCTGCGGTGGGTTGAGCGACAGGGCGGTGTATAGCTGCAGCGGGCGCTTGGCATCGTTCTCGACACGCGCGTACAGCGCGTTCAACAGACGGTGCGGCTTGCCCAGAGCCAATGGCGCGGCCACGCGCAGCGGGCCTTCCACTCGGGCCAGCAGCCAGTCCACTGCGGCTTCCAGGTCGTTGGACGGCTCACGCATGCGGGATGTTTCCGTTTTCGATGAACATCGATTACAGCATGTCCGGCTTGAACCGGCCGCGACGCGATACCTCCGCACCGGAGACCATGAACTTTCCGTCGCCGCGGTAGTGCACGGTGCGCGGCAGCCGGGGGCGCCGGGCGACGTGCGCGTGCACGATCTCCCAGATGAAAAGGTTGTCCCGTTTGATCCGGCTGCCGTCGTGCAGCCGGCACTCGAAGCTTGAGTGGCATTGACCCACCAGCGGTGCCTGCACCTGGCGGGCCGGCACGGCATCAAGCTCGAACCGCGCGAACTTGTCGACCTCGCGACCGCTGCAGTTGCCGATGTCCACTACGGTGTCCAGCAGCTCCACGCCAGGCACGTTGATCACACATTGCCCGCTGCGGCGCGCCAGCGCGAAGCTGTGGTTCTCGTTCCAGATGTAGGTGGCCAGCAGCGAGGGCGAAAACCCCATCACCATGTGCCAGCCCAGCGTCATCAGGTTGCGCTGCCCCTTCCACGCCGTGCTGACCAGCACGATGGGACCGGGTTCAAGCAGGCGACGGGCCTGTTCGACCGGGAAGTCATGCTTGCGCAGTGCTTTCATGCAGAGCTCCACAGGGATTTCCGTCATGCTCGCGCGCAGGCGATGAATGTCCGGTCCACAGGGATTGACACCGTGACCGATTACGCATGTAATCAGCTCGTCCGATTACGGGTGTAAACGATGATCCAGATCAGCGAAGCCGAGGCGGTTGTGATGGAGGTGCTGTGGGAGCAGGCGCCGCGCACCGCCGAGGAGGTGGTCCAGGCGTTGGCGGGCCGTGACTGGGCCGAGCCGACGATCAAGACCCTGCTCAACCGGCTGCTGACCAAGGGCGCGATCAGCGCCCAGCGCGAAGGGCGCCGGTACCTGTACCACCCGCTGCTGCAGCGCCAGGCGTGGGTGGAGGCGCAGAGCCAGGACTTTCTCGGCCGTGTGTTCGACGGTCGCGTTGCCCCGCTGGTGGCGCACTTCAGCCAGCGCGGCCAGCTCAGTGCACAGGATATTGCCGAACTGCGGCAGCTGATCCAGGAGCTTGGCGATGAGTGAGCTGCTCGCGTTGTTGCTGCGGGCCAGCCTCTGGCTGCTGGTAGCGATGCTGCTGGTCGCGCTGCTGCGCCCGCTGCTTCTCCGGCTGGGCGGCGCGGTGCTGGCCTATCGCAGCTGGTCTCTGCTGCCTATCGTGCTGCTCGCCCTTGCGCTGCCAGCGCCGCAGCTGGCTGAGATGGTCGCCGTGCCGGCGCTGCTCATGCCGGGGCTGGGCCGCGGTCCATCGGCAGCCTCCGCTGGCGCGCAGGCGGGCTGGAGCTACGTACTGCTTGCAGTATGGGCCGCTGGCGCATTGCTCGCCGCCGCGCGCGGCTGGCGCGCGCAGCAGCGCTTCATGCGTGCGCTGGGCCCCTTGGTCAAGCGCCAGGATGGCAGCTGGCAGGCCAGTGCCGATCCGGGTCTGCCCGCGCTGGTCGGGCTGTGGCGGCCCCGCATCGTGGTCGGGCCGGATTTCGACCTGCGCTTCACCCCGGCCGAGCAGGACATGGTGCTGCAGCATGAGCGCCACCATCGTCGGCAGGGGGATCACTGGGCCAATGGCGGGCTGTTGCTGCTGCGCTGCCTGTTCTGGTTCCACCCGCTGATGCCCTGGGCAGCACGCCGGTTCCTGCAGGACCAGGAACTGGCCTGCGATGCGCGCACCCTGGACCCTCATCCGGCCCTGCGCCGTCTCTATGCCAGTGCGCTGCTCAAAGCGCAGCTGGCTCACCCGGTCGCGCCGATGGCCTGCCACTGGCGCTGCCAACCCCTGCTGAAGGAGCGTATCGCGATGTTGAAGCAGTCAGAAAGGAAGCCGCTGTTCCGCATGACCGGCAAGCTGTTGGTGGTGACACTGTGCGCGATTGTGGGTACCGCCGCATGGGCCAGCCAGGGCGCGGCGCCGCCTGCTGCCGGCTCACAGCAGGTGCAGGTGCGCAACATGTCCGCTCCGGCTTACCCGAGCGGTGCGTTCGAACAGGGGCAGACCGGTGTGGTCACCGTGCAGGTGGACGTGGATGCACAGGGCCAGGTGCGCGACGTACGTGTGGTCAGCGCCACCAACCCCGGCATATTCGAGGAAGCCACGCTGGCCGCCGCACGGCAGTGGACGTTCGAGCCAGCGATGAAGGATGGCAGGCCGGTGCCCGCAGCGGTACGGGTCCCGGTCACGTTCGCGCTCGACGATGACCGTGGCACGCGGATCAACGTTGATTGAGGAGGGCGGCATGCGATTTCCACCGTCCGCAGGCGCCTGCCTCACCGCAATGGCCGGCCTCGCATTGGCCGGCTGTGCGGCCCATGACCGGCTCACCTTGGTCGACACGCGTTCGGAAAACGTTGCGCACCAGCGGTTGGCGGTCATTCCGCCGGCCGCTGGCAGCGTGGCGCAGGTGCAGCCCTATGCGCTGGCTGCCGGCGAAGGCTACCGGATGCCACGACTGCACCATGCACCCGACCCGGTGCTCGGTACGACCGATCCGCGCACCGAGCTGGCGCCCACCACCGTCTGCCTGCAGGTGGTGGTCGATGCCGAGGGCGCGGTACAGCGCAGCCTGCCGCTGGCCGACCGGGCCGAATGCGAGGCCGGCAACGCCGAGGAGAACGCGGCCCTGCTGCAGGCAGCGCAGGCGGCGGTGGCGCAGTGGCAGTTCGAGCCCGCTGCGCTGTGTCACTACTTTGCCGGGCAGGTGCCGCAGGATCGCGGCGACTGCCGCAGCGCCGAGCGTATCGAACCGGTACCGGTGAGCCTGCTGTATGCCTTCACCTTCGAGATCGTGCGCGGTCGCACGACGGTGCGCACGCAGGGGCAATGAGCCGGCCGCGGCGCCTCAGCGGGCGCCGCCCTGGATGTTGGCGCTCACCGAGGGCTGCATCAGCCTGGGTTCGGCCAGCGTGGCATCGCGTTCCTGGCGCATGGCCACGAACGCGGCCTCGCTGATGCCCTCGCGTACGTGGATGTTGTGCGCGCGCTGTGCACCGATGCTGGTCTCATTGGCGATCGGGCGGCCGCCGGGGCCATAGTCATGGCAGACAAATACGCGGGTGTCATCGGGCAGTGCCAGCAGCCGCTGGATCGATCGATACAACTGGGTGGCATCGCCGCCGGGGAAGTCACAGCGTGCCGTGCCGCCATCGGGCATGAACAGCGAGTCACCCGGGAACAGCGCATCGCCGATCAGGTAGGCCACGCTGTCACTGGTGTGGCCCGGTACCGCAATCACCTGCGCCGCCACGTCGCCGAGAGCAAAGCGGCTGCCGTGGTCCAGCAGCTGGTCGAAGTCCTCGCCTTCGGCGGGAAGGCTGACGTCATAGAGGGGGGCAAAGGCGGCCTGCACCGCGCGGATGCCGCTGCCGATGGCCAGCTGCGCCTGCGGAAAGTGCTGCTTGAGCCGGCGCCCTGCCGACACATGGTCGGCATGGGCGTGGGTTTCCAGCAGCCAGCGCACCGTCAGCCCGTGCTGCTGCACATGCGCCAGCAACGGCTCCAGCGGCGTTTCTTCAATCGCCCCGGTGTCCGGGTCCAGATCCAGCACGGGATCGATCAGCGCCGCCTCACCCGTGCCCGGATCGTGCACGACGTAGCTGAAGGTGTGACTGGCGGAATGGAAGAATGACTGGACCTGGACCGGCATGATGCCTCCTCAGCGGCGACCGATCACGCTGTTGAGCAGGCGGGCCAGGCGCTCGCCGGCAAGACGCAGTTCGCGCTCGGCCACCGGACGATAGTGTTCGGTGTATTCGGCGCCGAGCTTACGCGAGGCCGGGTATACGCCAGGTGCAACCGCGATCCGGCAGCTGGCCTCGGCCCACGCTGGCGCATCGTTGCGCAGATTGACCCGCGATGCGACGCGCGGACGGGGCAGCGCCTGCAACACCTGCAGGTAGCCATCGTCGTCCAAGCGGCGGGTATTGAGCAGGCCGCTGTCCCAGAGCGAGTGCAGGTTGGTGCCGCGGTTGCCGAACTGCAGCTGGAAATCGTTGCCGCCCTTGTCATGCCCGTAACCGGCATGCATCGGCTGGTGCAGGTCGCCGACCAGATGCACCACGAACTTCAGCGCCTGCGCGCGCTCGGCGTCGCTGCGCGAGCGGTCGGCCAGGATCGCGGTCTGCGCCTGCAGCGCCTCGACCACGCAGTTGCCGTTCGGGCAATGCCGGGCTGCCACATAGTGGCAATCGTCCTCGGCGATGTTGACGTAGTGCCAGCCGGCAGAGCGGCGGCCGAGGTCACGGTCGGTGGCGCGGAGCTGGTCAGCCCAAGGCGCAACACCGGACAGGGTAGGGTCGGCCTCGCCAGCCAGCAGGCGGGCGACTTCGGCGCGGGCGGTGTCATTGAGGCGTGTTTCGGCAACTCGGCCGACCAGCCGGTGGCCTTGGGCGCCCCAGGCATGGGCGGTGGAGGGAAGGGCGAACAGGGCGGGCGCCAGCGCGGCGGCCAGCAGGAAGGGGTGCAGAAGTTTCATGCGGCTATTCTATCCGCAGGCCCTCCCGAGGTCGCCGCTGGACCTGCCCGCCACGGCGTGACGGCTACCGGCCGTCACCTGCCAGGTGCATGGGCTGCGGCGCTCGACCGCAGCCCCCGTGCGGGCTCAGAACTTGAAGACGTACGCCACACCGTAAGCCAGCGGATCGATGTTGACCTTGCCCAGGTTCTGGCCATCGAGCTTTACCGTGCTGTCGATGTCGATCCAGCGCACGTCGACGCGCAGGGCACCATTGTCGCTGACCTTGAAATCCAGGCCGGCGTGGGCGGCCAGCCCCCAGCTGTCTTCCAGCTTGAGCTTGCTGCCGGCCAGCGCGCCACCGGTGTGCTCGCTGAAGAACGTCGTGTAGTTCAGGCCCAGCCCGACGAACGGCGAAACCTGGCCCTGGCTGTTGAAGTGGTACTGCAGGCTCACCACCGGCGGCAGGTGTTTGGTGCTGCCTACGCGGCCCAGGCCGGCAATGTTGATGTCGTGCTTGAAGGGCAGGGCGGCCAGCACTTCGATGCCGAGGTTGTCGGCGATGAAGTACTCACCGGTGATGGTCGGCTTGATGTCGTTGCCCACGTCGACCTTCAACCCGCCGGCGAGCGTACCGTTGCTGGACTTGGGGGCTACCTGGTGGGCACCGGCGGCCACCGTCCAGTCACCCTTGGACTGGGCCATCGCCGGGGCGGCGGCGAGGGAGAGGGCGGCAGCCAGGCCGGTCAGAAGCAGGGGGGAGGCGGTGCGCATGGTGCGGTCTCGTTGCGGGGTGGAATGGGGCCAGTCTCCGCCGTGGCTGCGCGCAACGCCTTGATCCGGATCAAATCCCGCGCAGGCATGCAGGGGAAGGCCCGGGCTGACCCGCGGTGGTCAACCACGGCCTGCTAGAATGATCGGCCCTATCCATCCCGCCGCACCACGCGCGGCTGCAGGAGTTCGTCAACATGGCAATCAAGGTTGGTATCAACGGTTTCGGTCGCATCGGCCGCAACGTGCTGCGCTCGGCGGTGCTGAACTTTGGCGACGACATCGAGATCGTGGCCATCAACGATCTGCTGGAGCCCGACTACCTGGCCTACATGCTGAAGTACGACTCGGTGCACGGCCGTTTCAAGGCCGACGTGGCCGTGGAAGGCGGCAACCTGCTGGTCAACGGCAAGAAGGTGCGCCTGACCCAGGAGCGTGACCCGGCGAACCTGAAGTGGGACGAGGTGGGTGTGGACGTGGTGATCGAGTCCACCGGCCTGTTCCTGACCAAGGAAACCGCGCAGAAGCACCTCGATGCCGGCGCGAAGAAGGTCATCCTCTCGGCGCCGTCCAAGGACGACACGCCGATGTTCGTCTACGGCGTCAACCACGCGACCTATGCCGGCCAGGCCATCATTTCCAACGCGTCGTGCACCACCAACTGCCTGGCCCCGCTGGCCAAGGTCATCAATGACAAGTGGGGCATCAAGCGTGGCCTGATGACCACCGTGCACGCGGCCACCGCCACCCAGAAGACCGTCGACGGTCCGTCCAACAAGGACTGGCGCGGTGGCCGTGGCATCCTGGAAAACATCATTCCCTCCTCCACCGGCGCGGCCAAGGCCGTGGGCGTGGTGATTCCGGAGCTCAACAAGAAGCTGACCGGCATGAGCTTCCGCGTTCCGACCTCGGACGTGTCGGTGGTCGACCTGACCGTCGAACTGGAGAAGGAAGCGACCTACGCCGAGATCTGCGCCGAAGTAAAGGCGCAGAGCGAAGGCGCGCTGAAGGGTGTGCTTGGCTACACCGAAGACAAGGTGGTGGCCACCGATTTCCGCGGTGAGACCCACACCTCGGTGTTCGACGCCGAAGCAGGCATCGCGCTGGACGGCACCTTCGTCAAGCTGGTGAGCTGGTACGACAACGAGTGGGGCTACTCGAACAAGTGCCTGGAAATGGCCAAGGTCGTCGCTGGCTGAGTGCCGCGCATCGCGAAGGACCCGAACAGACCCCGGCTTCGGCCGGGGTTTGTCGTTCCTGGCCTGGCAGGCTGGTGATACCTGCCCCGACGCCGCGACACCCGGCACGTTCAGTTCGGCAGGCGGTTGCGCTTTGACGATCGCGACGCCGGCACCGCATCGCTGCGCAGCAGGGCAGCGCATCCTGCTTCTGACCCCGGACAGGAGAAAGTGCATGAAGGCCTGCTTGAGTACCGTTCTGCTCACCTGCGTGCTGCTGCCCATCGCGGCGGGCGCGATGCCCCCGCCACCAGGCGACAGTGCACTGGTGCAGCGTCTGCACGCGCAGATGGAGGCGCAGACACCTGCTGCAGCCACCCGCTCAGCGGCGGTGCGACAGACCCTGCCAGGGCATTGGGTGGTCGAACTGGGCGCCGCGTTTCTGGACGCGCCGGGCAATGCCCGGCAGGTGCCGGCCAGTCTGGATGAGCGGCTGCAGGCCTTGCGTACGGAGTTGATGACCCGCAAGGGCACCGTCGCGGTGGACGATGTGCAGTTCGTTTTTGCCGAGCGCAGCCTTGAGGCGTGGTTCGGCGCATCTGGCGACAGTGATGGCCAGCGCGTTGGCCGCACGGAGCAGGGCGACGGTGTGCTGGTCGCCGCCGGGCACGGTCATTACTACCATCAGGGGTTCTCGGACTGGCGCCTGCAGCGGCCCTGGGTGCATGGCATGGTGGAAGATCTGGTCACCCCGCGTTTTGCGGCCCGACTTGCCGACGGCCTCGCTGCGGCTGCGGTGAAGGTTCACCGCGCGCGCAGCACGGCAGAAGCGCCGCATCCGGAGGCGGCAAAACCCTGGTGGACGATGGCCGCCCGTTACCACATCCAGGCATGGATGCCGGAGCGCGAAGACATCTGGCAGAGCTGGGAGGACCGCACTGCCGCGCTGGCGCACTACAACGATGACATCCGCAGCCGTCCGCTGCTGGCCAACGCGCTCGGCGTACAGGCGCTGATCCACCTGCACACCAACGCTGCAGCCAGCCCGCAGGCACGGGGCATGATCGGCTTCTACCAGCCCGGCCGCGAGGCGGACCGGCATTTCGGACACGTTCTGCTGTGCGCCGTGCGCGAGGCACTGCGTGCCGATCCGATCTACGCCGATTACCGCGTTGACGTGCAGCCCAGGTCGGGCAACTACGGTGAAAACCGTCTGGCACAGGCACCCTCCCTTCTTGTCGAACTCGGCTTCCACACCAATGCGGAGGATGCCGCAGCCCTGCAGGATGCAGCCTTCCAGCAGCACGTCGCCGACGGCCTGCAGCAGGGCTATCTGCAGTGGCACCGGCTGGGGGGCCAGGCCCCCGGATGCTGATCTGCGGGCATGCACTCGCCCTCTGCGCGTCTTGACGTAGCATGGCGGCGGGCCGGCGCGATTAGGAGCCGGCGAACTGCAGGATGCCCGTAGATGGAAGGATTGCTTGTCGTGCTGGGTCTGATGGCGCTGGCCATACCGGTACTGTTGGTGATTGCACTGGGGATGATCATGGGGCTGCGCCGGCGCGTGGACGCGTTGGAACGGCAGCTGGTCGAGCGCGCGTCGGTCGCACCGCTGGCCTCGGTTGATACCGTGCGGGCACGCACGGTCGAGCCCGGGCCAGTGTCTGTGCCGGACCCCATACCCGCTCCGGTACCGCCGCCGGTTGCTGCCGCGCCGCCGCCGCTGCCGTCGCCCGCGCAGTCCCCACGCGCTGCTGCACAGTCCACGGCCGATGCGTCGATTGATCCTGCGCCCGTAGCGGGGCCACCGCCGGTGCCTCGCGGCCCCGGCATGGTCGAGCGCGCCCTGCAGGCCGGCAAACGCTGGTTCACCGAAGGCAATGTGCCGGTCAAGGTCGGCATGCTGGTGTTCATGGCGGGCATTGCTGCGCTGCTGAAGTACGTCAGCGACCAGGGCCTGCTGGATGTGCCGATCGAGCTCCGGCTGGTCGGCATCACCGTTGCTGCCCTGGTGCTGCTGGCCTTTGGCTGGCGTCAACGCGAGCGCCGCGCGCTGTTTGCCCTGGCCTTGCAGGGCGGCGCGATCGGTGTGCTGCTGCTGACCGTGTTCGCGGCATTCAAGCGCTATGACCTGATCCCCGCCGCTGCGGCGTTTGCCGCCAGCATCGCGCTGGTGGCCGGCATGTGCGTGTTGGCGGTGGTGCAGAACTCGCGCACGCTGGCGGTGCTGGGTATTCTCGCCGGCTTCATGGCGCCGCTGTGGCTGTCCACCGGCGCAGGCAGCCATGTAGCACTGTTCAGTTACTACGCGGTGCTCAACGCGGGTATCTTCGCCATCGCCTGGAAGCGCGCGTGGCGCGTGTTGAACCTGCTGGGCTTTGCCTTCACCTTCGGCATCGGCACTGTATGGGGCGTGCTGGTCTACCGCCCCGAGCACCTGCACAGCACGCAGCCGTTCCTGCTGCTGTTCTTCGCGTTCTATCTGCTCATTCCGCTGCTGAACGCACGCCGCCAGCCCGCGCGCCAGCGCGATATCGTGGACGGCAGCCTGCTGTTTGGCACGCCGCTGGTGGCCTTCTCGCTGCAGGCAGCGCTCCTGGACGGGCAGCCGATGACGCTGGCATTGCTTGCCGTGGGGCTGGCGGCGCTGTACGCCCTGCTGGCGCGCGCGCTGATCGGCCGACCTGGCTGGACCGTACTGGCGCAGAGCTATGCGGTGCTGGCCGTGGGCTTTGCCACGCTGGCGGTGCCATTGGCGTTGTCGGCCCGTGCCACCGGTGCGGTGTTCGCACTGGAAGGCGCCGGGCTGGTGTGGCTGGGCCTGCGCCAGCGTCGCCTGCTGCCGCAGGTCACCGGTGCGCTGCTGCAGGTCGCCGCTGCGTTTGCCTTTGTTGCCGGTGCCAACCACTGGCACACCGACGCGGTGGCGCTGCTCAATCCAACCGGCCTGGGCGCACTGCTGCTGGCCGTCGCCGGCTTCGCCTCGGCCTGGAGCTGTCGTCAGCACGGCCGCCGCAGTGCTGCGCTGGTCTATTACCTCTGGGGCCTGCTGTGGTGGCTGGGCGGTATGGTCCACGAGGTGATCCGCTTCGCGCCCACCCCGTTGGAACCAGACCTGCTGCTGTGCGGGCTGGCCCTGTCCGCATGGCTGGCCGCTGAAGTCCATCGTCGTCTGCCGTCGCCGGTGCTGGCGTTGACGACGCTGTGCATGCTGGCCATGGCGTTTCCGCTGGCGCTGTGGCAATGCGCGGTGCACCAGCAGCCGTTCGCCGGTCATGGCGGTATCGCCTGGCTGGCGATGGCCGTGCTGGGGACCCGCGCGCTGCTGGCGCTGCGTGGCGGCGCCGGTCTCATCGCGCGCGTCGTCCAGTTCGTGTGGCTGCTGCTGTGGCCGACGGTACTCTCGCTGGCCACGATCTGGCTCTCGGGACAGTACGACCTGGCGGGGGGCTGGCGCGTGCTGCTGGTGCTGCTGCCGTGGCTGGCGCTGACCGCGCTGTCGCTGCTGCGCTGGTCGTGGCTGAGCCTGCCGCTGGGCGCTGCGTTCGCACCCGCACGACTGCCGCTGCAGCTGCTTCTGTTCGCCGGACTGGGTCTGGCCTGGCTCGGCATGCATCTCATCGCCGGGCGAGCCACGCCGTTGCCCTGGCTGCCGGTTCTCAATCCGGCCGAGCTCGCGCAATGGGCCAGTCTGGTCCTGTTCGCGCACTGGCTTTACTCGGGGCAGGCGCCGGCCACGCTGCAGCGGCGGCGGGTGCCGCTGTTGGCCATTGCCGGCTTCGTCGCGCTGACCAGCCTGGTGCTGCACGGCGTGCATCACTGGGGGCAGGTGCACTGGAGCCCCGCGCTGATATCCTCGAGCCTCGCCCAGACCAGCCTGACCGTGCTGTGGAGCGTGCTCGGCGTGATCGCCTGGGTGTGGGGCTCGCGCCGTGGGCAACGTGCGCTGTGGGTGGTGGGCGCCGTGCTGATGGCGGTGGTACTGGCCAAGCTGGTGCTCATCGACCGTCAGCACCTGGGCAACCTGCTCGGCATCGCATCGTTCATCGCCTATGGCCTGCTGTGCACGGTGGTGGGTTACCTGGCGCCGGCACCGCCGCGCGCCGGTGCCGTACAGGAGGAAGCCGCATGAAGAAGACCGCGCTGCTGCTGGCGGTGCTGCTGGCCGGCACCGCTGCGGCGCAGGATTACCGGCGTGACTGGGCCGAGCAATGGCCGCTGAGCCTGTCCAGTGAACAGTCCGGTGCCTACCGTGTCGTGCTCGATGCACGCATCTACCAACGTGCGGTGTCGCCGCAGCTCAGTGATGTGCAGGCGTACAACGCGGCGGGGCAGGCATTGCCCTCGGCCCTGCTGCAGCCCGAACAGCCGTTGGCACAGCCGCCGGTACAGCGCGAGCTGCCGTGGTTTGCCCTGCCGGCGCTGGATGCGCGCAGCCAGGACAACCTGCAGGTGGTGGCCGAGCGCGATGCCGACGGACGCGTGCGCCAGGTGCAGGCGCGGTTGAGCGCGGCTGCACCGGCGCCGGGTGCGGGCTGGCTGATCGACGCCAGCGCTTTGGGCGATGCCCCCATCGCGGCGCTGGTGCTGGACTGGGCAGCCCCCAGCGCGCCGCTGCAGGCTGCTGTGCGCGTGGATGGCAGTGACGACCTGCGCCAGTGGCATGCGATGGGCGAGCCGGCCGCGCTGGTGGATCTGCAGCGCGGCGATCGCCGCCTGCTGCAGCGACGCCTCGCGTTGCAGGGCAGTGCGCGCTACCTGCGGGTGCTGCCGCAGGACGGCCAGCGCCTGCCCACGCTGCGGATGGCACTGGCCGAGCTGACCCCCGCTCCGGCAACGCTGGTGTGGGAATGGGAGACGCCCACCGCCGTCAGCGGGGGGGATGGCAGTTATGAGTTCGAACTGCACGGACGGTTCCCGGTGCGCCAGCTTGACGTGGATACCGATGGCAACAGCCTTGTGCAGTGGACGGCGTTCAGCCGCGACGATGCCGACGCGCCCTGGCAGCGGCGGGCTGCGCCGTGGGTGGCCTACCAGGTGCAGCAGGCCGGCGGCAGGTCCCGCTCGGCACCGCAGGCGCTGAACGGCGTGGTGCGTGACCGTTACTGGAAGCTGGTGGCCGACCCTGCCGCGACCGCGCCGACGCCGGTCCTGCGGCTGGGCTACCGCAGCGAAGTGCTGGTGTTTGTCAGCCAGGGCGCGGCCCCGTACGCATTGGCGGTGGGCAGTGCGACGGCCAAGCGGGTGGACGCGCCGGTGCAGGTGCTGGTGGATGACCTGCGCATGCGCAATGCACCGGGCTGGCAGCCGTCGCTGGCGCGACTGGAAAGCGCGGCCGAGCCGCTGGCCGGGGAAGCTGCACTCACGCCGGAACGGGACTGGAAGCAGGCGCTGCTGTGGGTGCTGCTGGGTGTGGGGGTGCTGGGGGTGGCGGGGCTGGCGTTGAGCGTGCTGCGGCAGAAGCCGCCGGGGTGATGACCGCGAACGGCACAGCCCCTCGCGGCTGGCGGTAGGGATATCGAGGTGGGCCGGGCGGGGCGGGCTCGTGGGGGACGGCAAAAACTGCATCCATGCGTGCCTTGTTTCGCGCCATCCCTGGCGCTCGACACCCCCACGAGCCCACCCCGCCCGGCCTTGCGACATCCGCGCGCGTGCCAGCCGCGGAAAAGAAAGAACAAAGAAGAGCGACAGCAACGGCAACAGCCGCAGCGACAGCCTGACGGCCGACGGGTGTCGCCTGCGGCGAGCAGGTGCGGCGCGCAAGCAGACGCGCGCTGCTGTTCGGCGTACACCCGATCGGGAGGAACGACCTTACAATGGGGACCTGCCGTCCGACGGCCTCCATTTCGATTCCCGAGCCAAAGAGTTGCCCATGTCCATTGTCCGCATGACCGACCTCGACCTCTCCGGCAAGCGCGTGCTGATCCGACAGGATCTCAACGTGCCGATCGAGAACGGCCAGATCGCCTCCGAGCAGCGCATCACCGCTTCGCTGCCCACGCTCAAGCTGGCGCTGGAGAAGGGCGCCGCCGTGCTGGTGACCTCGCACCTGGGCCGCCCGACCGAAGGCCAGTGGAGCGAAGAAAACTCGCTGGCCCCGGTGGCCGCGCGCCTGTCCGAGCTGCTCGGCCGTGAGGTCCCGCTGGTGCGTGACTGGGTCGATGGCGTACAGGTCGAGCCCGGCCAGATCGTGCTGCTGGAAAACTGCCGCATGAACGTGGGCGAGGGCAAGGACGACGAAGCGCTCGCGCGCCGGTACGCCGCCCTGTGCGATGTGTTCGTGATGGATGCCTTCGGTACCGCCCACCGCGCACAGGCTTCCACCCATGGCGTGATTCGTTTTGCCGACGTTGCCGCAGGCGGTCCGCTGCTGATGGCCGAGCTCGATGCGCTGGCCAAGGCGTTGAAGGAGCCGGCACAGCCGCTGCTGGCCATCGTTGCCGGCAGCAAGGTGAGCACCAAGCTTGAGCTGCTGGCCAACCTGGTGGGCAAGGTCGACCAGCTCATCGTCGGGGGGGGGATCGCCAACACCTTCATCGCTGCGGCCGGCCATGCGGTGGGCAAGTCGTTGTACGAGCCGGACCTGCTGGACACCGCCCGCACGATCGTGGCCGATGCCAAGGCGCGCGGCGCTGATATTCCGCTGCCGGTGGACGTGGTGGTGGCCAAGCAGTTCCTGCCCGACGCGGTGGCCGAGGTGAAGGCGGTCGATGCGGTGGCCGAGGACGACCTGATCCTGGACATCGGGCCGCAGACAGCCGCCCACTACGCCCAGCTGATCGCCAAGGCTGGCACCGTGGTCTGGAACGGTCCGGTCGGCGTGTTCGAGTTCGCGGCGTTCAGCAAGGGCACTGAAGCGCTGGCGCGCGCGATTGCTGCGTCGCCGGCATTCTCCATCGCCGGTGGCGGTGACACGCTGGCTGCCGTGGACAAGTTCGATATCGCCGCGCAGGTAAGCTACATCTCCACCGGCGGCGGCGCCTTCCTCGAGTTCCTTGAAGGCAAGACCCTGCCGGCGGTGGCCGCGCTGGAAGCGCGCGGCAGCTGATCTGCGCCGTCGCCGCCACTGCCTGGTGTCTGCCAGGACAGTGGCCGGTCGCCGGATTGTCCCGCAGCCGTGCGGCAGTGTCCTGGCGGTGTCTGCAAGACACCGCCAGGAGCCAAGCGGCACAAGGCTGTAACCGCGTACATGAAACGTGAAGGATGTGCTAATTTCCGTTCTTTAACGGGAGGTCCTTTCACCATGTTCGAGCGTCAGCGTCGCACCAAGATCCTTGCCACCCTCGGTCCTGCAACCGATCCGCCGGGCGTGCTGGAGGATCTGTTCCGCGCGGGCGTCAACGTGGTGCGGCTGAACTTCAGCCACGGTGATCCCTCCGGGCAGGCCAAGCGTGCGGCCGATGTGCGCGCCGCTGCGGCGCGCGTGGGTGTGGAAGTGGGCATCCTGGCCGACCTTCCGGGTCCGAAGATCCGCATCGAGCGGTTTGCCGATGGCAAGGTGCAGCTCAAGGCCGGTGAGCGCTTCGACCTGGTGGCCAATGCCAACGCCGCGCCGGGTACGCGCAGCGAGGTGGGCGTGAGTTATCTGGGCCTGCCGCAGGACGTGAGCCCGGGCGACGTGCTGCTGCTCGACGATGGCCTGATGCAGCTGCAGGTGGTGGAGGTGCAGGGCGACCGCATCATCAACACCGTGCTCAACGACGGCATGCTCTCCGACCGCAAGGGCCTGAACAAGCAGGGCGGCGGCCTGTCGCTGGGCGCGCTGACCGAGCGTGACAAGGAGCTGATCGGCATCGTGGCCAAGATCGGGGTGGATTTCATCGCCGTGTCGTTCTGCCGCAACGCGCAGGACATGAACGACGCGCGGGCCATCGCCCAGTCGCACGGCTGTGATGCGGCCCTGGTCTCCAAGATCGAGCGCACCGAAGCCATCGAGAACCTCGAGGAGATCGTCGAGGCCAGCGACGTGGTGATGGTGGCCCGCGGTGATCTGGGCGTGGAGATCGGCGACGCCGAACTGCCGGGCCTGCAGAAGAAGATCATCCGTGCCTCGCTGGCACAGAACAAGGTGGTGATCACCGCCACCCAGATGCTGCAGTCGATGGTGGAAAGCCCGATCCCGACCCGCGCCGAAGTGCTGGACGTGGCCAACTCGGTCATCGACGGCACCGACGCGGTGATGCTGTCGGCCGAAACCGCGGCCGGTGCCTATCCGGTCCGCGCGGTCGAAGCGATGGCCCGTATCTGCCTCGGTGCAGAGCGCCAGTTCCAGACCGAGACCGACTTCAACAAGTCGCCGCGCAACCTGGAGCGCGCCGACCAGGCGATCGCCATGGCGACGATGTTCCTGTCCCAGCACGTGGGCGTGCGTGCGATCGTGGCGATGACCGAATCCGGTGGTACCGCGCGCTACCTGTCGCGCTTCCGTGCTTCGGCGCCGGTGTTCGCGGTGACCCGTCACGATGGTGCGCGCCGCCAGATGGCGCTGATGCGCGATGTGTTCCCGATCAACTTCGACAGCCGTGGCCTGACCCCGCGCGAAGCGGCGCGTGGCAGTATCCGCCTGCTGGTGGAAGCGGCGCTGCTGCAGGCCGGTGACCGCGTGGTGTTCACCAGCGGCGAGCACATGGAAACCCATGGCGCCACCAACACGCTGCGCCTGCTCGAGGTGGGTGCGGACGGTCGCGCCAGCGGTCTGGGCGACCTGTAAGCGGCGACCCGCCGGGTCCGGTCACGACCGGATCCGGCAGCGCAGGACAGCGCAGAAGACATGATCTGTCCGTGCCGGAGAACTGGAAGCGTTTCCATTCGATGTGCACGTCAAGGTCACGCCGTGGCGGGGCTATAATTGCGTTTTTCCCGCACCCGCCACAGGAAGTACATGAGCATCGAACAGCTGGCCGAAACCGCCCAGGCCATGGTCGCCCCGGGCAAGGGCATCATCGCGATCGACGAATCCACCGGTACCATCGCCAAGCGCTTTGCCAGCGTCGGTATCGAGAACACCGAGGAGAACCGTCGCGCCTACCGCGAACTGCTGCTGACCACGCCGAAGCTCAATGAGCACATCTCCGGTGCGATCCTGTACGACGAAACCATCCGTCAGTCGACCAAGGACGGCGTGCCGTTTGCCAAGTACATGGCCGACCACGGCATGATCCCGGGCATCAAGGTCGACAAGGGCGCCCACCCGCTGGCCGGCTGCCCGGGCGAGATGGTCACCGAAGGCCTGGACGGCCTGCGCGAGCGCCTGCAGGAGTACTACAAGCTCGGTGCGCGCTTTGCCAAGTGGCGTGCGGTGATCAATATCGGCGAGAACGCGCCGTCGGGCACCTGCATCGAATCCAATGCCCATGCGCTGGCCCGCTACGCCGCGCTGTGCCAGGAATGCGGCCTGGTGCCGATGGTCGAGCCGGAAGTGATCATGGACGGCGACCATGACATCGAGACCTGCTACGAAGTGACCGAGGCGACCCTGCGCTCGCTGTTCGACGCGCTGTACCAGCAGAACGTGCTGCTGGAAGGCACCATCCTGAAGGCCTCGATGGTCATTTCGGGCAAGGACTGTGAAGAGCAGGCCGACATCGAGGAAGTGGCCGAGTCGACCGTGATGTGCCTCAAGAGCACGGTGCCGGCGATCCTGCCGGGCGTGGTGTTCCTGTCCGGCGGCCAGACCGATGAGCAGTCCACCGCTCACCTGGATGCGATGAACAAGCTCGGCAACCTGCCGTGGCCGCTGAGCTTCTCCTACGGCCGCGCCATGCAGCAGGCCGCGCTGAAGCTGTGGGCCAAGGACACCAAGGGCAACGTTGCCGCCGCACAGAAGACCGTGTACGAGCGCGCCAGGGAGAACGGCATGGCCGCCCTGGGCAAGTGGAACGGCTGATCGGCCTTGCCATTGTGTAACCAAGCAGCGCCGGCCTCGTGCCGGCGTTTGCTTTTGCAGGTATCGTTGCCGCAGCCGACGGCAGGGCCAGGTCGCGGCATCCCCCGAAAACCATGGCCATGGAGAATGACAAGATGCGTATTGGAACGATGACGCTGGCCGTTGCGACGGCGCTCGCGCTGGGTGGCTGCGGCAAGCAGGCCGCGGCAGCTTCGGAAGGCAAGGTCGGCTCGCTGGCGGTGGACAAGCCGGTGGCAGGTGAGATCACCTCGCGCAGCCCGATGAACTACAACGACGGCAGCCGCTACCAGCTGTACAACATGGACCTGAAGGAAAAGCAGGTCGTCGAGCTCAAGCTCGCCGGTGCCCTGGACGGCGCGCTGGGCGTGTTCCGCGACGGCACGGTAGTGGCCTCCAGCAGCAGCGGCGAGGGCAATGAAACCAGCCTGACCTTCCGCGCCGACGTGGCCGGCAAGTACCGCATCGCTGTCAGTGGCGACGATGCCAGCGCCTACGGTCCCTACCGCCTGCAGGCCGCCGAACTGGTCCCCTATGACGGCAAGCCGCTGCTCAACGCGGGCGACATCGCCGACGTGCTGACCACCCGCAACCAGGAGTACACCCTGCGCGTGGACAAGGCCGGCATGTACCAGATCGACCTGGGCTCGACCGCCTTCGACACCGTGCTGACCTTGAACGGCAACGGGCTGGAGGAAGAGGACGACGATGGCGGTGACCGCACCAATTCGCGCATGAACCTCACCCTTGAGCCGGGCACCTACACCCTGGGCGTGCGCGGCATCGACGAGAGCGCCTCTGGTCTGTTCCGCCTCAACGTGCGTCAGAGCGAGCTGCCTGAAGGCCTGGTGCGTACCGACAACACCACGCTGCCGGCGTCGGGCTCGGTCAACCTGCTGCTGAGCCGCGACGGTGCGCGCACCTTCAACCTGGTCGTCGACCGTCCGGGCCAGGTGCGCCTGGATGCGATCTCGCGCCAGGTGGACACGGTGCTCGAAGTCAGTGGCAACGGCGTGAGCTTCGAGGACGACGATGGCGGGCAGGGCACCAATGCGCGTCTGGAGATGGATCTGCGTCCGGGTCGCTACAACGTGCGTGTC
>JAAIGF010402762.1_pt1 | contig 44249 bp, 38 predicted proteins | sample 6487441 | NCBI WGS metagenome assembly JAAIGF01 (sample SAMN13974129, study PRJNA590717) | phyllosphere metagenome | biome: pepper field; feature: multiple bacterial spot infested pepper fields; material: pepper leaves; isolation source: leaves from pepper fields | host: Capsicum annuum ...
CATCGTCAACTAGAATTCCACGCATGAGCATCCAAGACGACAACGACAAAGCCGCTCGAATCGGCGACGGTGTGCCGGGCGACGTACCGGTGACTTCCCCTCAGGCCCCGGCACGCGCCGCGGCCTTCGATACGCCCGACGATGCGCTCGTCCAGCGCCGGCGCTCCACGTCGCGCTGGCTGGGCGCCGGTCTGGTGGTGGCCCTGATCGTGATCGTTGCCCTGGCGGCGGCCCTGCGGCACCAGCAGCAGCAACTGGACAACTTCGGCCGCGAGGCCACGCGTCGCCTGAATGACATGAGCGCGGCGGTGGACGAAGCCCGCGGCCAGTCGCGTCAGGCGGCTTCCGTGGCGTCCGGCCAGGACGCGCGCCTCACCGCGCTGACCGAGCAGCTGCGCCGCACGGACGAGCAGCAGAAGGCCCTCACGCAGTCGTATCGCCAGCTGGTCAGCGGCAATGACGAGGCCGTCCTGGTCGATGTCGAACAAAGCCTGCTGATGGCATCCGAACAATTGCAGTGGACGGGCCGCGTGCCCAGCGCGATCGCCGCGCTGCAACTGGCCGAAGCCCGTCTGGCCCGCGCCGGCCGCCCGGCCTTCATCAGCGCACAGCAGGCCATCGGTCGCGACGCCAATCGCCTGCAGGCCGTGCCCGCCCCCAATGTGTCGGACATTTCCGCGCGCATCGAACGCCTGATGACGCAGGTGGACTCGCTGCCGCTGGCCTCGGTGGGCGCAAGCGTGCCCGCCGGCATCGGTAACGAGCCCGCGGCCGAACCCGCAGCCGTGCCGGCCGACGCTGACGCGGCCACGACCGTGTCCCCTGACGCGCCGTGGTATCGCCGTGCCTGGGAACCCGTGCGTCACTGGGCCTCGCGCGCCCGTGCCGCCACGCTCGAAGAACTCCATGAGCTCGTCAACGTGCGCCGCATCGATTCGCCCGACGCCCTGTTGCTCGCGCCCGAGCAGGGCACCTGGCTGCGTACGAACGTGCGCCTGCGCCTGACCGAAGCGCGCATCGCGCTGCTGTCGCGCCAGCCCGATATCTGGCGTGCCGACCTCGAAGCCGCCACGCACGCCGTGCAGCGCTATGCCGATCCGGATGCGCCGCAGACGCAGCAGGTGCTGCGCCAGCTCGCGCAGCTGGCCGAGATCGACCCGGCGCCGGCACTGCCGGACCTGAACGAGAGCCTGACCGCCGTTCGTGCGTTGCTGAGCCGTGCCAGTGCTGAAGCGCTGGAAGCTCAGGGCACGGGGGATTGAGCATGCGTACCTGGGTCTGGACACTGATCCTGCTGGGCGTTGCCGTCGCCCTCGCAGTCGTTGCCCGCGAGCATGCCGGCAACGTGGTCATCATCGCGCCGCCGTACCGCATCGAGGCCAGCCTGGCCTTCGCCATCGTGGTGCTGGTGGGCCTGTTCATCCTGCTGCATTTCCTGCTGCGCCTGACCGGCTGGACGATGGGCGTGAGCCAGCGCATGCGCCTGTGGCGCCAGCAGCGCGAGCTCGTGCGCGAGCACGAACGCCTCGAGCACGGGTGGGTGAACCTGCTGCAGGGCCACTATGTGAAGGCCGAGCAAAGCTTCGGCCAGGTCGCGCTGGCCACCCGCCAGATCGAGCGCCGCGTGCTGGCCTACCTGTCCACGGCCCGCGCCGCGCACGCCATGCAGCAGACCGAGCGTGCCGAAGCCGCGCTGCAGTCGGCCGCCACGGCCGCCCGCGACAAGCCGCCGCTGGCCTTGGCCGTTGCCTGCACCGGCGCGGACATTCGCCTCGCACAGGGCAGGGCGCGCGATGCCCTGGCGACCCTGGAGCCGGTGCGCCAGGGCGGCGCCCGCCACGTCCACGTGCAGCGCCTGCTGCTGCGCATCTACCTGGCGCTGCCCGACTGGGAAGAGGCGCTCAAGCTCGCGCGTGCGCTGTCGCGCCATCGCGCGGCCGACATGGATGTGACCCCGACCATCGCGCTCGCGGCGAGCCAGTGGCTGCGCGCGGCCCCCGACGAGGCTGCGCGCCGCGCGGTGTGGAAGTCGCTCAAGAATACCGAGCGCGTGATGCCTGACGTGGCGCTGGCCGCCGCCGAGGTGTTCAGCGAGGACCCGGCCTTCGTGCGCAAGATCCTGTGGGCCGCGCTCGAACCCGATCTGGACGCTCGCCTGCTGACGGCCTATGGCCAGTGCGGGCCGGAAGAGGCCGGCCTGCGCCTGCAGCGCGCCGAGACCTGGCTGCAGAAGCATCCCGCGCATCCCGAACTGCTGCGCGTGCTGGGCAGCCTGTGCATGCAGCGTCAGCTGTGGGGCCCGGCGCGCGGCTATCTGCAGCGCAGCCTGCAGGCCCGCCAGGACGCCCGCACGCATGCGCTGCTGGGCAGCCTGCACGACCGCCTGGACCAGCCCGAGCTGGCCAGCCGGCACTGGCAGCTTGCCACCGCCGCCGTGGTCGGCCTGACCGTGCTGGATCGCGATGGCGCGCTGCCCGCCGCCGATACGCTGGGCGACCCCGAGCGTCTGGCGCTGGAGACCACGGACTTCGACGATGTCGACGCGCCCCTGGTCGTGCCGGTCGATGCCCCGCCCGTGCCCAGCGCCGAGGACGAGGATGCCTGGGGCGCGGCCGACCTGCCCCCGCGCGTGCCGGACACGCTGCCTGCCGGTGATGGCGAGGACGATGACCCGTCCGACGACACCCCCCGCCCTGTTCCGCTCACGCGCTGAACAGTCACGATTTCGTTACCCCGTTTTCACACAAGGATAGCCAGATGGGCCTGAACAACGTCCCCGCCGGAAGCAAGCTTCCGGATGAATTCAATGTGATCGTCGAGATCCCCATGACCTCCGATCCGGTCAAGTACGAAGTCGACAAGGAAAGCGGCGCGATCTTCGTGGACCGGTTCATGACGACCGCCATGCACTACCCGTGCAATTACGGCTACGTGCCGGCGACCCTGTCCGATGATGGCGACCCCGTGGACGTGCTCGTACTCGCGCCGTTCCCGGTCGTGGCGGGTGCGGTCGTGCGCTGCCGCGCCATCGGCGTGCTGGAAATGGAAGACGAGGCCGGTGGCGACGCCAAGGTCCTCGCCGTGCCGGTGACCAAGCTGCTGCCGCATTACGCCCACCTGCAAAAGCCGGAAGATCTGCCCTCGATCGAGCTCGATCGCATCCAGCATTTCTTCGAGCATTACAAGGATCTGGAAAAGGGCAAGTGGGTCAAGGTGAAGGGCTGGGCCGGCCCCGAGGCTGCCCGCGCCGAGATCACCGCCAGCGCACAGCGCTACGAGGCGCAAGCCCGCGGCTGACCGGCTTGGGCACGATTCTCGCTACGGGGGCGCGAGCTGGACCGTTTCCATCGGTCCGCTCGCAGCGGGGCAAGACCCGCACCGCTACCGTATCCAGGAGATCGTCATGATTCAAAAGTTTGTTCTCGCGCTGTTGGTTGGTATGAGCACGTTGGCCGCAGGCTGCAACACCGTCGAGGGTGCAGGTCGCGATATCGAACGCGGTGGTGAAAAGATGCAGGGCGCCGCCGACCGCGCGCGCTGATCCTGCGGGGGCATCCCCCCCGACGGCCAGGTCCGGATCGCCCGACGTCACCACGTCGTCGAGCCGGGTCCGGAAAAAGACACCCCAGCCATCGGCTACGCGCCGATCGCTGGGGTGTTTTTTTGTCCCGACATTCGGGATGCCGCCGTGTGCGGTCAGCCCACCGCGCGATGCGTCAGGAGGGGTCGAGCGTGGCAGCCAGGGTCTTGCTGGCGTCCGGCGCCGGCACCGAGACGTTGCCCAGGCCGCCGATGAAGAGGTCCGCAACCATCGGCCCCATGGCGGCATGGTCCAGATCGCCATCGGACTTCAGCCACGTGAACATCCAGTTCACCATGCCGAAGAGCAGCATGGTCAGCGGCGTGGCCAGGCGGGCATCGGCCATGTCGGGACGCAGGTCCGCCACGGTGCTGGCAAACGCCTTCACCACCGCGCGCTCCTTGCTCAGGATGCGCTCGCGGTCTTCCTCGTTCAGGAATTTCACGTCCTCGGTCAGCACCCGGTGCGCGTCGGACGCGCCGGCATACTCATCGACAATGCGCTGGATCAGATGGCGCAGTCGGGCTTCGCTGGGCAGCGCATGCCCGCTGTGCGACAGCTCGGCAAGCCGCGACACGTGGCCGTCCGCGATGCTGACCAGCAGGCTGTATTTGTCCTTGAAGTAGTGATAGAGCGTGGCCTTGGACAGCCCGCACGCCTCGGCCACCTGGTTCATGGACGTCGATGGATATCCGTTCCTGGCGAAAAGTTCGGCCGAGCGCGCGAGGATCAGCTCCCGTTGCTCGTCGTAGTTCGCCGCTCTTCCCCGCCCCATAGACTGCCTCTTCTTTACGGATGATTCGATGTCGGTGTGCTCGACGGCCTGCGGTCACTCGCGCCTGGCGGCGATCAGCGGCACGACATCGTCGTGCGGCAGCCGGGGCCGGTCGGGCTCGATCGCGGCAAGCGGCGCCACCTCCTGCATGGACTCGAGGCAGCGCCGCGTGAGGTCCTGGTAGGTGTGCGTGCCCTTGAGCTTCCACGCGATTTCCGTGTCGCTCAGCTCGCGCTTGACCTTGGCCGGCAAGCCGGCCACGAGGCTGCGCGGGGGCACCTGCATGCCGGCCGGCACGAACGCCGCGGCTGCCACGATGGACTGGTCGCCGATCCGGGCCTCGTCCATGACGACCGCATTCATGCCGACCAGGGCGTCGCGCCCGACGACGCAGCCATGCAGCACCGCCCCATGGCCGATGTGGCCGTTCTCCATGATAACGGTTACCTGCGCGGGAAAGCCGTGGACGACGCACGTGTCCTGCAGGTTGGAGCCGGCTTCCATCACGATCCGGCCGAAGTCGCCGCGCAGGCTGGCGCCCGGGCCGACGTAGCAGCGTGGGCCGACGATGACGTCGCCGATCAGCGTGGCCGTCGGATGCACATAGGCCGTGGGGTCGACCACGGGGATGACACCGTCGATGGAATAACAGGGCATGCGGCACTCCTGGGCGATAGGGAAGGGTCTCAGGGTTAGTACGGATCCGCGGGTGCTTGCCCGCATCGGTATTATGAATCTAAACTCTACCGAACGGTCGGTCGAAAATGTTTCTGCGGGAGAAACGTCGCGCCGATGAGGAGGAGCCAGGATGCAGGAAACCCTTGTCGAGGTCTCGCGGGTCGGTGCGGTCGCCACGCTGGCGCTCAATCGTCCGCAGGCGATGAACGCCTTCACGGTCGACCTGCATCGTGAGCTGCTGGCCTGTCTCAACGCGGTGGCGCACGACACGTCCGTGCGCTGCGTCGTGCTGACCGGCAACGGTCGCGCCTTCTGCTCCGGCCAGGATCTGTCCGACCCGGCGGCGCAACCCGGCGGCGATCTGGGTGCGCTGATCGCATCCCACTACAAGCCGCTCGTCGAACGCATCCGCAGCCTGCCCGTGCCCGTGGTGGCGGCCGTCAACGGCGTGGCTGCCGGGGCAGGGGCCAACCTCGCCCTGGTGTGCGACCTCGTGATCGCGGCGCGCTCCGCGAGCTTCATCCAGGCCTTTGCCAAGATCGGCCTGCTGCCGGACACGGGCGGCACCTGGCTGCTGCCGCGTCTGGTGGGCCATGCGCGTGCCGCGGGCCTGGCCATGCTGGGCGACAAGCTGAGCGCGCCAGAGGCCGCGGCGATGGGCCTCATCTGGCAGTGCGTCGATGACGACGCCCTGCAGGACAGTGCACAGGCGCTGGCGGCCCGCCTTGCGACGATGCCCACGCAGGCCCTGGTCGCCACCCGCCGCGCGCTGGAGCAGGCCCAGCACATGACCCTGACCGAGGCGCTCGATGCCGAGGCGCGCGAGCAGACCGCCCTTGGCCGCCATGCCGATTTTGCCGAAGGCGTGGCCGCCTTTCGCGCCAAGCGCGCGCCCGTCTTCACCGATCGCTGAAAGGAACCATCGATGTCCGAGCGTACTCCGCAGGAAACCGCCGAATTCGTGCGCGAACACATGTTCGCCAAGGACGCCGCCAGCCGCAGCCTGGGCATGCGCATCCTGGAAGTCGCCCCCGGCAGTGCGACGCTGACCATGACGGTGCGCGCCGACATGCTGAACGGCGCGGCCTGTTGCCACGGCGGCTTCATCGCCAGCCTGGCCGATTCGGCCTTTGCGTTCGCCTGCAATTCGTACAACGAGCTGACCCTGGCCTCCGGGTTTTCGGTCGACTTCATGGCCCCGGCCTTCCAGGACGACGTGCTGACGGCGCGCTGCGTGGAGGTCTCCAAGGCCGGTCGCACGGGCGTGTATGACGTCGAAGTCTGCAACCAGTCCGGGGCGCGGCTGGCCGTGTTTCGCGGCCGTTCCTACACCATGAAGGGCAAGCCGGCCGCCACGGCCGGCTGATCCCCACCGCCAACCAGGAGTTCCGTCATGCCCGTCACCCGCCCCGGCCCCGGGGATCTTGCCGCCATCGAAACCGCCAGCCGCGACGAGATCGCCGCGCTGCAGCTGCAGCGCCTGCGCGACACGCTCGAGCGCGCCTACGCGAACGTCGCGCACTACCGGGCCGCGTTCGATGAGAAGGGTGTGCACCCCTCGGACCTGAAGACGCTGGGCGACCTGGCCAAGTTTCCGTTCACCACCAAGTCGGTGCTGCGCGACAACTACCCCTTCGGCATGTTCGCCGTGCCGCGCGAGCAGGTCTGCCGCATCCACGCGTCCTCGGGCACGACCGGCAAGCCGACGGTGGTGGGCTACACCCGCAACGACATCGACACCTGGGCCGAGCTGGTTGCCCGCTCGATCCGCGCGGCGGGCGGGCGCCCGGGCGACATCATGCACGTGGCCTACGGCTACGGCCTCTTCACGGGCGGCCTGGGCGCGCATTACGGCGCCGAGCGCGCGGGCTGTACGGTGATCCCCATGTCCGGCGGGCAGACCGAAAAGCAGGTCCAGCTGATCCAGGACTTCAAGCCCGACCTCATCATGGTCACGCCCAGCTACATGCAGGTCATCATCGAAGAGTTCGTGCGCCAGGGGCTCGATCCCGCTGCAAGCTCGCTCAAGGTCGGCATCTTCGGCGCCGAACCCTGGACCGAGGCGATGCGCCACAACATCGAGACCCACGCGGGCATCGATGCGGTCGACATCTATGGCCTGTCCGAGGTGATGGGGCCGGGCGTGGCCAGCGAATGCATCGAGAGCAAGGATGGCCCGGTCATCTGGGAAGACCATTTCTATCCGGAGATCATCGACCCGGAGACCGGCGAACTGATGCCCGAGGGCGAAGAGGGCGAGCTCGTCTTCACCTCGCTGACCAAGGAAGCCATGCCGGTCATCCGCTACCGCACGCGGGACCTGACGCGCCTGCTGCCGCCCAGTTCGCGCGCCTTCCGGCGCATGGGCAAGATCGTCGGGCGCAGCGACGACATGATGATCATCCGCGGCGTCAACGTGTTCCCCACGCAGGTCGAGGAGATCGTGCTGGCGCACCAGGCGCTCTCGGGCATGTACCAGCTGCATGTCAAGCGTGACGGCCTGATGGACCAGGTCGAAGTCCATTGCGAAGTGGCGGGTGCCGGGGTGTCCGCGCAGGACCGCGACGGCATTGCGCAGTGGGTGCAGAACCGGATCAAGACGATGGTCGGCATCACCACCACCGTGTGCGTCCATGACCCGGATTCGATCGAACGCACGCTGACCGGCAAGGCGCGCCGCGTCGTCGACACCCGGCCGCGCTGACGCACGCGCGGGCAGGCCCAATCACAGCACGCGAAGCCGGGCGCACGACGCCCGGACAACCGGAGAGAACACCATGTACACACAAGCCATGGACACGATGGGCAAGGAACCTGACGGCGCCAAGGCGGCCGCCTCCCCCCACGAGCAGCAATTGCAGGCACATTTCGACGCCAAGATCGATGCGGGCGAATTCATCGAGGCCAAGGACTGGATGCCGGCGCACTACCGCAAGACGCTGGTGCGCCAGATCAGCCAGCACGCCCATTCCGAGATCGTCGGCATGCTGCCCGAGGGCAACTGGATCGCGCGCGCACCCACGTTGAAGCGCAAGGCGATCCTGCTGGCCAAGGTGCAGGACGAGGGCGGCCATGGCCTGTACCTGTATGCCGCGGCCGAAACCCTGGGCACGTCGCGCGACCAGATGCTCGATGCCCTGCATACCGGCAAGGCCAAGTACAGCTCGATCTTCAACTACCCCACGCTGACCTGGGCCGACATCGGCGTCGTGGGCTGGCTGGTGGATGGCGCGGCCATCATGAACCAGGTGCCCATCTGCCGCTGCTCCTACGCCCCGTACGCGCGGGCCATGATCCGCATCTGCCGGGAGGAGAGCTTCCATCAGCGCCAGGGCTACGAGTCGCTGCTGACCATGATGACCGAGGGCACGCAGGCGCAGAAGGACATGGTCCAGGACGCGGTGAACCGCTGGTGGTGGCCGTCGATCATGATGTTCGGCCCGCCGGACGATCAGTCGCCCAACAGCGAGCAGTCGATGCGCTGGGGCATCAAGCGGGTGAGCAACGACGAGCTGCGCCAGAAGTTCATCGACGCGACGGTCGAGCAGGCGCGCATCCTGGGCGTGACGTTGCCCGATCCGGAGCTGCGCTGGAACGAGGCGCGGCAGGCGCATGACTTCGGCACCATCGACTGGGCCGAGTTCAAGCGCGTGATCGCGGGCGACGGCCCCTGCAACCGCGAGCGCCTGCAGGCCCGCGTGGATGCCTGGGAAGATGGCGCCTGGGTGCGCGAAGCCGCCCTGGCCCACGCCGCGAAGCAGCAACCCCAGGCGCAGGCCGCCTGAGCCCATGTCCGATTCTTCGAAGAGCACGACCATGACGCAAACGCCCAGCACCCCCGCCACGCCGGAATGGCCCCTGTGGGAAGTCTTCATCCGCAGCAAGGCCGGGCTCGATCACAAGCACTGCGGCAGCCTGCACGCGGCCGACGGCAAGATGGCCATCCAGCTCGCGCGTGACGTCTATACGCGCCGCCAGGAAGGCAGCAGCATCTGGGTCGTGCGCTCGGACCAGATCGTGGCGAGCGACCCGGTGCAGAAGGACATGTACTTCGACCCGTCCGAGGACAAGGTCTACCGCCACCCCACGTTCTACGCGCTGCCGCAGGCCGTGGACCACATGTGAGCGCCACCATGCAAGCATCCATCGAACTGAGCATGACGCCGCAAGAGCAGTATCTGCTGCGCATCGGCGACACCTGTCTGATCCTGGGCCAGCGCCTGAGCGAGTGGTGCGGCCACGCGCCGGTGCTCGAAGAGGACATCGCGACGGCCAACATCGCGCTGGACCTGATCGGCCAGGCGCGCGCGCTGCTGACGCGCGCAGGGCAGGTCGGCGGACGCGGCCATGACGAGGACCAGCTCGCCTTCCTGCGCAACGAGCGCGACTACCGCAACGTCACCATGGTCGAGCTGCCGCGCGGCGATTTTGCCTTCACCATGCTGCGCACGACCTTCATCGCGACCTGGCTCAAGACGCTGTGGGAGCGCCTGGCCACCTCGTCCGACGCCGAGCTTGCCGCCATTGCCGGCAAGGCGCTGAAAGAAGCGCGCTACCACCAGCAGCACGCGGGTGACTGGGTCATCCGCCTGGGCGACGGCACGCCGGAGTCGACGCGGCGCATGCAGCGCGCGCTGAGCGAGCTGTGGCGCTACACGCCCGAGCTCTTCGAGTCGGACGACGTCGACGTGGCCGTGCAGCGCGATGGCATGGGACCGCTCTGGTCGGACCTGAAGGCGGACTGGTCGGCCGACATCGACCAGATCCTGGCCGAGGCCGGGCTGCAGGCACCCGCCGATTCCGCCTTTCGCAGCACCGGCAAGCGCGGGCAGCACAGCGAGCATCTGGGCCATCTGCTGACCGACCTGCAATACCTGCAGCGGACCTTTCCGGGCGGTGTGTGGTGAGCCCCGATCGCGCCCGTGGCACGCAGGGCGAACGCACGCGCTCGGCCTGGGCGGTGCTGGATTCGGTTCTGGATCCGGAAGTGCCGGCCGTCTCCGTCGTGGAGCTGGGCATCGTGCGCGACGTGCTGGCAACGCAGGATGGCCTGGAAGTCGTGCTGACACCGACGTATTCCGGCTGCCCGGCCACCGAGGTGATCGAGCACGATGTGCTGGCCGCCATCGACGCCGCCGGGCTCGGCCCCGCGCGCGTCACCCTGCGCCGTGCGCCCGCGTGGAGCACGGACTGGATCTCCGAGGCCGGCAAACGCAAGCTCGCCGCCTATGGCATCGCCCCGCCCGGGAAGGTGGACGCGGCCGACGGCGTGCCGATCCGCTTCTACGGGCGGCGCCCCGCCACGCTGCAGCTGACCTGTCCGCGCTGCGGCAGCCAGCACACGGAGCGGCTGGCCGCCTTTGGCTCGACGGCGTGCAAGTCCCTGCATCGCTGCCTGTCCTGCCACGAGCCCTTCGAACATTTCAAACCCATCTGATGGTGGATCTGCGTCCTGTGCGACGCCACCGGGAGCGCCCATGAGTGTCATGTTTCATCCGCTGCGCGTGCGGGCCATCGAGCCGGACACCCAGGAAGCGGTCATCGTCTCCTTCGACGTGCCGGAGGACCTGCGCCCGGTCTTCGGCTTCACGCAGGGCCAGTACCTGACGCTGCGCTCGGACATCGAGGGCCAGGACCTGCGCCGCTCGTATTCGATCTGCGCGGGCGTCGATGACGGCGAGCTGCGCGTGGGCGTGCGCAAGGTCAAGGGCGGCGTGTTCTCCAACTGGATCCACGCGAGCCTGCGCGTGGGCGACACGCTCAACGTGATGGCGCCCCAGGGCCGCTTCTTCGTGCCCATGGAGCCCGCCGCGCGCCGCCACCACGTGGGTATCGCGGGCGGCAGCGGGATCACGCCCATCCTGTCCATCATGAAGACCGTGCTGGCGCGCGAGCCGCACAGCCGCTTCACCCTGATCTACGGCAACCGGCAACTGCAGTCCACGATGTTCAAGGAAGAGCTCGAGGACCTGAAGAACCGCTACATGACGCGCCTGGTCCTGCAGCACGTGTTCTCGGCCGAGCCCACGGATGCGCCCATCAACCACGGCCGCATGGACCGCGAGAAGCTCGGCGAATTCCTGCGCAGCGTCGTGCCGGCGGGGCAGATCGATCATGCCTACATCTGTGGTCCGTTCCAGATGAACGACGAGGCCGAAGCCGCGCTGCTGGCAGCGGGCGTGCCGGAAGAGCGCATCCACGTGGAGCGCTTTGGCGTGGCGCTGCCCGGCGCGGGCCAGCCGGCCAAGGCCGTGGATGCGGTCGAGCACGAGGCGCAGGCGCAGGACGCCGTGCAGGCCACGGTCATCATCATCCGCGATGGCATGCAGCGCGAGATCAAGTTCCAGAAAGGGCAGCCCAGCATCCTGGACGCCTGCTCGGCGGGCGGGCTGGAGGTGCCGTACTCGTGCACGTCGGGCGTCTGTGGCACCTGCCGGGCCAAGGTCGTCGAAGGCGAGGTGCGCATGGACCGCAACTTCGCCCTGGACAAGAAGGAAGTGGCCAACGGCTTCGTGCTTGCCTGCCAGGCCCATCCGCTGTCCGAGCGCGTCGTGCTGTCCTTCGACGAACGCTAGCGCCCACGCGCGGCCCGCGTGGCCTGCGCATCGATCACTGCAACGCGAGCGCGCCGACGTTCGCCACAAGGAACCCTTCGATGACCCAAATCGTACAGAGCTACATCGCCGGACGCTGGGTGGGCGCGCAGCCCGCCCAGGTCATTCGCAGCGCCGTCAACGGCCGGAACATCTTCGCCACGCACGCCGAGGCGTCCGACTTCGGCGAGGTGGTGGACCACGGCCGCCGTGTGGGCATCCCCGCGCTGCTCAAGCTGGACTTCCAGGAGCGCGCCGAGCGCCTGAAGGCGCTTGCCAAGTACCTGCAGGCCAGCAAGGACAAGCTCTATCCCGTGTCCAGCCATACCGGCGCGACCCGCGCGGATGGCTGGGTCGACATCGAAGGTGGCACCGGGACGCTGTTCGCCTACGCGTCGCTGGGCAGCAGCGAGCTGCCGTCCGGCAACCTCATCCATGAAGGCCCGGTGGTGCCGCTGGGCAAGGGCGGGCAGTTCGTCGGCAGCCATGTGCTGGTTCCACGTCGCGGCCTGGCCGTGCACATCAATGCGTTCAATTTTCCGGTGTGGGGCATGCTGGAGAAGTTTGCGCCGACCTTTCTCGCGGGCATGCCCTGCATCGTCAAGCCCGGCTCGTCCACGAGCTACCTGACCGAGGCCACCGTGCGGCTGATGGTCGAGTCCGGCATCCTGCCCGAGGGCAGCCTGCAGCTGGTCGTGGGCGGCACGGGCGACCTGCTGGACCGCCTGGCCGGCGAGGACATCGTCACCTTCACCGGATCTGCGGACACCGCCGCCAAGCTCAAGCGCAACGACAACCTCATCCGGCAGTCGATTCCCTTCAACGTCGAGGCCGATTCGCTGAACTGCGCGATCCTGGGCCCCGACGTGTCACCCGACGACGAGGAGTTCGACCTCTTCGTGAAGGAGGTCGCGCGCGAGATGACCGTCAAGGCCGGGCAGAAATGTACCGCCATCCGGCGCGCCATCGTGCCGCGCGATCGGGTCGATGCGGTGATCACCCGGCTCAAGGCGCGCCTGGCCAAGGTGGTCGTGGGCGACCCGGCGCGCGAGGACGTGCGCATGGGACCGCTTGCCTCGCATGCCCAGGTCGAGGACGTGGCCGCACGCGTGGCGCAACTGCTGGCCGAGACCGAACAGGTCCTGGGCGCGAGCGATGGCTTCGCGCCGGTGGGCGACGGTGTGGAGGAGGGCGCCTTCTTTGCGCCGACCGTGCTGCTGGCCCGCCAGCCGCTGACGCAGGACACGGTGCACGACGTGGAGGCCTTCGGTCCGGTCTGCACGCTGATGGCCTACGACGATGTGGACGAGGCGTTGACGCTGGCCGCGCGTGGCAAAGGCAGCCTGGTCGGCACGCTGGTCACGCGCGACACGCAGCTCGCGGCGCGGGCCATCCCGCTCGCGGCGGCCAGCCATGGCCGGCTCCTGCTGCTCGAGCGCGAGGCGGCGGCCGAGTCCACGGGGCATGGCTCGCCCCTGCCCCTGCTCAAGCATGGCGGCCCGGGCCGCGCGGGGGGCGGCGAAGAGCTGGGCGGTCTGCGCAGCGTCAAGCACTACCTGCAACGCACCGCGCTGCAAGGCTCGCCCTCGATGATCGCCGCCGTGGTGGGCGAGTACGTGCGGGGCGCCAAGGTGCAGGAAAGCGAGCTGCATCCGTTTCGCAAGACCTTCGACGATCTGGCGATCGGCGATTCGCTGCTGACCCATCGCCGCACGGTGACCGAAGCCGACATCGTCAACTTCGGCGGCCTGTCCGGCGACTACTTCTACATGCACTTCGATGCGATCGCCGCGCAGCAGTCGCCCTTCGGGCAGCGCATCGCCCACGGCTACTTCGTGCTGTCGGCCGCGGCCGGCCTGTTTGTGTCGCCCGCGCCGGGTCCCGTGCTGGCCAACTACGGGCTGGACAACCTGCGCTTCACCAAGCCCGTGGGCATCGGCGACACCATTCGCGCGCGCCTCACGTGCAAGCGCAAGGTCGACCGCAAGAAGGTCGATGCGCAAGGGCGCGGGCAGGGCGTGGTCGCCTGGGATGTCGCCGTCACCAACCAGAACGATGAGCTGGTGGCGACCTACGACATCCTGACGCTGGTATCGAAGAAGGAAGCCGACGCCGCGTAGGCCAGGCGCGCAGCGAGGGCGGCGCAGGCCTGGCGAGCGCTGACCGCCCCCGTGCGGACCAGCCCGTCGGCACCCGCTGCGGGCCGGCCTGGCGCGGCAGAACGGCCTGCCGCGCTGCTGCCGCCAGGTCAGGCGAGCGGCGTGGTGCTGATGCCGCCCAGCGGGCGACCGGCGGGGCAGGGCTCGCCGGTCTGCAGCGCATCGAGCAGGCGCAGGGTTTCGTCCGGGCTGCGGCCAATCATGGCGTTGGTCACGCTCACATGCTGGATCACGTTGTCGTGATCCACCAGGAAAGTGGCGCGCATCGCCGTGCCGGCGCCGCGCTCGCGGATGCCGAGCTGGTCGATCAGGTCGCCCGTGATGTCGGCAAACTGATAGTGGTTCAGCCGCGAGAGCTCGGCGTGTTCACGGCGCCAGCCGAGCTTGGCGTATTCGCTGTCGGTCGAGCCACCCATCAGGACGGCGTCGCGCGATTCGAATTCCGGGGCCAGCCTGGCAAAGCCCAGGATCTCGCTCGGGCACAGGTCGCTGAAATCCTTCACGTAGAAGTAGATGACCTTCCATTTGCCGGGGAACGAGCTCTCGGTCACCGATTCGAAGGCCGAAATGCCATTCTCTTCGGGCAGGTTGAAGCCGGGCTTCACGCCGATGACACGGAAAGGGTCGAGTTTGTCGCCTACGGTTTTCATGCAGTCTCCAAGCGGGGTATCACCCCACCGATTCTACTTGCCGTTGTGGGCGCGCAAAATGATCCGGGCGCACAGGCCCGGGCCGTCGCGTCGCTGCAGCTCCAGGATGCCGCCTGACGGCATCAGGAGGCGCCGCACGATGGCCAGCCCCAGACCGGCACCGGACGCATCGGTGCGGGCACCCGCGCCGCGCACGAAGGGGCGGATCAGCCGCTCGCGTTCGCCGTCGGGAATGCCGGGGCCGCGGTCGCAGACGTCGATGATGATCTCGGCCCCGCGGCTGCGCGCCTGCACGTCGATCTGCAGCGGCTGGCCGGGCAGGCAACCGTACTTGCGGGCATTCTCGATCAGGTTGGCCAGGGCGCGCTGCAGGTCAGCCGGCGCAATGCGCGCCATCAGGCCCGGGGTGACGTCGATGGTGAGGATGCCGCCGCGGGCCACGGTGACGGACTGCTCACGCTCGGCCACGGTCAGCGTCACTTCGGATACGTCGATGGCCTCCTTGGTGCTCGAGCCCGGGCGGGCGTATTCCAGGAACTGACCGATGGTGTGGTCGATCTGCGCGAGGTCGCTGTCGATGCCGGCGCGCGCTTCTTCGGACATCGGGCTCATCTCGGCTTCGAGCCGGATGCGGGCAAGCGGCGTGCGCAGATCGTGCGAAATGCCGGCCAGCATGAGCGCCCGGTCCGCTTCGGCACGGTCGAGCTCGCTCACCATGCGATTGAAGCTCGCGTTCACGCTGCGGATCTCGTCCGGACCGGACTCCTCGGGCAGCGGGGTGGGCGGCTCGCCGCGCGACAAGGCCTGCGCGGCCCGGGCCAGCCGGGACAGCGGCCGGTTCACGAAGCCCACGATCATGGCCGCGCCCAGCAGGGACAGCAGCAGCGCGGCCAGGCCCCAGCCCAGCCACTGCACGCCATCGTGGCGCTCGGTGCGCGCGCGCTCGAGCACCGCCCAGTAGTTGTCACCTTCGATGCTGAAGCTGACCCACAGGCCCGGCATGTCGTTGACGGTCCACTTGATCTGCGTCTGGGGCCCCAGCTGGTGCGTGATCTGCGCCGACACCCACTGCATGAGCGTCGTGTCGGGCAGGGCCTCGGTGCGATCGGCGGGGTCGCGCGGATAGATCTGGATGCCCTCGTTGGTGGCGAGGTCCAGCAGCAGGAAGCGGCGACGGATGGGCGCGGAATAGACGAGCGCCGCCCGGGTGATGTTCACGGCCGTGACGATCTGCTGCGCCATCTGATGGGCGCGGGGCTCGATCTCCATGTTCCGGAAGGCCTGCAGCCATGCGGCCAGGCTTGCGACCATGAGGGCCGTCAACAGCAGGAACGTACGGCCGAACAGCCCCCAGCGGGCTAGTCTACGCATGATGGGGAGGATGGCCGGCGGCGAGCGCCGCCGGCAGGTGAGGCAGACAGATCAGGTACCACCGTCCGGCACGAAGACGTAGCCCATGCCCCAGACCGTCTGGATGAAGACCGGCTTGGCGGGGTCCACTTCGATGAGCTTGCGCAGACGCGAGATCTGCACGTCCAGGCTGCGGTCGAACGCCTCGTACTCCCGGCCGCGGGCAAGCTCCATCAGCTTGTCGCGCGACAGCGGAATCTTGGGATGGCGCGCGAACACCTTGAGCACGGAGAACTCGCCGGTCGTGATCGGCACGGGCTCGCCGTCTTTCAGCAGCGTGCGCGTGGACAGGTTCAGCACCCAGGGGCCGAAGCGCACCCAGTCGTCTTCTTCCTGGCTCGGCGCGCCCGGATGTTCTTCCGGACCGCGGCGGCGCAGCACGGCATTGATGCGGGCCAGCAGTTCGCGCGGGTTGAAGGGCTTGGACAGATAATCGTCCGCGCCCATTTCCAGCCCGACGATGCGGTCGATGTCTTCCGCCTTGGCGGTCAACATGATGATCGGGGTATTGTTGTGGGCACCGCGCAGGCGACGGCAGACCGACAGGCCATCTTCGCCGGGCATCATCAGGTCCAGCACGAGCAGATCGAAATGTTCGCGCTGCCAGGCTTTGTCCATGGCGTTGGCGTCTTCGACGGCGGTGACGTTGAAACCTTGCTCGGAGAGATAGCGCCGCAGCAGGTCCCGCAGCCGCCCGTCATCATCCACGACCAGGATTTTCTTGGGCAGGGCAGGTGTATGACTATGTGGCATGTGGCGCAAGAATAGGAGTCGGGATAAATGTAACTGTAGCGGAGAGGCCACGCCTCCACTATGGGAATACATTGGTTGTTACATAATAACGCGACTGGTGACTCCTGCCCATTTTGGACCCCATCGTATGATGCCCTTTGCTGCAGTGAAGAGTGTCGAGTCATGCTCCAGAAGCTAGCTTGTCTTGCCGTCGTCGCCGGGGGGATGTCCGCCTTTCCGGTGCTGGCGCAGTTCCAGTCGATACGGGATGACGGTGGTGCCCTGCGATCGGGCGCCTTTGCGTCGACCCAGGACATGCGCCTGCCCGCCATGCCGTCCGCGTCCATTTCCCATGCCGTGGAACTGGAAGAGTCGGCCATCGCGCTGTCCGATTCCGAGCGGTTCCAGTTGCGCCAGCAGATCCGTGATGCCGCCCAGGACATCTACGCCGCCCCGTTGAAGAAGTCCGCCGCCGGCCCCGAGACCGGCTCCTCGCGCCGCTGACGCACTGCGCCTTTCGCAGGTGCGTGCCGCTACAATGCCGGCAGTATGCGCGACTGCCTCCTTGCCCTCGAAACTTCCTCCGACCGCTGCGGCGTGGCGCTGTTGCGCACGGCTGCCGGTGCGGCCCCCGTCCTGCATCAGGCCGAACATGACGGCGCGGCCGAACATTCCGCGCGCATCCTGCCGATGATCGACACGGTGCTTGCCGCCGCAGGCGTCGATCGCTCGGCCATCGGTGCCGTGGCATTCGGTCAGGGGCCGGGCGGCTTCACCGGCATTCGCGTCGCGTGCGGCGTTGCCCAGGGCGTCGCGTTTGCCCTGGACGTGTCGGTGGCGCCCGTGCCCTCGCACGCGGCGGTCGCCTGGCGCCTGCGCGACGACCCGGCGCCCCTGCGGGTGATCGTCCTGGATGCCCGCATGGCCGAGGCCTACGTGGCGGTCTACCGGCAGGAAGGCGTTCAGTCGCATTGCGTGCTGCCGCCCGTGCTGATCGCCTTGTCCGCCGTGCCTGGCTGGGTGCTGGCCAGCCTGCCGGCGTGGGGCGTGGTCGACGCGGGCGCGCAGGCCGTGTGCGTGGCAGGCGATTGCGCGCAGGCGCTGCGCGACGCCGGCGGCCTGCCGGAAGCCTGGCTGCGCGAGACGCCCATGCGCCCGGATGCCGAAGCAGTGGCGTGGGTCGGCGAAGCGCTGTGGCGCGCCGGTCAGGCCGTGCCGCCCGACGACGCCCAGCCCCTGTATGTGCGTGACAAGGTCGCCTTCACGACGCGCGAGCGTGCGGCTGGCGCCGGTGGCAATCCTCGCGCGGAGACGCCCGCATGACGATGCGCTACGCCCGCATGCTGGCGCAGGACCTCGATGAGGTCGTGCGCGTGGAAGCCGATGTCTATACCCATCCCTGGACCAAGGGCAACTTCGCCGATGCGCTGGCGGCCGGCAACCATGCCTGGGTCGTGCGCGAGGATGGCGAGCTCGTGGCCTACTGCATCGTGATGATGGCGCCGGACGACGCCCATCTGCTCAACATCAGCGTGGCTGCGCGCGCGCAGCATCGCGGCGTGGGGCGTGAACTGCTCGAGTGGGTGGCCGAACAGGCACGTGCCATGTCGGTGCCGTCGGTCCTGCTGGAAGTGCGCGTGAGCAATGCGCGCGCGTTGCAGATGTACGAGCGCGCGGGCTATCGCCGCATCGGCGTGCGCCGCGGCTATTACCCGGCCCTGGAAGGGCGCGAGGATGCCATCGTCATGCGCAAGGTACTGGACGATGAAGACGAAGCCGAGGAGGGCGCGGCATGACGGCGTCGCCACCCCCCAACGACGACGGCCCGGCCGACGACCGGACGCGCACGGCGGGCTTGCGCCGCGCGTGGCTGCGCGAGCTCGGCATCGACCACGTCTGGGACCTGCCCGCGCCGCCCGCCAACCTGCACGCCGCCCCCCCGCCGGGCGCGGCGCAGGGTGAGGCTGACGCCGGCGATCCGTCAGCGCCCGGTGGAGTGATGACCTCGCCGGTCGCGGATCCGTCGCCAGCGCTCAGCCTGCCCGAGCCTGCATCCGACCCGGTCGCGGCCATGGCGCCACGACCCGAGGCGGCACCGGAAGACGCATCAGCCGTGGCGTCCACGGCAGCGATGCCGTCCGATGCCGCGGCTGCACCTGCATCCGAGGCTGCGCCGAGCCCGGTGGCCGTGCCACACCCGGATGCCGCCGCGCCTGTGGCGTCTGCGGCAGATGCGGCTGGCGCAGAAGCCTCACCCGCAACTCCCGTGTCCGCATCCGTCCCTGGGGCTGCGCCGGTCCTGGCGGCAGCGCCGAGTCCCGTGGCCGCACCGCCCTTGCGTGACGCCGCGGCTGCGGCCTCTGCGCCTGCCGCGCCTGCCTCACCCGCGGCCCCCGTGTCCGCACCCGTTCCTGAGTCCGCGCCGGTCCTGGCGTCAACGCCGAGTCCGGCGACCGAGTCGCCCTCGGGTGCCGCCGCGCCGACGGCTGCTGCCCCGGCATCGTCACCGACACCCGCGTCCGTGCCGTCGCCTGCGTCCGCACCCGCACCCGCACCGGCCTCCGCGACCGCCCCGGCGCCAGCGCCGACCCCGCACTCCGCATCCGAGGCCGTCCCGCCGTTGCGCCCTGGGCTGCCGCCCGGTCTGCGCTCGGCTGCCACCTTGTTGCCGCCCGCCGGCGCGAGCGCACCCGCGGCCTCACGCGCACCCGGCCTGCCGGCGGGGGAGTACAGCCGCGAGGCTGTCGCCGACCCGGCGCGTCGGGATGGCGTCGCCGCTGGCGCGGCCAGCGGCGACTACCGTCGCGAGCCGCTCCCCGATCCCTACGGATCGCAGGCCGAGGACGAGGAAGAATCGCACGCGGCCCCGGCCGCAGCGGCGCCGGACGAGCCGCGTCCGGACGAGGCCGCGTCCCCCTGGGTCGCGGTGCGCGCACCGGCGACGGCGCCGCACGAAGAAGACTGGGTGCTGGTGGGCGCCGGCCTGGATCGCGATATCCAGGCCCCGGCCAAGAACCGCCTGCTGACGGCCTTGCTGGCAGCCCGCGGGCATGCGCTGGGCGAGCCGGCCGGCTGGCCGGGCGCGGTCGAAGAGGGCGCGGCCGCCGTCGTGGTGATCGGGGCCGAGGCCATGGCGAGCCTTGCCCCGGGCGCGGCAGCCTATGCCGTGGGCGATATCGAGGTCGAAGGCGTTCCGGTGCCGGCGCTGCTGCTGCCGGCGCTTGCCGAGCTCAGCGTGAATGCCGAAGGCAAGGCCGCCACCTGGCGCGGACTGCTGCGCCTGTCGGCGCAGGTGAGCGGCGAACCGGACTGAGCGCCGGTGCGGCGCGCGGGCCTGGCCGATGGCGCAGCCCGCGCGTGAAGATATCCAGATGACGCCGTGGTCCAGGCCCGACGCTGCCGTCGGGCCCGCGACCGCACGTCAGCGGCTCAGCGCTTGAGCGCCGTGCCGTAGCCGTGATGGCCGATCTGGTCGTCCAGCTGGGGATCGGCGCGGTGGTTGGCGCGATTCCAGGCCATGATCAGCAGCATCAGCGAGGCCACCAGCAGGCCGAACATCACGATGATGACGTTGATGCCGATGTCGGCCCACAGCATCAGCGAGTACGCCGCCACCATCAGCAGGATGTTCAGCTGCTCGTTGAAGTTCTGCACGGCGATCGAGTGGCCGGCGGACAGCAGCACGTGGCCGCGATGCTGCAGCAGCGCGTTCATCGGCACGACGAAGAAGCCGCCCAGCCCGCCGATCAGGATGAGCAGGATGTAGACCGCCCACATGTTCTCGACCATCGGCATGAGCAGCACGACGAAGCCCATGCCCACGCCCATCGGCAGCACCGTGAGCGCCCGCTTGAGCGGGATGCGCCCGGCCAGGATGGCCCCGCCGATGGTGCCCACGGCGGCCACGCCCATCAGGATCGACGCCTGGTCCAGCGACAGCCCCAGGTGCTGGCGGCCCCATTCGATGACGACCATCTGCAGCGTCGCGCCCGCGCCCCAGAACAGCGTGGTCACGGCCAGCGAGATCTGCCCGAGCTTGTCGCCCCACAGCGTGCGCACGTAATACGCGAACTCCTTGACCAGGCGCACCGGACGGGTGTGCTGGGGCGGGTAGATGACGCCCGTGCGGGGAATCAGCAGGTTGAAGATCGCGGCGATGACGTAGACGAAGGCGATGACGACCAGCGCTGCCTCGGCCGGGGTCGACAGGCCGGGCACCAGCTCCCAGCTCAGGATCGTGCTGGACACGCTGGGGCTGATCAGGGCGCCGCCGACCATCACGCCCAGCAGCACGGACACGACGGTGAGGCCTTCGATCCAGCTGTTGCCCTTCACAAGCAGGCTGGGGGGCAGCATCTCGGTGACGATGCCGTACTTTGCGGGCGAATACGCCGCCGCCCCGATGCCGACCACCGCATAGGCCACGAGCACCAGGTAGGTCTGCTGCTCGGTGGTGAGGTTGAAGGCGCCGTAGCAGAACATCAGCATGCAGCCCGCGACCTTGACGGTGTTCGTGTAGAACATCACCCGTCCCTTGGGACGACTGTCCGCAAAGGCGCCGACGAATGCCGCGAGCACGACGTAGGACAGGGCGAACGACCATTTGGCCATGGGGGCCAGCCAGCTTGGCCCATGCAACTGCTGGATCAGGGCGATCGCGGCAATCAGCAAGGCGTTATCAGCCAGCGATGAAAAGAATTGGGCCGCCATGACGAGGTAGAAACCTCTGGGGATGGAAGCCTTGCTGGCATGACTCAAAATGACTCTCTCACGACACGTGGACCTGGGAAGGCCGCTGGTTCAACAGGGGCGAAGCCGAACGCTGGGACAGCGGCGATCGACGGTAGTTCCGGTACATCGTGGCCCGCATGCGCCGCGGGCCGCGCACCTGAAAGGGCATAAGCCCCGGCAGGCGGTGGGGTATTATACGGAGCACTTTTCGCCCTTGCCTTACAACCCTTACAACCACCTCGTCCCCCGGTGCGGCTCACCCAGATCAAACTCGCGGGCTTCAAGTCGTTCGTGGACGCCACGTCGATCCAGGTACCCAGCCAGCTCGTCGGCGTCGTTGGTCCCAACGGCTGCGGCAAATCCAACATCATCGACGCGGTGCGATGGGTGCTGGGCGAGACACGCGCGTCCGAACTGCGCGGCGAGTCCATGCAGGACGTCATCTTCAACGGGTCGGGCAATCGCAAGCCGGCAGCGCGCGCCTCGGTCGAACTGGTGTTCGACAACGAGCAGGGCCGGGCGGCCGGGCAGTGGAGCCAGTACGCCGAGGTCGCCGTCAAGCGCGTCCTGACGCGCGATGGCGCAAGCTCGTACTACGTCAACAACCAGGCCGTGCGCCGGCGCGACATCCACGACATCTTCCTGGGCACGGGCCTGGGTGCCCGCGGCTACGCCATCATCGGCCAGGGCATGATCGCGCGCATCATCGAGGCGCGCCCGGAAGAGCTGCGGGTGTTCCTGGAAGAAGCCGCGGGCGTCTCGCGCTACAAGGAGCGCCGGCGCGAAACCGCCAACCGGCTCGAGGACACGCGCGAGAACCTGACCCGGGTCGAGGACATCCTGCGCGAGCTCACCAGCCAGCTGGAAAAGCTCGAGGCCCAGGCGGCCGTCGCCCAGCGCTACCAGAACCTGCAACAGGACGGCGAGCGCAAGCTGCACGCGCTGTGGCTGCTGAAAAAGGACGAGGCGGACACCAACCGGGACAAGCTCGCGCACGAGACCGAGCGCGCGCAGAACGGCCTGGAATCGGCGCTGGCCGATCTGCGGCGCGAACAGGCGCAGCTCGAATCGATGCGCCAGGCGCAGTACGCGGCCAGCGATGCCCTGCACGCGATGCAGGGTCGCCTCTACGAGGCCAATACCGAAGTGAGCCGGCTCGAAGCCGAGATCCGCTACGTGGTCGAGGCACGCAACCGCCTGCAGGCCCGTCGCGACCAGCTGCAGGCGCAGATCGCGCAGGCGGGCGAGGAAGCCGAGGATGGCCAGGCCGCCATCGCCCAGGCCGAGGAAGCGCGCGAGATGGCGGTGGTGCGTGCCGAAGAGGCCCGCGGGCGCCTGGACGATATGCAGGCGGCGCTGCCGGCGCAGGACACGCGGCTGCGTGACGCGCAGACCGCCATGTCCACCCTGCGTGGCGAGGTGGCGCGGGTCGAGCAGGCGCTCGCCCTGTCGGCCCAGGCCCAGCGTGATGCCGATCGCCAGCTCCAGCAGCTCGCCCTGCGCCGCGAACGCCTGCAGCAGCAGGCGAGCGAACTCGCGCGGCCGGACGTCGGCCGCCTGGAGCAGCTCGCCGGTGACCTGGCTGCCGTGGCCCAGAACGCCGAGGAAGCCGAAGGCGAGCTCTTCGAGCTCGAGGACCGCGTGCCGGCGCTGGATGCCGAGCGCCGCACGGCGCAGCAACAGGCCCAGCAGCAGGCCAGCGCCATGGCCAACATCGAGGCCCGGCTCGCGGCGCTCACGCGCCTGCAGCGCGACGTCGAGCAGCGTGGCGCGCTGCAGCCCTGGCTGCAGAAGCATGAACTCGCCAACCGCGAACGCCTCTGGCAGCGCCTGCAGGTCGAGCCTGGCTGGGAAACGGCGCTGGAGGCCGCGCTGCGCGAACGCATGTCGGCGCTGGAAATGAGCTCGCTGGACTGGGCCGCGGGCTTTGCCGCCGACGCGCCGCCCGCCCGCATCGCGTTCTATCAGATGCCGGTGCCGGATGCCCCGCAGCCGGCGCCCGCGGGCCTGCGCTCGCTGGCCGAGCTGCTGCGCGTGACCGACCCGCGCCTGCGTACCCTGGTCGCCGGCTGGCTGCGCGACACCTATGTCGCCGACGATGCCGGCCAGGCCCTCAAGGCGCGTGCAACGCTGCCCGCCGGTGGCGTCTTCGTCGTGCGCGCCGGCCACCTGGTGGATGCGCATGGCATCCGCTTCTATGCGCCGGACACCGAGCAGGCCGGCATGCTCGCGCGCCAGCAGGAAATCGACAACCTGCAACGCGAACTAAAGGCGCAGCAGCTGATCACCGATGAGGCGCGCTCGGCCGCCAGCCGGGCCGAGACGGCCTACGCGGCCCTGGCGCAGACCTTGCCCGCGGCGCGCCAGCGCGTGGCCGAAGTCACGGCGCGACGCCATCACATTCAGCTGGAACACGAGCGCCTCGCCCAGCAGGCCGCGCAGAGCGCCGCGCAAAGCGAACGCATCGCCCAGGACCGCGCCGAGCTCGCCGCCCAGGAAGAAGAACTGCACGCCGCGCGCGAAGAGGCCGAGGCCCGGTTCGAGACGCTGGATGGCGAACTCGGCGACAGGCAGTCTCGCGTGGCCGACGCCGAAATCGAACTCGAAACCCTGGAAGCGCAGACGCGCGCGGCACGTGATGCCGTGCGGGAAGCCGAGCGCGCCGCCCATGAAGCGGAGTTCGCCGAGCGCGGCGCGGCTGCACGCATCGGCGAGCTGCAACGCGCGTTGCAGCGCATGGCCGAGCAGGCCGAGCGCGCGCGCGCGGAACTGGCCGGCGTGCTGGACGAACTGGTCGTGCTGGATGACGCCGCGGCGCAGGCCGGCCTGCAGGAAGCGCTGGCCGAACGCGCAGAACGCGAAGACGCGCTGGCGCGCTCGCGCGCCGAACTGGACGATCTCAATGCCCAGCTGCGGGCGGCCGACGAGCTGCGCGTCAAGGTCGAGCAATCGCTCGATCCCCAGCGTGCCAAGATCACCGAGCTGCAGTTGCAGGAGCAGGCCGCGCGGCTCGCGCAGGAACAGTACGAGCAGCAGCTCACCGACGCGGGTGTCGATCTGGCGGCCGTGGCGCAATGGCTGGACGAAGCGCCCGCCGAGCGGCGTCGCCTGGGCTGGCTGCAGGCCGAAGTGGGGCGCGTGGGCCGCGAGGTGAACAGCCTGGGCGCGGTCAACCTGGCCGCGCTCGAAGAGCTCAATGTCGCGCGCGAGCGCCAGGGCTTTCTCGCCTCGCAGCAGACCGATCTCGTGTCCGCCATCGAGACCCTGGAGGACGCCATCCGCCGCATCGACCGCGAGACGCGCCAGCTGCTGCAGGAAACCTTCAACATCGTGAATGGTCACTTCGGCGAGCTGTTCCCCAAGCTGTTCGGGGGCGGCGAAGCGCGGCTTGCGATGACCGGCGACGAGATCCTGGATGCGGGCGTCCAGGTGATGGCGCAGCCACCGGGCAAGCGCAACAGCACCATCCATCTGCTGTCGGGCGGCGAGAAGGCGCTGACCGCCACGGCGCTGGTGTTTGCGCTCTTCAAGCTCAATCCCGCGCCGTTCTGCCTGCTTGACGAAGTCGATGCCCCGCTGGACGATGCGAACACCGAGCGCTATGCCAATCTCGTGCGCAGCATGAGCGAACACACACAGTTTCTTTTCATTTCGCACAACAAGATCGCCATGGAGATGGCGCATCAGCTCGTGGGAGTTACCATGCAGGAACAGGGCGTGTCCCGTATCGTGGCGGTCGATATCGACGCCGCCGTTCAATTGACCGCCGAGGCGGCGTGAAGCAGGAGGCGGGAGGCCACCATGAGTGATTTGCAAATCAGTTTGATCGTCCTTGGTGTGCTGGCGATCGTTGCCTTGCTGGGTTTGAACTGGTGGCAGGACCGCCGCGTTCGGAACAAGATGCAGCAGACCTTCTCGCAGACGCGCGAAGACGCCTTGCTGCCGGGCAGCGAGGCTTCTGCCGCGCCGGCGCCCGTGTCGAAGAAGGCCGCAGCCGCGGCAAAGAAGCCCGTCGCCCCGGCACCGACCGAGCGTCGCGAACCCGCCTGGCAGTCCGAGCAGGACGAGGACGATGACGCGCCCGCCATGCGCCGCGAGCCCGCCGTGGGCGCAGCGCCCGACGTGCCCGTGGGCGATCAGGCCGACCCCGCCGTCGAAGCCCTGATCGATCTGGTTTTCGAGCGCCCCGTGCCGGGACGCGAGCTGCTGCCCCTGGTGCGCGAACTCGATCGGGTCGGGCAAAAGCCGCTGCGCGTGTTCCTGCGCACGGTCGATGGCGAGCAGTACCTGAAGCTGCGCCTGGACCGCGATTACGCGTTCGTGCAGATCGCCGTGCTGCTGGCCAATCGCAGTGGCGCGCTCAGTGCCGCGGAATGGGCCCAGGCCTGGAGTCGCGCCGAGCGCATCGCCGAGCAGCTGGATGCCCGGATCGAAGGTCCGGATCCCGCCCATGTCGCCGAGCACGCCCGTCAGCTGGACCAGTTGTGCGCCACGCTCGATACGTCCGTGGGCCTGACGCTCGTGCCCCAGCGCCCGCAACCCTGGCGCGTCGCCGAAGTCCTGGCGCATGCCCATGACGCCGGCTTCGTCGAAGGCACCGACCCGGACCGCCTGGAATGGCGCGATGACGACGGCGCGACGCGCTTCGTGCTGATCCACCCCGCCAGCGAAGCCCGTGGCGGTGCCGTGGCCGGGCGCGTGAGCCTGTTGCTGGACGTGCCGCGCAGCGCGACGTCGGATACCGCCTTTGCCGACATGGCCCAGGTGGCGCGCCGCCTGGCCGACGTGCTGGAAGCCGGCGTGGTGGACGACAACGGTCAGCCGCTGGCCTCGGGCAGTGAAGAAGCGGTCGACGCCCACCTGCGTCGCCTGTATGGCCAGCTGGCCGAGAACGGCCTGCGTGCAGGCTCTGCGCGTGCGTTGAGGGTGTTCGCTTGAGCCAGTCGCGTGTCCAGCAGTTGCGTGCCGAGATCCTCGCGCACGATCACCGGTATTACGTGGAAGACGCGCCGACGGTGTCGGACGCCGAATATGACCGGCTCTTTCGGGAGCTGGTCGAGCTCGAGACGGCCCATCCCGACTGGGTCACGCCCGAGTCGCCCACGCAGCGCGTGGGCGGTGCGCCCGTCTCCGCCCTGGGCGAAGTGCGGCACAGCGTGCCGATGCTGTCGCTGGGCAACGCGTTCTCCGCCGAGGAAGTCCAGGCCTTCGACAAGCGCGTGGCCGATGGCCTGCATGCCTCTGGCGCGCTTGCCGGCGGTGCCGAGGCGGCCTACCTCTGTGAACTGAAGCTCGACGGCCTGGCGATCAGCCTGCGCTACGAAGACGGCCGGCTCGTGCAGGCCGCCACGCGCGGCAACGGGCAGGTCGGCGAAGACGTCACCGCCAACGTGCGCACGATCAAGGCCATCCCGTTGACCCTGCGCGGCGATGTGGCGGGCGTGGTCGAAGTCCGTGGCGAAGTGCTGATGTTCCGCCAGGACTTCGAGCGCCTGAACCAGGAGCAGGGCGAGCGCGAGCAGAAGATCTTCGTCAATCCGCGCAATGCCGCGGCAGGCAGCCTGCGCCAGCTCGACCCGCGCATCACGGCGGCGCGCACGCTGCGCTTTTTCGCCTACGGCTGGGGGCAGGTCGATCACATGCCCGCGGCGCAGACGCATTCCGGCATGCTGGACTGGATCGCCAGCCTGGGCGTGCCGGTCAACGCGCATCGGCGCGTGGCGCACGGCGCCGACGGGCTGCTCGCCTTCTACACCGAGATCGGCGAGGCCCGCCGGGGCCTGGGTTACGACATCGACGGCGTGGTCTACAAGGTGGACAGCCTGTCGGCGCAGCGCCAGCTGGGCTTCGTGTCGCGTGCGCCGCGCTGGGCGCTGGCGCACAAGTTCGCCGCGGAAGAAGCCACGACCGAACTGCTGGACATCGAAGTGCAGGTGGGGCGCACCGGCGCGATCACGCCCGTGGCGCGGCTCAAGCCCGTGTTCGTGGGCGGGGTCACGGTCACCAATGCCACCCTGCACAACGAAGACGAGATCCGCCGCAAGGACGTGCGCATCGGCGATACCGTCGTCGTGCGGCGTGCCGGTGACGTGATCCCGGAAGTCGTCGCGCCCGTGGCCGAGCTGCGGCCGGCGCACGCGGCGCTGTTCGTCATGCCCACCCAGTGCCCGGTCTGCGGCTCGGCCATCGAGCGCCTGGAAGGCGAGGCGATTGCCCGCTGCACCGGTGGCCTGGTCTGCGCCGCGCAGCGCAAGCAGGCACTGGCGCATGCGGTCGGCCGGCGCGCGCTGGACATCGACGGCATGGGCGACAAGCTCGTCGACCAGCTGGTCGAGCGCGGTCGCCTGACCTCGCTCGCCGATGTCTACACCCTGCAGGCCGACGAGCTCGCCGGCCTGGACCGCATGGGCCCGAAGTCCGCGCAGAACCTGGTCGAGGCGATCGACAAGGCGCGCCGGCCATCGCTCGGGCGGTTGCTGTTCGCCCTGGGGATCCGCCACGTGGGCGAGACCACGGCCCGCGATATGGCCCGACATTTCGGCAGCCTGGAAGGCGTGCTGGCCGCCGATGAGGACGCCATGATGGGCGTGCCCTCGGTGGGGCCGGTCGTGGCCAAGGCGGCCGTGCATTTCCTGGCCGAGCCGCACAACCGCGACGTGCTGGACCGCCTGCTGGGCGAGTGCGGGGTCGAGCCCGTGCCCGAGGAAGCCCCGGCTGCGGCGGGTGCCGTGCTGGCCGGCAAGACCTTCGTGCTGACCGGCACGCTGCCCACGCTCACGCGCGACGAAGCCGCGCAGCGCATCGTGGCTGCCGGCGGCAAGGTGAGCGGCTCGGTGTCGCGCAAGACCAGCTACGTGGTTGCGGGCGAAGAGGCCGGCAGCAAGCTCACCAAAGCCCAGGAACTGGGCGTGTCCGTCCTCGATGAGGCGGGCCTGATCGAACTGCTTGGAGATTCAGACTGATGCGGGCAATTCTTGGCGGTACCGGCTTCTATCGCCTGGCCGGACTCACCCCCACGCGGCGCCAGGCCGTGCGCACGCCCTATGGCCTGCCCTCGGGCGCGCTCACCTTCGGGCGCATCCAGGACTGCTCGGAAATCGTCTTCCTCAACCGCCACGGGTATGGCCACACGCTGGCCCCGCATCTGATCAACTACCGCGCCAACCTGTGGGCGCTGCACGAGGTCGGCGTGCGCCAGATCATTGCCGTGGCCAGTGCCGGCGCCGTCCATGCCGATTGCGAGCCCGGCACGCTGGTGCTGCCCGATCAGCTGATCGACTACACCTCGGGGCGCGCCGGCACTTTAGTGGACGCCACGGACCAGCCGGTGGTGCATGCCGACATGACCGAGCCCTATGACGCGGCGCTGCGCGAGCAGCTGCTTGCCGCGGCTGCGACCTGCGGCATCACGGTGGGCAATGGTGCGACCTATGGGTGCTCCCAGGGGCCGCGCCTGGAGACCGCTGCCGAGATCCGCCGCATGGCGCGCGATGGCTGCGATCTGGTCGGCATGACGGGCATGCCCGAAGCCGCGCTGGCGCGCGAACTGGGCATTGCCTACAGTGCCCTGTGCGTGGTCAGCAACCAGGCCGCCGGCGTGGGCGACAGCCAGCGCAGCATCGCCTTCGACGGCGCGCGCGAGCGCTTCGAAGCCTCCATGCAGGACGTACAGCGCCTGCTGGTCGCGTGGTGCGAACTGACCGACTCGGCGTCGGCCTGAGCCGCACCCGCGCCGATCAGGCGAGGGTGCTGAGCACGTCCTGTTCGAAGCGCAGCTGCGTGCGGCCGTCGGACAGGGCATCGCCATCCAGCACGAACACATCTTCGACGCGTTCGCCCAGGGTCATCACCTTGGCGGACGACACCGTCAGCGCATGCGCATCAAAAACGCGTGCGACGGCGTGCAGCAGCCCGGGGCGGTCCGTGGCGCTGACGCTCAGGATCCACGCCCGTCCGCGTTCATCCGGATGCAGCTCGATGGCCGGGGTGACCGGGAAGAGGCGCGAGCGCCGGGACGGTCGCCCGGGCGGCGTACCCCGCGACGTCTGGTCGCCATGGTCCAGGTAGTCCGCGAGGTCGTGTTCCAGCAATGACACCATGGCGCGCAGCTCGCTCGCGCTGCCTTGCGCCAGCACGACGAAGCTGTCCAGTGCCCAGCCATGCCGCGTGGTGGTGATGCGGGCGTCCTGGATGCTCAGGCGCCGCGTCTCGAACCAGGCGCACAGCCGCGTGAACAGGTCCGGCGTGCTCGGCGCATAGACCACGAACTGCAGGCTTTCGGCTTCCATGAAGCGCACGCGCACCACCGGGCGCGGGCTGTCGACCTTGTGATACAGGTGCCGCGTGTGCCAGGCGATGTCGGCAGCCTCGTGGCGCAGGAAGTACGCGACATCCAGCTGTTTCCACAGGGCTTCGCGCGCATCGTCGCGCAGGCCGGCCAGGCGCAGCAGGCTTGCCGCTTCCTGCTTGCGCTGCGACAGGATGGCCGTCGTCGTGGTCGGTGCGCCGCCCAGCACGGCCAGGGTCTGGCGATACAGGCTTTCCAGCAGCTTGCCCTTCCAGCTGTTCCACACCTTGGGGCTCGTGCCGCGCACGTCGGCCACGGTCAGCAGGTAGAGCGCGGTCAGGCGGCGCTCGGTGCCGACCTTGGCGGCGAAGTCGCGGATGACCGTCGGGTCCGACAGATCCTGCTTCTGCGCGACCGTGGACAGCAGCAGGTGCTGGCGCACCAGGAACTCGACCAGTTGCGCGTCCTCCTTGTCCAGCCCGTGCGAGCGCGCGAAGCGACGCACTTCGACGGCGCCCAGCTCCGAGTGGTCGCCGCCACGGCCCTTGGCGATGTCGTGAAAGAGCGCGGCCACGTACAGCAGCCAGTGGCGGTCGAAGTTGGCGATGAGGTCGCTGCACAGCGGGTATTCGTGCGCATGCTCGGGCATCGTGAAGCGGCGCAGGTTGCGCACGACCATCAGCGTGTGCTGATCCACGGTATAGACGTGAAAGAGGTCGTGCTGCATCTGCCCGACGATGCGCCGAAAGGGCGGCAGGTACTGCGGCAGCACCCCCAGGTCGTTCATGCGGCGCAGCTCGTGCACGATGCCGCGCGGCTGCTGCAGCAGCGACAGGAAGAGCTTGCGGTTGACCGGGTTGGCGCGGAACTGCGCGTCGATGCGGCGCCGGGCATGCCAGAGCGCGCGCACCATGCGGGCAGACATGCCGGTCAGCTCCGAATGCTGCTGCATCACCAGGAAGGCGCGCAGCAGCAGGGTGGGCTTGCGCTCGAAGGCGTCGTCCAGGCGGATGTCGAGCAGCCCGCGGCGGCTCACGAAGTCTTCGTCGATATCGGTGGGCGGCACCTCGGTGCCGTCATCGAGCAGGCGCGACTCGATGTTCTGCACCAGGATGTTGTTCAGCTGGGTGACGAGCTTGGCAGCCCAGTAGTAGCGCTGCATCAGCACTTCGCTGGGACGCCGGCTGCCGCTGGCCGGGATCTGGTACACCTTGGCGAGGGCGGACTGGTGATCGAACAGCACCCGGTCCTCGCGCCGGCCGGCCAGCAGGTGCAGCTCGATGCGCAGGCGCTTGAAGGCCTGTTCGGCGCGGCGCAGGTGGCGCGCTTCCTGGGGCGTGAGCAGGCCCGCATCGGCGATCTGGCGCCAGGTGCGGCCAAAGCCCGCCGCGCGCGCCATCCACAGGATGACCTGCAGGTCGCGCAGGCCGCCGGGCGACTCCTTGCAGTTGGGCTCCAGCGCGTAGGGCGTGTTCTCGTAGCGCGTGTGGCGCTGCTGCATCTCCAGCTTCTTGGTGCGCACGAAAGCGCGCGGGTCGGTGCGCTCCTGCATGCGCTGCGAGAAGGTGCGCATCAGCGCGCGGCTGCCGGCCAGAAAGCGCGCTTCGAGCAGCGCGGTCTCGACCGTGATGTCGGCCGCGGCTTCTTCCAGGCACTGATCGACCGTGCGCACGCTGTGCCCGGGCTCCAGGCCCAGGTCCCACAAGGCGGTCAGCAGGTCCGAGATGGCCGTCTCGTCCCTGGCCGACGGCGTGGCCGGCAGCAGGATCAGGATGTCCACATCGGAGTAGGGGTAGAGCTCGCCGCGGCCATAGCCACCCACCGCGGCAAGCGCGGCGCCGGCCGGCAGGGGGTGGATGGTGAGGAGCTGGACCAGCGTGCGATCGACCAGGCGCCGCAGGCCGTTCAGGAAGGCATCCGGGCGCAGGGTGGCGCGAAAGGCGGCGATGATCTGCGCGCGTTCGCGCTGCAGCGCCTCGCGCAGCGCCGTCAGGGCGTCCGGCATGGGGGCCGGGTGGGACGTTGCGGGGGCTGCGGCCATCCGGATGGCTCCTAGGGCTGGGCGATGATGGCGGGCGGGGCGGGCATGCCGGGCGAGGTGGTCAGCACCTCGTAGCCGTCCGCGGTCACGCGCACGGTATGCTCCCATTGGGCGGACAGGCTGTGGTCGCGGGTCACCACGGTCCACCCGTCGGCAAGCTGGCGGATCTCGCGGCGGCCGGCGTTGATCATGGGCTCGATCGTGAAGATCATGCCTTCGACGAGCTTCACGCCCGCGCCCGGCTTGCCATAGTGCAGCACCTGCGGGTCTTCATGGAAGTTCTGGCCGATGCCGTGGCCACAGAATTCGCGCACCACCGAGAAGCCCGCTTTTTCCGCGTGGCGCTGGATGGCCGAGCCCACGTCGCCCAGCGTGGCGCCCGGGCGCACCTGGGCGATGCCGAGCCACATGCACTCATAGGTGATGTCCGACAGGCGGCGCGCGAGGATCGAGGGCTCGCCGATCGTGAACATGCGGCTCGTGTCGCCGAACCAGCCGTCCTTGATGACCGTGACGTCCACGTTGACCACGTCGCCGTTCTTGAGCACCTTGTCGCCGGGCATGCCGTGGCAGACCTGGTGGTTGACCGACGTGCAGACGTGGCCGGGGAAGGGCGGGTGGCCCGGCGGCGCGTAGCCGATGGTGGCCGAGGTCACGCCCAGCGCCTGCATCTGCTCGTGGCAGAGGCGGTCGATCTCGGCGGTCGTCACGCCCGGTTTGATGTGAGGGGCCACGTGGTCCAGGATGGCCGCGGCTGCCTGGCAGGCGGCGCGCATGCGGTCGAGGTCGGCCTGATCGGTAACAATGCCCATGTCTAGATGCCAGAATCGCAAAAATGATAGAATTATAGGCTTTCCCTCGTTCTGACCCCAACCTGTCCTCATCCAGAGGACCGGATCGTCGGGCGGGCGCGGGGAAAGAAAATCGCGCGCCGTATCCCCAGGGTGCTGCCGCCGCAAGCCGGACCATGAGGGTCCGCACGGTGGCTGTGCTGATGCGGTGCAAGACCCAACCCTCGGAGAACTCCATGTCTGTCACGATGCGTGAAATGCTGGAAGCCGGTGTCCACTTCGGTCACCAAACGCGCTTCTGGAACCCCAAGATGGCCCCGTACATTTTCGGCCATCGCAACAAGATCCACATCGTCAACCTCGAAAAGACGTTGGCCATGTACAACGACGCCATGAAGTTCATGCGTCAGCTGTCCCAGCGTGGCGGCACGGTGCTTTTCGTTGGCACCAAGCGCGCTGCCCGTGACATCGTGGCCGAAGAAGCCGCTCGCGCCGGCCAGCCCTTCGTCGACAGCCGCTGGCTGGGTGGCATGCTGACCAACTTCAAGACGGTCAAGACCTCCATCAAGCGCCTGAAGGACATGGAAGCCGTGGTCGCCGAAGGTGGCCTGGAGCGCATGAGCAAGAAGGAAGCGCTGCTCTTCTCGCGTGAAATGGACAAGCTGAACAAGTCCATCGGCGGCATCAAGGACCTGAACGGCCTGCCCGACGCCATCTTCATGGTCGACGTCGGCTACCACAAGATCGCCATCGCCGAAGCCCGTGCCCTGGGCATCCCGGTCGTGGCCGTGGTCGACACCAACCACTCGCCGGACGGCGTGGCCCACGTGATCCCGGGCAACGATGACTCGTCCAAGGCCATCGCCCTGTACTTCCGCGGTGCTGCCGACGCCATCATCGATGGCCGCGAGCACGCCGTGCAAGGCGTGGTCGACGCCGTGTCCGAAGAAGGCGCCGACGACGAATTCGTCGAAGTCCGCGACGAAGCCTAAGTCCGCTGCACCGTGCGGGCCTGCCTCCCCTGGCGGGCCCCGGTGCGCAAAGCATCTCGGGTCGGACGCGGGGACAAGGGGCATCATGCCCCTTTCTTTCGAGTCCGATCCCGCCGCGCAGCCCCGTGCGCCTTGCGGCGCCGCTGTGGCGGTTTGACAAACATTGTTGGAACAATCAGGAGCGAGCATGGCAGAAATCACTGCTGCGATGGTCAAGGAACTGCGCGAGAAGACCGACGCGCCCATGATGGAATGCAAGAAGGCCCTCACCGAAGCCGGTGGCGATCTCGCGCGCGCTGAAGAGCTGCTGCGCGTGAAGCTGGGCAGCAAGGCCAGCAAGGCCGCTTCGCGCGTCACCGCCGAAGGCCTCATCGGCGTTCACGTCGAAGCCGGTGGCCAGCTGGCCGCCGTGATCGAAATCAACTGCGAAACCGACTTCGTCGCCAAGAACGACGACTTCATCGCGTTCGTGAACGAGCTGGCCCAGCGCGTTGCCAAGGACGCGCCTGCGGACGTGGCCGCCCTGTCGGCCCTGCCCATGGGCGAAGGCACCGTGGACAGCTTCCGTACGGCGCTGGTCGGCAAGATCGGCGAAAACGTCAGCATCCGTCGCTTCCAGCGCGTGCAGACCGCCAACAAGGTCGCCAGCTACAGCCACGGTGGCCGCATCGGCGTGCTGGTCGAGTTCTCGGGCGATGATCAGATCGGCAAGGATCTGGCCATGCACGTGGCCGCCACGCGTCCGCGCGCGCTGAACGCCGAAGGCGTGCCGGCTGCCGACATCGAGCAGGAACGCTCGATCGCCTCGCAAAAGGCTGCCGAATCCGGCAAGCCGGCCGAGATCGTCGCCAAGATGGTCGAAGGCTCGGTGCAGAAGTACCTGAAGGAAGTCACGCTGCTGTCGCAACCGTTCGTCAAGGACGACAAGCAGACGGTCGAGCAGATGCTCAAGTCCAAGGGCGCCGCCGTGCAGCAGTTCGTGCTGTACGTAGTGGGCGAGGGCATTGAAAAGAAGACCACGGACTTCGCCGCTGAAGTCGCGGCTCAGGCTGCCGCCTCGCGCGCCTGATGCCCCGGGGGCAGGTGTGACCGCTTGCGCGGTCGTGCCTGCCCCTTTATCGTTTTTGTGCCTCCAATCGACATTCGCCATGACCGCCTCGAGCTCCTCCGCCTATCAACGAATCCTCCTGAAGCTGTCGGGTGAAGCCCTGATGGGCGATGATGCGTTCGGCATCAATCGCACCACCATGATGCGCATGTCCGACGAGATTCTCGAAGTGACGCGCCTCGGCGTGCAGCTCGCGATCGTCATCGGGGGCGGCAACATTTTCCGTGGCGTGGCCCCGGGTGCCCAGGGAATGGACCGTGCAACGGCCGACTACATGGGCATGCTGGCCACGATCATGAACGCGCTGGCGCTGCAGGATGCCCTGAAGCACCGGGGGATCGACGCGCGCGTGCAGTCCGCGCTCACCCTGGAGCAGGTCGTCGAGCCCTACATCCGGCCCAAGGCGCTGCGCTACCTCGAAGAAGGCAAGGTCGTGATCTTCGCGGCCGGCACGGGCAACCCGTTCTTCACCACCGACACCGCGGCCGCCCTGCGCGGCGCCGAGATCGGTGCCGAGCTCGTGCTCAAGGCCACCCGTGTGGACGGCGTCTACAGCGCCGACCCCAACAAGGACCCGACCGCCACGCGCTATGCGCGCATCTCCTTCGACGAGGCGATCAACCGCCGGCTCGAAATCATGGATGCCACCGCATTCGCGCTGTGTCGCGACCAGAAACTGCCGATCAAGGTGTTCTCCATCAACAAGCCCGGGGCGCTGTCCCGCGTCGTCCGTGGCGATGACGAGGGCACGCTGGTTCACGTCTAGGAGCAGACCATGTCTACCGCTGAAGTCATCAAGGGCGTCGAAGCCCGCATGCGCAAGTCCATCGAGACCCTGCAGACCGAACTGTCCAAGCTGCGCACCGGTCGTGCGCACGCCGGCATCCTGGACCACGTCCAGGTCGAGTACTACGGCTCGATGGTCCCGGTCAGCCAGGTCGCCAACGTGACCGTCACCGATGCCCGCACGCTGAGCGTGCAGGTGTGGGAAAAGCAGCTGGCCGCCGTCGTGGACAAGGCCATCCGCGAATCCGACCTGGGGCTGAACCCGCAGGCCATGGGCGAAGTCATCCGCGTGCCGATGCCCGCGCTGACCGAAGAGCGCCGCCGCGACCTGACCAAGGTCGTGCGGGGTGAAGGCGAGGGCGCCAAGATTGCCGTGCGCAACCTGCGCCGCGATGCCAACGAGCAGTTCAAGCGCCTGGTCAAGGACAAGGCGATCTCCGAAGACGAAGATCGTCGTGCCCAGGACGAAGTGCAGAAGCTGACCGACCGCTACGTCGCGGAGATCGACAAGGTCGTGACGCAGAAAGAAGCCGAGATCATGAAGGTGTGAGCTCGGGCTCACCACTGCGATGGCGTCCATGAGCACCAGTTCGACACTTGGCATTCCCCAGACCGGGGCAGTCCCGCGACATGTCGCGGTCATCATGGACGGCAATGGGCGCTGGGCCACGCGCCGCCGCCTGCCGCGCGCGGCCGGCCACGTCAAGGGCGTGGAGGCCGTGCGCTCCATCGTGCAGGGATGCGGGGAATCCGGTGTCGAGTACCTGACGCTGTTCGCCTTCAGTTCCGAGAACTGGCGGCGGCCCGCCGATGAAGTGTCGTTGCTGATGCGGCTCTTCATCCAGGCCATCGACCGCGAGGTCGGCCGCCTGGCCGACCGCGGCGTGCGGCTGCGGGTGGTGGGGGATCTCACCGCCTTCGAGCCGCGCCTGCAGGACATGATCCGCGACGCCGAGCGGCGCACCGCGCACAACGATCGCCTGCACCTGACGATCGCCGCCAACTACGGCGGACGCTGGGACATCCTGGCGGCCATGCGGGCGATGCTGCAGGCCAATCCCGAACTTGCCGGCAACCCGGCTGCGCTGACCGAAGCCCACCTGACGCCGCACCTGGCGATGGCCTTCGCGCCCGAGCCTGACCTGTTCATCCGCACGGGTGGCGAGCAGCGCATCTCCAACTTCGCGATCTGGCAACTGGCCTACACGGAGTTGTATTTCACCGACCGCTTCTGGCCGGATTTCGGCCGCGCGGCGCTCGAAGAAGCCTTCGCGTGGTACCGTCAACGCGAACGGCGCTTTGGCCGCACCAGCGCCCAGCTGGTGCCGGAAGCGCCGGTTGGCATCATGCAGGAGGGCTAGGCCAATGCTGAGGCAGCGTGTCATCACCGCCGTCATTCTTCTGGCCATCCTGGCCGCGGTGCTGGCCGCACCCGGCATCGTCCCCTTCGCCATCCTCGCCGCCGTCTTCGGGCTGGCCGCGCTCTTCGAGTGGTGGCGCCTGACGCTGGCCCGCGCCGTGCCGCCTGGCGGCGAGGGCGCAACCGGCCTGCCGGCCGCGCGCATTCTGTTCCAGGGCGAGCGTGGTGCACAGGGCGTGCTGCGCGTGCTGGCCACCGTGGCCGGTGTCGCGCTCATCGTGCGCCTGCTCGTCGATTATTCCCAGCTCGGTCCCGTGATCGGCCTGCTGCTCGTTGGCCAGTCCGACGTCATCGGCTATGGCACGGCGGCCTGGGTCCAGTTGATGCAGGGCACCGTCTACATCGCCTGGCTGTGGGCCATGATCGGCTGGTTCGCCGTGCTCGTCTATCTGCCGTTTGCCCGGACCGACAAGACGCCGTTCAGCGTGTTGCTGACCGCCTTCGCGTTGCTGGCCGTGCCGGCCGCGTGCTTTGCCCTGCTGGTCGCCTACGGCAAGGGCGTGCTGTACCTGATCTCGCTGTTCGGCGTGGTCTGGGCGGCGGACATCGGCGCCTACTTCGTCGGCCGCCGCGTGGGCGGCGCCAAGCTCGCGCCGCGCATCAGCCCGGGCAAGACCATCTCGGGCGCCGTGGGCGGCATGATCAGCGCCATCGTCTGGGTCGGCCTGAGCGCCTGGATCGCCACCGACACGCCGACCGGCCCGTCGACCTTCGGTGCCGACCTCGTGGCGCACTGGGGCGTCTTCCAGGCCATCGTGCTGACGGCCGTGCTGGCCGTCTTCGCCATCGCGGGCGACCTTTTCGAATCCCTGCTCAAGCGTCGTGCCGGCCGCAAGGACTCCAGTCAGCTGCTGCCCGGTCACGGCGGTGTGTTCGACCGGATCGATGCCGTGCTGCCGGTGGTGCCGCTTGCCATGCTCCTCGTCCTGAACTGATTCCATGCGTCACATCGCCATTCTTGGCGCCACCGGCTCGATCGGCGTCAGCACGCTGGACGTGGTCCTGCGCCATCCCGACCGCTGGCAGGTCTTTGCGCTGAGCGCACAAAGCCGCATCGAGGAACTGGCCGCGCAGGCCGCGCGCTGCGGCGCCGCGGTCGTCGTCGTACCCGATGATGCGGCACGCGATCGCTTTCGCCAGGCCTGGGCTGGCGCGGGCGCCATGCCCGAAGTCCGGGTGGGCGCCCAGGCGCTGGCCGACACCGCCGCCGACCCGGGCTGCGACACCGTGATGGCCGCCATCGTGGGTGCCGCGGGCCTGCCGTCCGCCTTTGCGGCGGCACGCGCGGGCAAGCGCGTGCTGCTGGCCAACAAGGAAGCGCTGGTCGCCGCCGGCGGCCTGTTCATGCAGGCCGTGCGCGACAGCGGGGGCGAGCTGCTGCCCATCGACAGCGAACACAACGCGATCTTTCAGTGCCTGCCCATGGCGGGCGCGGCCAATGCGCCCGCCCAGCCCGCGCGTGGCGTGCGCAGGCTGCTGCTGACCGCCTCGGGCGGGCCGTTTCGCACCCGCGCGCTGGATGCCCTGGCGGCCGTCACGCCGGATGAGGCGTGCGCGCACCCGAACTGGTCCATGGGCCGCAAGATCTCGGTGGATTCCGCGACCATGCTGAACAAGGGCCTCGAAGTGATCGAGGCCCACTGGCTGTTCGCCATGCCGCCCGATCGCCTGGCCGTCGTCGTGCACCCGCAAAGCGTCGTGCACTCGATGGTCGAGTACGACGATGGCTCGGTGCTCGCGCAACTGGGCCAGCCCGACATGCGCACGCCCATCGCCTATGGCCTGGGCTTTCCCGAGCGCATCGCGGCCGGGGTGTCGCCGCTCGATCTGGCGCGCGTGGGCCGGCTGGACTTCGAAGAACCCGACCTCGAGCGCTTTCCGTGTCTGGGGCTGGCCTGGGACGCCTTGCGCCTGGGGCAATGGGCCTGCATCGCCCTCAATGCGGCCAACGAGATCGCCGTCGAGGCGTTTCTCGCCGAGCGCCTGGGCTACCTCGAGATCGCGCCGGTGATCGCCGGCACGCTCGAGCGTGCGGCCGCGCGCACGGGCGTGCCCGGCTCGCTCGAGGACGTGCTGGCCGCCGATGCCGAGGCCCGCGCCGTCACCCGTGCCCTGATCGCGCAGCGACAGGCGGCCTGATGCTGCGCCTTTTCCCTTGCCGCGCGCACCGCGCGCCGGCCTTCCGGTTTCAACGAGGTACGCCATGCTGCTGACCCTCATCGCTTTCGTCGTGGCGCTGGGCTTTCTGATCGTCATCCACGAGCTCGGGCACTACTGGGTTGCGCGGCGCTGCGGCGTGCGCGTCCTGCGCTTTTCCGTGGGCTTTGGCAAGGTCATCGCGCGCCGCGTGGATCGCAACGGCACCGAGTGGGCGCTGTCGGCGATCCCGCTGGGCGGCTATGTGCGCATGCTCGACTCGCGCGAGGGCGACCTGATCGGCCCGGACGATCGCCACCAGGCATTCGATACGCAATCGGTGTGGCGGCGCATCGCCATCGTGGCGGCCGGCCCTGTGGCGAACCTGCTGCTCGCGAGCCTGCTGTACGCGATGCTGTACATGGTGGGCGTGCGCGAGCCCGAGCCCGGGCAGGGCCCCCCGCTCGTCGCGATCCAGGCCGTGATGCCGGATGGCGCCGCGGCCGAGGCCGGTCTGCGCGAAGGCGACCGCATCCTGTCGGTGGACGGCATGGAAATGCCGCCGCCCGACCAGTTCGTGAGCATCATCGGTCGCGCCGTGGACCGCGCCGTCCCGCTGCGCATCGAGCGCGCCGGCGAGCGTCTGGCGCTGGCCGTGACCCCGCGCGCCCAGGACGACGGTGAAGGCCGCAGCGTGGGCCGCATCGGCGTGCAGCTGGGCGTGTCCACCCGCTTCGTCGAGGTGCAGTACGGTCCGCTCGAGAGCCTGGCGCGTGGCGTGGGCCGCACGGCGGAGGTCTCGTGGCTGTCGCTGCAGACGCTGGGCCGCATGGTCACGGGCGAGGCGTCCTGGCGCAACCTGAGCGGTCCGGTGACCATCGCCGACTATGCCGGCCAGACGGCCCGCATCGGCCTGATCGCCTACATCAGCTTCGTCGCCCTGGTCAGCGTGAGCCTGGGCATCCTGAATCTGCTGCCCATTCCGGTTCTGGATGGCGGGCACCTGCTGTATTATCTCGTCGAAATCGTTCGCGGCAGTCCGCCGCCGGAGCGCTGGCTGGAAGTCGGTCAGCGCGCAGGCCTGGGGATACTCGTGGCGCTCATGGGCGTGGCCTTGTTCAACGATTTCACCAGACTGCTGGGATAGTGCGCCGCCGCGGCCTGCAAGCCGGGCTGCGCGGTGTCCCATGATTGCATTCTTCCATTTCAGGATTCTCGCCTTGCGCCGTCTTACGTCTCTGCACGGTATCGTCCGCTCCCCGTCCCGTCTTGTGCATCATGTGTCGCGCGCCGCCGTGATCGCGGGTGCCCTGACGTTCGGCATGCCGGCGGCCCACGCCTTCGATCCCTTCACGGTCCGTGACATCCGCATCGAAGGCCTGCAACGCATCGAGCCCGGCACGGTGTTCGGCTACCTGCCCGTCAAGGTCGGCAGCCAGTTCACCGACGAGCAGGCCACCGAAGCGGTCCGCGCCCTGTTTGCCACGGGCTTTTTCAGCGACGTGCGCATCGAGGTGCAGAACGGCGTGGTGGTCGCCATCGTGCAGGAACGCCCGACCATCGCGTCGCTGTCGTTCAACGGCATGAAGGAGTTCGACAACAAGACGGTGACCGAGTCGCTGTCGCAGGTGGGTTTTGCCGACGGGCGCATCTTCGATCGCGCCGTCCTCGAGCGCGCCGAGCAGGAACTGCGCAACCAGTACCTCTCGCGCGGCAAGTACGCCGTCGAGATCACCAGCACCGTGACGCCGCTGCCGCGCAATCGCGTGGGCGTGGCCTTCGAGGTGTTCGAAGGCGACGTCGCCAAGATCCGCCAGATCCGCATCGTGGGCAACGAGGACTTCTCCGAGAAGCAGCTGCTGGGTCTGTTCCAGCTGTCCACCCCGGGCTGGCTCACCTGGTACACCAAGGCCGACCAGTATTCGCGCCAGAAGCTGCAGGCCGACATCGATGCGCTGCGCTCGTTCTACCTGGACCGCGGCTACCTCGAGTTCAACGTCGAGCCGCCGCAGGTGTCGATCTCGCCCGATCGCGAAGACATCTTCATCACGGTCACGATCAACGAAGGCGAGCCCTACAAGGTCAACGAAGTCCAGCTCGCGGGCGATCTGCTCGGCCTGGACAGCGAGTTCCAGCGCCTGATCGAGGTCAAGCCGGGCGACACGTTCTCGGCCGCGCGCGTCAACGCGTCGGGCCAGGCGATCAGCGACTACCTGGGCGACCTGGGCTACGCGTTCGCCAACGTCAACCCCAACCCGGCCATCAACCGCGAGAACAAGACCGCGGACCTGACCTTCTTCGTCGATCCGAACCGCCGCGTCTACGTGCGCCGCATCAACGTGGGCGGCAACACCCGCACGCGTGACACGGTCATCCGCCGCGAAATGCGCCAGAACGAGGCCGGCTGGTACAACGCCGCCGAGATCCAGCTCTCGCGCACCCGCATCGACCGCCTGGGCTACTTCCAGCGCGTGGACGTCGAGACGCAACCGGTGCCGGGCACGCCCGACCAGGTCGACGTCAACGTCAACGTGCAGGAACGCCCCACGGGCATGATCAACCTGGGCGTGGGCTACAGCAGCGCCGACCGCCTGATGCTGATGGGCGGCATCAGCGAGGACAACATCTTCGGCACCGGCACGAACCTGGGGCTGCAGGTCAACACCAGCAGCCGCAACCGCGCCATCGTGCTGAGCCACACCGACCCGTACTTCACGCGTGACGGGATCAGCCGCTCGACGAACCTGTACTACCGTCGCCAGCAGCAGTTCTACGGCAACACGGGCGACTACGACCTGCGCACCGGCGGCCTGGGGATGAACTTCGGGATCCCGTTCTCGGAAGTCGACCGTGTCAACTTCGGCGGCACGTACGAGCAGAACCGCATCCGTCTCTTCGAGAACAGCCCGTTCAACTACCGCGAGTACGTGGAGCAGTTCGGCGAGAAGAGCGACGCCTTCATCCTGAACACCGGCTGGACGCGGGACACCCGCGACAGCGCGCTCGCGCCGCGCACGGGCTACCTGACGCGCCTGAGCGTGGAAGGCTCGGTCCTGGGCGACCTGCGCTACTACAGCGCCACCGCCCAGCAGCAGATCTACTGGCCGGTCACGCGCAGCATGACGCTTGCGCTCAACGGTCAGGTCGACTACGGTCGTGGGTATTCTGGCCAGCCGTATCCGCCGCTCAAGAACTTCTATGCCGGCGGCATCGGTTCGGTGCGCGGCTACGAAGGCGGCTCGCTGGGTCCGCGCGATCCGGCCACCAACGACTTCATCGGCGGCTCCAAGCGGGTGTTTTTCAATACCCAGTTGTATCTGCCGTTCCCTGGCGCCGGCCAGGATCGCACGCTGCGCTGGTTCGCGTTCGTCGACGGTGGCCAGGTGTTCTCCGATGGTCAGAACTTCGATTTCGGCGACCTGCGCTACTCCGCCGGTCTGGGCCTGAGCTGGGATTCCCCGCTGGGCCCGCTGCAGATCTCGTGGGGCCGCGCCCTGAACAAGAAGGACGGTGACGACACCGAACCCTTCCAGTTCCAGATCGGCACGGTATTCTGATCCCCTGCGCCGGCAAGCAGAAAAGGCAGGTGCCCGAGTTGTTACGAGCACTTGCCTTTTTCACACGGCTCTGCCATTTGCCGTGCAGGATTAATGGCACAATTACCGCTTGGCACTGATAGTGCGGCGTGCCATCCCGGTTCATCCGTATAGCGAGAGCTCAATGATTGTTATGTCTCAGAACCCTGTTTCGACTGTTTCGCGCGGCCACGCCGTTCGTCGCTGGGCCGGCCGTGCCGTGCTCATGGCTGCGGCACTGGGTTCGACCGCGGTCCTGAACGTTGCCCAGGCGCAAGCCCAGGGTGCAGGTCCGACGCGTGTGGGCTTCGTCAGCGTGGAACGGATCATCCGTGACTCCGCGCCTGCCAAGGCAGCTGTCGGCAAGATCGATGCAGAATTCAAGAAGCGTGAAGGCGAGCTGCAACAGCTGGCCAACCGCCTGCGCAGCCAGTCCGAGCAGTACGACAAGGACGCCGCGGTGATGTCGGATTCCGACCGCATCCGTCGCCAGCGCGAACTCAGCAACCTGGACAGCGAATTCCAGCGCAAGCGCGTGGAGTTCCAGGAAGACCTGAATCGCCGTCGCAACGAAGAAATGGGCCGCGTGTTCGAGCGCGCCGACCAGGTCATCAAGCAGATCGCGGAAAGCCAGGGCTACGACCTGATTCTGCAGGAAGCCATCACCGTCAGCCCCCGCGTGGACATCACCGACCAGGTCATCCAGGCTCTGGGTCGCTGATTCACGGGCAGGGCAGTCGCGTATGCCGCTTTTTCTTGATGTGGCCGCAGCGCCGTCGCTGGACGCGCTGCTGGCCGACGTCCAGGCCGACGGCCTGACCTGGCAGATCGATGCCGCCACGATGCCCGCGATTGCGGGCATCGGCACCTTGGGGCAGGCCGGTCCGAACGAGATCGCCTTCCTCGCCAATCCGCGGTATGCCAGCCAGCTGGCGACGACGCAGGCCGGTGCGGTGATCCTGTCCGCGCGGGCAGCCGAATCGCTGGCCGGCACGTCGCCCGGCTTTGCCCGCATCGTCTGCGCGCAGCCCTACCTGCTCTACGCCCGCATCGCCCAGTGGTTTGCCGAGCGCATCTCCCCGCGTGCGGCACCCCACGTGCATCCGAGCGCCGTCGTGGCGGCTTCCGCCAGCCTCGAGCCCGGCGTGGTGATCGGCCCGCTCGCCGTGGTAGGCGAGGGCGTTCGCATCGGACGTGATGCGCGCATCGGCGCGGGCTGCATCCTGGGCGACCATTGCGACATCGGTGCGGATGCCTTGCTCCATGCGCGCGTGACCCTGTATCACGGCACGCGGGTGGGTGCGCGCAGCATCCTGCATTCCGGCGTCGTGCTGGGCGCCGACGGCTTTGGCTTTGCACCGGACGCCATGGCGGCCGAGCGGGGCGTGCGCGGCCAGTGGGTGAAGATTCCCCAGCTGGGCGGCGTGTCGATCGGCGATGACGTCGAGATCGGCGCCAACACCACCGTCGATCGCGGCGCGCTGGACGACACCACCATCGCGCACGGCGTGAAGATCGACAATCTCGTCATGATCGGCCACAACGTGCAGATCGGCGAACACACGGCCATTGCGGGCTGCGCGGGCATTTCCGGCTCGACCCGGATCGGTGCGCGCTGCACCATCGGCGGCGCGGCCATGTTTGCGGGCCACCTGACGATCGGTGACGACGTCTTCATCTCGGGCGGTACCGCCGTGACGGCCGACCTGCCCGACGCCGGGCGCTACACGGCGCTGTATCCCATCGCGGAACACGGCGAATGGCAGCGCAATGCCGCCGTCGTCGCCCATCTTTCCAAGTTGCGG
>JAAIGF010081878.1_pt1 | contig 44224 bp, 40 predicted proteins | sample 6487441 | NCBI WGS metagenome assembly JAAIGF01 (sample SAMN13974129, study PRJNA590717) | phyllosphere metagenome | biome: pepper field; feature: multiple bacterial spot infested pepper fields; material: pepper leaves; isolation source: leaves from pepper fields | host: Capsicum annuum ...
CGGTATTGAGCAGCACGAACATCAGCCCCATGGCCAACGCGGTGCCCTGCACCATGGGCACGTCGCGCTGGACGATGGCGTGCACCAGGCCATGGCCGATGCCCGGCCAGGCGAACAGGGTCTCGACCACCACCACGCCTTCGATCAGGTACACCAGCTGCACGCCCAGATAGGTCACCACCGGTACACCGATATTGCGCAGGCCATGGCGCATGAATACCTGGGTACCACTCAGCCCCTTGAGGCGGCCGAAGGCGAAATAGGCGGATGACGCCACCGCCACGGTGGCGTCCCGCGCGACCCGGGAGGACACCGCCGCCAGACCCAGCGCCAGGGTCAGCGTCGGCAGAATGGTATGGATGAAGCTGCCATGGCCGGCCGATGGCAGCACCATCAGCCACACCGAAAAGATCAGCACCAGAATCACCCCGAGTACGAAGTGCGGGATCGCGCGGGTGACCGTGCTGAGCAGCAGCAAGCCGCGGTCCAGCACGCCGCCCGGGCGCAAGCCGGCGATCACTCCGACCGGCGGGCCGATCAGGAAGGACAGCAGCACGGCGCCGACCGCCAGGCGTACGGAACTGCCCAGCTCGTGGGCGACCATGGCCATTACCGGCCGGCCGGTGACCAGCGAGTTACCCAGGTCGAGGGTCAGCAGGTCGCCGATCCACGCGGTGAAGCGCCACAGCACCGGCTGATCCAGGCCCAGCTCGGCACGTACCGCTTCGGCGGCGGCGCTGTTGACCATGTCGTAGCCGTAGCGCCCGGCGGCAATGCGATAGGCCGCATCGCCGGGCAGCAGGCTCATCAGCAGGAAGGTCAGCGCGCCGATCAGCACGGCGACCATCACCGCCTGCAGCAGGCGAAAGCCCAGCAGCCGGATCATGGCCGCCACCGCATGTTGCTCAGGCCGAAGGTGCGCTCGAACGGATCGATGGCCGCGCCTTCGATCTGTTTGGACACGGCGATGGACTGGCGGTACCAGGCGATGGGAATCAGCGGCAGGTCCTGCTGTACCAACCCCATCAGCTTGTTGCGCAGTTGCTGTTGCGCGGCCGGGTCATCGCTGGCCAGCAGTGTGCTCAGGGTCTGCTCGAACTGCGGGTTGTTCCAGCCCAGGGGCCCCCACTCGGCGCCGCCGTTGCCGAAGTCGGCCATCAGGGTAAGCAGCGGGTCGGGCACCAGGGCGTAGTTGCGCCCGTACAGGGCCAGTTGCAGGGTGCCGTCGTTGTGGGCCGCGGGGATCGCGCTGGCGTTGGTCACCGCGACCTCCACGTCCACGCCCACCTCGCGCAACTGCGCCTGCAGGGCCGTGGCGATCAGCGGCAGTTCCGGGCGGTCGGAGTAGGTGAGCAGCTTGAGCTGCAGGCGCTGGCCGTTCTTTTCCAGAATGCCGTCGGCACCTGGCGTCCAGCCCTGGGCCTTGAGCAGCTCGCGGGCCGCCTGCGGGTCGTACTTCAGCGGCGGCAGGCTGGCGTCGTGCCAGGCCGGCACGCTGGCGGCGAACATCTGCGTCGCGCCGGTGCCCGGGGCGCGCAGCACGGCGGCAGTGATACCCTCACGATTGATCGCCAGGCTCAGCGCCTGGCGCACCTCGACCGGCGCCGTAGCACCGCTGCCGGCGTTCGCTGCCAGCACCAGCACGCGCGGCACCGGGCCCATCAGCACCTGCACCTTGGGGTTGCGCTGCAGGCGCGCGATGCTCGGTGGGTCGAGCTGGAACACCAGTTCGGCGCCGCCGCTCTCGGCCATCAGCGAACGGGTTTCGCCGCGCCCGGCACCCAGGTAGGTGGCCTTCTCGATGCTCGGTTTTGTCCCCCAGTAACCCTCGAAGCGCTCGGCAGCAAGGCGCTGCGGCGGCTCCAGCAGGGTCAGCCGGTACGGCCCGGTGGCGATGATCTGCTTGACGTTGTCGTCGGCATCATAGGCCGCGCTGGCCAGGATGTTGGCCGAGGAGTGAGCCAGCAGCGCGGCCAGCGGCTTGAAAGGCGTGCTCAGGGCAATCACTACGTCGTTGCCGCTGGCGCTGATTGCGGTGATCGGCGCGTCACGCAGCATGCCGGGCTTCTTGCGCGCCGCCTCCAGGGCATGGGCGGCGACGGCGGCGGTGAGGTCGCTGCCATCGTGGAACTTCACGCCCTGGCGGATCGACAGCGTCCACTGTTTGCCGTCGTCCGCCACGCTCCAGCGCTCGGCCAGCGCCGGCAGCGGCTGACCCTTGGCATCGGCATCGAGCAGGGTTTCGGTGATCTGCATGCGCTGGAAGATGAACCCGGAAATCGCCGGATCCAGCCCACCGATCTCGAATGGCGCGACCACATCGAACACGCGGTCTTCGGCGGCGACGTGGCCGGCTGTCAGGGTCATCCAGGCGGCAAAGGCGCTGGCGAGCAGTGAGAGGCGAGGGCGGTTCCTGTGAGGCATGGGCAGGTCCTTGGCGAGTCTGATCGACAGCCAGGCGCGTTGCCGCGCTGGCTGGTGGCGAAAATGGCCGGACAATATAGTAATGTTATGTTGTATCGTCTAGCGGCGATTGGTGCATCGCTGCTGGGCAACCCGGTCTGCTCAGGGGAGGTCGCGGTCCAGCAGGCAGTCGATGAACGCGCCCAGGGCCGCGGGGCGGTATTGCCGGTTCGGGTAATAGAGGAACAGCCCCGGGCGCGAGATCGACCAGTCGGCGAGCACCTGCACCAGGCGCCCCTCGGCCAGCAGCTCGCCCACGCCCTCGCGCTCGAAGTGGTAGGCGATGCCGAGGCCCTGCAGGGCGGCAGCGATGCCGATATCCGGGTGGTTGGTGACCACGGGGCCATCCACCGCGATCTCCAGCGGTTGCCCGCGCTCCTGAAACTCCCAACGATAGGGCCTGCCATCCATCTGCAGGCGCCAGTTGATGCAGGCGTGGTGCTGCAGCTCGGCAGGCGTCTTCGGCGTGCCCCGGCGGGCGAGGTAGTCGGGAGATGCCACCGCGACCATGTTCAGGTCGGGGGTGAGGCGCACGGCCACCACGTCCTTCTCGAGCCGACCGCCGACACGGATGCCCGCGTCGAAACGGCCACGCACGATATCGGCCAGCGCGTCGTCGACCACGATGTCGAGCAGCACATTCGGGTGGGCCTGATGGAAGCGCGCCAGCCGCGGCGCGATCAGGGTTCTGGCGGCGATGCCGGGTGTGTTGATGCGCAGCGTGCCACCAAGCTGGCCGGTCGCTTCACTGGCCTCGGCGACCGCAACAGCCATTTCCTGGAACAACGGGGCGACACGCCGATAGAGCCGCTCGCCATGGGCCGATGGCGCAGCGCTACGGGTGGTGCGATTGAGCAGGCGCACGCCAAGGCGCGCTTCGAGTTGCCGAATGGTCTGGCTCAGCGCCGAGGGCGAGAGCCCCAGATGCTCGGCCGCGCGGGCGAAGCTCTGGCGCTCGACGATGGCCACGAAGGCCTTCAGCTCGGCAAATTCCGATCCACGCATTATAGGTTGTTCTCTACATAGCCAATGCGGATTCTAGGCGATTCATTTAATGCTTTCCGCTGCGCATCCTTGGGCCGTCACTGATCCCATGGAGCCGACAGCATGTCTACCCTGAACCTTCCCGAACCCATCGCGGCCTATTTCGCCGCTGAACACCATCCCGCTGCCCTGGTGCATTGCTTCACGCCGCACGCGGTCATGAACGACTTCGGTCACCGCTATGTGGGTATCGATGCCATCAAGGCCTTCCTGGCCGAGGCATCGGCCAAGTACGGCGCTACCAGCGAGCCCATCGCCATCGAGCGGGAGGACGGCTGCCAGCTCGTGCGCACCCGGGTCACCGGCAATTTTCCGGGCAGCCCGACCGTGCTGTCGTACCGCTTTCATCTCGAACGCGGCCTGATTGCAACACTGGAGATCACGGCATGAATTTCGATCTTCGGCTCGATGGCCAGCGTGCGCTGGTCACCGGCGGTACCCAGGGCCTTGGCGCCGCTGTGGTGCAGACCCTGGTGGCAGCCGGCGCCCGGGTGATTGCATCGGCACGCGACGTATCGGCAGCGCCGCTGGCGGGCGTCACCTATATCGGTGCCGACCTGACCACGGCGCAAGGCGTGACGCACCTCGCGCAGAGCGTCCTGGATCGTTGGGGCGGTGTCGATATCCTGATCAATTCGGTTGGCGGTTCGAGTGCGCCCGCTGGTGGTTTTGCCGCTCTCGGTGACGAGCACTGGCTGGCCGAGCTGAACTTGAATCTGATGCCGGCCGTGCGCCTGGATCGCGCGCTGTTGCCATCCATGCTGGCCCAGGGGGCGGGCGTGATCCTGCATGTGAGTTCGATCCAGCGCATGATGCCGTTGCCCGACTCCACCACCGCCTATGCCGCTGCCAAGGCAGCGCTCACCACCTACAGCAAGGCCCTGGCCCGGGAAGTGACGCCCAAGGGCGTGCGCGTGCTGAGCGTCGCCCCCGGCTGGATAGAGACCGAGGCGTCCATGGCCTTTGCCGGGCGCCTGGCTGAGCAGGCGGGTACCGACTACCAGGGTGGCAGGCAGATCGTCATGGACGCCATAGGAGGCATCCCGCTGGGCAGGCCGGCGACGCCTCAGGAAGTAGCCGATCTGATCGTCTTCCTGGCATCACCACGGGCCGCCTCGGTTTCCGGCTCCGAGCACCGGATCGACGGCGGCACCATCTCGACGTTGTAAGCGCGGCGCAACGGCGAGCCCCGAGGCCCGCCGCTGCGCCTTTCTGTATAAAGGCGAAGCAGGCGGCAAGAACGCCTGATGGCCGACAGCTGCCGTCGTGGTCGTCCGTTCCCAAAGCAGTCACTGACACTCAGCCGTTGTGCGAGCGCGCCATGCGCGCGAAATCCTCCTCGCGCGGAGAACTAGCGCCGGGTGGCTGTGTATGGGGATTTCTCGCTGGAGTACCGAAAATCAATCGTCCGTATGCGCTATCGCAAGGCGTCTGATGAACTAGTCGAAGTCCACCGGGCTCAGATGCTCGATTCGTCGGCATTCGTTCCCCATCTTCATGGAAACGCTGTCTCGCTTAGCTAGTACAGAGGACTCAGCATGACCAAAATCACGCCTGAAAAGGATCTGCGAATAGAGACCATGCGCGGACTGGCGCTGTTTCTGATGGTAGCGGGCCATGTCATCGGCAGTTCGTCCGACCTGGGCATGAAAGTGCCCGACGACTCCGTGCTGCGCTACCTCTACGAATCCCTCGTTTACATCCGCATGCCGCTGTTCACCGCCATCTCCGGCTACGTCTATGCCCTGCGTCCGCTGAACTCCGGCAGTGACCTGCCGCGCTTCTACCACGGCAAATTCAAACGCATCGGCATACCGTTGCTGACGGTCTCGACGCTGTTCTTCGTCTTGCAGATGGTCGTGCCCAACACCAACGACAAGCCGCAGCTGAGCGAGATCTTCAGCATCTACTTGTTCAGCTACGCGCATTTCTGGTTTCTGCAGTCGATCTTCTGCATCTTCGTGGTGATCGCCTTGCTGGAGAAGGCCGGTTGGCTACTGACCCTGCGCAGTTATGGGCTGGTGTTCGCGGTGGCCCTGGCGGCGTCCTTCGCGTCGGAGAGTTTCCCGAACCTGTTCAGCCTCGACAGGGCAGTAGAGCTGTTCCCGTTCTTCCTGCTGGGCCTGGGGCTCTACCGCTTCAGCGAGAGACTGATCACCCGCCGTAGCGTCATGACCATGGCCGTGGCGCTGGCGATCCTGACGGGCATCGACCAGGCCTATCTGTTCGCACTGGTCGAGCTCGACGAGAGCGACCAGGCCGTGGTCGGCACCGCTTTGGGCCTGGCCGCCATCAGCCTGTTGATCGCGCGACGCTTCTATTTCAAACCGCTGGCCTGGCTGGGTTACTTCTCCTTCGAGATCTACCTGTTCCACGTCTTCGGCACGGCAGGTGCGCGCATCGTGTTGAACAAGTTGCAGGTGCACGAGGCCTGGCTGGTCTTCACCGTCAGCATGGTGCTGGGGCTGTTGCTGCCGGTGGCGTTCAAGGTGCTAGTGGAGCGGATCGGCCCGTTGCACTTTCTCAGCGTGGCCTTCTTCGGCGCCAAAACGCGGGTCAACCACGCTGGCGCGCCGCTACAGACTAAGGCCACCACCTGATTCGAACGGCCATAAAAAACCACGCCAGGCGTGGTTTTTCTCCAGGTGGCTCAGCACGCTATTCGCTGAATTAAAAAGCGTCCAGTGCACTACAGAGACCCGCCTTCTCAACAGGCTCATTCTCTGCTTTGCCAGCAGGAATGAGGCGCTGCAACCCGATCGCGCACATCCCACTGTCCAGCAGGATCAACTCATAATTCTGGCCCGCCTGCGGAGTGAAGCGAAAGGTTTGCTGGCAGCTATAGGAATAGCCACCGGAAACGTAGCCGGTGCTCTGGAAATTCATGGCCAAAGGCTTGCCCGCCGGCACCTTCAGCTCGGTGCGCGCCAGCCCTGGCCCTTCTACCACGCGGCCGCTCTCGGGCATGCCCAGGCTGTGGCCATTATTCTGATCGGCAAAGCCGGACTGAGCCACGGCCATCACCCCGGCCCCGGGGGCGCGCCAGTCAATGCAGTCGCGACCCGGCACGCCACGTACCATGCCATTGGTGATGACGCGCAGGCGTGCAGTATCACCTGCTACCGGTTCTACATAAGCCGTGGAGTAAGCACGCATATTGGCAATGTTGCCGCAGGCACTCACGGCGACAGCCAGGCCAGCTATCAGAAACGCTCTCATGGAAATCCTTTTGTGAGGGTTAACGGCACTAGCATGGTCCGCCGAACGCGGTCATTACAGCGTACCGCAGCGCCTTGACCGACGAGCTTCAGCTACGAGGGGCAGGCAGCGCGCACTGCACCATTCTTCATCCAGAACGGCGATAACCTCATTTTGCTGCAGCGCAGCATGGGACGTTCGAGACTAGCGATGACCATGCGCTACGCTCATTTGGCGCCCGACCACCTGCAAGATGCGCTTCGCATCGTCCTATTCCTGACGACTTGGACATTATCGAATTTCTGATCTGCTCAAGGCATTGATCGCCAGGTGTTTCAAATACCTGAGCTCGGGATCCAGGCGATCCTCGGGCCTCAGTTCAAGAATGAGTTTTGTCAGCTCAAGTATGTCCTTGGGGTCGTTTACCAGGGCTTCTGTGATAAGCGCCCTTGCGCCATCTGCGTAGTAACGATCAACGCCGACAAATTTCAGGTTTTCAACATCAATCTTCAACGTGCTTCTGTCCTCGAGCAGATTTGAAGAGATCAGCGATCATCATGGTTCATAAGCCTAAAATCGCAAATACACTTCGACAATTTTTCGACACGCAAAGAAAAACCCCTGACGTCCGCTAGGAAATCAGGGGTTCTGGTTTGGTGGAGCCGGGGGGATTTGAACCCCCGTCCGCCAGTTCTCCACTGTCGGTACTACATGCTTAGCCGTGTCTATTGAGTTAACCCTCAGCCGCCCGACGGGCAGGGTGCTTTGGGCGAGTTGTGTAAGTTTTAGCCACTTCGTCCACAACGTACTACGCGGCGATCCTGTTCTGCATGACAATCACTTCGAGTTTACAGGCATCCTCTAGTGATCGCTGGAGCCGAAGCTACCAGGAGGACTAGTCGCGCCGCTTACGCAGCGAGAGCGTAGCCCTCGTAGTTTTCGTCATTGGCAACTATAGAAAGTTGCAACAGTGGATTTACGACTTCTGTTACCAAGTCGGCATGCACCTCGAGCTTCGCTACCGGCGTCGAATCCTAATCGGCCCCGAAACTGCAAGACCTGCAGTGTACGTCAAAAGGGTTCGTGGCGTCGACCCGAACGTACGCTGCACGCTGCAATCAGGCCGGCATCAAGGCCGGCCCGACAAGGTATCAGCGGGTGGCACCGCTGCCGTCGTCACCTGGGGCGTCGAGCAGCTGCAGGGCTTCCTGGGCGTAGGTGCCGCAGGCTTTCAGGTCGCCGGCTGCCTTGGCGTCGGTGGCTTTCTTCTTGGCGTCGGTAACCTGCTGTTTGAGCGGCTCCGGCAGGGTGGTCTTGGTAGCCACGGCGTTGTCGAGTTTCTGCAGGTTGACGGTGCACAGGTCATCGGCTGCGAATGCGGGTGCAGCCAGAACGGCGGCAATGACGAACATGGATACGCGCTTCATGTGGTAATCCTCTCATCACGAATTGAGCCCCGGTGCCGCCCTGGGTGAGGGTGAGGAGAGCCGGGAGCGACCAACCCAAGTCATTTGGGCTTACAGAAGCTGACTGGCCTTTCGCGATGACGGTTCAGTGTTTTTCCGGTGGCATATCGCCTGCCTCAAAACGGTGCGGCGTCGACCGGGTCGGCATGCACCAGCACTTCGGCCTGGGCGAATTCGCCGCGGATGGCATCTTCCACCTGCTCGCACAGGGCATGGGCTTCGGTGAGGCTGAGGCTGCCGGGCAGATCGACGTGTAGCTGCACGAACCAGCGGGTACCGGAGAGGCGCGTGCGCAGGTCGTGGATGCCGACGACGCCGGGCACCGCGCAGGCCAGCTCGCTCATGCGTGTGCTGACATCGGGGGCCAGTTCCTGATCCATCAGCACGCTGGTCGACTGGCGGGCGATGCTGAAGGCGCTCCACAGGATGTAGGCGGCGATGCCGATGGCGAATAACGCATCGCCCTGCTGCCAGCCCAGGTAGGCGAGCAGCAGGGCGAGGAGGATGCCACCGTTGAGCAGCAGGTCGGAGCGGTAGTGCAGGGAGTCGGCATGAATCGCCGTGGAGCCGGTCTTGCGCACCACGTGATGCTGGAACAGCAGCAGGGCGACGGTCAGCGCCATGGACAGCAGCATCACCGCGATACCCAGGGCCTGGGCGGTCAGCGGCTCTGGCTGGCGCAGGCGCTCGAAACCCTGCACGGCGACCAGGATGGCGCTGGCAGCGATGAATAGCGCCTGGCCAAGCCCGGCCATTGCCTCTGCCTTGCCATGGCCGTAACGGTGATCGTCATCGGCGGGGCGCAGGGCGATGTTCACGGCGATCAGGTTGAGCAGCGAGGCGGCGCTGTCGAGCAGCGAATCGGTCAGGCCAGCGAGCAGGCTGACCGAACCGCTGGCCCACCAGGCGACGGCTTTGCACAGCACCAGGGTCAGCGCCACACAGAGGGCCGCGGCGGTAGCCTGGCGCATCAGGCGGGCGTGCTGGCGGTCGAGGGTCATGGGCGATCCATGGCGTGCGGCAGGGGTGAGCCCATCATCGCTGACGGGCTGCGCGGGTCAATCAGGCCGCAGGACGCAGGCCATAGGCCGCCAGCTGTTCGCTGCTGCCGCTGTGCTGGATCAGGCGCGGGTCGTCGAGCGGCAGGTTGTGGCCGGTCTGGGTTTCGATCAGTGCCTTGAGTTTGGCGGTGTCGACCTTGCCGTCCGCGTCCGCCACGTTCTTCAGCGACTGCGGGTCGACCTGGGCGTTGAGGCCGCCGGGCAGGTAGATGGCACCGGTGGCGAAGTCGACGCCAAAGGCGATCAGGCCCGGGATCACGTAGAACAGGATGCCGATGGCGTTGAGGCCGACGATGACGGGGTCGACGCGGCCTTCGATCTGACCGCGGCGATCAGGGTAGAAAATGGTGCCGCAGGCAGTGAGTTGAGTGACCAATGTGACGGCGAGAACGCCGCCGATAACGCGGGATTTCGTGCGCATCGAGCACCTCCAGGAAAAGTGGACGCCACTATAGCAAGGCGTTGATTGCAAAGCTGCTGTGGCGCTGCGAATACGCAGCGTTCGATGCCATCTGACCGGCGAAGCGCAGAGGCGGTTCGCCGTATAATCGCCGGCCGATGATGGAGCTTCGATGAATACCCTGCCGATCGATTCCCTGCTGCCTGACCTGTGTCGCGCCCTCGCCGAGCGCCATGAAGTGGTGCTCGAAGCGCCACCCGGGGCCGGCAAGACCACCCGCGTGCCGTTGGCCGTGCTCGACCAGCCGTGGCTGGCCGGGCAGCGCATCATCATGCTCGAGCCGCGGCGCCTGGCCGCCCGCGCCGCCGCCGAGCGGCTGGCCAGCGAGCTGGGTGAAAAGGTCGGCGAGACGGTGGGCTATCGCATTCGCCTGGACAGCAAGGTGGGGCCGAACACGCGCATCGAGGTGGTCACCGAGGGCATCCTCGCCCGGCGCCTGCAGGACGACCCGGCGCTGGACGGTGTGGGGTTGGTGATCTTCGACGAATTCCACGAACGCAGCCTGGATGCCGACCTGGCCCTGGCGCTGACCCTCAACGGTCGGACGATGTTTCGCGGCGCCGACAGTGGTGAGGCGCCGCTCAAGGTGCTGTTGATGTCCGCCACTCTGGAAGGCGAGCGCCTGGCCGGGCTGCTCGATGACGCACCGGTGCTGCGCAGCGAAGGACGCATGTTCCCGGTGGATATTCGCTGGGGCGCGCCGTGGCAGGCCGGCGAGTGGTTGGAGCCGCGGGTGCTGCAAACCGTTGTACAGGCACTGGACGACGAGCCGGGCAGCCTGCTGGTGTTTTTGCCCGGCCAGGCGGAGATTCGCCGGGTGGCCGAGCAGCTGGAGGAGGCCCTGGCCGGGCGCAACGACGTGCGCGTCTGCCCGCTGCATGGCGAGCTGGAGCTGTCGGCCCAGCGCGCGGCCATCGAGCCGGCGCCGGCCGGGCTGCGCAAGGTGGTGCTGGCCACCAACATCGCCGAGACCAGCCTGACCATCGATGGCGTGCGCGTGGTGGTCGACGCCGGCCTGGCGCGCGTGCCGCGTTTCGACCCGGGCAGCGGCATGACGCGCCTGGATACCGCGCGCGTTTCCCGCGCCTCGGCCACCCAGCGCGCCGGCCGGGCCGGACGCCTGCAGCCGGGTGCGTGCTACCGGCTATGGTCCCAGGCGCAGCACGAACAGTTGCCTGCCTATTCCTCAGCGGAGATTCTCCAGGCCGACCTGGCGGGCCTGGCACTGCAATTGGCGCGCTGGGGCGTCGAGGTGGACGAGCTGGTCTGGCTCGACCCGCCGCCTGCCGCGGCCTATGCCCAGGCACGCGACCTGCTGCAACGCCTTGGCGCGCTCGACGAGCGCGGTGTACTGACTGCTCACGGCCAGGCCATGGCCGAGCTGCCGGCCCATCCGCGTATCGCCCACCTGCTGCTGCGCGGGCAGGCCCTGGGCCTCGGTGAGCTGGCCTGTGACCTGGCGGCCCTGCTGGGCGAGCGCGACATCCAGCGTGGCGGTGGCGCCGATCTGCACAGCCGCCTGGCGCTGCTGTCGGGTGAGAGCCGGGCGGCGCGCGGCGCCAATGGCGGCGTACAGCGCGCCAGGCAGCTGGCCAGGCAGTTCCAGGGTTACTTGCGCCGGGTATCGGTCAGCGAGCCGGTGAGTGATCCCGAGCACGGTCGTTGGCTGGGCGCACTGCTGGCCTTCGCCTACCCGGATCGCATCGCCCGTCAGCGCCGCGAAGGCGGCGCCGAATACCGCCTGGCCAATGGCCGCGCCGCGCAGTTCGCCGAGGCCGATGCGCTGATGAAGCACGCCTGGCTGGTGGTCGCCGACCTGGGCAGCCGCCAGGGCCAGCGTGAGGAGCGCATCTACCTCGCCGCCGAGCTGGAGCCGGCGTTGTTCGACTCGGTGCTGGCCGAGCAGGTCAGCAGCCAGGATCTGCTCGAGTGGGACGAACGCGAAGGCGTGCTGCGTGCCGAGCGGCAACGCAAGGTCGGTGATCTGGTGCTCAGCAGCGAGGCACTGCCGGGGCTGGATGCCGAGGCGCGCACCACCGCGCTGCTCGGCCTGGTGCGGCGCAAAGGCCTGGCGCTGCTGCCATGGACGCCGGAGCTGCGCCAGTGGCAGGCGCGGGTGATGTTGCTGCGTGGGCTCGATCTGCAAAGCCAGGCAGCCAGCGAATGGCCCGATGTATCCGATGCCGCGTTGCTGGCCAGCCTGGAAACCTGGCTGGCGCCTTACCTGGGCAAGGTCACCCGGCTCAGCCACTTCGGCAACCTCGACCTGCACGCGATGCTGCAAACCCTGTTGCCCTGGCCGCTGCCCCAGCGCCTGGACGAATGGGCGCCGCGCAGCATTGCGGTGCCGTCCGGCTCGCGCATCGGCCTGGATTACAGCGAGCATCCGCCGGTATTGGCGGTGCGCCTGCAGGAGCTGTTCGGCCTGGCCGAGACACCGCGCATCGCCAATGGCCGGCAACAGGTTCTGCTGCATTTGCTGTCCCCGGCGCGGCGGCCGGTGCAGGTTACCCAGGACCTGGCCAACTTCTGGCGCACCACCTACGCCGAGGTGAAGAAGGATCTGAAGGGCCGTTACCCGAAACACTACTGGCCCGACGACCCGCTGATCGCCGAGCCCACGGCGCGGGCGAAACCGCGCAAGTAGTGGCCTGCGCCGGCGCGCTGCCGCGTTTTCAGGGTGCGAACGGTGGCGCTTCGGCCAGCTCGATCAGCAGCGGTCGGTCGCTCGGCGCCTCGCGCAGCAGGCTTTGCAGGTGCCCGTGGTCGCGGGCGCGTTCGGCCAGGCAGCCGAAGCCGCGGGCGATGGTCAGGAAATCCGGCGTGTAGATGTCCACGCCCAGCGGGGTGATGTCGCGGAGCTGCATGTAGCGCTTGATCTCGCCGTAGCCCTGGTTGTTCCACAGCAGCACGATGATGCCGACCCGTGCTTCCACGGCGCTGGCCAGTTCCGGCAGGGTGAACTGGATGCCGCCGTCGCCCATCAGGCTGATCACCGGGCGCGTCGGTTCGGCCAGCCGGGCGCCAATCGCCGCCGGCAGGCCATAGCCCAAGGTGCCGTAGCCGGTGGAGGCGTTGAACCAGCGCCGCGGGCCGTCCAGTTCGACCAGGTGGTTGCCGCTGTATACGGTCTGCGTCGAGTCGCCGACGAAGCGCGCCTCGGGCAGCGCCTCGAGGATGCAGTCGAACAGCCGGCGATAGTGGGCCCAGCCACTGAACTCTTCGGCCAGTTGCTGGCGAACCCCGCTGGCCCGCTCGGCGCCCCGGCTCTGCCCAGCGCAGATGCGTTGCGGCAGTTGCTCCAGCAGCGCCTCGATGGCCAGGCCGGCGTCGCTGTGAATGGCCAATACCGGCTGGTGATTGCGCTGCAGCTGCGCGGCGTCGATATCGATGCGGATCAACTCGCCGCCGAGGCGGAAGTTGCCGTCGAACACCACGTCGTAATCGGTCTCGCCCAGCTCGGTGCCGATGGCCAGCACCAGGTCGGCGTCCAGCGCCAATCTGCGTACCGGCGGCAGCGACTGGTTACTGCCAATCAGCAGCGGATGCGCTGCCGGCAGCAGGCCCTTGGCGTTGATGGTCAGCGCGGTCGGCGTATCCAGCGTCTCGGCCAGGCGGCGCACCGCTTCGGGCTGGGCGACGCAGCCGCCACCGATCAGCAGCAATGGGCGCTGGGCCTGGCGCAGGCGCTGCACCGCCTGCTGGATCAAGGCGGCCTGTGGGGCAGGGCGCGGGGCGATCAGCCGGGGTTGCACGTTCAGGTGGTCGGCCGCCGCGGTGATCACGTCCAGCGGCAGCTCGATGTGCACCGGCCGTGGCCGCTGCCCATCGAATACCGCGAAGGCGCGGGCCAGCACCTCGGGCAATTCGTCGACGCTCATCAGCGTATGGCTGAAGGCAGCGACCCCTGCCACCAGGGCGCGCTGGTCCGGCAACTCGTGCAGGTAGCCGTTACCGCGGCCCAGGCGCTCGCGCTCGTTGACGCTGGAGATCACCAACATCGGGATCGAGTCGGCGTAGGCCTGACCCATGGCAGTGGCGATATTGGTCATCCCCGGCCCGGTGATGATGAAGCACACGCCGGGCTTGCCGCTCACCCGTGCATAGCCGTCGGCCATGAAGCCGGCGCCCTGCTCGTGGCGCGGAGTGACATGGCGGATGCCGCTGCCCGGCAGGCCGCGGTACAGCTCGATGGTGTGCACGCCGGGAATGCCGAACACGGTGTCGACGCCCCAGGCGTGCAGTTGCTTGACGAGAAATTCACCGCAGGTGGTCATGCTGGCTCCCAGGTGATGGGTCTGGAGGTACCGGCAGCAGCGCCGGCACCGGTGGGGGCTCAGGCGAGGCTGGCGGCACGCGCCTGGGGGCGGGTCAGCAGGCTGCCGACAACGAAGGCCAGCAGGCCGACCGCCAGGCTGTAATAGATCGGCGTATTGGCTTCCAGGCCATCCTTGAGCATGAACGCCAGGGCCGTGGTGCAGCCCAGGGCCATGCTGGCGATGGCGCCGCTGGTGGTGGCGCGTTTCCAGTAGATGGCGCCGAGGATGGGAATCAGGATGCCGCCCACCAGCAGGTTGTAGGCCAGGGTCAGGGCGCCGATCACGTCACTGACCACCAGGGAGATCGCCAGCACCAGCAGGCCGGTGAGCAGGGTGAACAGCCGTGCCGTGCCCAGGCTGGATGGGCGACCGCCGCGCAGCTTGGGCAGCAGGTCTTCGGTTACCGTGGTGGCCGCAGCGAGCAGGCCCGCGCTGGCGGTGGACATCATCGCGGCCAGGGCGGCGGCGATCACCAGGCCGCGAATGCCATCGGGCAACGCGCTCTGCACGATCGAGGCGAAGGCGTTGTTGGCATTGGCCAGGTCAGGCAGCAGCACCTTGGCGCACATGCCGATCAGTGCGCCGACCAGCCCGTAGATTACGCAATACACCCCGGCCAGGCTGCCGGCCACCCGGGCCACGCGTTCGCTGCGGGCGGTGAACACGCGCTGCCAGATGTCCTGGCCGATGAGGATGCCGAAGAAGTAGATCAGGAAGTAGGTAAGGATGGTGTCGTAGCCGATGGTGGTCAGGCTGAAGGCGGTGCTCGGTAATTTGGCCGCCAGGGCGTCCCAGCCACCGACGCGGTACAGGCAGATCGGCAGCAGCACGAACATCAGGCCGACGGTCTTGATCGCGAACTGCACGATGTCCGTCAGGGTCAGCGACCACATGCCGCCGATGCTCGAATACACCACCACCACACCGCCGGCCAGCAGGATGGCGGCCCAGAAGGGCAGGTCGAAGAGCACCTGCAGCACGGTGCCGCTGGCTAGCACAGACACTACGGCGATCATCAGCGCATAGGCGAACATCACCACCGCGCTGGCCTGGCGCGCCGCCGGGGTGTAGCGCCGCTCGAGGATCTGGGTGACGGTGAAGATGCGCAGCTTGAGCAGCGGCTTGGCCAGGAACAGGTTGAGCACGATGATGCCGGCACCCAGGGCGGCGCACAGCCACAACCCGGAAATGCCATGCACGTAGCCCAGGCGCACGGTGCCGACGGTGGCGGCGCCGCCAAGCACGGTAGCGGCCATGGTGCCCATGTAGAAGGCCGGGCCGAGGTTGCGGCCGGCCACCAGGTAATCTTCCTGGCTGCGCGCGCGGCGCATGCCATACCAGCCGAGCAGCAGCATGCCGGCGGCGTAAATCAGCACTACGGATATATCCAGGATCATGTCTTTCTCCAGCGCCTGTCACGATTCTTGTCAGGGTGGCGCCATGGCGCCGACCTTGTTATTCACCCCCGACAGCCGTCGGGTAGTGGTGCTTGGGCAGTGCGGCAAAGCCGCGCGGAGCGAAGCGCGCTCCATGTCCCGCGAACGGGTAATGCGCCACGGCGGGCTTCTGTGGCCCGCTCGGGTTGTTCGGTGAGGTAACGCCTTGGGGATTACGAGGTGGACAGCTGGTCTACCTGCGTACCACGCCCGGCAGCACGCAGAGCATTTCGTAGAGCAGGTTGGCGCCGAGCAGCGAGGTGTTGCCGGTGGTGTCGTAGGGCGGCGACACCTCGACCAGGTCGCAGCCGACCAGATTCAGGCCCTGGCAGCCGCGGATGATCTCCAGCGCCTGGATGGTGGTCAGGCCGCCGACTTCCGGGGTGCCGGTGCCGGGCGCCCAGGCCGGGTCGATGCCGTCGATGTCGAAGGACAGGTACACCGGGCCGCCGTCGACCTTGGCGCGTACCTCTTCCATCAGCGGGGCGAGGGATTTGTGCCAGCACTCTTCGGCCTGCACCACGCGAAAGCCCTGGCGGCGGCTCCAGTTGAAGTCGTCGGCGGTGTAGCCCTGGGCGCGCAGGCCGATCTGCACCACGCGCTGGCTATCGAGCAGGCCTTCCTCCTGGGCGCGGCGGAAGGTGGTGCCGTGGGCGATCTTCTCGCCGAACATGTGGTCGTTGACGTCGGCGTGGGCATCGATATGCACCAGGCCGACCTTGCCGTACTTCTTGTGCATGGCACGCAGGATCGGCAGGGTCAGGGTGTGATCGCCGCCGAGAGTCAGCGGGATGATGCCGTGTTCGAGCACGCGGTCGTAATGGGCTTCGATGATGCGCACGGCGTCGAGCAGGTTGAAGGTGTTGATCGCCACGTCGCCGATGTCGGCCACGTTCAGGGAGTCGAAGGGCGCGGCACCGGTGGCCATGTTGTAGGGGCGGATCATCACCGATTCGGCGCGGATCTGCCGTGGCCCGAAGCGGGTACCGGAGCGCAGTGAAGTACCGATGTCGAGGGGGATGCCGATAAACGCGGCATCGAGTTTGCCCAGCGCTTCGGGTGCCTGCACGTGGGGCAGGCGCAGCATGGTGGCGATGCCGCCGAAACGGGGCATTTCATTGCCGCCCAGCGGCTGGTGGAGGGAGTGTTCCACGGGGGCCTCGCAGTTCTTGTGGTTGTCGTGGCCCGATTCTGGTGAGGGTTGGCGGCGGGAAGAATCCTGCACGGTAAATAATCAGTTCAGAAATTTCTAAACTAAACAGCAGGCTTTAGCATGTATCCGGCCCGTCAATGTCACTGTCTGTGAAACGGAGAATCGATGCCTGATCTCAAGTTGCTGCGCCTGTTCGCCTGCGTAGTGCGCCACCAGGGTTTCGCCGCCGCGCAGCAGGAGCTGAACCTGTCCACTTCGGCGATCAGCACCTATATGAGCCAGCTGGAGGCGCAGCTTGGCTTCGTGCTCTGCCACCGCGGGCGCGGCGGTTTCAGCCTGACCAGCAAGGGCGAGCTGTTCCACCAGGAAGCCCTGCGGCTGCTGGCCGAGCTGGAAGGCTTCGAGCGTTATTCGGCGGCGCTCAAGGGCGAGCTGCGCGGCACCCTTAACCTGGGTGTGCTGGACTCCACCGTCAGCGACCCGGCCCTGCCGCTGGCCGAGGTGATCGGCGCCTACAGTGAGGAACACCCAGCCGTGCACCTGCACCTGGCGGTGCTCAGCCCGGCCGAGTTGCAACTGGGCGTGCTGGAAAATCGCCTGGACCTGGCCATCGGCGCTTTCTCGGTGCGCACCAACGGCCTGATCTACCAGGCGCTGTACCGCGAGCAGCACTGGCTGTACTGCAGCGACCGGCATCCGCTGTATACCCAGCGGCAGATTCCGGCGGAGGTGATCACCCAGCAGCGCATGGTTGGCCGCGGTTACTGGAGCCAGGCCGAACTGGCGCGCCATGGCTTCAAGCACAGCGCGGCGACGGTGGAGTCGATGGAGGCGCAGCTGATTCTGGTGCTGTCCGGCGCCTATATCGGCTATCTGCCCGAGCATTACGCCCAGCAATGGGCGGAGCAGAAGCGTCTGAAAGTGCTGCTGCCCACCACCTTCGGCTACCAGGCGCCCTTTACCCTGGCGCTGCGCCGCGGCCGCTCACGCGAACCACTGATCCAGAGCTTCCGCGACCGTCTCAAGGCACAGTTGAATCACAGCTAGGCCACCAGGGCGACGGGCGATAGTAAGCACTGCAGCAGGCCCTGCCCCATATCCGTGGGAGCGGGCCATGCCCGCGATTCGGGCGCATGGCGCCCTCCCACAACGGCCTGAGTTCGGGCGTAGGGTGGGCCGGGCGGCGATCCGCTTTAGCCCACCATCTGAGCACAATGCATTTTCTGCTCAGCGCACCAGGCAAGGCTTCTTGTTATCGAAGGTCCAGCCGCTGATCAGGTACTGCATGGCCACCGCGTCGTTGCGCGCGCCGAGGCCCATGCCCTTGTAGCATTCGTGAGCCTTGGCCACGGCGTCCATATCCAGCTCCACACCGAGGCCCGGTTTTTTCGGCACCTGCACCAGGCCGCCTTCGATACGCAGCGGCTCCTTGGTCAGGTGCTGGCCGTCCTGCCAGATCCAGTGGGTGTCGATGGCGGTGATCTTGCCCGGCGCGGCCGCTGCGACATGGGTGAACATGGCCAGGGAGACATCGAAGTGGTTGTTCGAGTGCGAGCCCCAGGTCAGGCCCCAGTCGTTGCACATCTGCGCCACGCGTACCGACCCCTGCATGGTCCAGAAGTGCGGGTCGGCCAGGGGAATGTCCACCGATTGCAGCTGGATTGCATGGCCCATCTGCCGCCAGTCGGTGGCGATCATGTTGGTGGCGGTCGGCAGGCCGGTGGCACGGCGGAACTCGGCCATCACTTCACGGCCGGAGTAGCCGTTCTCGGCGCCACAGGGATCTTCGGCATAGGCGAGCACATGGTGCTGGTCGCGGCACAGGCGGATGGCTTCCTGCAGCGACCAGGCGCCATTCGGGTCGAGGGTGATGCGTGCGTCCGGAAAGCGCTCGGCCAGGGCGGTGACCGCTTCGATTTCCTCGTCGCCGCGCAGCACGCCGCCCTTGAGTTTGAAATCCTTGAAGCCGTAACGCTCATAGGCGGCTTCGGCAAGGCGCACCACGCCCTGGGCGTCCAGCGCCTCTTCGTTACGCACCCGGAACCAGGCGTTGTCGGCATCGGCTTCCTGGCGATAGGGCAGGTCGGTTTTCTTGCGATCACCGACGTAGAACAGGTAACCGAGCATCTCCACGGCATCACGCTGCTGGCCCTCGCCGAGCAGGGCGGCGACCGGCACGTCCAGGTACTGGCCGAGCAGGTCGAGCAGGGCGGCCTCGACGGCGGTGACGGCGTGAATGGTGATGCGCAGGTCGAAGGTCTGCAGGCCACGGCCGCCGGAATCGCGGTCGGCAAAGGCCTGGCGTACCTGGCCGAGCAGCTTTTGATAATGGCCGATGGGCTGGCCGACCAGCAGCTGACGGGCGTCTTCCAGGGTCTGGCGGATGGCTTCGCCGCCCGGTACTTCACCTACGCCGACATGGCCGGCGTTGTCGCGCAGGATCAGCAGGTTACGTGTGAAGAAGGGCGCATGGCCGCCGCTGAGGTTGAGCAGCAGGCTGTCATGGCCGGCCACCGGAATGACCTCGAGGGCGGTGATAAGCGGGGTACCTGCATGGGTGTTGTTATTGTTCATCGCGTGGTTCCTGTGCCGTTGAAGGCGTTGCGGTTGGTCTGGCTGCTTACCGGCAGTATTGAAAGATAACGTTATCATCATAATCAGATAACGTTATCATTCAAGCGGAAATTAAAGGCGCGATCTCGCGGGCGCGGCGATGGGTTGGGCGGGCTGCGGGTAGCAACCCATCAACATGACGATGAGTTGGCCCATCCTGCCGATAGGTTCCCTCCGACTCATTCAACGGTCTTGGAACTCATGTGGGAGCGCGCCATGCGCGCGACGGCTTCGCGGGCATGGACTGGGCGCCCCCGCCCGCTCCCACAGTTCATATCGTTGCGCCGCAGGGTTCAGGAGCGGCCGGTGCTCGCCCGCTCGATAATGGCAAACCCGGTATCCACACTCGCCTCGGCCTTCTGTCCATCGAAGCGGCGCAGCAGCGCTTCGGCGACCTGCAGCCCCATCTCGGTGGCGTTGACGCTGACCGTGGACAGCGCCGGGTTGGCGAACTGGCCGTTGAGGGTGTCGCCAAAGCCCAGCACGGCGAGATCGTCCGGCACGTTCAGGCCGCGGGTGGCGGCTTCGGCCAGCACGCCGAGGGCGACGGTGTCCGAGCTGCAGAAGATGAAGTCGGGTTGCTCGCCGTTATCGAGCAGGTTGGCCAGGCCCTTGCGGCCGACCTCCCAGGTCGCCGGCAACGGCAGCGTCTGCACCGTCACGGCATCCGCACCGAGCGTATCGAGACGCTGGATCACCGCATTACAGCGGCGCAGTGCGCGTGGATCGTCGACGCCAATCACCGCCCAGCGGCGGTAGCCCTTGGCGAAGAAGTGCTGGGCCACGGCGATGCCGACCTGTTCGTGGGAAAAACCCACCTGCATATCCAGGCCGTCATCGCTCAGGTCCCAGGCTTCGACCACCGGGATGCCCGCCGAGGCCAACCGCTCGCGGCTGGCCTGGGTATGGAAGGTGCCGGTCAGCACGATGCCGTCGGGGCGCCTGCCGAGAATGGCGGCCAGCAGGGCTTCTTCATGTTCGGGGGTGTAGCCGCTGGGTCCGACCAGGGTGTGGTAGCCGGCCTCGGCAAGACGATCCATGATCGCCTGTACCACACTGGCGTAGATCGAGTTGGCGATGGTCGGCAGCACGATGGCCACCAGGCGACTCTTGCTGGTGGCCAGGGCGCCCGCCATCAGGTTGGGCACGTAGCCCATGGCGCGCACCACTGCCAGCACGTGCTCGCGGGTGGCGTCACTGACCAGCTCCGGGCGCTGGATGGCGCGCGACACGGTGATCGGTGATACGCCGGCCTTGAGCGCCACATCCTTGACCGTCACCGGTAGATCGCCGAGGTCGCCGCGGTCTTTGGCCAGTTCTCTGCGCGATTTTCTTGCCACGGGCTGGTCTCGATGTGGAGTGCGGTAAAGGAGCCGAAGGTTACGGCAGCCGCGTGATGTTGTCGCCTGCACGCAGCATATACAGGCGGAACACTACCACCGTGGTGAACAGCTGGCAGAGGCCGAACAGCACGTCCAGCAGCAGGCGCCCGGCCGGCTCGCTGGCGATATCGGCAGCCCAGAAACCGGCCAGCCAGGGTGGCACCATCACCAGCATCACGCAGGTGAAGATCGGCCAGAAATGCCCGTGGGTCAGTTGCAGGCTTTCATGCAGTGCCTGCAGGGGCGTGAGGCCGCGCAGCACCAGCAGGTAGTCGGCGAACACCAGCCGTACCATCAGCCACAGCCCCGGCAGGATGAACAGCGAGATACCGAGCATGATCGCCAGGGTGCCGATGCCCGCCAGCAGCACGAAACGCGGCCACAGGCCCAGGCTCATGGTGACCAGTGCGCCCTTGCCGGGCTGCTCGCCGCGGCTGCGGGCGTCGATGAACAGGATCAGTGCCGCGCTGTACAGCGGGTAGAAGAACAGGCCGAGCAGCACGTCATAAAGCGGCACCTTGGCGGCCGCCACCAGGTTTTCGAGCTGCAGGCTCAGAAAGGCTTCGAGCAGCAGGAAGGGCAGGCACAGCAGGAGGATCTGCAGCAGGTTTTGCCGGAAGAAGAACCAGGCGTCACGCAGGGCGTCGAGGGGATTCATGAACGGTCGCAGCCAGAAAAAACAGGCCGCCATGATACGAGCGTGGCCGGCCCGCCACCAGCGATGACGTTCGTCGCCGCTGTGGCGCTGCCTTCGACCTACAGGGGGCAGGGCTGGCATACTGGCCGCCGTGCAACCCGCGCGAGCCCTTGTGAGGATGTCCGGTGAAGAAAATTGCCGTGTTCGCCGACGTACAGAATCTCTACTACACCGTGCGCCAGGCCTATGGCTGCCACTTCAACTACACGGCGTTGTGGAACGAGCTGGCCGCGGGCGGCGAGATCGTGGCGGCCTACGCCTATGCCATCGACCGCGGTGATCCCAAGCAGCAGCAGTTCCAGCAGATCCTGCGCAACCTGGGCTTCACCGTGAAGCTCAAGCCCTACATCCAGCGCAGCGACGGCTCGGCCAAGGGCGACTGGGACGTGGGCATCACCATCGACGTGATGGACGCTGCGGCAGACGTCGACAGCGTGGTGCTGGCCTCGGGGGATGGTGATTTCGACCAGTTGCTCGAACGCATTCGCCAACGCCATGGCGTCGAGGCCGTGGCCTACGGCGTTCCCGGGCTTACCGCGCAGTCACTGGTGCGCGCGGCCAGCCGTTATGTGCCCATCGAGGGCCATCTGTTGTTGAAACACTGAGGCTTTACGTGAAACCCATCGCTGTCATCGACTTCGAAACCACCGGCATGTCGCCGGCCCAGCAGGCGCGCGCCACCGAGATTGGCGTGGTGATCATCGAGGGCGGGCAGATCACCGCCCGCTACCAGAGCCTGATGAACAGCGGAGCCTGGGTGCCGCCCTTCATCGAGCAGCTGACCGGCATCAGCAATGCCATGGTGCGCAGCGCGCCGCCGGCTGCCGAGGTGATGCACGAGGTCGCCGAGTTCGTTGGCGACATTCCGATGCTGGCGCACAACGCCGCCTTCGACCAGAAGTTCTGGGACGCCGAGCTGGGCCTGATCGGTCGCACCCGGTTGCAGCACTTCGCCTGCTCGCTGCTGCTGTCGCGCCGTCTGCTGCCGGGGGCACCGAGCCACAAGCTCGGCAACCTCAACCGCTGGGCGCGGCTGCCCGATACCGGCAAAGCGCACCGGGCGCTGGCGGATGCGGAAATGGCTGCCAACCTGACCCTGCACCTGTGCAGGGTGCTGCGCGAGCAGCACGGGCGCAGCGCCGTGGATCACGATTTTCTGCGCCAGCTGCAGAGCATGTCGGCTGCCAAGGTGCGCGCGCTGCTCGCGGCCGCGTAGCCTGGCGTTGAGCGCAGCGATACCCAGGTTTTGCATCTCCCGGGTGTCGCTTCGCTCGACCCAGGCTACGGCTTCTTGTGCGCCGTACTGCAACGCCTGAGCGAGCGATACTCGGACGCGCTAAACTGCGCGCCATTTCCTTAGTTCACCATGTGCCCGCCATGACCTTCGCTTCCCTCGGCCTGATCGAACCCCTGCTGCGCTGCCTCGACGGCCTCGATTACAAGACCCCGACGCCCGTGCAGGCCCAGGCCATCGGCCCGATCATCAAGGGCCGCGACATCATGGCCGCGGCGCAGACCGGCACCGGCAAGACCGCCGCCTTCACGTTGCCGATCCTGCAGCGCCTGATGATGGAAGGCCCGGTGGTAGCCAGCAATTCGGTGCGTGCCCTGGTACTGGTGCCGACCCGCGAGCTGGCCGAGCAGGTGCAGCAGAGCGTGCAGACCTACTCGCAGTTTCTGCCGCTGCGCAGCTATGCGGTGTACGGCGGGGTGAGCATCAACCCGCAGATGATGAAGCTGCGCAAGGGCCTCGACGTGCTGGTCGCCACCCCCGGCCGGCTGCTCGACCTGTACCGCCAGAACGCGGTGAAGTTTTCCCAGTTGCAGGTGCTGGTGCTCGACGAGGCCGACCGCATGCTCGACCTGGGCTTTGCCCGCGAGCTGGATGACCTGTTCGCCGCCTTGCCGAAGAAGCGCCAGACCCTGCTGTTCTCCGCGACCTTCTCCGAGGCCATCCGTACCCTGGCCGGCGAGATGCTGCGCGACCCGCTGAGCATCGAGGTGAGCCCGCGCAATGCCGCCGCCAAGTCGGTCAAGCAGTGGCTGATTCCGGTCGACAAGAAGCGCAAGGCCGAACTGTTCCTGCACCTGTACCGCAGCAAGAAGTGGTCGCAGGTGCTGGTGTTCGTGAAAACCCGCAAGGGCGTCGACGAGCTGGAGGAGGTTTTGCTGGCTGCCGGCATCAAGGCCGACGCGATCCACGGCGATAAACCACAGCCGACCCGCCTGCGCGCCCTGCAGCGCTTCAAGGCCGGCGAGGTCGATGTGCTGGTCGCCACCGACGTGGCTGCCCGCGGCCTGGATATCGACGACCTGCCGCTGGTGGTCAATTTCGACCTGCCCATCGTCGCCGAAGACTACGTGCACCGTATCGGCCGTACCGGCCGTGCCGGCGCCACGGGCCAGGCGGTATCGCTGGTCTGCGCCGACGAGGTGCAACTGCTGTCGGCCATCGAAGCGCTGATCCAGCAGATCCTGCAGCGTGTCGACGAACCGGACTTCATCCCCGATCACCGCGTACCGCAGACGGTCGCCGGCGGCCTGGTAGTGAAGAAGCCGAAGAAACCGAAAAAGCCCAAGGTGGTCGGTGGCGGCAAAGCCGGCGGCCTGGGCCGCTGGATGGAAAGCGACGAGCCGGCCGCGCCGGCGGTCAAGGCCATCCGCAAGGTGCCGAGTTTTGGCGGCAAGCCGAAGGGCGGGCGTTAGCAACGGCAGCCGGAGCGACCGGGCTCAGATGTCCTGGCCGATCTTCCACAGCACCCCGCTGGGGTCGAAGACGATGAACTCGCGAATGCCCCAGGGCTGGTCTTCGGGGGCGATGGTACGCACGCCGAAGCGCTCGGCGAGGTTTTCCGCCTGCACATGGGCCCACCAGGCTTGCACGTCATCGACCATCAGGTGCATGACGAAATTCTCCGCCTGCTCCTTCACGTAGAAATTCTGCAGCAGAAAGGCGCAGTGCTCGCCGTGGCTGAAATAGCTCATCTCATCCGTCTGCCAGGCCGCCTTGAAACCCAGGGCGGTGTAGAAGGCCTGGCTGAGCGGGTAGTCCCGGGCCGGGATGAAGGTCTTGAGTTGCAAGCTGGTGAGCATGGGGTTTCCTTTCCTTGGATTAACGGGTTCTGGCCTGCAGCCAGCGCAGCATGCCCTGGCCGGCCACACGGCCACTGGCGAAACAGGCGGTGAGCAGGTAGCCGCCGGTGGGCGCCTCCCAGTCGAGCATTTCGCCGGCGCAGAAAATGCCGGGCAGGGCGCTGAGCATCAGGTTGTCGTCGAGAGCTTCGAAGGGCACGCCACCGGCGCTGCTGATCGCCTCAGCCAGCGGGCGCGCTTGGCGCAGCGTGATCGGCAGCGCCTTTATGGCGGCGGCGAGGCGCTGGGGATCGGCGAACTGCTCGGCAGGCGTGAGCTCACGCAGCAGCGCCGCCTTCACACCGTCCAGCCCGGCCTGGCGATGCAGATGCTTGGCCATGGAGTGCGAACCGCGGGGCTTGCTCAGGGCCTTGATCAAGGCGTCTTCGCTGCGCTGCGGCAGCAGGTCGAGATGCACCGTGCAGCTGCCGTCGCTATTGATGCGCTGGCGAATCCCGGCGGACAAGGCGTACACCAGGCTGCCTTCGATGCCGGTAGCGGTGAGCACGAACTCCCCCGGTCTCGGTGCTTCATCCGGCAAAGCCAACGCCACGTTCTTCAGCGGTGCGCCGGCGAATTTTTCCCGCAGCAACGGGCTCCAGGCGGCCACATCGAATCCGCAGTTGCTCGGTTGCAGCGGCGCCACCGGCACGCCAGCCTGCTGCAGAGGCGCCACCCAGCTACCGTCGGAACCGAGCCGCGGCCAACTGCCGCCGCCCAGGGCCAGCAGCACGGCATCGGCGTGCACCGCGCGCTCAGCGTCCTGGCTGGCCATGCGCAGGCTGCCGTCGTCGTTCCAGCCCAGCCAGCGATGCCGGGTATGCAGTTGCACGCCCGCCTCGCGCAGGCGCTTGAGCCAGGCGCGCAGCAGCGGCGCGGCTTTCATGTCGGTGGGGAACACCCGACCCGAAGTGCCAACGAAAGTATTGATGCCCAGGCCGTGGATCCATTCGCGCAGGGCATCGGCATCGAAGCCTTGCAGCAGCCTGTCGATCTGCCCTTGGCGTTCGTTGTAGCGGGCGACGAAGGCCGGGTAAGGCTCGGAATGGGTGATGTTCATGCCGCCGACGCCGGCCAGCAGAAACTTGCGGCCCAGCGAAGGCATGGCGTCGTAGAGGTCGACCCGCACGCCGGCGAGCGCCAGGCTTTCGGCGGCCATCAGGCCGGCGGGGCCGCCGCCGATGATGGCGACCGCGTGGGCGGTGGGCGGAGAAAAATCGGTCATGGCGGCGTCGGCTGGGCAAAGGGCGAAGTCTACCCGAGCCCTCGCTGCTGCCATACCCGTGCGGCGCTGTGATGAAGAATGCCGTGGCGGCGGGCCAGGGCGTGGCGGTCCTTGCTGTAGCCGCCGCCGATCACCCCGACCACCGGAATGTCGCGGCCCAGGCAGTGGTCGAGCACGGCCTCGTCGCGGGCGGCGACGCCGGCGTCGGTGAGTTGCAGATAGCCCAGGGCGTCGTCCTTGTGCACGTCGACGCCGGCGTCGTAGAGCACGATGTCCGGCTGGTAGAGCGGCAGCAGATAATTGAGCGTGTCGTCGACCACCTTCAGGTAATCGGCATCGCCCATGCCGCGCGGCAGGGGGATGTCCCAGTCGCTGCTGGCCTTGCGCGCCGGGTAGTTCTGCTCGCAGTGCAGGGAGACGGTGACCGCGTTATCGACCCGTTCGAGCAGCCGCGCGGTGCCATCGCCCTGGTGCACGTCGCAATCGAAGATCAACACGCAGCGCGCCTGGCCGCTTTCCAGCAGGTAGCGGGCGATCACCGCCAGGTCGTTGAAGATGCAGAAGCCCGCCGGGTGATCGTAATGGGCGTGGTGAGTGCCGCCGGCCAGGTGGCAGGCCAGGCCGTGCTGCAGGGCCTGTTCGGTGGCCAGTAGCGAACCACCTACCGCGCGCACGGTTCGCCGCGCCAGCTCCGGGCTCCACGGCAGGCCGAGGCGGCGTTGGTCTTCATGGCTCAGCTCGCCGCTCAGGTAGCGCTCGATATAGGCGGGGCAATGACAGAGGGCGAGAATGTCGGTTGGGCAGATAGCCGGGCGCAGCAAGTCCTCATCCCGGACCAGCCCGCAGGCCACCAGGTGGTCGCGCAGCAGGCGGAATTTTTCCATCGGGAAGCGATGGCCGTCGGGAAATGGCGGGCTGTAGTCGTCGTGGTAGATCAGCGGCAGGGGCATACAATGGCGGTCATCGGGTCAACCTGAGGGAGTATGCATGAGAAGCGAAGGGGATGGGGCCGAGCTGCAGACGCCGCGCCTGCACCTGCGCGGCTGGCGTGACGAGGACCTGGACGAGCTGGCCGCATTGTGCGCGGACCCGTTGGTGATGCGCTATTTTCCGGCGCCGTTGAACCGTGAGCAGAGCGGAGCACTGCTCTCCCGCCTGCAGCAGCATTTCGCCCAGCACGGCTTTACCTTCTGGTCGCTGTGGCACCGCGAGGATGGGCGCTTCGTCGGCATGACCGGGCTGGCTCATGTCGGCTTCGAAGCGAGCTTCACGCCGGCAGTGGAGATCGGCTGGCGCCTGTCGCCGGCATTCTGGGGGCTGGGCCTTGCCCAGGAAGCGGCGCGGGCCTCGCTGGAGTTTGCCTTCACGCAGCTGGCGCTTGATCGGGTGGTAGCGTTCACCACCCTGACCAACACCCCGTCGCAGCGGGTGATGCAGGCGATCGGCATGCAGCCGAGCAGCGAGTTCAAGCACCCGGCGCTGGCGCCTGAGCATCCGCTGTGTCGGCACGTGCTGTACGAAATTCCCCGGGATAAATGGCCGAAGCGGGGCTGAGCCTGTCGCATGCCTCGCCATCGTGCGATTCCTGAGCGCCGGCAAAGGCATTACCATTCACCGTCCGCGCAGCCCGCGCGGGTCGCAGCATTGCCCCTAAGGGCCCGTGGAGATCGCTTATGAGTCAAGTCCTGCAAGAGTTGGTGGCACTGCTGAGCCTGGAGGCCATCGAGGAAAACCTGTTCCGGGGCGTCAGCCAGGATCTGGGCTTTCGCCAGCTCTTTGGTGGTCAGGTGCTTGGCCAGTGCGTGTCGGCGGCCACCCAGACGGTCGAGGCCGACCGCCATGTGCATTCGCTGCACGGCTACTTTCTGCGCCCGGGCGATGCCGCCTTGCCGGTGGTCTATCAGGTCGACCGGGTGCGTGACGGTGGCAGCTTCAGCACGCGCCGGGTAACCGCGGTGCAGAAGGGCAAGGCGATCTTTACCTGCAGCGCCTCGTTCCAGAATCAGGAGGAGGGTTTCCATCACCAGGTGCAGATGCCTGACGTGCCGGGGCCCGAAGGCCTGCGCTCGGAAACCGAACTGGCCAGCCTGGTGGCCGACTCCCTGCCACCGCGGGTGCGCGAGCGAGTGCTGTTCGACAAGCCCATCGAGATCCGCCCGGTCACCGTCGACAACCCGTTCGCGCCTCAGGTCAGCGAGCCGGTGAAGTACGTGTGGTTCCGTGCCGACGGCGAGCTGCCGGACATTCCGGCGATCCACAAGTATCTGCTGGGCTACGCCTCGGATTTCAACCTGCTGACCACCTCGATGCTGCCCCACGGCGTGTCGGTGTGGCAGAAGTTCATGCAGGTCGCCAGCCTCGATCACTCCATCTGGTTCCACGGCAACCTGCGTATGGACGACTGGCTGCTCTACGCCATGGACAGCCCCTGGGCCGGCAATGCCCGCGGCTTCTCGCGTGGCAGCGTGTTCAACCGCCAGGGCCAGCTGGTCGCCTCGGTGGCCCAGGAGGGATTGATCCGCCTGCGTGAGGACTGGCGCTGAAGCGTGCGGGGTCGTGATCATCCGCTAGCGAGCAGTTATGCTGCGGCCTCGATTCCACGCTTGCCGGAGGGGCGATGAGCCTGCAGCGCTACACCCATTGGGTTTTCGACATGGACGGCACCCTGACCATTGCCGTGCACGATTTCGCCGCCATCCGTGTGGCGCTGGATATTCCGCCCGAAGACGACATCCTCCATCACCTGGCCGCCTTGCCGCCCGAGGTATCGAAGGCCAAGCACGCCTGGTTGCTGGAGCATGAGCGTGAGCTGGCCATCGCCTCACGCCCGGCCGCTGGTGCCGTTGCCCTGGTGCGTGGCCTGCATGCCCGCGGTCTGCGCCTGGGCATCCTCACCCGCAATGCCCGGGAGTTGGCGCTGCTGACCCTGCAAGCCATCGGGCTGGAAGACTGCTTCGCCGCGGATGACATTCTCGGTCGTGACGAGGCGCCGCCCAAGCCGGACCCCGGCGGCCTGCTGCACCTGGCCGACCGCTGGCAAGTAGCAACCCGGGACATGGTGATGGTCGGTGATCATCGCCACGACCTGGCCTGTGGTCGTGCGGCTGGTACCGCCACGGTGCTGGTCAATCTGCCCAACAACCCCTGGCCGGAACTCAGCGATCATTTCGTCACCGATTGTGCGGCCCTTCAGCGCCTGGCGCTGGGCGCCGACGCCGGCTGACAGCAAGCGCTGCCGGCCTGCAAATCCTCGAGGATCGGGCAGTCGGGGCGGTGGTCGCCCTGGCAGTGGTCGACGAGGGTCTGCAGGGTGTCGCGCAGGGCTTCGAGCTCGGCGATCTTGCCATTGAGCGCCGCTATATGTTCCACCGCCAAGGCCTTCACGTCGGCGCTGGCGCGCTCGCGGTCGTGCCAGAGGGCAAGCAGCCGGCCCGATTCGGTGAGCGAAAAGCCCAGGTCACGGGCGCGGCGAATGAAGCGCAGGCGCTGCAGGTCGTCTTCGCCGTACTGGCGATAGCCGCTCTCGCTACGCCCGGCGCTGGGCAGCAGGCCGATGGCTTCGTAGTAGCGGATCATCTTGGCGCTGAGCCCGGTGTACTTGGCGGCCTGACCGATATTCATCGCATTACTCCTCGATAGGGCGCGGGCGCCAGGTTTTCAGCAACAGGGCATTGCTCACCACGCTGACGCTCGACAGTGCCATGGCGGCGCCGGCGAGCATCGGGTCGAGTAGCCCGAAGGCCGCCAGGGGAATGCCCACCAGGTTGTAGATGAACGCCCAGAACAGATTCTGGCGGATCTTCGCATAGGTGCGCCGGGCGATATCCAGAGCGGCGGGCACCAGCCGCGGATCGCCGCGCATCAGGGTGATGCCGGCGGCCTGCATGGCCACGTCGGTGCCGCCGCCCATGGCGATGCCAACATCCGCTGCGGCCAGGGCCGGGGCATCGTTGATGCCGTCACCGACCATGGCCACCACGCCATCTTCTTTCAGCTCGCTGACGATACGCGCCTTGTCTGCCGGTAGTACCTGAGCGTGCACCGAGTCGATGCCCAACTGGCTTGCAACTGCCCTGGCACTGCCCTGATTGTCGCCGCTGATCAGGTGGCTGGCGATATGTCGCCTGCCGAGCTCGCTGATCGTCGCACGGGCGCCGTCCTTCAAGGTGTCGCCAAAGGCGAACAGGGCGAGCACCCGCGGCGCGCCACCCTGCTCGATCAGCCAGGATAAGGTGCGCCCCTCGGCTTCCCAGGCATGGGCGGCAGCGGCCAGTTCAGCCGGCTCGGCAGCGCCGCTTTCCTGCAGCAGGCGTCGATTGCCGAGCTGCAGGACGCGCCCTTCGACCTGCCCGGCGATGCCTCGGCCGGCCAGGGCCTGGCTGGCATTGACGGGCGCGAGGGCAACACCCGCTTCCTGGCAGCCCAGCAGCACCGCCTTGGCCAGGGGGTGCTCGCTGCCTTGCTGCAGCGTACCGGCCAGGCGCAGCGCTTCGCGATCATCGATCTCGACGCTGTGCAGGTGCGCAATCCGCGGCGTGCCGGAGGTCAGGGTGCCGGTCTTGTCAAAAGCCACTACGCTGACGCCATGGGCCACCTCCAGGGCTTCGGCGTCCTTGATCAGGATGCCGTGGCGGGCGGCCACGCCGGTGCCGGCCATGATCGCCGTGGGCGTGGCCAGGCCGAGGGCGCAGGGGCAGGCGATCACCAGTACGGCCACGGCATTGAGCAGTGCCTGCTCGATACCGGCGCCGAGGCTTAGCCAGGTGATCAGGGTCAACAGGGCGATCAGCAGCACTACCGGCACGAAGACCTGGCTGACCCGGTCCACCAGTTTCTGGATCGGCGCCTTGGCCGTCTGGGCATCTTCGACCAGGCGAATGATGCGCGATAGCACGGTTTCCGCGCCCAGGGCCGTGGCTTCGATCAGCAGGCGACCTTCGCCATTGATCGCCCCGGCAGTCACCTGGTCACCCGGGGCCTTGGCCTGTGGCAGGCTCTCGCCACTGATCAGCGCCTCATCGGCGTGACTGTTGCCCTCCAGTACCTTGCCATCGACCGCAAAGCGCTCTCCGGGCTTGACCACGATCTGCTCGCCGATGCTCAGCGCACTGATCGCCACCCGTTGTTCGACGCCCTCGCGCAAGCGCGTGGCTTGCTCGGGGCGTAGCGCCTGCAAGGCGCGTATGGCACCGGTGGTCTGGCGCTTGGCACGGCTTTCCAGGTATTTGCCGAGCAGGATCAGGGCAATGATCACCGCCGAGGCCTCGAAGTACAGGTGCGGCGTGTGTCCGGCCGGGGTGATCGCCCATTGGTAGAGGCTCAGGCCATAACCGGCGCTGGTGCCCAGGGCAACCAGCTGATCCATATTGCCGGCACCGCTGCGCAGCGCGCGCCATGCCGCGCGATAGAAGCGCGCGCCGAGCACGAACTGCACCGGTGTGGCCAGCAGGAACTGCGCCCAGGCCGGCAGCATCAGGTGCACGCCAAAGGGCGTCAGCAGCATGGGCAGCACCAGCGGTGCGGCCAGCAGCAAGGCCAGTGCCAGGCGCCAGCGTTCGGCGTTCAGCGGGCGCTCATCCTTCACGGCAGTCGCTGCCACAGGGCTGGCCGAGTAGCCCGCCGCGTCGACCGCCCTCAGCAGGGGCTGGGTATCGGTACCGGGCAGTACCTGCAGGCGGGCGCGTTCCGTGGCCAGGTTGACGCTGACCGAGAGCACGCCTGGCTGTCTGCCCAGGGCGCGCTCGACGCGGCCCGCACAGCTGGCGCAGGTCATGCCGGCAATGGCCAGATCCAGGTTTTGCTCCGGCACTTCATAGCCGGCCTTTTCCACCGCGGCTATCAGCGCCGGCAACTGCTCGGCAGGCGCCTGCACCCGCGCCAGCTCGCTGGCCAGGTTGACACGGGCGTCGCTGACCTGCGCCACGCCGAGCAGGGCGCGCTCGACCCGACCAGCGCAGCTGGCGCAGGTCATGCCGCTAATCGGCAGATCGAAACTGGGCATAACGCTCTCCGTGATTCCAGGCAAATGCCTACAGGATCAACCTTGCCACATGGTCAAGGTCAAGCCCCAGGGCGACCGCTCGGTATCACTGGCTGGAGGGCGCGGGGGTCAGGTACGGCCCGGAAGGGTTCAGGCCGATGCGGTAGCGACGGATCTCGCCGGCGATCAGGCTCACTCGCTGGCTCTCGAGCGGAGTGATACCAGCCTGGCAGCTCTCCGTGCCTATCATGCCCAGACGAACCGAGACTTCGCCGGGCGGCAGGTTGAAGGATACCGACTGGCCCTGGAACAGCCGGGCGGCGAGCTGGTCCTGCAGGTACACGCCGAATTCGCACGGTGAGGCGACTTCCAGGCGCTCGCGGGAAATGATCAGCACGGCGTAGCCATCGCCCATGGTGGCGTGCGACGGCAGCACCTGGGCGAGGGCCGGCAGGGGCAGGGCGAGAAACAGTGAGAACAGCAGGCGCGTCATGGTCAGACCATCAGAAGGTTGAGTGATCTGAGCTTGGCTGAGGTTGGCTGGTTCAACAAGCGACAGGTTGACCTTGCCCCGCTGGCAAGCTCGATACTCACCGGTAATTCAATCAATGCCCATGGGCAGAGGAGACGACGATGCAGGTATTCAAGGTGGATGGCATGACGTGTGCGCATTGCGAGCGGACAATCACCGGGGCCGTACAGGCGATCGATGCCTCGGCGCAGGTGCAGGTCGATCTTTCCGCGGGTGAGGTGAGGGTGCATACCACCCACCCGGTGGATCAGGTGCTCGAGGCAATCATCAATGCGGGTTACAAGGCCGAGGCGGTGCCGGCGGCTAAGACCAGTCACTGATCAGGCCGCGAAACAGCCCGTCGATCATGACCGGCCCGTCGTGCCTCGGGTCGAACAGGCTGTTGTCGCGTAGCCAGTCACTGAGCATGCCGACGATCAGCGCATGCAGGGTGCGTGCGGCCAGGCGGGGCGTCATGCCTGGACGCAGGCGCTGCTGGGTGATCGGCTGAGCGAAAATCGTCTCGCACAGGGCGATGAACTGATTGATGAACGCCTCGTGACGCTCCTCGGCCTCGCGCAGCTCCTCGGTAAATTCGCAACGATGCAGCAGGATAGTGAAGATCCGCCGCTTCTGTTCGTCTTCGGCGATCCCGGCAATGCCTTCGACGCACAGCGTGTGCAGAGACTGCAGGCCATTTCCCTGGGTGTCTTCGAGCAGGCGGCCCGTGAGCTGTTCCGGGGGCAGGCGTACCTGGCTGAGCATGTCGTGGAACAGGTGGGCCTTGTTCTGGAAGTGCCAGTACACCGCGCCGCGAGTCACGCCGGCGTGCTTGGCAATGTGTTCCAGGCTGGTATGGGCTACCCCTTTCTCCAGAAACAGGATTTCGGCAGATGCCAGGATGGAGGTGCGGGTCTGCTCGGCTTGCTCTTTTGTTCGGCGCATACGACAGGGATCGATCGGTTCAGGAAGCTGCGAGTGTAATTATTTTTTGCAGCAGATGTTTGTTTTACAGACGAACTTGTATGTAATTGTCGGCGTCCATCGTTGTTAAGCTTTCACAACGCTTTATCGCGTTTTCAGCCCAGGTTGGGACAGCCGCCGAGAACCATGCCAATGCCGCTTCGCCTGTTACTGATTCTGGGTTCGCTCAGCGCCTTCGGCCCGCTGGCCATCGATTTCTACCTGCCGAGCTTTCCTGCGCTGGCGCTTGCGTTCGATACCGATACCGAGCACGTGCAACTTTCGCTGGCCTCCTATTTCGCTGGATTGGCCATCGGGCAGCTGGTCTACGGGCCCCTGGCCGATCGCTTCGGCAGGCGTACGCCGCTGCTGGTCGGGGTCTCGCTGTTTACCCTGGCCTCCCTGGCCTGTGCCGTGGCGCCGAGCCTGGAATGGCTGATCGTTGCGCGTTTCGTTCAGGCCCTGGGCGGCTGCGCCGGTATGGTGATATCCCGCGCCGTGGTGCGCGACCTGTGCGACCCGATCAGTTCCGCCAAGGTGTTTTCGCAACTGATGCTGGTGATGGGGCTGGCACCGATTCTCGCGCCGGTAGCCGGTGGCCTGCTGTTGAATGCCTTTGGCTGGCCTGCGATCTTCGTCTGCCTGACGCTGTTCAGTGCAGCGTGCCTGGTGGCCCTCAGTCTGTGGCTGCCGGAGACGCTGAATCCGAGTGTGCAGCCGCCACCGTTGAGCGGCGCCCTGAGGGAATACCGGCGGCTGTTCGGCGATCTGCCCTTTATCGGCCATGCGCTCACCGGCGGCCTGGCCATTGCAGGCATGTTCGCCTACATCGCCGGCTCGCCTTTCGTGTTCATCGAGCTCTACGGGGTGCCAGCCGAGCATTATGGCTGGCTGTTCGGCACCAATGCCGCCGGCTTCATTCTTGCCGCCCAGGTGAATGCCTGGCTGGTATCACGGCACGGGCCCGGCTACTGGGCCAGGCGCATGGTCTGGTTTTACCTGACCTGCGGTACCGCTTTGCTGGTATTGGCATGGATAGGGCCACAGGCACTGTGGCCATTGATGGTGCCTTTGTTCGGCTGCATCGCTTCGCTGGGCATTCTGCTGCCCAATACCTCGGCTTGCGCGATGGCCGGGCAGGGCCGTCACGCCGGCAGCGCCTCGGCGCTGATGGGCAGCCTGCAGTTCACCATCGCGGCGAGCGCGGCCTCCATGGTCGGGGTGCTGCATGACGGCAGCGCCGTACCCATGGCACTGGTCATTTTCAGCTGCGGCGTTCTGGCGGTGGGTGCTTCACGCTTCACCCGCTGGGCGGAGCGCCACGCCGGGCATCCGGTTGGCTGAGGCTCAACTGGCCAGCGTTGCTCGTGGGCAGCGGGTGTGGGGCCCGTACCCGAGCCTGCAGCGTCGCCACGAACTGACGTGCTTCTTCCTCGCTGCGGAGATTGACCTGGTGTTTGCCCAGGCACACCTGCCAGCAGGTGCCGAGTGGGCTTTACGACCCACGGATCTGAATGTCCATTGGCCTGTCTCCCGGCGAGCGTGGAAACAGTCGAGACAGTGTTCGTGCAACTGCCATGGCGCAACGAACGCTCGAGGTACCGGCACTTTTCACCAGGCAAAAAAGACCCGGCAAAGTGCCGGGTCAATAACCGTGATTAGCCTGATGAGGAGATAATCTGAAGAGTCCGACCTGAGGGCTCTTGAGCTTATCGACCGATCTCGCGACCAGCTGATGCAAATAATAGCAATTCTCATTACATAGTCAACCGGCCTATGGAAATTATTTTTACCGATCATCGCCATAGCGATTTGCGGCCTGCCTGAACGCAGAACCCGGCACGCGGCCGGGTTCTCGGATGATGCCTCGGTCTTTTAGCTCGACTGCCGCAGGCCGGTGATTTCCTTGTTGAGCAGGTCGATGCGCCTGGCCATGCTTTCGACCAGGCTGTGGGCAATGCGCGGGTTGCTTTCCATCAGGCTGAGGAACTGATCCTTGGGGATCACCATCACGGTGCAGGCCTGGCTGGCAATCACCGTGGCACTGCGCTTCTCGTTGGTGAACACGGCCATGGCGCCGAAGATTTCGTCCTTCTGCACGTCGCCGACCTTCACGCCATCGACGAACGCCTGGGCGTGGCCGTCGATGATGATGAACACGTGGTCGGCTTCATCGCCCTGGTTGATCAGCGCGTCGTCTTTGGCAAAGTGCTTGAATCCGGTGGCAGGGCGAATCTCGGGTTGCTTGATACGGGCCAGGGCGTCGGAGAGCAGTGCGGTATGCCCGACCAGATACTGGATGAACAGCTCCTGGCGCGGTTCGCTGGCATAGATGTGCTTGAACACGTCGCTGCGTGCGTAGGGGATCAGTGTCAGCGGCTCGTCGCAGGTATAGCGGCAGCTCGGCAGGTCGATGCCCTGGCGCAGCCCGACCAGGTCGCCTTCCTGCAGGTAGAACAGCGGACGCTCGTCGACCAGTGCGTGCAGCAGGCCGTTATCGATGATGAACAGCTGGTTGCTGGGCAGGTCGCTCGCCAGGTTTTCGCTGCGCTCGACCTGCAGCGGCTCACCGCAAGGGCTGAGCCCGTCGAGTAGTTTCCCGGGGATGCTCTGCAAGCGGCTGATCAGTTGGTCGGCGTAGGCCGGTTGTTCCCCGAGTAGATACATGGTGGTTCCTTGGGCTGCTCATGCTGGATGCGCACGAAAATCCCTGAAACGATAATACTCGCCACGCTCCAGGTAAATCGCTCTCGTTGGGGCTTGTGAACCAGCGCCTGTTCCAGGGCCCTTCTGGCGCCCGGCTCAGTCATCACTGGTGGTGGCCTGCAGCTGCAGGTTCAGGCTTTCCTTGCGGGTCTGGGGGAGCTCGCTCCAGTGAATGTCCAGCAGTGCACCTTCGATGGAGTAGAGCAGTACCTTGGATGCCCTGAAGCCGCGGGCCCTTACCGCCCGATAGGCCTCGACGGCACCGTGCCTGCGCAAGTCGCTGGCACTGTGAATACCCACCGCGTGCAGCCACTGAGACGAGGTCTTGCCGAGGTTCTTGAGGGTCTGCAATTCGTCGTTCACGCCATCTCCTCCTGCCGCGTTTGCGCCGCGATGCCCCGTGCCACCACCGCAAAAGTGTAGGTGCGGCATGGCGGCACTGCTGCGATCTCGCGTTACAGGCTGCTACAGGTGGTTGGGATGGGTGCGATAGCGCAGCCGGGTACCGAAATTCATCGACATGAGGATTTCGTCCGCACTGAGCTCGACCGGGAAATAGGCGCCCGATATCTGCGCATGGGCGATGCTGGCGCCTTCGAGCTGCGCGTTGCGAAAGTCCACGCCGCGCAGATCGGCACCGCGGAAGTAGGCGTTGGTAAAATCGACGCCCTCGGCATCGAGGTTGCGCAGGTCGAGCCCGCGGAAGTCACCACCGCTCAGGTCGATGGGTTCTCCGTGCGGTCGTTGCTGGTTGAAGGCAGCGACATCGTCATTGTGCAGCAGTCGATAGAGCGGATTGTCCAGCTGACGCGGTTGGCTCATGGTGGCAGTCGTCCGGGGGAGGCTTACTGCCAGTATAGAAGAGCTTTGCCGCGCCGCTGGCCGGCCTTCAGAGGCTGGGGAAGCGCTGGCGCACCGCGTTGACCAGTTCGGCAAGGCTGGCGCTGTCCGGGGTGTCCACGCGTTTGCAGTAGGGCAGCTCGGCTTCCTCCAGCGGATCCTGGCCGGCGCGCTGCGCCTCGATTACCGCCAGGGTCGCGTCGGATGGGTCGCTGCCTTCCTGCTGACGCTGCTGCAGCCAGCTGGCGAGCACCGCGTCCGGCGCGTGGCAGTCGAGGATCAGGAAGGGCACGCCGGTGTCGTCGGCAACTTGCTGGGCGGCCTGGCGCTGCGGGCGCTTGAGGAACGTGGCATCCAGCACGACCGGGTAACCTGCGTGCAAGGCCAGATCGGCCAAGGCGTTGAGGCGTTGGTAGACGGTATCGCTGGCGTCCTGACTATAGATGCCGGCATTCACCTCGGCGCTGGTCTGCAGGCCAAGCAGGCGCTTGCGTTCGACGTCGGAGCGGATGCGGATCGCGCCCAGTGCCTCCACCAGGCGCAGCGCGACCTGGCTCTTGCCGACCGCAGATACGCCGCGGGTGATCGCCAGCAGGCGCGCCGGGATGGCGCTGTAGCTTTCGGCGAGGCTGGCGTAGGCGCGGTATTGGCGCAGGATCACTGCGCGCTGTACGGCATCCTGCTCCTGGCCGAGACGGAACAGCGCGACCTTGGCGCGCACCAGGGCGCGGTGGGTCTTGTAGAGGTTGAATACCTTGAGCGAGGCGTAATCGCCGGTGTGCTCCAGCCAGCCATTGAGCAGGCGACGGGCCAGGCATTTGAGGCCGCGGTCCTCGAGGTCCATGACCAGGAAGGCAGTATCCAGAGCGATGTCGGTGAAGCGGAACGGCTCGTTGAATTCGATGCAGTCGAACAGCGTGGCGCGACCGTCCAGCAAGGTCGCATTGCCCAGGTGGATATCACCATGGCACTCGCGAATGAAACCGTCACGCGCCCGCGCTTCCAGGTCGGGCCACAGACGCTCCAAGCTGGTCTCGGTCCAGGCCTCCAGGGCCTCGAGCTGCTGCAGATCGGCCTTGTCGCTGAGCATCGGGCGAATCTGCTCGAAGTTCTGCCGCAGCGGGGCGACGATGGCGGTGGCATTGCACAGCGAATGGTCGGCCGCCACCACGGGGGTGTCGCGGTGGAAGTCGGCGATCTGTTTGGCCAGTGCGTCGATATGGGTTTCGTTGAGCTCGCCGCGGGCCTGCACCTGCGCCAGCAGCTGCTCCTGCGGGAACTGGCGCATCTTCAGCGCGTATTCGAACACCGTGGTGTCGCTGCCGATTTGCGGTGCCTCGGCGCTGCCGCCGATCGGCAACACCTCCAGATACAAATCCTCGGTCAGGCGCTGATTGAGCCGCAGCTCCTCCTCGCAGAAGTGCTTGCGCGCCTGCAGCGACGTGAAGTCGAGAAAGCCGAAGTCGACCGGTTTCTTGATCTTGTACGCGTAGGGTCCGGTCAGTACGACCCAGGAAATATGGGTCTCGATGACCCTGAAACCGTCTACCGGGTGCGGATAAAGGGCCGGGTTCTGCAAGGCGGTAATCAGGGCTTGGCTCACGGTCGATCCTTGGCATTATAAAAGTGGGAACAGGCGCGCATTATGGCCCCTCGCTGGCGCACTGCAAACCGCTGGCAGTCGCTGCCGGCGCTTCGCAAAGTGCGTATAATGCCGCGCCATGACTCGTACCCGATCTCCCCGCTCCCGTTCCAAACGCCGCCCCCGTGGCATGCGCCCCTTGCTGGGCTGGGCTGTAAAGCTTGGCCTGGTAGGCTTGGTGCTGTTCGCCGGTTTTGCGGTTTACCTCGATGCCATCGTGCAGGAAAAATTTTCCGGCAAGCGCTGGACCGTTCCGGCCAAGGTGTATGCCAGACCGCTGGAGCTGTTCGTCGGCCAGAAGCTGGCCAAGGACGACCTGCTCAAGGAAATGGACGCCCTCGGCTATCGCCGCGAGAGCGTGGCCAATGGCCCTGGTGCCGTGGCCGTTTCCGGCAACAACGTGTCCCTGCATTCGCGTGGTTTCCAGTTCTACGAGAGCGCCGAGCAGGCTCAGCAGGTCAACGTACGGTTCTCCGGTGACTACGTCGCCTCGCTGACCAAGGCCGACGGCAAGGATCTGGCCGTGGCGCGGCTCGAGCCGATGCTGATCGGCGGTTTGTACCCTGCGCACCAGGAAGACCGTGTGCTGATCAAGCTCGATCAGGTGCCGGCCTACCTGGTGGAAACCCTGGTGGCGGTCGAGGATCGCGACTTCTTCGAGCACTTTGGGGTATCGCCCAAGGGCATTGCCCGCGCCGTATGGATCAACGCCTCCGCCGGGCAGTTGCGCCAGGGTGGCAGTACCCTGACCCAGCAGTTGGTGAAGAACTTCTACCTGACCAACGAGCGCAGCCTGACCCGCAAGATTACCGAAGCGATGATGGCGGTGCTGCTGGAGCTGCATTACGACAAGCGTGAAATCCTCGAGGCCTACCTCAACGAGGTGTTCCTCGGCCAGGATGGTCAGCGCGCGGTGCATGGGTTCGGCCTGGCCAGCCAGTACTTCTTCAGCCAGCCGCTGTCCGAGCTCAAGCTCGATCAGGTGGCCTTGCTGGTCGGCATGGTCAAGGGCCCGACGTTCTACAACCCGCGCCGTAATCCGGAGCGCGCGCTGAGCCGCCGCAACATGATCCTCGACCTGCTGGCCGAGCAGGGCGTGGTGTCGCCTGAAGAGGCCGCCGCCGCCAAGGCCCGTCCACTGGGCGTGACCCAGCGCGGCAGCATGGCCAATGGCTCGTTCCCGGCCTTCCTGGATCTGGTCAAGCGCCAGTTGCGTCAGGACTACCGCGACGAGGACTTGACCGAAGAAGGGCTGCGCATCTTCACCAGCTTCGACCCGATCCTGCAGCTCAAGGCCGAGGAAGCGCTGGCGGAAACCTTCAAGCGCCAGGCCGGCCGCAAGGGCTCCGACGAGGTCGAGGCCGGCATGGTGGTGACCAACCCGGAAACCGGTGAGATCCAGGCGTTGATCGGCAGCCGTCAGCCACGCTTCGCCGGCTTCAACCGTGCACTGGACGCCGTGCGCCCGATCGGCTCGCTGATCAAGCCGGCGATCTACCTGACGGCGCTCGAGCGCCCGAGCCAGTACACGCTGACCACCCGGGTGCAGGACGAACCTTTCTCGGTGAAGGGCCAGGACGGCCAGGTGTGGAAGCCGCAGAACTATGATCGCAAGGCCCACGGCAGCATTTATCTGTACCAGGGCCTGGCCCACTCCTACAACCTGTCCACCGCCAAGCTTGGCCTGGAACTGGGCGTGCCGAATGTGCTCAAAACCCTCGAGCGCCTGGGCGTGTCGCGCCAGTGGCCAGCTTATCCGTCGATGTTGCTGGGCGCCGGCGCGCTGACGCCGATGGAAGTCACCGGCATGTACCAGACCATCGCCAGCGGCGGCTTCAACACCCCGCTGCGTGGTATTCGCAGCGTGCTGACCGCCGAGGGCGAGCCGCTCAAGCGTTATCCGTATCAGATTCAACAGCGTTTCGACGCGGGCGCCATCTACCTGCTGCAGAACGCCATGCAGCGCACCATGCGTGAAGGCACCGGCCGTTCTGTCTATAGCCAGCTGCCAAGCTCGCTGAACCTGGCAGGCAAGACCGGCACCAGTAACGATTCGCGCGATAGCTGGTTTGCAGGTTTCAGTCAGGATCTGCTGACCGTGGTATGGATGGGCCGTGACGATAACGGTCCGACGCCGTTCACCGGTGCGACCGGTGCGCTGCAGGCCTGGACCGGCTTCATGCGCCGTGCCGATCCGCTGCCGCTGGATATGCCGGTGCCGGACAACGTGGTGGTGGCCTGGGTGGATGCAGCGACCGGGCAGGGCTCGGCGCAGAATTGTCCGGGCGCCGTGCAGATGCCGTATATTCGCGGCAGCGAGCCGGCTCCGGGTGCAGGTTGTGGTATTCAGGCCCCCGTCGACTCGGTGATGGACTGGGTGAAAGGCTGGTTGGAATAAGAGAGGTTTGCCGTGAGCAAGTGGTTGATTCCCGTTTTGACCGCCTCGGTGGTGTTGGGTGGTTGTGCCAGCGTTCCGCGTGGTTCCATCCCGGTTGTGGATTCCGGTAGTTCTGCCTACGAGCAGGACGATCGGCCAGGCGGTGGTTACAACAATGCCCCTGCACAGGCCCAGCAGCCGCAGGCCATGCCCGAGGACTCCGGTGTGGTGGTGATGGTGCCCGGTGGCGGTGCGCCGCCCGCGCCGATCGATACCTACGCGGCACCGGCTGGCGCGCCTGCCAACAGCGGTGGGCTGACCTTCGACGAGCCGCCGCTGAGCAGTGAGCCGCTGGGTTCGCCGAGCTATGGCAACTCGGCACCTTCGCAGCCTTCGACGCCCAGTGGCATCCCCAGCGGTAATGCCGGCGGTGGCCTGGCTGCCGACGAGCAGCTCGATGGCCCGGTGCTGGCGCTGCTGACCAGCGCCCAGCAACAGCAGACTGGTGGCGATCTCAACGGTGCGGCTTCCAGCCTGGAACGTGCCCAGCGTATCGCGCCGCGTGAACCGCAAGTGCTGTACCGCCTGGCCGAAGTGCGCCTGGCCCAGGGCGATGCCGCCCAGGCCGAGCAGTTTGCGCGCCGTGGCCTGAGCTATGCCAACGGCCGCCCGGCATTGCAAGCCAGCCTGTGGGATCTGATCGCCAAGTCTCGTCAGCAGCAGGGTGACGCCGCTGGTGCCGCCCAGGCTCGTGAGCGGGCTCGGGTCAATCTGTGAGTGCAGCATCGGTAGGGCTGATCGCCGACCAGCTATTGCTGGTCGAGCGTGCATTGCGGTTGCAGGGCTGCTGGGAAGCTTCTGCGCCCAGCGCAGAGGCATTGGCCAGCGTGGAACCGTTCTGCGTGGATACACTGGATTTTTCCCAGTGGCTGCAATGGATCTTCCTGCCACGCATGAAGGCGATCATCGAGGCGGGTGGCGAGCTGCCGGCGGTATCCGGCATCCTGCCGATGGCCGAGCAGGTCTATGGTGCTGGCAGTCGCGAAGCCGCTGAGTTGCTAAAGGCGCTGGGTGATTTTGACAGGCTGATCACTGCGGGCCGCTAGGGCCCGCAACGTCCCGCGTTACTGGCAATTCTCCTTGATCGCCTGTTTGCTGTCGGCAATACGTTTCTGACGTTCGTCTTCACCCAGGCGACGCATCTCCCCACCTTCTTCCACGCGTACCCGCGGATTGTTCTCCAGCTGCGCCAGGTTGTTGCGCTGGGTCTCGCAGTATTTCTTGCGTTCGGCTTCCTGGGCCGCCACTTCCTTCTTCACCTTGGCATCGGCGGCGGCCTGCTCCGGGTCGGCGATGCTGTCGAAGGTGGGGGACGGGGTCGGTTTCGATTCGGTAGTGGTGGCAGGCGGCGGCGCTGCCGACGGGTTGACCGTGGTGGATTGCTGGCCCTGGGGCGGCTGCTCGCCAAAATGGGTTACGCCCTGGGCGTCGACCCATTTGTAGATCTGTCCGGCGTGGGCGCTCGCACTCAGGGCGAGCAGCAGGCTGCTGGTGAGAATCATGCGGCGCATGGCGTTTCCTTATGCATGGTGCAACGGCTGATTGAGGTGCTGGCAACGCGATGTTGCAACGCAGGCCGCCACTATAACCAAACGGCGTTCGGCGCAGGCGGGTCTGTTTCACATCGGCGCGACCCGGCGACCCGGTGATGCAAAGGGCGTCGTTGCCGGATATTGCGTATTCCGTCATGCATCGCTTGACTTGCCGGCAGCGAATATCAACAATCGAATGCTCGCTGTAGTGGGGTCAGCCGCAAGCTGGCTTCAGCTCAGTAGACATGAGGCGCTACCCGCGCCGACCTTTCGTTACACCCGCAACGCGTTACCTCGCGCTGGGTGGGAAAGCCCCGCAACACATCAGGGGCGGTCCCAATACTTGCTCAGTTGTAGCTGACGTAGTCGGCGACCACAGTCGCTCATGCTCTGCTGACAGTAAACCTACTCGGGCCGACCCAGCAAAAGGGCGGTTTTCTGGCGTAATAGAGGTGAACAACGTGGAGCTTTTATCCGGCGCTGAAATGGTCGTCCGCTCGTTGCGTGACGAAGGCGTTAAGTACATCTATGGGTATCCGGGTGGTGCCCTCCTGCACATCTATGATGCCTTGTTCAAAGAACCGGAAGTGACCCATATCCTGGTTCGCCACGAGCAGGCGGCGACCCACATGGCGGATGGTTATGCCCGTGCTACCGGCAAGGCCGGCGTGGTGCTGGTAACTTCCGGCCCGGGCGCGACCAACGCCGTGACCGGTATCGCCACTGCCTACATGGATTCGATCCCGATGGTGATCATTTCCGGTCAGGTGGCCAGTACCGTGGTTGGCACCGACGCCTTCCAGGAAGTCGACATGGTCGGCATCTCCCGCCCGATCGTGAAGCACAGCTTCATCATCAAGCATCCTTCGGAAATCCCCGAAGTGATCAAGAAGGCCTTCTACCTGGCTGAGTCGGGTCGTCCCGGTCCGGTGGTCGTCGATATCCCCAAAGATATGGGTGATCCGACGCAGAAGTTCGAATACAGCTACCCGAAGAAGGTCAAGCTGCGCTCCTACAGCCCTGCCGTGCGCGGCCACTCGGGGCAGATTCGCAAAGCGGCGGAGATGCTCATTGCCGCCAAGCGCCCGATCATCTATTCCGGCGGTGGGGTAATTCTCGGTGGTGCTTCGGCGCAACTCACCGAGCTGGCGCGCGCGTTGAACGTGCCGGTCACCAATACCCTGATGGGCCTCGGCGCCTACCCGGGCGATGACCGCCAGTTCGTCGGCATGCTCGGCATGCACGGCAGCTACACCGCCAACCTGGCGATGCACCACGCCGACGTGATTCTGGCTGTTGGCGCACGCTTCGATGACCGCGTCATCAATGGTGAAACCGCTGCCAAGTTCTGCCCGAACGCGAAGATCATCCATATTGATATCGATCCGGCGTCGATCTCCAAGACCGTCAAGGCCGACATCCCGATCGTTGGCCCGGTGGACAGCGTGCTGAGCGAAATGGTCGCCGCCCTCAAGGAAATCGAGCAGACACCAGACAAGGATTCGCAGGCCACCTGGTGGAAGCAGATCGAAGAGTGGCGCGGTGGTGGTCGGCTGTTCCCTTATAACGAGGGCGACGGTTCGATCATCAAGCCGCAGACCGTGATCGAAACGCTGTGCGAAGTCACCAAGGGCGAGGCCTATGTCAGCTCCGACGTGGGCCAGCACCAGATGTTCGCGGCCCAGTACTATCGCTTCAACAAGCCGAACCGCTGGATCAACTCCGGTGGCCTGGGCACCATGGGCTTTGGCTTCCCGGCCGCGATGGGCGTCAAGCTCAACTTCCCGGATGCCGATGTCGCCTGCGTGACGGGTGAAGGCAGCATCCAGATGAACATTCAGGAGCTGTCGACCTGCCTGCAGTACGACCTGCCGGTGAAGATCATCAACCTGAACAATGGCGCGCTGGGCATGGTTCGCCAGTGGCAGGACATGCAGTACAGCAGCCGTTACTCGCACTCCTAC